>Ga0102948_1000024_pt1 | contig 54367 bp, 47 predicted proteins | sample SalPonA_A_H2O_MG_FD_78211 | JGI IMG/M metagenome (GOLD analysis project Ga0102948, IMG submission 78211) | Water microbial communities from South San Francisco under conditions of wetland restoration - Salt Pond MetaG R2A_A_H2O_MG | ecosystem: Environmental > Aquatic > Non-marine Saline and... | reverse complement strand
TAACTTTCCAGACATTCATAAACGACCCACGATTTTTCTAATCGACTAACCTCCTTCAGCTTCCATGACCGACCAAGAACTAAAAGATAAAGCCATAGTTGATGCTGCTTTTCAAGACCTCTTGAACAGCATAGAATACAAAACGGAGGAATCAGATAAAGCTCTGATTACTAAGGCTTTTAATATTGCTCAAGATGCACACAAAGGTGTGCGTCGAAAGACCGGTGAGCCTTACATCACCCACCCTATCGAGGTGGCTCAAATCGTAGCGACTGAGATAGGATTGGGACCGACTAGTATTGCTACGGCGCTTATGCATGACGTCGTAGAGGATTCCGACTATACCTTAGAGGACATAGAATCTATGTTCAATGTCAACATTGCGCGTCTGATCGATGGTTTGACAAAAATTTCTGGCGTTGCAAGCATGGAGAGTAGCATGCAGCTTGAGAATTACCGCAAAATGCTTTTGACCATTTCAGATGATGTTCGTGTGATCCTCATCAAACTAGCGGACCGATTGCACAACATGAGAACCATGCATGGCATGCCTTCGCACAAACAGCTTACCAAAGCTTCTGAGACACTGTTTATTTATGCGCCTTTGGCCCATCGCCTTGGGCTATATAAAATCAAAACAGAATTAGAAGACACGGCTTTGAAGTATACGGAGCCAGATATGTATCACGAAATAGAAGAGCGAATGAATGAATTGGCTCTTGGTGATATTTCCTATCTTAAGAAGTTCACATCAACCATCGGACATGAGTTGGAGAAGGCCGGACTCAAATTCGACATAAAAAAACGGACAAAGAGTATTTTTTCGATTCGACGTAAAATGCGGAATCAAAAGGTAGGTTTTGATGAAGTTTATGATAAGTATGCCATCCGTATCATTCTTGATTCAGAATTAGAGATGGAAAAAGCGGATTGTTGGAAGGCTTACTCTCTAGTTACACAAAATTTCAGTCCGAACCCCCTACGTCTTCGGGATTGGATTTCTTCTCCTAAGAGCAATGGCTATGAGAGTTTGCATACCACTGTAATGGGTCCTGAAGGACATTGGGTCGAGGTTCAAATCCGCACTCGTCGTATGGATGATATAGCCGAAAATGGATTTGCTGCACACTGGAAATACAAAGAGGATAGCTCCGGTTCAAATACCTTAGACAACTGGTTGAAGCGCATTCGAGAATTCTTGGAAGATCCGGATAATGATAGCGAAGACTTCATTGAGAATTTCAAGATGAATCTTTTTGCTTCTGAAATCTTCGTTTTTACTCCTAAGGGTAAAATGGTATCGCTTCCCAAGGGAGCTACTGCATTGGATTTTGCCTTTGAAATTCACAGTGAGGTTGGCGCCCAATGCCTAGGGACTAAAGTAAACGGCAAGCTTGTGCCATTGAGTTCTCCTCTAAAGTCAGGTGACCAGGTCGAAGTATTGACCTCTGTCAAGCAAGAGCCCAAGGAAGATTGGTTGAGCTTTGTGAAAACGGGAAAGGCCAAACAACGCATAAAACGAGCGCTCAAGCAAGAAAAGCAATTGGTTACGGGTCAAGGATACATGGTACTCGAGCGTAAGTTGAAAGTTTTAAAACTAAAGGCGACCTCGAGCAACATACATAAGCTCGTGAACTACTTTGGTCTAAAGAACCCTGATGAGCTGTACTACAAGGTCGGACTTGGTGTGATTGACAATAAAAAGTTGCGTCAATATGCTCGTGAAACCTCGGGTTTAGTCAACTATTTTAAGCAACGTATCGTCAAGAGCAGCTATGCCAAGACCAAACTAAATAAGCCTAAAGAAGTCTCTGAGAAACACCAACTCGTTTTTGGAACAGATGAACAAGATCTGGATTATACTCTGGCAAAATGTTGTAATCCAGTTGCCGGCGATCGTGTATTTGGCTTTGTCACTACTGCTGACGGGCTTAAAGTGCATCGAGACGATTGTCCAAACTCGGTATTGCTTCAAAGTCGATTTGCGAACAGGGTCATGAAGGCAAAATGGATCGATCAGAAGGCAAGCACTTCTACGGTGAATATCGAGATTCAAGGAATGGATCGTCTCGGCATCGTAAATGATGTCACAAAAGTGATTTCGAATGACTTAAACATCAATATTAAGGCTATCTCTTTTTCTGTTGATGATGGGTTATTCACAGGTCAATTGACCATCGAAGTCGCTGATAAAGTGGCCCTCACTGATACTATTAACAATATCAAGTCACTTGAAGGAATAAGCACCGTTAATAGAGTGGGTAAATTCAACAGATAGACGTATTTTAGCGCTTTAGTTCTCACATGAGTACAACAATAGAGGCACAAGAACAAGTAAAAGAGGTATTTAGCCGTTATCTGGAGCAGAACAATCAGCGTAAAACTCCGGAACGCTTCGCAATACTCAACGAGGTTTACGAAAGCGACGATCACTTCGACGTAGAAACCTTGTACCTTTCCATGAAGGAGAAGAATTACCGCGTGTCTAGAGCTACATTGTACAATACCATAGAGCTCCTCCTTACTTGTGGTTTAATTCGTAAACACCAGTTCGGACAAAATCAAAGTTTTTACGAGAAATCCTATTTCAACAAACAACACGATCACGTTATACTGAGTGATACCGGTGAGGTTTTTGAATTTTGTGATCCGCGTATAGAAAATATTAAGAAAACAATCGAAGAGGTCTTTAATGTAGAAGTGGAGAGTCACAGTCTTTACTTTTACGCAAAAAAGAAACAGGACCTAAACCAAAAATAATATGGCTGTAGATGTACTTCTAGGTCTCCAATGGGGAGATGAAGGAAAAGGAAAAATCGTTGACGTACTGACGAAAAAATATGACATTATCGCTCGATTCCAGGGAGGTCCGAATGCCGGTCACACCTTAGAGTTCGAAGGTAAAAAGCATGTTTTACACACCATCCCATCTGGAGTTTTCCACGAAAACGTAGAGAATATTGTTGGTAATGGAGTGGTAATCGATCCGGTTATTTTCAAGGGCGAGTTAGACAAATTGATTGCCCAAGAGCCAGACGTCTTATCCCGTTTGAAAATTAGCCGTAAAGCTCACCTGATTCTTCCTTCTCACCGATTGCTAGATGCAGCAAGTGAAGCAGCAAAGGGTAAGAAAAAGATTGGTTCTACCCTGAAGGGTATTGGACCAACTTATATGGATAAAACAGGCCGCAATGGCTTGCGCGTCGGAGACATTCAACTTGAAAATTTCCAAGAGCTTTACAAAGCCTTGGTCAACAAGCACAAACAGTTGCTTAGTGGTTACCCAGAATTTGAGTACAATCTAGAAGCGCTCGAAGGCACTTGGTTTGAAGCGATTGAATATTTGAAATCACTGCAAATCATCGATAGCGAACCCTATATTCATGACGCTATTCGTGATGGTCGTACTATTCTTGCCGAAGGTGCACAAGGTACCCTCCTAGATATTGACTTTGGGACCTATCCTTTTGTTACCTCATCGAACACTACTTGTGCCGGTGCTTGTACCGGTTTAGGCGTTGCTCCAAACAGAATTAAGAACGTATACGGTATTTTCAAGGCCTATTGTACTCGTGTTGGTTCTGGTCCATTCCCTACAGAGTTAAACGATAAGATTGGTGAAACGATACAGGCTCAAGGCCATGAGTTTGGCGCAACTACAGGACGTCCTCGTCGTTGTGGTTGGTTGGACCTTCCGGCATTGAAGTATGCTATAGATGTGAACGGAGTTACGGAGCTAATGATGATGAAATCAGACGTCTTAAGCGGTGTAGGTCCTATTCAGATATGTACAGCTTATCGATACAAGGATGAGGTTATTGAACATTTACCCTACAAACTACAAGAGGATCTCATAGAGCCCATTTTAACTGAGCTTCCAGGCTGGGACGAGGACCTCACCAAAATGACCGATGAGAAGGAATTCCCGGAAACGTTTAAAGCCTATATCAACTACATTGAGAAAGCTGTAGGTGTTCCTATCACCTTAGTGAGTGTTGGGCCAGATCGTGCACAAACCATTTTAAGATAATGCGCAGGGCCATACTTTTTTGTGTGGCCCTTTTTTCCGCACTACCTTTTCATGGTGGTGCGCAGACAAAAATTCGTATCCTCAGCAGTGATATTACAGATATCGTAAAAGAGGATTCTGACTCCCGTGTGTATTATCTCAGGGGGAATGTCGGCTTGCAACAAGATGAAGCCAAGATGTACTGTGATTCAGCTGTTCTTCGTCAGCCAGAGAACATCTTCGATGCCTTCGGTAATGTTCGTATCGTTCAAGCAGATACCACCACCATAAGAGGTAAGACGTTGCATTATGATGGAGCGCAGCGATTGTTTACTATATCCAATGATGTAGTGCTAAGTACGCCGAATTCCACGTTAAAAACTTCTGCACTTCGTTACGACAGAAACAATCATAATGCGTATTATCTAACGCGCAGTACCTTGTACAGAAAAAACTTAAAAATAACTTCAGATAAAGGTATCTACAACACACGTTTAGAGCAGATTAGATTGCGCGGACAGGTAGAGGCAATTGATTCGTCATACCAATTATTTACCGACACACTACTCTATTTCCCCAATAGAAACACCTACCGATTCTTGGGGCCAAGTAAGCTGTATCGTGACAGCGCTCAGATCTATTGCAATTTAGGCAGCTACAACGCAGACGATACCCAGCTTAACCTAGGCCGAGGAGCCCGAATTGAATCACCAAAGTCTCTCATTCTTGCGGATTCCGTAGCATACAATCTAAGCGAAGAATCCGGAGAGCTATTCAATCAAGCTTTAGTAGCAGATTCAGCTCAGGGATTTGTTTTGGAAAGTGCATACATGTATTACATCAAGGAGCCCAATTTTGTAGATGCAGCTTCCCCGGTTTACTACAAACAAAGTATGGACTCAGATACCATATTTGCCGTGGGCGATACACTGCGTATTCGCGAGGACAGCTTGGGCTATCGAAACATTAGAATGATAGGAAAAACCGCATTTTTAAGCAATGAATTCCAAGGGCGTAGCGAATACTTTTCCTACTCAGAATCGAAGGAAGAATTGGCCCTCTATCCCGCTCCAATACTCTGGAGCAACAAGAGCCAATTTCAGTGCGATTCCGCAGTGCTGATGATGGTCGATAAAAAAATAGACAGTCTCTATTTGCATCAAAAGGTGCGTATTGTTTCTCGAACCGAAGATTCAGCCTTCTTTGATGCAGCCTCCGGCAAGTACCTCTACGGCAGTTTTGTTGATGATCAATTAAGTCAAATTTACCTCGAAGGAAATGCGCAAAGCATCATGCACAACTTTTCGGGTAAAGCGCTACCGGATGGTATCAATACTACCGCTTGTTCTTTCATTCAAACCAGCTTCAAAGAGGGCGCTGTCGATCGAGTACGTGCCTCTAAATCCGTTGATGCCCAATACCTGCCTTGGGAATACGGTGGCAAATCTTCAGCAAAGCTCGAAGGTTGCACTCCACGCTTTTCTGAGCGCACAACTATGGATCAAGTCCGGCCTAGTCCCCAGAAAGAATAGCTTTTATATTCGGCTTGAAATATCCGGGTCCCTTGAGCACTTTTCCGTCTTCACGATAGATGGGCATACCATCTGGTCCCAATTTACTCATATTACTGCGCTGAATTTCTTCAAAAACCTCCTCTATTTTGTCTTGCATTCCGTGACTCAGAATGGTCCCGCAAAGAATATAAAGCATATCACCAAGGGCATCCGCAACCTCTATCCTATCGCCCTTTAAGGCCGCTTCAAGATATTCTTCATTCTCTTCTGCCATGAGCTTGAAACGCAATTCTATCAGTTCTTTTCGTATCGTAGCGACTGGTGCATATTCATTGGGTATCCCAAATGTGTCATGGAACTTTTCTACGTGAGCGATTTGCTTCTTCATAAGTATCTATTTTCCCTTCAAAGAAAGTAAATTTGTCGGATGGAAAACATTACAACCGGACATTGGATTTTTGCTGGCATCTTCGCCATTAGTTTCTTGACCTATTTATTTTTTAGTTACCGCAAAGACCTGAGTTTGCATAAAGTGCATTACAAAAGCGGAGGAATACAGGTGCTACTGCTCATAGTGATCACCCTCTTCGTGTTGTTTGTTTTCAAACGAATTATGTAGGCCAACTTCTGCCTTATATTTGTAGCAAAGAGAAATAACCCACTCTAATCAACCTATCACAGATGACAGAAAAGCAAAAAGAAATCAGTTACCAAGAATACCAAGAAGAAATCAAGAACGATTACTATACCGCAGTACTCTCTAGAGAGTGTTCTTTAATGGGGCGTCGTGAAGTATTGACGGGTAAAGCGAAATTTGGAATTTTTGGAGCCGGTAAAGAATTGGCACAAATCGCTTGGGCTAAAGCCTTTGAAAAAGGCGATTTCCGCAGTGGATACTACCGAGATCAGACGTTTATGATGGCTCTTGGTGAGTTGGATGCTGTAAAGTTCTTCAATTCTCTTTATGCAGTTACTGACGTAAAACACGAGCCTATGGCTGGTGGTCGCCAAATGAATGGTCATTTCGCCACTCGTAGCTTGGATGAGCAAGGCAACTGGGTCAACCTAACCGAGCAATACAACAGCTCTTCTGACATCAGCCCTACTGCAGGGCAAATGCCGCGCCTTTTAGGACTTGCGCAAGCGTCTAAAGTGTACAAGGAGGTTTCATTTGAAGGCTCTGAGAAATTTTCAAAGAATGGTAATGAAGTTGCCTGGGGAACCATTGGTAATGCATCCACTTCTGAAGGATTATTCTTTGAAACCATTAACGCTGCAGGAGTTCTTCAGGTTCCTATGGTCATTTCTGTTTGGGACGATGAGTATGGAATTTCCGTTGGTGCCGAGTACCAGACTACAAAAGAAAACATTAGTGAAATTCTAAAGGGATTTCAGCGCGATCAACACGGTAAAGGATATGATATTTTCGTGGTTGATGCATGGGATTACACGGCATTGATCAACACGTTCATGCAAGCGTCAAAGGTGGCACGTGAGGAGCACGTCCCGGTGATGATTCACGTGAAGGGTATGACACAACCGCAAGGTCACAGTACATCGGGCTCTCATGAGCGCTACAAATCTGCTGAGCGTCTTCAGTGGGAGAAAGACTACGACTGTATTTTGAAGTTTGGCGAGTGGATGCAGGCACAAGGTATTGCCACTGCAGAAGAACTTGAAAACATCACTAAAGAAGCAAAAAAAGCCGCTCGCGAAGGAAAGAAGGAAGCTTGGAAGATTTACCAAAGCCAACCGATAGCCTTGAGAAATGAAGTGTTGCCATTATTGAAAGCATTGCAAACTCAGGGTGAAAAGGGAATATTTGTAACTCCAATCATTACAGAACTTGAGGCTGTAGAAGATGTGGAGGTCGCACATTCGTTTAAGGCAGTTCGCAAAGCACTTCGCACCGTTTTAGGAGATTCTCGCGTAGACACAGCACCGCTTAAAGCATGGTTAGATAAAGAATTTAAAGAGCAAGAGAAACGTTACAGCTCACACTTATACAGTGCCAGTGACGCATCTCACCTACTTGAGCACACACCGGCGAACTATGAAAACGTGGAGAAGGTAGATGCTCGTATTGTCATCAGAGACAATTTTGATAAGTTATTTGAAGAACACCCTGAATTACTAGTATTCGGTGAAGATTCTGGTAAAATCGGTGATGTAAACCAGGGACTAGAAGGAATGCAGTTAAAGTATGGTGAAACTCGTGTCTCGGATGCGGGTATTCGCGAGGCTACTATCCTCGGTCAGGGTATTGGTATGGCTATGCGTGGCTTGCGCCCAATAGCTGAGATTCAGTATTTGGATTACTTGCTTTACGCACTTCAGATCATGTCTGATGATTTAGCAACCGTTCATTACAGAACTGCAGGTGGACAAAAGGCACCTACTATTGTACGTACTCGTGGGCACCGTTTGGAAGGTATTTGGCATAGTGGCTCTCCAATGGGAACTATCATCAATTCGATCAAAGGGATGTATGTTCTTGTGCCGCGTAACATGACTAAAGCTGCCGGCTTCTATAACAAATTGATGGAGCTTGATAATCCAGCTTTGGTTATAGAATGTTTGAATGGATACCGTAGAAAGGAATTGTTACCTAACAATCTCGCTGAGTTTACCACACCTATTGGAAAGGTGGAGGTTATGCGAGAAGGGTCTGATGTTACCGTACTTACCTATGGATCTAATTGTACCATTGTTGAGGCAGCTGCATCTGAACTAGCGAATCTCGGTATAGATGTTGAGCTCATAGATGCGCAATCATTAATTCCTTTCGATATCGAAAAGCAGGTCAGTGAAAGCTTGAAGAAAACCAATACGCTTATCATCATTGATGAAGATGTTCGTGGCGGTGGAAGTGCGTTCTTGCTTCAGAATATACTGGAAGATCAGGATGGTTACCGCTATTTAGACAGCGCTCCAGTGACCATAAGCTCGAAAGATCACCGACCAGCTTTTGCTTCAGACGGTGATTACTTCAGCAAACCGTCATTAGATGATATGGTCGAGCAAATCTATGCTGTAATGCACGAAAAAGATCCTAACACATACCCTGCAATTTAGATGAGTACTCCTTCCCCACGTCTCTTTCCAAACACTGTCGCAGGTGTCCTTGAGGCTTTGGAAATGACTTTTGGAAAAGGCATTTATGCGGACAAAGTGGTTGAAAGACTGCTACGTCAAAATAAGAAGTGGGGATCAAGAGACCGTAGCTTTGTTGCGGAGCATACCTACGAAATGGTCCGTTGGTGGGGTTTTCTATGGGCCTTACTAGAAAAGGAACCATCGACTAAAAGAAAAGACTTGCATCGCCTTTTTGGTGTGTATTGGCTTTGGCGTGGTTACGATTTACCGGATTGGCCAAAATTTGATACCATCAGAGATTTTGATGTTCAAACGGCAAGCAAACGTCTGACCACTATCGCTGAAAAAGAGAGTTATGCAACTTGGTTTGATGCGTTGGCTCACGAGCAACTAGGGGAACAATGGCCAATTATAGCTGCAGCTATGAATACACCGAATACGGTGAATTTGCGAGTCAATACTTTGAAATCAAGTCGTTTAGCGGTAACTAGGGCATTGGAAGAAGCGGGCATTACGGTTTATGATCACCCGGTTTTTCCTGAAGCGCTTTGTTTGGAAGGTCGACCTAAACTCAACAATATCCCTGCCTTTAAACAAGGCTGGTTTGAAGTTCAAGATGCCGGTTCTGCCCAAATCGGTCATTTTTTGAATCCCACTCCGGACAGTACAACTATAGATGCTTGTGCAGGTGCGGGTGGAAAGACCCTATTACTGGGGGCCCTTATGGAAAATAAAGGGAAGCTAGTAGCCATGGATGTGGAGGGGCGTAAACTCGGCGAATTAAAGAAACGAACCCAGCGTAGTGGACTCAGCATCGTAGAAACTAGGGCTTGGGAAGAACGTGGAGTTCTTCAAGAATTAGAAGAAACTGCAGATTATTTGTTATTAGACGTGCCTTGTTCTGGAACGGGTGTCATTAAACGCGAGCCGGATACCAAATGGAAATTAGCTCAAGAGCACTTAGACCGACTTGAAGAGGTCCAGGCAGACATTCTTCACCGCTACCCTACTATGCTGAAGCCAGGAGGAATTTTAGTGTATGCCACATGTAGTATTTTACCGATGGAAAATACACAGCAGGTAGAATTGTTTCTTAAAAACAATCCGCATTTCATTTTGGTTGAAGAGCGCACTGTGCATCCGGCTCACAACAATGATGGTTTCTATATGGCCAAGCTTAAAAAAATGAATTGATGCGGACTACAGAGGCTTCGTCATTACACGATGGATTAGAATTCAAATCCACCTTAGAACTTCTCGAAGGAATCAATAGCGAGGATCAAAAGGTGGCTATGGCCGTTGAAAGAATCCTACCCAATATTGAGGTATTCATAAATGAAGCCTATGTGCGTATGGAACAAGGTGGAAGATTGTTCTACATCGGTGCAGGGACCTCTGGAAGACTGGGCATCTTAGATGCGAGTGAATGTCCTCCTACTTTTGGTGTAGATCACGGTATAGTAGTGGGATTGATTGCCGGTGGTGATAGCGCCATTAGAAAAGCAGTGGAAAATGCTGAGGATGATCAAAGTCAAGCTTGGCTAGACTTACAAGAGCACAAGCTAAAAAGCACGGATATTATAGTGGGAATTGCAGCCTCGGGCACTACTCCATATGTTATTGGTGGTGTTGAGCGAGCTCGGAAGCAAGGATTGCTTACTGCGGCAATCACTTGCAATGAAAATAGCCCATTAGGAAGTGCTGTAGATCATGAATTGGCCGCCATTGTAGGTCCTGAGTACGTTACTGGAAGTACACGAATGAAATCGGGAACGGCTCAGAAGATGATTTTGAATATGATATCCACTGCGCTCATGATCAAACTAGGTCATGTTAAAGGAAATAAAATGGTTGATATGCAGCTTTCTAACGACAAGCTCATAGAACGCGGTACTCGTATGATTATGGAGGAGACGGGCAGTGAATATGAAGAGGCTAAGAGAAAGCTACTCGAAGTGGGTAGTGTACGAGAAGCTGTTAAAGTTTTGACAGATGCCAAAAAGTAATCAAGATCTCATCGTTGCAGGTTTATTTAGACTTGCTTGGTCTTTTCCCTTCATTTTTGTGGGACCGGCTCTTTTTGTAGGAAAAGGAACTACTGGTGCGTGGTATTGGACTGCAATATCTCTAGCAATCATGGCAACCGGAGCTGGAATGGCGGTGGTTGGCTTGCGCAAAGTGATGAAAGGATTCTTTGGCGATTAACACACGCCTTTTTTTAAGATGTGATTATTGGAGCTTAATAATTCGCTGCACACCTGTGTAAGATCCACGCTCTATAAACAAGAAATAAGTTCCGGCAGGGATGTGATCTCCAGGAGCCCAAAGGGCTTGGTACCTCTTGTTTTTTAGCACCGTTTTGACCAAGGATCTATGGTACAAATCACGCAATTCGATATGTATGTCTTCGACCTTGCCATCGGGTAAAAACAGTTCTACATAATCAGGGAATGGATTAGGATAAACCACCACTTCAGGAGCAGATCCATTTACTAAGGTGCGTAAATATCTTTCTGCGAAGGCTAGATTGGGAATGCCATAGCCTATTCTTTCGTTATGCCCGTAGAAGTGAGAACTGCTCACCTCTAGTGCCTTAATGATTTGTTGAGCAGAAGCATTTGGAATCGCATCCCAAAGTGAGGCCGCAGCTCCTGCCATGATCGGAGAAGAAAAGCTTGTACCATTCCCTTGTGTGATCTCACCATCAGATCTATACACACTCGCTCCAACTCCTAAGGCGCAAACATTAGGTTTAACTCGCCCATCTACGGTATATCCTCTAGAGGAAAAATCAGCCGCCATTCCGAACGAATTTACCGCACCTACTGTTAGTACTGAGTCTGCGTCGGCAGGAAAAGTCAACTTATTCCAAGGACCTCCCCCAGCATTTCCAGCACTAGTCACCACTAAAATCCCCTTACGAGCCGCTGCCAATGCACCTAATGTGATAACGCTCGTTCTGCCGTCAAGATCATCGATGGTGTAACTATCAGCAGGGTCGTCAAACTCATAATACCCTAATGAACTGTTAATGACATCCGCGCCGAGTGAATCTGCATATTCAGCCCCTGCAACCCAATTGAACATTTCTTGAGGCGTCTCACTCCAAATGTACTCTGTGGTGATTAAAGCATAGGAAGCCTCTGGAGCACTACCTACATATACACCATCTTTATTCGCTGCCATGCATGAGAGAACACTGAAACCATGAGAACCATTTCCCGTATAAACATCGGTTCCACCCGTAACGAAATTCTTGGTAGCCACTAGATTAAACTCGTCAGAGAAAGAAACACTTTTAGCACCTGCGAAACCGGCATCTAATACAGCGATGAGCTTGGAGCGTCCGTAATGACCGTTGGCATGTGGTCCGCGATTCAAATTAATTTGACTGATTTGATCTAATGAAGATCCATATACCTTCTGCGGAAGAATGGCATCCGTTTGTGGAGCGGTACCTCCAGAGATTGGAACAACATTTTCAACGAAGTCCAAAGCAAGTAGATCTAACACTTGCTCTCTTGAAGCTTCCACATAAACGGCATTTAGCCATTTTGAGCAATGCCCGATAGTCGATACTCTGTTTTGTACGGCCTCTAAGCGTTCTCTAGGAATAGGTAAATCCGTTGCGTCAATTTCGATATTTTGAAGAGATCTGCGTTCAAGTGCCCTCTCTGAAAGAATATCCGTTGCAATAAAATCGCTAACGGTATATGGCTTCTGAGTAAAATATACGCTGAAAGCATCTACATCAGATTGTGCGATTAATGTGACGCATGATATGAAGTAGATGAAGATTCCAGCGAAAGTTTTCATATTATTCTGCTATAGTACCTGAGCCGATGAGTTCCTCACCATCATACCAAGCAGCGAATTGCCCCGGAGTGATTGCCTTTTCAGGTGAATCAAATGCCACAAAAATTGAACCATCCTTACAGTGTAAAGTAACCGGAACCAACGGCTGACGGTAGCGAATACGTGCCGAATATCGTGCAGATTCACCTTCCTTGAGCGCTAAATCTGGGCGTACCCAGTGAACTTCAGAAGGCTCTATCCTTAGAGCCGATCTGTAAAGTCCTTTATGATCCTCCCCTTGGCCGACATAAATGGCGTTATATGTGGTATTTACACCGAGGACAAAGAGTGGCAATGGACTGCCTCCGATATTCAATCCCTTGCGCTGACCAACCGTGTAGTAATGTGCACCATTATGCTTACCGCGCTTAAATCCGTGTTTAGGGTGGAAGTCAAAAGCCTTTGATTGTTCCATTAATCCTTCGCGCGATTCATCCAACATCGGCGCGTCTCGAGGTATTTCCCAAACTGTACCCGGTTTCGGCTCCAATTTTTGTTGCAAGAAATCTGGTAAGCGTACCTTCCCTATAAAGCACAACCCTTGTGAGTCTTTCTTTTCTGCAGTCACAAGATCAGCCTCACGAGCGATTTCGCGCACTTCAGATTTTTGCAAATGGCCTATCGGGAATAATGCTTTGGAGAGTTGCTCTTGACTTAATTGGCATAAGAAGTAGCTTTGATCCTTTCCAGGATCCAGGCCGCTGAGCAAATGATGCGTTGCAATTCCCTCTTCGTTAACGGTGGTAGACTTACGCACATAATGCCCAGTTGCCACAAAATCAGCGCCTAATGAAAGTGCTGTCTTCAAGAACAAATCAAACTTGATCTCACGATTGCAAAGCACATCAGGATTAGGTGTCCTTCCCCGCTCATACTCGCTGAACATGTAATCCACAATACGTTCTTGATACGAAGCACTCATGTCTATCACTTGAAAAGGTATGCCCAATTTATCCGCAACCTGCATGGCATCATTACTATCCTCCACCCAAGGACATTCGTCGTGAATGGTTACTGATTCATCCACCCAATTTCGCATGAACAAACCTATAACGCGATACCCTTGTTCCTTGAGTAGGTAAGCCGTAACCGATGAATCTACTCCACCGCTAAGACCCACCACTACGGTAGTTTCATTCTTTGGTTTGTTCATCTGAGTAGCTGGTTTCACTTTCCAATGTGCCGTATCTGTAAATTTCTTTGGAAACAACTCTGTTGTCTTCGAAATAATACCAAGTACCGTGTTTTTTACTTTTGTGGTAATGACCTTTTGCGATCATCTTCGCATTCTCATCGTAATAAATACACTCGTCCTCAAGCATTCCGCCCTTATAGGTCCCTATAGTACGTAGGGTGCCATTGTCCCATTTGCGTACCCAACGACCATTTTCCTCACCATCTTTAAAATCTACTATTTCAGCCACCTTGGCGTTTTCCCAATAAGTGATTCGTGGTCCATTCATTTGGCCCATCGTGTAGCTTTCACGCTGCGTGAGTATACCTTTTCGTGAATAATAGGTCCATACACTATCCTTCAACTGCCTGTTGTACAGTCCTTCAGCCTGTTTGATTCCTGTGGTATGGTAAGCCACCGCATAACCTATACCGCTTTCACCACGATAGGTAATCTCTGACATTTTGCCACCTTCCTTCTCAAAGAAGTAGGTAAACGTTCCAACGGGTATATCGTTTTTAAAGATTCCAGTGTAACGAATTTTGCCGTTATCGTATGTTTTTTGCCACTTTCCTTGTTTCAATCCCTTGGAGTCCAAATGATTCACTTGGGCAAAGGATAGCAAGCTCAGAAAAATTGCTACAAGAGAATAGAGTTTTTTCATACCGACAAAGATATTGCCTTTTACTTACTAAAAACGTTAAAGGTGGGCTCGTATTGCACACCCAAAACCCAAGGATTATAAGCCCCCATTCCGAAATATTTTTTCCGAATAACAGCTGTCCATTTGTTCTTATTATTGGTCTTTAATGTCCAGTGGAATCCAGCAGCAACGGCTAAACCTTTGTTGGTTTCTATACCACCTCCACCAGCCGCCACCACAGATGCGTTCCAACCCCAAAGACTTTTACTTCGCTCATGTATATCGTGGTACATACCAAACATACCTTCTGCATAAGCACCATAGCCGCCAGTGGCAGCCCATAAGGTTTCTCCGCTGAGCCAAAAATTATGGGAGGTTTCAATCTTGGTGCCTAAAAATATAGAGCCCATTGGCTGATACGGCAATCCGTTGCGATCCAAGCCATTCTTTAAATTCCATCGTGATCCCAATATTAATGGGAGCTCCCGAAGATGAAGATCCCTTTTCATACCCATGATAGAATGACCAGTAGAAACGAAGCCAAAATTGGTTGTAAAAGGTACGCGATACGATAACTCAAGCATAGGTGCTTGCATTTGAGTTTGTAAAGCATCCCATAGAAGGTAAGACAATTCAAAAGCATCATAGCATCGAATCCCAGCGCCGAAGCTGCTCGCAATTCCACCGCCAGTTTCCACCGATCCTCCACCGCCCGATCCTATCTGTCCTCGAAGAAATGGCTGCAGAGCCCTATTCCCAATGATTTGCGTCAGCCCTGCCTTGTAATCCATAAAACCATCGGTCGCACCAACAGCTGATGCACCGAGCTGAAGATCGAGCTCTAATGACTTTTTGATCTCCTGGCTGAATCTAATTCCTGTATAAATACTCTGACCGGTAGAATGTATCCTTGAAGCGTCATTTTCATCCAAGAACATTACGCCACCTAAAACTGATAATGCACCATGGAATAGCGGAATGTTAGAATGCTGTGGCTTCCACTGGTAAGGCAGTTGATAACTAAACTGTAATCCTGCATGGTTCGAAGTAATATTTCCTGAGGGGAAATCCAGAAAATTATAGGTCAAGCCTAAGGCACTCCGCTTGCTTAATGATCGTGCAACGCCTCCTTCTAGTCGGTACATCAAGCCATTTCCATCGGGAGCACCAGCGCCACCTCCTGTGGCAAGGCTTATGCCTGCATGACTCTTCCATTTGCCGAGGAGCAAACTGGTCCTTCCGTGCAGTCCAAAGACATAAAAACCGCCATATGTACCTAAAACTGCACTTTGAGTCTCCAAACCTCCGGCGATGTCCCAATGGTTCAAAGCTTTGTGTACCAGAAAACGCTGAGTAACCCAATTCATGGGTGTGGGGCCACTTAACTGCTCGTATTGATGCTCTACACTAGTATATTGAGCTTGAAGTTCAGGCACAAAGAAATACAATAAGAGTAAAGCAAGCAGTGTGGGTTTTGTCATTAGGTAAAAATATAAAAGCCCGCCTTTCGGCGAGCTTTTATAGCATCTATATTGTGTTCATTGGTTGGTTTAGTACAATTTGTACATGATCCCGATGCTTACTTCGCTATCATTCGGCACTGGGGTTACAAATACTTGTGGCCCTACGGTTAGTTTATCATTGATTTTATAGCGTAAAGAAGCTCTAGAACCAATGTGAAGCGGATAAACCGGGAAATTGTAGAGCAAACCAGTGGTCCAAGCACCTGCTGATACGGTTCCTTCCCATTTTGGTGTTTCTACGCCTCTCCATAAGTAACGAAGTCCTACATAGAACTTATCAGTGGTAGAACCGAAGTGTGCAATATCTGTTTGAGCGAAACCTTCAATTCCAATTCCCATATCAAACTCTGCAGCAGCAGTAAGCTGATGAGAATGAAAACCGAAGTAATATCCTAATTCGTATTCCGTAGGAAGGTTAATCGATTGAGCACTTGAGCTAAAGGCTGTAATGGCGAATGCAACGGTAAATAGTAGCTTTTTCATTTCGTAGTATTAATATCTTATGATTTCTCAAAAGTAATAGAAATAAAATATGTTTTAATACTCACCTCTAATACTTACGCTTTTGTGAAAGGAATTTTGAATCCAAAACCGTATTGAACACCATGTCGCGGAAATGGTGTCGTAGAATAGAGGTTGTAAACGTACTTGATATTAAGACTTGTATATGAGGATATTGGTAGGTCTAAACCTGTATTCAAAAAGGCTAACCCTGCACCATTCCATAGGTTAATTCCACCTCCGGCTCCTGCCCCTAATTGGCTCTCGAAATATATCCAACCCGGTTGATAACGCACTCCAAAAAGCCCTTCTGCGTATGCTCCACGCCCGTCTGTGAAAGCCCAATAACTCTCACCTCTCAATGAAATAGCCCCCTTTTTATACAGTTGGAAAGCTATACCAAGATTTGAAAAGCCACTTTCGCCTAAATACGTGCGAATGCTATTCTCAAAGTTTAAATGTTCGAGTTTGAAACCTTCGGAGGTATATCCCTGAGCATTGAATGAGAATGAAGTGCCTAAACGAATACCGGAATATTGAAAATAAAAGGGGGCATTCAGACTCTTAAGAGCACCTAGAGATACTCCAATGAAAGCATCCGTAAACTGATACTGCATTTCAGATTGTACACCATACAAAGCTCCTCCACCTGCTGGGGCTCTTCCTCCCCCTCCTGTCCCAGCGTTTGCTTCGAACAACAAGCGCAGCTTTCCATACTCCTGATAAACGCCATAGCCACCGTACACATCCATGTATCCGCCGAGATCCGTAACTGCAGCAGTCAGGTAAACACTTTTGAAGGTGTAATCATCAAAAAGTCTTCCTCCTATACCTATAAAACCAGTTGGCCGACCATGTTCATTCCAAGATGACCATGCCGCATTTGTGAATAGTTGAGTCTTTTGAGACCTTAAATCTTCTCGTGAAAAATCTAGTGACGTCTGTAAACTGAAATACGCAGAGGCACCTTGAATGACACCTGTGCTTACATAGCTGTATTGAGCGCCTATGCCGATGTCCCAAGATGCTGCGGCATAATCCATGGTTAGCGCTAATGTGCCGAACCCCCCTGAACCATCATTGCTTTCGGCACCACCTCCGGATGTGAACATTAGTTTAGGATGGATTGATAGGCTTTTGTTTACGGGTAATAGTGTACCTATTTGATAGCCGAAGGTGTAGTATCCGGCTCGATCACCTATTAAGGCATTATTCAATCGGATACCCGCATAAACCGGTAATTTAGGATGATACATTGATACTGCTGTCCCTAAAAAACCGATAGGACCTTTGGGTGCTTCGTCTACCGTTAAGTAATCGAAAGTAATGGCGGTTTTCTGTCCGGATAACACGGAAGTACTTAAAACAAGCCCTAGAATCAATAGATTTGTGGGTATGAAAGCGCTACGACAAATCATTTTTTTGATCATCCCTATATTCTTTGTTCCCATCAAAGCTAATGCACAAACGAAAGGAGATACGAGTACAGTTAAAGAAATTGTGGTTTTTACCACACGCGGAATAAATGCTTCTGGCGCTAGGTATCATTTAGACGGTTGTCGTTATTTAAAAAACGGTCAGATCCACATAGACGAGCGCATTGCATTGCAACGAGGCCTTTTACCTTGCAGTATATGCTTACCCGAACGAACGGCTTATTTGAACCAACTAAAAACACCTGTAAAGAAAGAGCGAAAAGAGGTTTACCGAAAGTGTGTGTTTAAAACGAAGAGCGGTTCTAAATGCTCGAAGCCTGCCTTAGAAGACCATCGTTATTGCGAACTTCACAAGAGTCGAGCCAATCAAAAGAGACGTTAAAAAAAGTGATTCAACAAAAAAGCCCCCCACTATTGTGGAGGGCTTTTTGCGATCCGGACGAGACTCGAACTCGCGACCCCAAGCGTGACAGGCTTGTATTCTAACCAACTGAACTACCGGACCGTGTTTCAATTGCGGTTGCAAATCTAGGGACTTTTTCGACTATTGCAAGTACTTTGGAGAAAAAAATTGAAAAATAATTTAGTCGTCCAAATTTGCCGCATTCGTCTCACTTACGAACTGCTTCCATTTCAGGATTTTATAAGACAAACCGCGGTAAAACTTTAATATTTCAGCTTGACCATTTTTTTCTTGAATCTTTAATCCTTCGGTGATTAAATCAATGTCTTTTACCATTTCAGTACGCCATTCCTTCAGTTCAGCGTAAAACGCCTCTTTAGATTCTGATTCTTTCATATGCCTTTGCTTTACCTAACTTATTCCATAGGTTTGAAGCAAAATTACGAAAATGAATACAGCAGTGATTCTTGCCGGAGGAAAAGGTACTCGTTTGTCCAAATTGAGAAATGATATTCCTAAGCCTATGATGCCGGTCCTAGACAAACCATTACTGGAATACCAAATTCAATTGCTTAAAAAGCATGGGTTCAACAAGGTATGGCTTATTGTGAATCACTTGTATGAGCATATAGAGAACTATTTTGGTGACGGAAGTGATTTTGGAATTGAAATCAACTACTACATCGAGCCACAGCCACTAGGAACCGTCGGAGGTGTGAAAGCCTTACAAGGTGAGCTAAAAAATTCATTTCTAGTACTCTACGGTGACGTATTGATGGATATGGACCTAGAGCGTTTAATTCGCTTTCACGAAGAAAAAAATGCTCATGCAACTCTGGTGGTACATCCCAATGACCATCCTTACGATAGCGATTTATTAGATATAGATGAGGAAGATAGGGTCATTGCTTTTTACCCTAAGCCGCACCCTGATGGGTTGCGGTATCGAAACTTGGTGAATGCAGCTGCTTATGTTTTCGAGCCAGAGATCTTAAATTTCTTGGAAAAAGATGTTAAAGCGGATTTTGGTAAAGACATCTTCCCTACCCTACATCAGAAAGCTCGTGTCTACGCATATAACACACCTGAGTACCTTAAGGATATGGGCACTCCAGATCGACTTTTCAAAGTGGAGGAAGCCATTCATTCCGGAAAAGTGGCTGCGAGAAATTTGAATCGTCCACAAAAATGCGTCTTTTTGGATCGGGACGGAGTCATCAACATAGATACAGATCTCATTCATCGTCCCGAAGACTTTGAGTTGTATCCTTATGCCAGTAGTTCGATCAAAACATTGAACAAACTTGGTTATTTGGTGGTAGTAGTCACGAACCAAAGTGTAATTGCACGGGGTTTATGTTCGATTGAAGAGTTGGGCGAAATACACAAGAAAATGGAGACCGAATTGGGTGCTGATGGTGCCTATGTAGAAGCCATTTATTTCTGCCCACATCATCCACACGGCGGTTTTGAAGGAGAAGTAAAAGAATATAAAATTCCATGTAGTTGCCGTAAACCTTCACCAGGCATGCTTTTAGAGGCCCAAAAGCGATTCAACATTGATTTTTCTAAGAGCTTCCTCGTTGGAGATAGCCCAAGAGATATTGAAGCGGGTGCAGCGGCTGGAGTAACTACAATACGCGTGAAGACTGGACATGGTACAAAACCTCATACTGCTGTTCCAGACCATTACGTAGACTCACTTATAGAAGCCGTAGCACTTATTGCCAATCACAGTTAATCTTTTTTGGTCACTGTTTCAAATTCTTTTTGGAACATGATACCAACTCCCTGGGTGTAGGGCCCCGTACTTTGCAGTAAAGGATCGTTTCTGTTACTTCGGTTGAATGCACGCAAAACAATTCGTCCGTCTTTAGTCAACGAATAAGCAACCTCTGTATCCCCTAACATCAGTGTTGAGGTACCGCCTTGAGCAATAGGAATGTCAAGAGAAGAGTTTACGCGGAGTCGACCTTCAAAGAAATCTTTGCTGACCCCTAGGTTGAGTTGGTCTCCTGCGGTACCAATGGTGTTGTAAGGGTTAGCGCCAGATGTGTAATCGAGTTCTAGATCTACGTAGGAACCAATACCAGCAGCCAACCAACTTCCAAATTCACTGACCAGTAACTCTGAAGTTGTTTTGCTCACCGATGAGCCTAGGTGAACGTTTTCTTGTATACCTAAATCTTGTTTAAAGAATTCGCCCAACATTAATAGTGAAAATGCTTGATAGTTCATCGCATCTGCAGTTAAGAAATGACGCTGTAGTTCTTCCGTATAACTCGCCGGTGATTCAGGTAGCTCGACTCTAAAGGCAATCTCTGGAGACATAAGCGCCCCGGACAATTCAATCAAGAGGTCAACATCCACGTTTTCGTTGTTGTAACTGCTGCTTGTCACGAGTCCTTCGAGATCTGTACTAAGCGAATATTTTGCCTCAAGATTGATCTCAGCTTCGTACAAATCGCCACTCCAGAGTATAGTTCCGCCGGGTACCAACGTAAATGGCTTATTGATAATATTTTGTAGTGTAAACAAATAGGATCCGCTCTCGACGGTATATAAGCCAAATAGCTCCATACTCTCGTCCTCGAGTAATTTAAGTCGCAAATTACCCGCTCCTTGAGCTTTGATTACATCGCCCAGAACCTCGTCGAGCACCAATTCTAATTTCGCATCAGGGGTTGCTTCAATAGCGATATCGGTGGTGAAATACTCTAACGATTTGACGGTAGAAATAAGGGTATCAGCCTGAGAATCTGCGATAAAATGCAGGAAGCTCGGTGTTTCTATGGCTGTCGGATTATCAAGCGGTATTTTGAAATGAGTACCATCCTTAGTCGCTATGGCAAGATCTAAATGCAGTTGTTCCAAAGGGCCTTCCAGTAACATATCCCCTGAGGCTATTGCTGTACCATAGAAATAACTATCGATGTTTCTTTCCATATCTACTGCGCGTATACTGTCGGTATTTAGTTGGAGATTGAATACTACATCGCTGAAGTGATCATGAGATATACCGCCCCATGCAGTAGCAAGCGTACTATCTGAAGGTACATAGAACAACGTGCTATCCAGAGCGATCGAACGATCTGTAATCGTGATTTCAGCAGTCGTACTAGTGGCCAATTCGGCACCTACTACAGGTACCGTAAAATGACCATTCGATAAAGCAATGGAGCCCTCTAAAGACCAATCATCAATAGGGCCATACATGTTTACACCACCTAAGATTTGCCCATCTAACTCATCGAGTACACCGGCGAGCAATGGATTGAATGGCGCGATATCAAAACGGTCCAAGGAGATGCGTAGGTCTAACTCTTCCTTTTGCGCCCTATAGCGGCCACGGAAATTTAAAACATCGGAGCCTTGATTTTGCAAATAGCCATAGGTAAGCATATTACCATCTGCCTCATATCGGTAACCAGCCGAAAGTTCACCATAGGTGAAGGAATTCAAAGAGAATTGATCAAAAATGATATCCGCCAAAGCCCGAGGATGATCCAGGCCGCCCTCCCAAGTAGCCCTTGCATTCAACACGCCACCCAGGGTGAGCTCAGGGGTTCTGAGCAGATAATTTAAAACTTCAGCATCCAGCCCTTCAATCGCAGCTTTTGAAATTACATCACGTTGATTTTCGGCATATTCACTGTACACAAAGGCGGCACCATTTTCACCAGTAAAGCCCACAGAGTCCAAGAATATGGAGTTATTTTTCCAATTGAATTCACCTTGTTTAATAAGCTCAAAATGTGAATCGCCGATATTAAAATCACCACTAGAAATATGCAATAATTCACGAGAGAGTTCGGCGTCAAAATGAATGGAGCTTGGGATACTATCTCTAACAACAATAGAGGACTGAATGTGACGTAATCCAGTGGTCCCCTTTACTCCTACTACTAAGGTGTCAAGGGTGAGTCCATACGCTTCTAGTAGTGCCAAAGAGACCCTTGTAGCATGTGAATTTTTAGAGTGGTTTGAGCTGATTAACAAATCTTTAGATACGATATTATCAAGTGATAATTCAGGTATATCAACAGATAAAGACCAATGCTCATTAGGACCGTTATAGCTTCCCAATATGTGCGAATCCTCACTCAGAGAAGCATTGATATGAAGCAGATCGGTGATCCATCCGATATTACCTGCATCTAGATCGACATAAAGTTCTGCAGGCTGCCATGCCAATTCTTCTTGAACCAGTATATGTTGTGCCATTTGATTACCTATGGTATTCAAATACTCAAATTCCCAATTTCCTGTTATAGAGGCTTTTAAAACATCACTATCGATCATAAACATGCGATAGCCATCCTCCTTGTGATGATGCTGCAGGTGAACCTTGCGTAGAAATACAACATCAAGCGGGCGCTGGATCAAGACGTTTTCAAACCTTACTTCTCCTTCCCCGTCGAAATTTACAGCTGCTGTAAAGTCCCCTGACAAAAATTGTCCTGTATCGCGACGGTCAAAAACGTATAACCCTGCACGGTTTAATTGTAGCGAACTTTGAACCATATCATCCTTGACAAGCGCATAGCCATCTACATCTAGATTTGAATCCAGACAACTGATCCAAATGGAATCTGCCGAGTCGTGATGATACGAAAAGCTTAAACCTCTGATTTCCGTTTGCTCCATCCAAATGCGTGGCATCACACCATTGAGGCTAAAGGCTTTCTGCTGAAGAACGGCATTAACGCTGGGAACCAGTGCTGTGCGTAGTTCAACTCCTTGCAAAGGACCAATATTCAATTCAGGTAAATACGCCTGCAATCGCGCGGGTTCCGAGAATTTATCTGCACTAACTACGATCGAGTTTACATCGTCTTTTAAGTGGAATTCGAATTCTAATTGATCCTTAAAATCGGTATGTATGGCAACACCAATTTCTTCCGGGGCCATATAATCCCAAACCACGGTGAGACTATTCATCGGCGAACTCGTATATAAACTAGATTGCGGATACAGGTCCGTAAACATTTCTAAGGACCGCCCATTGGTTCGGTACTCCAAGTGTCCGAAACCTTCCATTTCAGGGGTGAACAAACCAAATTCTAGTAAGAGCAAATCACCAATAGAGCTCAAGGAGTAATCGATCACAGCCTCTGTTGCATATTCCATCCAAGGGCTTTGTGGAAGAAGAGCAGCGTCGAGTTGTGACTCCGTCAGAACTTTGCCAACTGAAGCGATGCTATCGGCAGCATAGTGAAGGTTTCCCTCAAATGTTCCTATTCCTGGATAGTCGAGCTGCAAATTCGTGGAAAGGAGCGCGGTATTAAAATCGAGGCTAAGGCTATCTAAGGCTATACGTGAGTTCTCTTCATCTATAATAACCGCTAACCAACCCTTATCTAGGAATAGTGCGCTATCGGCCTCTATCTCGTTTAGTGTAACACTCAGATCTACGGAATTCTCTCCCATAGCACCCTGAATATTCTGAATTTCGAGTGTGCCGATATGCAGTGAAAACGGCATCGCAAATGGGGATGATGCCGAGTCTTCTGAGGAGTACAATGAAGTCTCGAGGGAATAGAGCAATGCGCTGTCTAAAGTCTGCTTTACAAGAAATTGGTCCAATTGAACTTTCCGAATCAATAGTCCTTTTTCCCAAATGAATTCTTGAATGCTAAACTCGCCTAATTCTATGAGCGGTTCTCCTTGGAAATACAGCTGAGAATGGGGGATTACAACCGTATTAGGGTACAAATAATGGGCACCTTCAAACTCAATACTCAGATCGTATTGGGCGAGTATGGGGTCGACAAAGGTGCGAATGAGTTTTTGTTGTACCCAGCTAGAATTCAGTACGAGTGCAGTTGCGGAACTAAAAAGAATCACAACCAAAAATATCCCGGCAAGGATACGGCTTAGGTATTTGTATTTTCTTTGTGGTAATTTTGAATCCTCCATGAAACAGTCGCCTTACATTTTAGCTATTGAAAGCAGTTGTGACGATACATCTGCAGCCGTATTGTGCGGTCGAAAGGTGTTGTCGAATGAAGTAGCTTCTCAAGAGGTACATACGGCTTTTGGTGGTGTGGTTCCTGAATTAGCCTCTAGGGCGCATCAGCAAAACATTGTTCCGGTCATCGACCGTGCATTAAAGGTAGCAAATATCAAGCCTACGGAGCTAAATGCAATAGCTTTTACAAACGGACCTGGATTAATGGGGTCGTTGTTAGTAGGAACATCCTTTGCGAAAAGCTTGTCATTAGCGTTGAACATACCCTTAGTCCCTGTGCATCACATGCACGCTCATATTTTAGCGCATCTGATTGAAGGGGCACACAAGCAAGAAATAGGCTTCCCTTTCCTTTGCCTTACTGTTAGTGGAGGTCATACTCAACTGGTTCTTGTTCATGGCCCAAAAGAGATGGAGGTTCTTGGTGAAACGATTGATGATGCAGTCGGTGAAGCATTCGACAAGGCAGCAAAAATAATGGGACTCCCCTATCCTGGCGGCCCTCATATAGATCGTTTGGCCAAAGAAGGCAATCCTGATTTTATGACTTTTGGACGCAGTAAAGTGGAAGGATACAATTTCAGCTTTTCGGGTATGAAAACCAGTTTTCTCTACAACCTTCAGAAGAAGGTAAAAGCCGATCCCGACTTTTTGCAGGACCACCTTGCTGATGTGTGCGCTAGTTATCAGCACGCATTGTTGGATGTACTTTTCACTAAACTAGAACTGGCTATTAAAGCATATAAAATAGAGCACGTTGCGATTGCTGGCGGTGTGAGTGCAAATTCAGGTCTACGAAACAGACTAAAGGAATTTGGACAGCGTCGAAATATTGAAGTTTATATCCCTCCTTTTGCGTATACCACTGATAATGCAGCAATGATAGGAATCGCTGGTTATTACAACTATCTTGCTGGAGAACAAACAGATTTGTCGGTGGCTGCTTCGGCCAAGATTAAATTTTAGTAAATTTCAAATGGAGCGTCGCACGCATTAAAAAACGAACTTCTTTTGCCGCATGAAAAATTCTATTACGGTAGGCGCAACGACAGTCGTAAGCCTTCCTGATTTAAACATACGTGGTTTACACGCAAGAGTCGATACAGGAGCGGCCACATGTGCCCTACATGCCTCGAAGGTTGAGTTTGATGAACAGGAATCTATTTTAAAAGTAATCCTGTTTGACCCAGAAAGTGAGTACTATACAGGAGAGGAACTCGTTTTTACCGACTTTGTGGTTCGTAATGTGCGCAACTCTTTTGGAAAGCGAATGTCACGCCCGATGGTAAAAACACATGTGACTATCGCTAAAGAAACATTTAATGTGCTCATCGGTTTTTCAAATCGAACAAAGCTCACTTATGATATGCTCATCGGAAGAAATCTTCTCGAAAAAGGATTTCTTGTAGATGTCTCTAAATAACCCACAGCCATGAAGATTGGAATACTCAGTGCAAATGAAAATCTATACAGTACCTCTAGGCTTGCTGAAGCTGCGAGAAATCGCGGTCATCAGGTAGACGTACTGAACCACAACCATTGCTACGTCGCCATGGAAACGGGGAACAACAATATCTATCTTGGAGATACCGAGCTGACTGATTACGAAGCTATTATACCTCGAATCGGGGCATCCGTAACGTTTTATGGGAGTTCTATTATCCGTGGATTCGAAGTCAAACACGTCTATACTACCTTGAGCTCTTTAGCATTGGTGAGATCGCGAGATAAACTTCGTGCAACACAAGTACTGGCAAAGCATGGTATAGGTATTCCAAAAACGGTTTTTGCAAAGCAGCCGAGAGACGTACAAAATTTGATCAATACCGTAGGTGGTCCTCCCCTGATTGTTAAACTGTTGGAAGGAACACAGGGACTTGGTGTGGTTTTAGCCGAAACAAAAACAGCTGCAAAGAGCGTTATTGAAGCATTCTACGGTCTGAATGCCAACATCTTAGTTCAAGAGTTTATAAAAGAAGCTGGTGGTTCAGATATTAGAGCACTTGTTGTAGGAGGAAAAGTTATTGCTGCATACAAGCGTCAAGGCCAAGAAGGTGAATTTAGAAGCAACCTTCACCGTGGCGGACAAGGCACAAAAGTGAAACTTTCCGCTGCAGAGAAAAAGACTGCCATTGCTGCAACCAAGGCCTTGGGATTAAATATTGCAGGTGTTGATATGTTGAGAAGTGAACGTGGACCCCTTGTATTAGAGGTCAATAGTTCACCTGGATTTGAAGGTGTAGAAAAGGTTACTGGTGTAAACGTTGCTGATACCATCATAGAATTTGTAGAGAAACAAGTAAATCGCCCATTGACGAAAACCAAGGACAAAGTAGGCGTCTAATATGCAACTGTTCTATGGTCATATCCAGGGTGCTACTTTTCAACTCGAAGAAAGTGATGCTGTTCATTGCAGTAAAGTACTGCGCAAGCAAATAGGCGATACCATTCACTTTATTACCGGTGATGGCTCCTTGTACCGAGGAACCATCTCTTTGGTCACTAAAAAATCGGTAGAAGGTCGCTTTACTCTTGCAGAGAAGCACTTTGGTGAGATTCCTTATGAGTTGACGGTGGCGATTGCGCCTACCAAAAATATGGATCGACTCGAATGGTTTCTGGAAAAATCAATTGAAATGGGCATTACCAAAGTAGTTCCTATTCTTTGTGACCACAGCGAACGAAAAGTAGTGAAGCCCGGGAGGCTAGAAAAGATTGCCTTGAGTGCCACTAAACAGAGTTTAAAGGGAAGCTTGGTAGAATTAGCCGAGTTGACTAAATTTTCAGACTTTATAGAGACTGTAGACCCTGCTACCACTTGTATTGCGCATTGTGAACCAGAAGAAAAGCAGAGCTTTAAAAAGGCTATCGAAGGAAAAGGCAACCGTTTGACAATAATGATTGGTCCTGAAGGTGATTTCTCAAAAAGGGAGATTCAGCAAGCCTTGGCTGCTGGACTTACGCCAGTTCATCTGGGGAAGAGCCGTCTTCGTACCGAAACTGCTGCCTTGGTGGCCGTTTCCATGATGTATCAGCACGCGCTGTAACTTCCTCAAAATCTAAAGTCCTGTCTAAAGGATGCTTCCAGTCTTCCCAAGACACCTCATGATCTTCAAAGTGATACTCTTGGTTTTTCAATTCTATCATGGGTTCTTCTTTTCTAAAATAGACGGCTAAAACAAAGCCAACTATGGCTCCACTAAGATGGCCTTCATAACTGATGGTCGGGTCGTGCGGTAATACACCCCACAAAAATGATCCATACAAGAACACCATCAACATGCTTTGAGCGAGGAGTTTAATGTGCATGCGTAAAATACCGCTGAAAAACACGAAGGCAACCAACGCATAGAGCCATGCGCTCGCCCCGATATGAATGTTTGTACGTCCAATAAACCAAAGCCCTACACCAGGAAGTAGCATGCTTATGAACCATACCCTATCAAAAATCCTAGGAAAACTGTATCGTATGAGTACTCCAACGAAGAATAAACTGATGGTATTGCTCGAAATATGATTCAAATCTCCATGTAAAAAGGGAAAGAGAACTACTCCGTACCAGTGTTCGGTATTGCCCGGGAGAAGTCCGTACTGACCAAAATTGGCTTGTAAGGCCCATTCCAAGACGAACACAGACCAAATAACGATCACCCAAAGTGCCGGCCAAAGAAATAATCCTTTATGAATTCCATATTTAGTCCAATCTGACATAGCGAAAAGATAGTTACTTTCGGGATATGAAACAGTTAGCAGAACAGCTCCGTCCGCAAAACCTAGACCAATATCTAGGCCAAGAACATTTAATAGGTCAAAATGGCGCGCTGCGCAGAAGTATTGACATCGGTCGACTGCCCTCGATTATCCTTTGGGGCCCTCCCGGAGTAGGGAAAACTACTCTTGGCTTACTGCTTGCAAAAGAGCTTGAAGCCCCACTCTATCAGTTAAGTGCGGTCAGTGCAGGAGTGAAAGATGTACGTGAAGTTCTAGCGACGGCCGAAAAGAAAAGTCTATTCGACACCAAACGTCCGATTCTCTTTATTGACGAGATCCATCGATTCAATAAAGGTCAACAAGACAGTCTTCTTCATGCCGTGGAACGAGGCTATATCACTTTGATTGGTGCTACAACGGAAAATCCAAGCTTTGAAATCAATGCCGCACTGTTGTCAAGATTGCAGGTTTATGTGCTGAATTCACATAGTGCTGATGATTTGCGTAAAATGATTGAATTGGCCAATCAGACTGCTTACGCCAAGGACAAGTCAATTCGAATTACAGCTCACGATTTTCTGATTCGACAGTCAGGCGGAGATGCAAGAAAGCTGTACAACCTAATAGAGTTGTGCTTTGGCCAAAGTGCCGAAGGCAATACGATTGACGAACAATTTGCGCAGGATATTTTAAGTAACGCTCAAATCAGATATGATAAAGGGGGTGATGAACACTACAATATCATCTCTGCCTTTATTAAGTCCATTCGCGGGTCTGATCCACAAGCCGCTGTTTATTATTTAGCACGAATGATTGAGGGCGGTGAGGATGTCAAATTCATTGCGAGGAGATTGATCATATCTGCGGCCGAAGATATCGGCTTAGCGAATCCTAATGCACTGATGCTCGCTAATGAAACCTTCAGTGCTGTAGAACGTGTTGGGTGGCCGGAAAGTCGCATCATTCTTAGTCAATGCACCATTTATCTTGCTACATCACCAAAATCTAATAGCGCGTACACTGCTATTGGAAAAGCACAACAATTGGTTCAAAAAACGGGAGCGCTGGAAGTTCCCAATCATTTAAAAAACGCCAGTAGCTCACTTGCCAAAGACCTTGGCCATGGAGCTTCTTACCAGTATCCTCATGACCATTCCTCAGGATTTGTGAATCAAGAATATTTGCCTGATCAGATTAAAGGAGCAACATTTTGGTCCCCCGCGCCCACCAGCTCCAAGGAACTGCAGATGGGGCAACAACAAAAAGAATACTGGAAGGATAAATACAACGGCTAACGCAAGAGTACCTCAGTTCTTCTGTTTTTCGAACGCCCCTGCTCTGTCTCATTACTAGCAATAGGTTCTCGCATACCTTTTCCTATTGCCTCTAGTCGCTCTCTATCGATACCAAGTTCAACAAGATAATTGATTACGGACACTGCACGAGCTTTGCTTAATTGGTCGTTATAAAGTGCACTACCTTGGTTATCCGTATGCCCAATAATTGTCGCTTTGAGATGTGGAGTAGCCTTAAGAACTTCGAATAACACCTCAAGTTCTCTTGTACTTTGGACGAGTAATTCACTTTTATCCAATTCAAAATAGATGTTTTTCAAAACAAAGGAACTTCCGCCCTTGAGCGCACTCATTTCAATTTCTATAGGCGTATCTCCATCCTCTACCACAGCGATTCGCTCGGAGAAGGGTAAATAACCTTGCTTTGCCGCCGTGAATCCATAGATTTTGCCAGGAATGAGCATAGGACGTATCGTTCCTGAAAACGGTGCGCTAAAACCCTCGAAGAGTACACGCCCATCCTCTACATCGTAGACAGCGACTTCTACTCCTGATAAGGCCGCTCGACTTTGCTGATCTATTACAATGCCGTTCACAAACTTCGTGGCATTGGGTTGAATGCGTTCAGGTAGATCAAATTCATATAAATCCAATTCATTAGTGAATGATGAGTTCGGATCATCCCATTTTGCTCTATTAGAGGCAAAATACCCTTTGGTACCTGTGTGATCCACAATAAATGAGAATTCGTCAAAAAAGCCATTAAGCGGAAAGCCTAAGTTCTCGGGCGTTGTCCAAACGGTATCACCTAAATAACGGGTGAAGAAAAAGTCAGAACCACCAATCGAAGGAGAGCGCTCCGAGGTGAAATACAAAGTCGTGCCGTCAAAGTGCATAAAGGGACTACTTTCTCTCTTGTTGGTGTTCACAGGTCTTGGCAGAGGACGAACATCCATCCAATTTCCTTGCTCATCTAATACAGCCTTATAAATGTCTAGATTTTCACTCTGACTGTGTCTTCCTCGCACAAAGAAAAGTGTACGGCCATCTGGCCCTAAGGAAGGTTGGGACTCCCAAGCTCCAGTATTGACTTTACCTTTTAAAGGCAGAGGCTTTCCCCAACCCCGCTCTGGATCATAAATACTGCTGTATAAATCACAGCTTCCTGCGCCATCTGGACGATCACATGCGGTGAATATCATAGTCGTACCATCTGCGCTTATAGTGGCAGCCCCTTCGTTTCCTCGACTATTTAAATATCCTTTTAACGGTAGAGCCTTACTGTTCCAATTCTTTCCCGATCGAGTTCCAACCCACAGGTTCTCATCCGTAGCGGACGCCTCTAAATCTCTTGCGGTGAACATGAGGTCATTTCCATCCCCCGTGATACATGGGAAATATTCCATCTTGCCATCACTGAATACTAATTTCTTTACTCGAGCCTCTCCACCTTCCAGAAGGAACTCCTCGTGTTGGGTTTGCGCAAATTTTATATTGGCCAATTCTTGCTCCGCAACATGGCGTCTTTCTTTGCTCAAGCGCGCCTCATTTAAAAAGACCTCATAACTAGAAATAGCATCTTCCCACTCATAGAAATACTTATGAATCCGAGCTTTTTTCAAATACAAGCTCGAGAGAGGTTGTGCTTTGATCGCTTCATTGTAATACTGTAAGGCTTTTTTCAAGTCTCCTTCCTTGGAGGAGCGATCTCCGGCATAAATGATGGGTTGATAATATCCAGGTTCGCTTTTCTCAATAGCTCGCTCTAAATAGCGCCACCCTTCCTCCGGTTTATTTACGGCAAATGCATTCACTGCTTTCTGGAAACTCTTCACAGCTGCCTTATTCTGAGCATTTGACGATAAAACCAGTATAAGAAGTAGTGATACTGTATAGATAAAGTGGCGCATAGAGACTAATTTTGTCGTTTACGAATATATCTCATCCCAATTGAATACAAAGAGAATAGTGCTGACTGGTGCTCCCGCCACGGGAAAAACAACCTTGAGTCTTGAGTTAGAGCGCAAAGGCCATACCGTTTTTCATGAACAAGCTCGAGAAATCATCGCCAAAAGTCTCTCAACAGGTTCTGATATACTCCCGTGGAAGGACTTGAATGGATTTACAGAAGTCGTTTGGAAGTTGCGCAATGATCAATTCCACAACGCCTCGTTGAAAACTATTAATTTCTACGATCGTACGATTATTGATTCCTATGCGTACCTTTTAAAAGGAAATGTTCCAACCACGGATGCTCAACGAAGCGATCTCGAGCAGATGCGTTTCGACAAGATCTTCATTCTTCCGGTTTGGCCTAAAATTCATTCTTTAGACAAAGAACGTATGGAAACTCTTGAAGATTGCTACGAAGTGGACCACTACATGCGCAAAGCTTATGAAGAATTAGGCTATGAACTCGTAGAAGTCCCCATAGGCACAGTGGAGGAGCGAATCTCCTTCATCCTAAGCTCTATATGAACAGCAACGACGCAAAAAAAACACTTAAACAATACTGGGGTTACGACGACTTTCGAGGGTCGCAATCCGATATCATTGCTTCCATTTTATCCGGAAAAAATACTGTCGGATTATTACCTACTGGAGGTGGAAAATCCATCTGCTATCAAATACCAGGTATCCTTTACCCCGGACTGACTATTGTGATTTCACCCTTGGTCGCTTTGATGGAAGACCAGCACAATGGGTTGGTAAAACGAGGAATTAAATCGTATCACTTTAAAGGTTCATACGCTCCTAGAAAACTGGATGAAACTTTTAGAAATCTTCGTTATGGCAACTATAAATTCGCGTTTTTTGCTCCTGAACGGATTTCCAACCCTCTGTTCTTGGAATATTTAAGCCATGCCGATATTTCACTGCTTGCAATCGATGAGGCCCATTGTATCTCTCAATGGGGCTTTGATTTCCGTCCCTCCTATTTGAATGTTAAGCTTCTTCGTGAGACTTTAGCTGAAGTTCCGGTAATTGCTTTAACCGCATCTGCTACAAATCGGGTGAAAAGAGATATGCTCGAGCAGCTATTAATAGCCGATGCTAAAGTATTTGAAGGTTCGATACGTCGCTCTAATCTTCAATTACAAGTAAAGTTCACGCCTAATAAAGAACGTCAACTTCTTCGTTTGATGCCCAAATTGGACGGCACCGGTATCATTTATGCGAAAACCAGAAGAACCTGTGAGCAACTCGCTTCATTACTTTCTGATGAAGGTTTTGCGAGCAGTTATTATCACGCCGGTCTTGAGGATGAGCAAAAATCCGATCATTCTAGGCAATGGCTGAATAATGAAGTGAAAGCCATGGTGGCCACCACTGCTTTTGGAATGGGTATCGATAAGGGAGATGTAAAATGGGTTGTGCACTGGGATGCTCCGGACACTCTAGAAGGTTATTATCAAGAAGTGGGGCGTGCTGGTCGCGATGGTTCTGTGTCTGCGACGTACTTACTGTACCATCAATACGACGTTGCACGATTGCGCAAATCTATAGACGAGTTGCCTGATATCTCTGCAGTTGAGCGTTTTTACAACAGTTTCTGCTCGAAACAGCAAATCGCTTACGGTAGCGGTGAAGGGTTGAAAGTCAACTTCTCAGTCTTAGAGTTAGCGAAAAAACATCAACTACCTGTTGCGCAATTACTTACTTACATCCGACTGATACAACAACGCGGACTTTGGCAATTCATTGAATCTGAGAGGAGTGTACCGAAATTTCACCTCACCTCGCAAAGCCATGTTTGGGAGCGTCTGCCGCAACAAGATTATGAACTACTTATTGCCTTGTTTAGACTCTACCCTCACGCCTCAGATGGTCCGGTAAGATTAGACATTGCTCGATTTGCGGGCATGATGCAACAAACCAAAGAAGCCTTTTTGGATCGACTAAAAGTTCTTCACGATAAAGGGATACTAGAATTTCAACCTGAAGAAGGATCCAGTGCGCTCTTCCTTACCCAACCAAGGCCACAACCTAAAGCGTTAAAGTTTTCCACACGGTTTGTCGATGCATGGGTAAAGAGTAAAGAAGAGCGCGCCTTAGGAATGTTGGAGTTTTTACAAACTGAGTCGTGCTTGTTTCAGCAAATAGAGGTGTATTTTGGTCAAGAAAAAAATAAGGCCTGCGGCACTTGTTCTAACTGTACTAAAAACCATTATCCGGATCAAAATCAGATAGAAGCACTAAGGAAATCTGGTGCTACTCTTGATGATATTTGGTTTGATTTAAATTGTTCTTCTGATGAGCTCAGATCTTAAAAGTCTTAAAATAGTTTACATGGGTACCCCAGATTTTGCGGTGCCACCTTTAGAAGCTTTACTTAAGTCGCATCATGATGTTGCCGCTGTTATTACGGTCGCTGACAAGCCTGCAGGTCGAGGTCGAAAGATTCAAGAAAGCGCCGTTAAAAAAGCAGCTACAAAACAAGGTATTAAAGTACTGCAACCTACGAGTTTAAAAGATCCAGAGTTTTTAGAGGAATTACGTCTATTAGATGCCGATCTGTTTGTCGTTGTGGCATTTAGAATGTTGCCTAAAGAAGTTTGGGAAATGCCTCCACTTGGAACCTTTAATCTGCATGGGTCGCTCTTGCCGAAATATCGGGGTGCTGCACCCATACATTGGGCCATTATTAACGGCGATTCAAAAACAGGCTTGACCACCTTTTTATTGGATGAAAAAATAGATACCGGACAAATTCTATTGCAAAGAGAACATGAAATAGCACCTGGAACAACCACAGGAGAGCTTCATGATGAACTTCTGGACCTTGGGGCATCAATGGTCGTTGAAACAGCAACGATGATTGCTCAGGGAGGATTTAAAGCTATTGTTCAAGATGAGACCGCAGCTAGCCATGCGCCGAAGTTAAATAAAGAAAATTCAAAACTTGATCTTACCAGAACTCCGCAAGAGTTGATCAACCAAATCCACGGTCTTAATCCTTTCCCCGGAGCCTATTACGGTGATATAAAGTTTTTCAAAGCGAGTCAGGCATCCGTGCAACAGAAGAATGAAACGCCTAGATTAGTGGTTCGCGACAAAAAATTGGTACTAGATTATCAAAACGGGAGTGTTCAGATAAATGAACTTAAGCCAAGTGGTAAGCGACTTATGGATGCGATAGACTTTATCAACGGAATCAAAAGCGCTGCTATAGAACTTTAATTTATAAGACTTTAATCTTAAATATGATGACTTTCTCAAAAATGAGATCATAAACGCTAACTTTTTTTGGTGGAAAGCCCGAAAACACTTGCGTGGACAAGATTTTCAGCTATATTTGAAAAGCATTCGTTAATTAATCAACTTTTTAAAACTAATTGCAATGAACAAAGCACAATTGATCGACGCTATGGCAGCTGACGCTGGCATCTCTAAAGCACAAGCTAAAGCAGCTTTAGATTCTTTCACGGACAACGTAGGCGGAACCTTAGCAAAAGGCGATCGCGTATCACTAGTAGGTTTCGGATCTTTCTCTGTTTCTGAGCGCGCTGCTCGCGACGGTCGTAACCCACAAACTGGTGCTGTAATCAAAATCGCTGCTAAGAAAGTAGCTAAGTTTAAAGCTGGTGCTGATCTAAACGGCAAGCTCTAATCCCACGATTACTATAGAGTAAAAGAAATGCCTTCCAAATGGAAGGCATTTTTTTTGCTCTTTACTTAAGGTTGAATTCGCGAGGTAACCCAAAGCGAATCTTCTAAGTTATAGATCAAGCGATCGTGTAGCCGCCCTTCTCTCCCCTGCCAAAACTCAAACCGGTTTGGGCGAATCAAATACCCGCCCCAATCTTCGGGCATTGGAACCTTACTTCCCTCTGGGTACTCCTTCATAAAGGAATTGAATTTTGCTTCAAGAGCTGATCTTGATTCAATAGGCTCACTCTGCTCAGAGGCTGCCGCTCCTATTTGGGATAAATAAGGCCGTGTTTTGAAGTAGTCTTTGCTTTGGTCTACGTCAATTTTTTCCACTTGACCCGTTATTCTTACCTGGCGTTCTTGTTCACGCCAAAAGAACAGGGAAGAAACAAGCTTTGAAGCAGCGATACTTTGTCCTTTTTGACTGTTATAATTGGTGTAAAAGACCAATCCTTCGGCTCGAACTTCTTTTAACAGTACAATTCTATTTTCAGGAACACCACTAGGACTTACCGTGGCTATAGCCATGGCATTGTAATCTTTCACCCCAAGCTTTTGGTACGATTCGAGCCAATTCCTAAATTGGTCAATAGGGTCGTTTAAAAGATGTTGCTCATCTAATGAGTCAAACTTATATGTTTCTCTGATATTATGTAAATCCATATGACTAAATTAGTATAATGAAGGAAAAGAAAGTACCCCATCCTGGTTGTCTTTTGATCTCTAAACCATTAATAGGTGATGGTTTTTTTGAACAAAGTGTGGTCTATTTAACCAGTCATAGTCCTGAAGGTTCTCTTGGGTTTACATTGAATAAGCCCAGTAATCTAATAGCTCAAGATTTTACAGAGGATCTCATAGGAAAGGACACCATTTTCTATGGTGGTCCGGTAGAACAAGATGGACTTTTCTATCTTCACTCCTTTGAGAACTTGCCAGGTGCGCTAGAGGCAGGTAATGGTTTATATTTAGGCGGTGACTTCGAGCTTTTTCAGCAAGTTTTTAGGGAACAAAAAGAAAACAAGCCCAATCAACCTTCACCAAAGTTATTCTTAGGTTACAGCGGCTGGGGTGCGGGACAATTGGAAGAAGAAATTCAGCAGGATACTTGGATCGTGCTTCATCCCCCACTTGATCTCAGTCCACTTGAAGTGGAAGACAAGGCATGGAGACTAATGATGAGGAAATTAGGTGGCGAATTCGCGCTTTGGGCGAACGCTCCTGAAGATCCTTGGATGAACTAATTCAGCGAGGTCCTTAAAGCGTACCTAGTACATTCAACTTCCTCCTTAGTAGTTCTACCAATTCCTTGGCTTTATCCCCTTTAAAAGTTCTTTTGCGATACTTTTCGACCCATTGAACGCCTATGATGGTATTGGTTAGCCATATTTCATCTGCTTTCTGAAGGTCGAAAGGATTAATGCTCTCTTCTCGAACCTCTAGACCAATTTCCTTTCCCCAGTTCAAGAGATTTTTGCGGAAGACACCGCGTAAGGCTCCATCCTCTAAAGGTGCAGTGCTGAGCACATTGCCTTTCAATACAAATACATTTGCGGAGTTGGCTTCCACAAGCATTTTCTTATCATTCACCAGTAAGACCGCATCAAGATTATTTTCTTTCGCATAGATCCCTCCTAAAACGTACGGCAAACTGTTTGCACTTTTCAGCGAAGAAAGAAGACCCGGTTGCAGGTAATGATCTTTAAATAAATCCACCGTTAATCCTTGGGTATTCCAAGAGTAATCGGTGCTTTCCAATTCTTCTAACTCCATCCACCAGGAACAACGCTGCACTCCCGTTGGAGTATATTTTCCTGAGGCTACACGCATCACTTGAAGTCGAAGACGACCATTATCTATGGCTACTTCTTCTGATAATTTCTCTGCTTCTGCAACGAAAAATTCGGGAGTGAAATTCATCGGAATTGGCATCCGTAGAATACGCATGCTTGCCATCAATCGAAAGTAATGATCCTCTATGAAAAGTAATTTACCCTCGCGCATTCGAATGGTTTCAAAAACGGCATCACCATATTTCGCCGATCTAGAAAATTCCTCGAAGCGAAGTTCTCCCGGTTCGATTACAGTTCCATTAAAATTTATCATAGTTTATTTCTGCGCTTTAACAGCGGCTCTTTTAAGTCGATCATTTATTGCTCTACCCAAGCCTTGCTCAGGCATCTTATGCGTCCACACTTCATCAACTGGAAGTTCTGAAAAGCTTCTCAGGCCGGCGAATAAACCAGCCGCTACCTCTGCTAAATCCGATTGCGAACTCAGATTTAACCCATAAGCGACGTCTTTTGTTTCTCCTGTGTAGAGTAATCCAACGGCACGATCGTTCTGCGGTTCATCGTAGCTCTTCCACAAGTCCTCTGCCGTATCAAACAATCGGACAGCCTTGCCAGGATTGTAATGAGAAGAAAGCATTCCAGGTGCGTTGGGCTTTGATGAACTGGCTTGAATCGGAATATCATGACCGATTACATCGACCAATTCTTCATAGGCCAATCCACCTAAACGTAATATTCTAAGTTCTTCACTACTAGCATCAATAATGGTACTTTCCAATCCTACCTTACAGGATCCACCATCTAAAACGCCACCTATTTGATCTCCTAATTGACGCTCTACGTGTGTTGCAGTAGTCGGGGAAGTAAAACCAAAGGGATTGGCGCTGGGTGCTGCAATACATAAACCACTTTGCTCTAATACCGCCAAGGTCATCGGATGATTAGGAATACGCACAGCGACTGTGGAATGACCTGAGGTTACCAAATCCGGAATGCAGTCCTTTTTCTTTAAAACAACAGTAAGTGGACCTGGACTGAACCTCTCAAACAGGACCCTTGCCTTATCATTTAGATGAGCGATATGTTCTACACTTAAGAGTGATGGGACATGCACGATTAGGGGATCAAAGCTTGGTCGATTCTTAGCTTCAAATATTTTCGCAACTACAGTTACATCCAACGCATTGCCTCCTAAACCATATACAGTTTCAGTAGGCAAGCCGACGAGTTCACCACGTTTTAGTAGTGTAACGGCTTTTTGAATGTCCTTGAAAATCGCCATTACGGGATATTCAAATATTTATGTGTTTGTAAGCTTACCTTCCATTTCGGATGCTTCATAACATACTCAACAATATGCGGCATCATAACGTCCCTTTTACTCCACTCAGGTTGGAGAAATAGCTGGCAATCAGGTCCTACCTTCGCGGCATGTTCTTCGGCCCATTTAAAATCATTTTGATTAAAAATGATCACTTTGAGCTCATGTGCTTCCCTATAATAGTCATCCTTGGGAGGAGCAGTTTTCTTTGGACTCAGACATACCCAATCCCACTGACCGGAGTAAGGATAGGCTCCAGAAGTCTCTACATGAACCTTCATACCTTGAGCTTTCAAACCATGAGTAAGAGGACCCATATCCCAAGTCATTGGTTCACCACCGGTGATCACAATAGTATCTGAATAAGCCGCTGCTTTGGTAATGATTTCATTTATTTGAGTAGGCGGATGCGTATCAGGATTCCAACTCTCTTTGACATCACACCAGTGACATCCGACGTCGCAACCACCTATTCGAACAAAATACGCAGCTTTTCCGCTGTGGAACCCTTCCCCTTGAATAGTGTAGAATTCTTCCATGAGCGGTACGACTTCACCTTTTCGGATGAGTTCTTGCTCGTAACTCTTAGATGTGGTAATATCTTCCAACTTACCCCTCTCCTAATTCAGTTACCTTCATCGTATTCATCATCAGAGCAGCGCGCGTCATAGGTCCTACACCTCCAGGAACTGGGGTGATAAAACTACATTTTGGAGCTACCCCATCGTAATCTACATCACCGATGAGTCTGAACCCATTTTTTTTGGTGTCGTCGTCAACACGGGTAATACCCACATCTATCACACAAGCACCTTCTTTGATCATATCGGCAGTCACAAACCCTGGTCGGCCCAGTGCAGCAACTACGATATCTGCTTTTTGACAAACCTCCTTTAGATTTTTAGTACGCGAATGGCAAAGAGTAACCGTACAGTTTCCCGGGTAATTGTGCTGACTGAGCAGAATTGACATTGGCGATCCAACAATGTGAGAACGCCCAATTACCACACAATCCTTTCCCTCAGTTGGTACATTGTATCTACGCAACAACTCTACAATCCCCTGAGGAGTTGCCGGTATATAGGTCGGTAGATTCAGTGTCATTTTTCCAACATTTTCTGGGTGGAACCCATCAACGTCCTTTTTAGGGTCTACGGCAAGTAGTACTTTGGTTTCATCGATATGCTTAGGCAGCGGGAGCTGAACAATGTATCCGTCAATATCTTCATCGTTGTTGAGCTTTGCTATTGCCTTAAGCAATTCCTCTTCAGTGGTCTCTGCCGGTAATTTGATCAAAGTAGATCCAAAGCCCACTTCTTCACAATCGCGAACCTTTGCATTTACATACGTTCTAGATGCGCCGTCATCACCAACGAGAATCGCCGCTAGATGGGGTACTTTTTTTCCTTCAGCTTTGAGGCCTTTTACCTTCTCTGCCAATTCTTGTCGGATCTGGGCCGATGTTGCTTTGCCGTCCAGTACTATCATAAACTTGCTCTGTATTTTCTTAGCGCATTCCGCGCATCATATTCATCATTCCTCGACGGCCACCACCGCTTTGCATCATTTTCATCATTTTGCGCATGTCTGTGAATTGTTTCAGGAGATTATTCACATCTTGAACGCTGCGACCCGATCCCATAGCAATACGCTTGCGTCTGGAACCATTAATGATATCCGGGTTTTGTCGTTCACTGAGCGTCATTGAGTTAATCATTGCCTCAATGTGTTTGAAGGCATCGTCGTCGATATCAATGTTCTTCAATGCTTTACCCATTCCTGGAATCATTCCTAGTAGGTCTTTCATGTTACCCATTTTTTTGATTTGCTGGATTTGGTCCATGAAATCATCAAAACCGAAAGCATCCTGAGCAATTTTCTTACTCATTTGACGGGCGTTCTCCTCGTCAAACTGCTCTTGTGCACGTTCTACCAAAGAGACCACATCTCCCATTCCGAGAATACGGTCTGCCATACGATCAGGATGGAAAACGTCTAAAGCCTCCATTTTTTCTCCTGTACCGATGAATTTGATCGGCTTATCTACAACGGAGCGGATGGTTAATGCAGCACCACCACGAGTGTCCCCGTCGAGTTTGGTAAGTATGACACCATCAAAATTCAATACGTCATTAAAGGCTTTCGCAGTATTCACAGCATCTTGACCTGTCATGGAATCTACCACAAACAAGGTCTCTGATGGGCTTATTGCTTTGTGAATGTTACCTATTTCCTGCATCATGGCTTCATCAACCGCCAAACGACCAGCCGTATCGACAATCACCACATTAAAACCATTGGATTTTGCATGAGCAACCGCGTTGGTCGCAATACTTACAGGATCTTGATTCTCCTTTTCAGAGTACACCTCGATTCCTAATTGCTCCCCTAATACATGCAACTGATTGATTGCTGCCGGACGGTAAACATCACAAGCAACCAATAATGGCTTTTTGGTCTTCTTGCGCTTTAAATAGTTGGCCAATTTCGCACTATGCGTCGTTTTACCTGAACCTTGTAAACCAGCCATAAGTAAAACAGCAGGGCTACCTGTAAGATTCAGTTCCTCTGCTTTGCCTCCCATGAGCTCGGCCATTTCGTCGCGGACGATTTTAACCATAGCTTGACCCGGCTTCACAGCGGTGATTACACCAGAACCTATCGCCTTTTCCTTAACAGAATTGGTGAAATCTTTCGCAATCTTAAAGCTAACATCTGCTTCTACTAATGCTCTTCGAATCTGCTTAACACTATCAGCAATGTTGAGCTCGGTAATTTTGTGATTTCCTTTCAGTACCTCAAAGGCACCTTCTAATCTGTCGCTTAAACTTTGAAACATCTTATCCTACGTTTGGAATGTTTTCTAATGTGGCCAAAAAGAACTTCCAGCTCTTTTGAACAGAAGATATTTGACACTTTTCATCTGGGCTGTGCGCACCACGGATATTCGGTCCGAATGAAATCAACTCCATTTCGGGGTAATTGGTTCCTAAGATACCACATTCCAGACCTGCATGACAAGCATTTACTCTAGGTTCCGCATCGAACATTTCTTTGTACAGTCCACTCATTGTGGTGAGAATAGCACTTTTGGGATTCGGTGTCCACCCCGGGTAATTACCGGCTAATTCTACCGTACATCCGATTGCTTCGAAGTTCCGTTGTATCGCTCGTGCCAAATCGAATTTCTCACTCTCTACAGAACTACGCGTTAAACACATCACCGTCAGTTCTCCATCCTTTAGAGCAACACGCGCTGTGTTGTTTGAAGTCTGAACCAAACCATCAATGTCAGGACTCATTCTATATATCCCGTTTGGATTGGCGTAGACAGCCGTAATTAACGCAGACTGAAACTCCTCCGAAACGACATCAATAGGATCATCTATCTCTTCCCAACTGATTTCTAAATCCGGATCTGTAGTACTGTGTTCAGTCACTAATTCTTCGCAAATGGACGCTAAAATCGAATTGATCTCCGCTTCATTTTCCTCCAATAGCGCCACTTCAGCGACACTTTCGCGAGGAATGGCATTGCGCAAGCTCCCTCCATCTAACGTCGCTAATTGGACCAAATCCCCTAAACGGTCTAGAATTCGGTTCATGAGCTTGTTGGCATTTCCCAGTCCTTTGTGAATATCCATACCGCTATGACCTCCACTTAAACCTTTGACGGTCAGCTGATATCCTTTGCTTCCTTCTTTTGAAGCCTCTAGACGAACCTCACGAGTTGCGGTAATATCGATACCTCCGGCACAACCGATCGTCAATTCATCATCATCTTCCGTATCAATATTCAACAAGATTTTACCATTGAGCATCCCTTCTTTTAACTCTAAAGCTCCGGTCATACCGGTTTCTTCGTCAATCGTAAACAATGCATCAATCGCAGGGTGTGCGATATCGTTAGATGCTAGAACTGCCATAATAAAAGCCACTCCCATCCCGTTATCGGCTCCAAGGGTTGTACCGTTCGCTTTTACCCAGTCGCCATCTACGATCATTTCAATACCCTGCGTGTCAAAATCAAAGACGGTATCGTTGTTTTTCTGATGAACCATATCAAGGTGGGCTTGCAGTACGACAGGTGTACGGCCTTCCATGCCTGGTGAGGCTTGCTTGCGAATAAAAACGTTTCCGATCTCATCAACTTCTGTAGGTAGTCCAAGAGATTTTCCAAAGTCAACCATGAATTGAATAACGCGCTCTTCTTTCTTGGAGGGACGCGGAACTGCGTTTAGATCGGCGAAGTGGTTCCAAACTGCACTTGGTTCAAGTGCTCTTACTTGTTTACTCATCTTACATTCTATTTGGTACTTGGATACCCAAGCTGTTCATGCCTTTTTTAACGACCTTGCCTACCAAACGGCTAAGTGTGAGTCTAAAGGCAATTGTATTTTGATCCTCGGCTTTCAAAATGCTGTTGTTTTGATAAAAGCCGTTGTATTTTTTTACGAGTTCGTAGGTGTAATTGGCCAATAATGCTGGTGAAAACGAATGAGCGGCACTTGCGATGACCTCTGGAAATTGAAGCAACGCTTTAATCAAAGTGGTCTCGTCTTCATTGATATTCACCTTAGACCAATCCACACTAAGGTCCTTCGGTGCTTTGATTTGTAGGCTCTGAATACGTGCGTAAGCATATTGAATGAAAGGCCCCGTGTTTCCTGAGAAATCGATGCTTTCTTCAGGGTTGAAGAGCATGCGCTTTTTTGGATCCACCTTTAGAATGAAGTACTTCAGGGCTCCCAGTCCAAGGGTATTGAAAAGCTCTTCCTGCTCCTGCTCGCTCAATCCCTCAATCTTACCTAATTCTTTTGAGATCGTACCTGCATCTTCGATCATGGTGTTCATCAGGTCATCTGCATCTACAACAGTACCTTCGCGACTCTTCATTTTTCCACTTGGAAGATCGACCATACCGTAGCTCAAATGGTGCAGTTTGTCTGCCCAATCATAGCCCAGTTTATTTAGGATAATAAACAGCACCTTAAAATGGTAATCCTGCTCATTACCAACAACATAGGTCATCCCTTTCGCGTCAAAATCCTTGAAGCGTTGGATTGCGGTACCGATGTCTTGAGTCATATAAACGGAAGTACCATCTTTCCTCAAGACCAATTTATGATCAAGTCCTTCCTCTTCAAGGTCTATCCAAACCGAGCCATCTTCCTTTGTATAGAAAACACCGGTTTCCAAGCCTTTGATAACGTCGTCCTTACCTAGGACATAAGTTTCACTCTCATAGTAGTTCTTGTCAAAATCTACACCCATCTTAGCATAGGTAGCACCAAAACCTTCGTACACCCAAGCGTTCATCTTTTTCCAAAGTGCTACCACCTCTACATCCCCTTGCTCCCATTTCAAGAGCATTTCTTGTGCTCTAAGCAGTGAAGGCGCTTGCTTTTTGGCTTCCTCCTCAGACATCCCATCCGCCATCAAGGTTTGGATTTCTGCCTTATATACCTGATCGAACTTCACGTAGTATTTACCGACCAAATGATCACCTTTGATACCTGTCGATTCTGGTGTCTCACCATTACCGTGCTCCAACCAAGCCAACATCGACTTACAGATGTGAATACCACGATCGTTGATGATTTGAACTTTTACTACTTCGGTTCCATTCGCCTTCAAAATCTCACTAACTGCATAGCCTAAAAGGTTGTTGCGGATATGTCCGAGGTGTAACGGTTTGTTCGTATTTGGCGAGCTGTATTCTACGATATAGCGCCCTTTGGATCCCTGCTTTGGCAAACCTAGGTTCCCAGTAGCGTCGAATTCACGAATGGCATCTAGATAGTTGCCTCGATCCAAGCTCAGGTTCAGAAACCCTTTAACTACATTAAACGATGACACCGCTCCGACCTCTTGCAGTTTTTGGCCAATTTCAGTTGCCACTGCCTCTGGTGCTTTTTTAGCTATGCGAACGAATGGAAAGACCACGAGTGTCACATCACCCTCAAACTCTTTGCGTGTTTCCTGGAGATCCGGTGCAACTTCTGCACCGTACAATTCTTTTAGTACTTCTTGTATACTAGCTTCTAAACTCATTTAGTGGGCTTGTTTTGGCAAATATATTTCAGCGAGCATGCAACGAGCACTTCCGCCACCTAAGGTTTCTATAGTCGTTAAATCAGAGTGCAATATGGTGTGATGCGCTTCAATAGCTGCTACTTGTTCCGGGGTTAAAGCGTGATATGCACTAGTGCTCATCACTAAATGCAATGCACCTCCAGTACCTTTAACAAGAAGCATGTTTCCAGCAAACTGATGCTTTTGGGACTCTGTAATTTCAATGATAGTTTTTCCTGAACGCTCAATTCGCGCTATCACCATCCCGCGCTCTTGGGCATCATCGATAGTATCGAGGCAAATCACAGCGTAAACATCCGTCATACACATCAATACATTCGTGTGATAGATAGGTTTACGTCCTTCGGGAGTGTTTTGAAATGCACTAAAGACCACAGGTTCGTATCCAAAATCTTCACAAACCTGTTGAAGCAAAAACTCATCTGCTCTTTGGCTGCGTGCCATGTAAGCGATTTTCTGATCGTGATCAAAGATGATACTGCCCGTACCTTCTAAGAACACTCCTTGGTGCTCCGCATCAGAATAATCCAAAGTACCATCCACCTGAAACCCAAAATCAACTAGTATCGTCTCGATTCCTTCAATACGTTCAAGCCTTCTGTTCTCAGCCTTCATAGGATAAAGGGCAATACGGCCATCGCTGTGCATACTAATCCAATTGTTTGGAAAGATGCTATCCGGAGTATGTGGCGTTTTGGTGTCTTGAATCACATGAACCTGTACACCAGCCTCACGTAGTTTCGCAGCGAAGCGATCAAACTCCTCCTGTGCCTTAAAATTGTCCTCATCTGCAGATGTTGCAGCATCCTGCTGTTGGTAAAAATTATCCACAGCAGTTTGAGCATTCATACCGAAGCGTATCGGACGAATCATTAAAAGATCATTCGATGCGTTTGAAGTCATTATTCTCTGATTAATGGCATCGTACTACAACGCAGCAGTCCGCCCATTTTTACTATCTCTTGGTATTTGACTTGTTTGACCTCCATTTGTCGGTCTTCGAGCCATTTGATCAATCCGGTAAACGTATCGGCAACTATAATTTGAGTCGCACTTACACTAAATACATTGGTAGTCAACTCAAAAGCCTCTTCCGAGGAACAAATGTAGATATTGGCAGGTCCAAAAAAGTCCATAATCCAATCTACATCTTGCTGATTCTTAAATAAGTGTGGTGCTACGATCGCTTTTCCGCCTCCAATAGGCTGAAATGCACAATCTAAGTGAAGGGAACCTGCATACGGATCTACATCACTTTTAAGTAATTCAAAACCCTTAAACTCTTTCGCAGGGAATTCATCTGCGAGATATTCCATACCAGCATAATTGGTCCGGGCCGTTTTAAACCTCTCAAAAGTCGAATCATCGCTGACACCTACAAAGACATGATGGTTGTGAACCAATACATCACCACCTTCTGCAAAGCAACCGGAAGGCATCATAATGATATTCGAAGAAGGAATACGCTCTTCGATCTCTGCAATCGCATTTGCTTCAGCAGCACGATCTTCAATAACATTGGGAAGAATGAATTGATCCTCAATGACAAAGGCGATATCACGAGCAAAAACCTGGTTAATCGAGGGTATACTAGTAGGTCTAATCACCTCTACATCAAATGATTCAAGAGCCTCGATTAAACCTTTAACTTCAGTCATACATTCTTCTTCCGAAGGGTATACACCTTGTTCCACAGACACTCTACTTCTAGCGTCGTAGCATGCCTCAAACTCAGGAACACCGCCCATGTTTCGAGCCACTCCTACAACTACCTTTTGTAGTCGATCGTATTCATTTTCGATGTTGGGTAGAATCTGCATAGCTTTGGGTTGAGTTGCAAAAATAGCAGTAAATGTGTTGATAACGCTATAAAAGGCAGGTACTTTACTAACGGCTATCTACTTATTTTTGATAGATAAAGTACAAAAGAACAGAATGGCAAAATCCAAGAAGAAAACTACGGAGTCATCACCGAAAAAATTGGCGTCTCAATGGAAGCGACTCAAGGAGAATACCACCGAGATCACATCAGACCCTACTACTAAGGTATTTGTTTCTTTCGTTGGTCTGATTTCAGGATTCTTCATTCTTGTGGCCTGTTTTAGTTTTCTTTCCAATTGGTCTACAGACTACTCCCTGCACACTGCGCAAGAGATTGATTTCCGTGCGGTTGGCAATATTTTCGGAACCTTAGGTCACTTCCTCGGGTGGTCTTTAGTACTCAAAGGGTTGGGTATTTCGTCCATTCTTTTACCTCTTTGGATTATGGCTGTTTCGGCACGTGGTGCCTTTGGTTTTAGACGAATTAGACCACTCTACCTGCTGAATCATGGAGTAGTCATCGCATTGATTATCAGTGTCTTTATTTCATGGATTGTATCAGAACATCCTACGGTCTACGCAGGATTAACTGGCTATTTCTTGTACGAAATACTTGCAGTACGTCTTGGACATATGGGAGTACTATTACTTGTTATAGGGGCAAGCTTTCTCTACAGTATCATTGCTTTTCAGATACGTTCTATCACGCTACCAAAGATGACTGCACGAGTTACGGAGGAATTCGCTGCCACGGCCCAGAACGAAGTACCCCCTATGAATGGATCGACCCCGCTGAATTCCAAGGACTCAGGGCAAGAATTGATCATCTCATTTTCCGAGTCGCAGTCCATAGATACGGTGGCTGAGGAAGAGGATGAAACCTTAAATATTACCTTAACCACGTCTATTTCCGAAGAATTGGAATCCACAACTTCATCGGATTCATTTTCAGTAAAACCTATTACCGATGACCAGACCGACACTGTGGAAACCATCACGACGGAGCATTCCGCTGAGCCAACGATCCGGTTAAATGTTACTGATTCTACACCGACGGATACAGTAGATGAGGATAGTGAGTCTAAATTAGATGTTAAGGTCGAGATCCACGAGGAGAAAGTCGAAGACGACAGATTAATCAATAAGAAGGTCAAAGATTTCGGAGAATACGATCCTACACTTGATTTGAGCAGATTTCAATTGCCAAAAATTGACTTACTCAAACAATATGGTGACGGTCAAATCAAATTTGACAAGGAAGAGATTGAGCAAAACAAGAATAACATTGTAGACACACTGCGTAACTACAACATTGAGATTAAAGAAATTAAAGCAACCATAGGACCTACGGTTACTTTGTATGAAATCGTTCCTGCTGCAGGTATTCGCATTTCAAAAATCAAAAATCTCGAAGACGATATTGCGCTAAGTCTTGCTGCACTGGGTATTCGAATCATTGCACCAATTCCAGGAAAGGGAACCATTGGTATCGAAGTTCCCAATGCAAAGCCTCAAATGGTGAGCATGAAGCAGGTGATCGCAAGTAAAAAATTCCAGGATTCAGATATGGAACTCCCTGTAGCTATGGGTCGTACCATTACCAATGATAACTTCATTTTCGATCTAGCAAAAATGCCTCACTTGCTCATGGCGGGTGCAACAGGTCAAGGTAAATCTGTAGGTCTGAATGCTATTCTAACGTCCCTGCTTTATAAAAAGCATCCAAGCCAATTAAAATTTGTTTTAGTCGACCCTAAAAAGGTAGAACTTACACTTTACAATAAAATCGAGCGCCATTACCTAGCTGTATTACCTGATTCTGATGAAGCCATTATCACGGACACCGCAAAGGTGGTCAATACGTTGAACAGTCTTTGTATTGAAATGGACAACCGCTATGAGTTGTTGAAATCAGCCATGGTTCGTAACATTAAGGAGTACAATGCCAAATTCATAGCTCGTCGATTAAATCCTGAGGAGGGCCATAAATTTCTTCCGTATATCGTTCTGGTGATTGATGAGTTTGCAGACTTGATCATGACCGCTGGTAAGGAAGTGGAAATGCCCATCGCTCGTTTAGCGCAACTTGCGCGTGCGATCGGAATTCACCTCATTGTAGCTACTCAGCGTCCTTCGGTAAACGTCATCACTGGTATTATAAAAGCGAATTTCCCTGCCCGAGCAGCCTTTAGAGTGACTTCTAAGATCGATTCACGAACCATTCTTGACGCTGGTGGAGCTGACCAATTGATTGGAAAAGGAGATATGCTCTTCTCGCAGGGTTCGGACCTCATCCGTCTGCAATGTGCCTTTGTTGATACCCCTGAAGTTGAAGAAATTTGTGATTTCATAGGTAACCAGCAGGCATATCCTATGGCTTACCAGCTCCCTGAATATGTTGGAGAAGAAGGCGGTGGCGTAGGCGAAATTGATCCATCCGATCGAGATGCATTGTTCGAAGATGCAGCAAGATTAGTCGTTGCTACCCAGCAAGGATCCACTTCTATGATTCAAAGAAAACTAAAATTAGGGTACAACAGAGCAGGACGTATCGTAGACCAACTCGAAGCTGCAGGTATCTTAGGACCTTTCGAAGGTTCTAAGGCTAGACAAGTTTTAGTGCCAGATGAGTTCGCATTGGAACAGAAATTGAATGGAGATACGTAAATTGCACGTCATGAGAATCATTGCATTACTACTTCTACCCCTGATTACTTTTGCTCAAAGTCATGAGCAAGCGAAATCTCTGTTAAACCAAGTATACGAATCTACCTTGGCACTTGAAACGCAGCATATATCTTTTACTAATACCATGGAAGTTCCTAGTAATGGGGGCATGAAAGAACGTTCTAGTACAGGTGAACTCTACGCTTTGGGTGAAAAAGTTCGCGTAGTCACAGACGCCTTTACCTTTCTTTCCGACGGTACAACGGCATATCTTATTTACCCACAAGATGAAGAGATAGAAGTTGCCGCATCAGATGAAGAAACAAGTCTAAGTCCTGCGGATATTTTAAAGAATTACCAAAGCGGATACAGTTACAAGATGGCAGGTAAGGCCACGGAGAATGGTAAGTCAATTCAATATATCCGCCTCAAACCCAACACAAGTGAAGAGATTAAAGAAATTCTGATCGGAATTAACGTTTCGACGATGCTTTTAGACAACTACACTCAGTTTGGAACGAATGGCTCAAACAACATTTTCAGAGTCAATCAATATCGAACCAACATGCCTATATCAGCCGATTTATTTGATATCAACGCGGACGAATTTAAAGACTACTACCGATTGTAGACCCTTATGACCAAGCTCGACCGATATGTCTTAAAAAGCTTCATAAGACCATTAATACCCACATTAGGTATTATGGTCTTTTTCTTTTTGATGCAAATGGTTTGGAAGTACATTGGAGACCTTGCAGGTAAAGGAATTGAATGGTATGTCCTACTTGAGCTTATGATGTATTGGGCAGCAAGTGTAGTGCCCTTTGCACTTCCTGTAAGTGTATTATTTGCCTCGCTCCTAACCTTTGGGAATTTTGGAGAACATTATGAACTAGCTGCAATGAAAAGCTCAGGCATTAGTCTGTTCCGGGGAATTAGATCCCTAGTGGTTTTAAATGCATTCATCGCGGTCGGCTCGTTCTATTTTTACAATAATGTTATACCCGTTGCAAACCTTAAAGGGCAAAGTTTGCTCATTAACATTTCCAAAAGCAAGCCTGCCTTTCACATCACTCCTGGTATCTTCTACCGTGGATTTGAGGGATACAGTATTAAGATTGGGGAAAAAAGTGGTGAAAGCGAGCAGCTACTCTCTGACATTTACATCTACGATCACAAGGAGAACAAAAAAGGGAATCACAAAGTACTTACCGCGGCATCGGGAATGATGCGAACTATTGATAATGATCGATTTCTCGAAATTGAATTACATCAAGGAGCCACCTACGAAGATGTAGTTAAAAAGGACCGAAAAGATCGCATGAAAATGCCTTGGGTTCGAAGTGATTTTGATACGGCGTTTATTCGTTTCCCTATCAGTGGTCTGAGTGAAAAAGATTTATATAAAAACAGGCGTCGTGATTTCATGATGCTCAACATTAGCCAATTAAGAAAAAAGGCCGATACCTTAGGCGAACGTACAGCCAAGAGTGAAGCAAAATTCAAAAAGAATCTAAAGAGCAAGTATAAATTTGATTATATCTCAGCGGATACGAAGACCAACGAAGACGCACTAAGAGATAACATTCTAAAGAATTTAGTGAGTGGGATGCGTCTTCGTGCCTCTCAAAATGCAATTCGAAAAGCTAAAAGTAATTTAGATTACATCAAAACAATGAAGCGAGAATTAGAATGGCGTGAGGAACAACGTATGCGTCATTGGATAGAATATTATAAGAAGTTTGCCTTAGGGGTGTCAGTCCTCATCATGTTCTTTATTGGTGCTCCATTAGGAAGTATCATAAGAAAAGGTGGAATCGGATTACCTTTAGTAATATCTACAGTCGCTTTTTTGGTCTTTCACATTTTAAATACCACTTTTGAAAAAATGGGAAGAGAGATGCTTATGGATGTCAAACTAGCAATATGGCTGCCGTCTCTAATTCTCGCCCCAATCGCTTTTTGGCTGACGTATAGTGCTTCAACAGATACCGCACTCTTATCTGGAGAAGGATACAATAAGTTAGTCTCAAAACTGACAAAACCTAAGCATGACAAAAATTCTAGTACTCGCAAATAAAATCCCCTACCCTTCTAAAGACGGCAGTTCCATAGCCATGGCTCGAATGCTTGAATGTCTTTTGGAGCTTCCCGAAGTGGCCATAACCTATGGGGCTATTAATACTGTGAAGCACAGGAAACATTTAGATGATTTTCCTTCGAATATCAAGGAACAAATTGAACTAAAAACATTCGATGAAGACACCTCTCCTAATATTCGTACCGGTATTTACAACCTATTGCTCACCAATAAGCCGTACAACGCAACTCGTTTTCTAGTTCACTCCATGCGTGAGTGGCTCTATAGTTATAAGGATCAACACTTTGATGTTGTCATCATTGAAGGTGCGTTCATGGGATACTACTTGCCCTTAGCAAAAGTCATAGGCAAAAAGGTAGTTCTTCGTACGCACAATCTAGAGCATATCATTTGGGAGCGCACTGCTATAAACATGAGTGATCCTTTACGAAAGTTATACTTAAGGATCCAGTCCAATCGATTAAGAAACTTTGAAGAGCGCATCACTCAACTTGCCGACAGTATTTGGAGCATTTCACCAGTGGACGCCTTTTGGTTTAAGGCACTGAACTCGAATACCAGTCACGTGCCTGTCGCTGTACTTCCAGCAGAACCGATCAAGAAGGTAGTGCCTATGAAGTGTTTCCATCTAGGTGCTCTGGATTGGAAGCCAAATCTTATCGGTCTAGAGTGGTTCATTTCCGAAGTCTGGCCTAAAGTTTTAAAACTAAGACCTGAGGCTGAGTTTCATGTGGCAGGGAACAATACCCCGAAACGAATCAAAAGCAATCCCTCTTTGAATATATATATCCACGGCAGGGTTCCTAGTGCTGAAGCGTTTGCTTCTTCACACGGGATTTCTGTAATCCCCCTACTTTCAGGCTCTGGCATTCGTATCAAACTATTAGAAAACGGTAGAATGGGCATCCCCGTTATCAGCACACGTATTGGATCTGAGGGGGTTTATGATGAGCAAAATCCATTGATTCCTCTGAGTGATTTCCCCGCAGACTTCGCGAAAAAATTGGTAGAGCTATTGGACGATTCTCAAAAAGCATTGGCCCTCGGTAAAGCGGTTCGTAAGGATATCCTTGATCGATTTGGCTTCGAGCGAGCGGTTGAAATGATGAAAGACGCATGGCCGAACTAATCGCTTATCTCATTCTAGGTATCTCTGTACTGGGAATATTAGCTACCTACCTGATTTACCCACTCTATCAACTGTGGTTTCCTGGGAAAGAGTCAGCTTACCCAAGCTACGGCTTGTTGCCTAAAATTTCTGTGATTTTTGCTGCCTACAACGAAGAGTCGATTATTCGTGAAAAGCTTGAATCGATTTTATCTTGTGATTACCCCAATGAGCTTCTAGAGGTTTTAGTGGGAAGCGATCAGAGTTCGGATACAACGGATGCGATTGTTCAAGAATTGGCAAAAAAATGGCCCAATATTATTTTACACCGAACAAGCGAAAGAAGCGGCAAATCTGCGATCATGAATATTTTGGCTGAACGCTCTACTGGAGAAATTCTTGTTGCTACAGACGCCAATATCATGTTCCAAAAAGATACCTTGAACCAACTCGTTAGGCCCTTTGCGGAACCTAAGGTTGGTGCTGTTGCTGGTGCTTTGATGTACGAAGGTCTCATGTCTAACTCAACATCCAAAACCGAGGGTAGTTACTTGAGTATTGAAAACAAAATCAGAAAGGCAGAAAGTAACAAATATGGCTTCTGCTTAGGTATGGAAGGTGGTTTATACGCTATTCGTAAAAAATCATGGTCACCCATTCCTCCGAACACATTTATGGAGGATTTCTTTCAGACCATGAACCTCATTCTAGATGAACAACACATAGTTTTCAATGAAAAGGCTATTGGCCTAGAAGATGTAAGCACCTCTATACAAGAAGAGTATAAACGAAAAATTCGCATATCAATTGGAAATTTCCAAAACTTGAAGCGGTTCCGTTCTGTGGTATTTAGACCCTGGAAAATTATAGGTTGGAGCTTTTTATTACACAAGGTTCTCAGATGGATTACGCCTGTTTTAGCTTTGATTGCATGTGCAGCTAGCGTATTCACTCCAACTTGGCCGCTTATCCTCACCTTATTCTTATTTATACCAATATCTCAGATCCTTTGGGTCAAAGTATTTCCTCCAAATGCTTTGGCGTACTTTTGCGTCATGAACCTCGGTTTACTTGTGGGTTTACTTAAATACAGTCAAGGTGTCCGATCCAGTGTCTGGCAACCTACTAAGAGAAAACAATATGAGTCTTAATACAATAGAAGAAGCACTAATCGATATTGCAGCAGGTAAAGTTGTCATTGTCGTTGATGATGAGGATCGCGAGAATGAAGGTGATTTTGTAGCCGCCGCAGAATGTGTATCCCCTGAAATGATCAATTTCATGGCAACTGAAGGAAGAGGATTAATCTGTACGCCTATTTTGCCTTCTAGAGCAACGGAATTGGAGCTTCCTCCGATGGTTACTGACAATACAGACCCCAATAAAACAGCCTTTACAGTAAGTATTGACCGTTTAGGTGAAGGATGTACCACAGGTATTTCTGCATACGACAGATATATGACTGTTAAGTCATTAGTGGACCCAGATATACGCCCTTCAGATTTAGCTCGACCCGGACACATTTTTCCTTTGATTGCAAAAGAAGGTGGAGTTTTACGAAGAGTAGGTCATACAGAAGCAGCCGTTGATTTAGCGCGTTTAGCAGGCTTGGCTCCTGCCGGTGTGATCGTCGAAATCATGAACGAAGACGGAACTATGGCTCGCCTACCGCAACTTTTAGAAATCGCCAAGAAGCATGATTTAAAAATTATAAGTATTGAGGATTTGGTGGCCTATAGAATGGCTAAGGAAAGTTTGATTGATTTGGTTGAACGTGTGGAGATTGATACCCCCTATGGTTCTTTCACGCTTCATGCTTTCGATCAAAGAACCAATCACCAAGTACACCTCGCCTTAACCAAGGGCAGCTGGAACATCAACGATACCGTACCTGTGCGCATTCATAGTGCTGGAGTCGCCAATGATATTTTCCATTTACTCACGAGTAATGAAAATTCGAAATTACAACGTGCGTTAAAGACGATCTCTGAACGTGGTAAGGGAGCGATCATCTACATGAATCAAGAACCTGGATCAACTACTCTACTTCAACGTATTAAATCGTTTAAAGCCGATCAGAGAGAACAGAGCATGAGCTTTAATAAGGACGTTAAAGATTTTGGTATTGGTGCTCAGATTATTCATCATTTGGGGATACGAAACATAGATCTGATTACTAATAACCCGATCAAACGCGTAGGAGTAAGCGGATACGGATTAGAAATTAAAACAAACTCTGAACTCATCTAATGTCGAATAATGCCATTAACATGTGCGTCCGGTTTTACCGGAACCAAAAGGGAATTACTTCTCTTTGGCGTATGCTCATGCTTACTGGTATTTCTGGTGCTCTGGAAACTTTGCCAATCCTATTTGCCCTTCCTTTGATTCGTGGTATTTATTTGAATACTCCGAATGTTACAATTCAGGGAGCGCAGTTCAGCTTCAAAGGATACACAGCTGCACTTCTCGGATTGCTGTTATTGCGATTCGCTTTAGGTTCTTGGAGCCAATTCAGTAATGCAAAGGTCAGAATAACGTTACTTGATCGAATCAATCAAATACCCAGATCAGAAATAGAAAAGCCCGATAGAATTTCTTTAAACCAGTCGGTACAAAGCATCAACTTCTTGTTCAACGGTTGGGCCCAATTCGTTCCCGGTCTAGCTTTCACGCT
>Ga0102948_1000020_pt1 | contig 57925 bp, 66 predicted proteins | sample SalPonA_A_H2O_MG_FD_78211 | JGI IMG/M metagenome (GOLD analysis project Ga0102948, IMG submission 78211) | Water microbial communities from South San Francisco under conditions of wetland restoration - Salt Pond MetaG R2A_A_H2O_MG | ecosystem: Environmental > Aquatic > Non-marine Saline and... | reverse complement strand
CCTGCATTAGTTGCAAGTTTTTTTGTACCTGCCTCAGCCGCTTCCTTAGCGGCTTTCTTAGATGCTTCTTTGGCAGCTTTTTCTGAAGCTTCTTTGGCAGCTTTTTCGGATGCTTCCTTTGCTGCCTTTTCAGCAGCTTCTTTGGCAGCACGTTCAGAGGCTTCTTTAGCGGCTTTCTCTGCAGCTTCTTTGGCGGCCTTTTCCGAGGCTTCTTTGGCCGCTTTCTCTGCGGCTTCCTTAGCCGCTTTTTCAGCTGCTTTCTTTGAAGCTTCCTTAGCTGCTTTTTCAGTTGCGGCATCACCTGTAGTTTGCGCGGCTAATATTGCAGCACGTTGAGCGGCTCTTTTAGATGCTTCCTTAGCTGCTTTTTCGGATGCTTCCTTAGCAGCCTTTTTGGCTGCTTCTCTAGCAGCACGTTCAGAAGCTTCCTTAGCTGCTTTTTCTGCGGCCTTACGTTGCGCTGCCTTAGCTGCACGCTCAGCCTTTAATTTTTTAGCTTTCGCATCACGCTTAGCTTGTTCTGCTGCAGATCGTTGATCTAACGGAACACGTTTAGGCGTAGTCTTAGGTTTTGGTGTTCTTTTTGTACCTTTGTCTGATCTTATTTTGCGTTTTTTGACTAAATCGGTAGGATCTAAACCAAAATCAAAACCATTTGAAGTAACGGGCTTTTCTTTCGTTGTTTCTTGTTCAGATACTATTTTAAGAGAACCTTTACCATTACTTCTCTCGGGCATACGTATCTTAGTATCTTGTTCGTCATACATCGCCTCATAAATGTCTTTAAGAACACCTAAAATTTTCTGATTAACCTTAAGAATTTTTTCGGTGTAAGGACTTGGTTTAGACTTCTCAGCGACACCCTTTGATTGATTCTCAACAAGTTTCTGGATTTGCTCAGCCGCAACATCTTCTCCAGTTTTTTCCATATACTGGACTAATTTTTCATTAACTTCTTGAATTTTAGTGTCAGTTGCAGTATCGTAATTTATTTTTTCATTAAATTTGTCGTTTTGCTTCATTTAGCAAGATCCTCTCTTGTTTTATTCAGTAGACCAATTAATATTGCTCTTTCAAACGGATACAATGTATCAATATCTCGTTTACTATATTTTCCAAAGAATGTTAAATCATTATACGTTTGATACATACTAACAAGTGAATCTTCACTCATATTGTCTATTACATTTTGTGTAATATCAATTTTGTTTTCTTTCCTGCACTTAATACACTTAGTTGTTTTAATAAAATCAAATCGTGTTACGCAGTTTCTAACATTTTCTAAAATATTTTCATATTCATCAAAATCTAGTTCATCTACATCAACATTAAGAAATTCTTGGATGTTTAGTTGTGTAGGTATTTTAAACGCATCTTTTATTTTATCGTCGTTGATATCACTACTTTTAACGACATTATCTATTTCTATTTGTGCATCATTTGGATGCTTACAGTGAATACACGAATATTTTAACGGAATCGTTTCCCCAACAGATACTGCTCTATATTTGTATAGCATAGCAATTTTCTCAGGTGTCGTTAGTGAATCAATCGTATCTTCATCAACGCCGAGTAAATCTAAAACAGAATCATATGTCGCTGCTTCTAAATGCATTGAAACTAAAATATCTTTTTCAATGTCTGTTTTATAAGGCGTAATAAAAAATGTTTTACCACTATATTCGTATTTCACCTTCATGTTTTAACCCTTGAACCAATTTTCCGGAAAGAAACCCGGTAAAAAATCAAACTCGTAAGTTTCTAAATATCCACAATTAGGGCATTCAACGTCATGCAATATGTCTAAGGTGAACTGCATTTTATCCCACTGATTAAAAATTCCTTCAGCAGTATCAATTTCAAGTTCGTTAAAGAAATCTATTAACTGATCGAACGAAAAGGCATCACTGTCATTTAATTCTTTTATATGCATTAAGAAATTCATTAAAGCGACTTGTTCTTTCGTTTCTGCTGCATCAATTATTTCGTCATAATATTTTTTATTAGCAATATTGCCCATTTTTACTGAGACATTATTATATTTTATTGTGCCGTATTTCTCAAAACTAGGTTTAACGATAATGTCTAAATTAGATTCAAAAACAAATTCTTGATCACACCCACTACACTGTAAATTATAACTTGCAGTATCGCCAATAGACGCTTGCCTAATTTTTACTAGCACATACTTAAACTCAGATTCAGATAAAGCTATATCGCTTTTTTCCAAGCAATCATAAACCAAAGATTCTTTTATTAATGCTTTATCGTTGTTTCTTGTAGCTTCAAGAAATTTATTTTTATCCTTTACTTTCCATTTTCTAAATTTAAGTTTTCTGTCTCTTAACGTTAATGTATAATCGTACATTTATCTATCCTTTATTATTTTTCATTTACGCGTTTAAGTAAGGTTTTGTTGTTTTAAAGTTTACTGTAAATTCCGCAATCTGGTTTTCTGTTGTATTATTAAATTGTAATTGCGACACAGCTTCAATCATTGTTTCGTCAAAATAAAATAGAAGCTTTTCACCTTCTGAATAATAATCGCCATCCTTGTAAATCTCAACACCAAATTTGGCATTGTCTGGATATTGATCCTTTGTCACATTATACATTGTTACAAATTTTCTATATAGATCCATACGATTATGGTCCCTAAATGTAACAGAAAAACGATATAATTCGTCTCGCCCGTTATGAATAACCCACTTATTAGCAACGAATACTTCAATTGGCTGATTCGTGAATTGAGGCGTGTCTATGCTAACGATGTGCAGGTTGATGTCTTCGCCCTCTTCATTTTCATTCCAATTAGCGGCTTGCTTAAGTTTTGGCGTATTGTCGAAATTAAAGCGAACTCTAAACGTATTGATATACGACCAACGCTTTTGATACGCCTTCTGTAAGCCATCAACAAATTTCATTTAGATCTCCTTAATTATTTAACAATATTTATATAAATAAACCAATATAGATTCAAAAAGAAGGTACTCATGGCTACATTAATTCAGAACAAGTTTGATCATATACTCGGTGATGGTGCGCGAGCTTCAAAGTTTGACGTAAATATTGCCTTTAATAATGATCTGTACAATGATGCAGAAGCCCTAGCATTCATGGCAAAAGCAACGTCCTTCCCTGGGAAAAGCCATGATATTATAGACCTTAAGTACAAAGGACGATCAATTCCTATTAAGGGGCAGACGAAATTTGAACAAACATGGGAATGTACTTTTTACTTGACACAAGACCATGTTCTCAAAAATGTATTCGAGACGTGGATTGAATCTATTGACCAACAACACAATTATTTTTACAAAGAATCTATTCCCAAATTGAGTGACACGCAGAAGGGCAATGAAGGATCCTACGTAACAAATATGATGGTGTATCAAAAGAACTTTGAAGGTACACAAGACACATCTACGTATGTACTGTACAATGCATTTCCAACTGCGGTATCATCTGTTACACTAGATGCAGAATCTGTTGGAACTATTACTGAATTCACTGTTACTTTTGCGTATAGCCACTATCAATCATTTGTTGTAAAAGGACCAAATGGAAACTTTGTTGACGATTTAGTAGACAAATTTAAATCTGGAGTATCTAGCGCAATCAGTGAAGTTAAATCATCTGTATCAGATTTCTTTGATAACGGAAATATTTTAGATGATATTACTAAGAGTGCAAAAGAGTTAGAAAAACAGTTCACTCTAAGCATAGATGATATGGCAGACAGTATTGATGATTGGTTTTAAGGAGCAGTAAATGGCTAATTTTACTATAACAGATTTAAAGAAACATTTAGGGCCAGGATTAGGCCTTAGAAAAAATAAGTATCTTATTGAAATTCCTGTACCAGGGATTGAGGGAAGAACTTTAAACATTTTATGTAGAAGTGCAGGATTGCCGGAACGAAACATTACTACGACGACACTTTGGCATAAAGGAAGAAAATACAACGTAAGAGGAGAAACCGATTATGTTGGAACATATGAAGTATCGATTGTTGATGACTCAAGTATGCAAGTTCGCCAAGTATTCGATAAATGGCTGAAAAATGTCGATAATACTAAACCACCGTCTGAAGGTCTGCTTGGTGGATCTTTCGAAAGTGGATTGGGTGATGTACTTGACACAATAGGATCAGCAGTCGATGTTGCAAATACTGTTAAAAATGCTATAGAGAACCCTCAGCAGATCGCTGATTTCTTTTTAGGGTTTATTGACGAGGGTAATGGTGCAACATCAGTAAAGTATCAAACAGACATTAACATCTGGCAGCTCAGCGGTAGAGGCGAGAAGGTTTATGGCTATAAATTACAGAACGCATTCCCGAGCGCATTGGGCATTGTTACACTAGAAGATGGCGATGAAAACACTTTATCAGAATTCAGTGTAACCTTTACTTTTAGTGAGTTTATTCCCTTAGAAAACCGTTCTATTCTTGGACAAGTAGCAGATGCTATTATTGGAGATACTGGTGTAGAAGTTCTAAATGGTATTGAATCATTATTTGATTAATATAAATAAAAGAAAGCACAAAATATTAAAAAAATTATTATAGGAGACAAAAACAATGGCAAATAAACTAGCAGAGCTAAAAAGTGCCTTAGGATCTGGTGCTCGTGCAAATAAATACAGAGTTAACTTCTCTGTTCCTGCAGCCGTAGCAACAAGTTCTAATTTACAAAATGTCGACGCACTTTGTAAAGCTGCAAACTTCCCAGCAATGACGCTTGGAAAAATCGAAGTTTTTAATCAAGGTCGTAAGCTTATCATCCCTGGTGACACTGCATACGAAAATGCTTGGACATTAACTTTTTACAATACAGAAGATCACGCACTACGTAAAGATATGATTGCATGGATGAGAGCGGCAGACCACTTCCAGAATAACTCTCATTCAGGTAATCCTACTGCGTTAATGGGTGAACTATCGGTTGAACAGTTAGATTCAGCTGGCAACCCAACAGCTAAATACACTTTCCACAACGTATTCGTTGAAGGTGTTGGTGAATTGGCTGTAGGTGACGACACTGCTGATACAATTCAGGAATTTGATGTTACATTCTCATTCACTGATTGGGTAGTTGGCGATGGCGAGTTTAACACGCCTGAAGCTGGTAACGCAGCAACGTTGAACGACGTAGCTGAATAATTTAATTGAAATAATCCCCCTTCACCGGGGGATTTATCGATAAAGTTGACCTAATGGCTAAGAAAAAAGAAAAAGAACTTTCACCAAAAGAATCTATCGCAATGGTGAAGGAATTGATCTTTCATAAATCAAAGGCTCTCAGTGTTTCTGACTTAAAGCCGGGTACATTGTTGATGTATTCGTACAATGCAAAGAACAAAGAAGAGACATTTGACCGTACACCATTAGTTCTAGTTTTACGCAAATCTCGTGGATACACATTGGGTTTAAACTTTCATTGGTTACCAGTGAGAATGCGGACGCAACTAATAGATATTATTCTTAAAAAGAACAAGAAGAATATTGAAAAGAACAAACCTTTACAATTTTCATACGAAGAATTTAAACCATTGCTTAAGAAATTTGGCTATGCGCCATGCATACGCTTATATATCAATAAGCGCATTTCGAAGAAAGGCGTAATCATTCCTCCCTTCGAATTAAAAAATGCAGCCAAACTAAGAGCTGAGACCTTTACTAAAGGTAGAGTGTCAGCTGAGCAATTATATAAAATAGCGAGACAGCGTGCAAGAAAGAAATAATTCTTGTCTTATTAATATAAATAATATAAAAAGAGGTATATAAAATGGCTTTAGATGGAACAGTAATTGACAGCGCAATTGAGAAAAGATACACTGATTTTTCTAAATCAATTAAAGCTGAACTGCATAGAAAGCTTGCTAGCCATGAGACCGTAAAAAATTACGTAACCGATTTTGACAAGATACAGAACATGAAGTCATCTTTTGCAAATATTGGTTCGGCTGAGGAGCAATCTTATGAAACTGATGTATGACATTGATGCTAAACCGGAATTTATCGTTGAAGAAGAAATCAACGAAGCAACCGGCTCATCATCTAAGAAATATAAAATTAGGGGTGTTTTTAGTACCATTGGCGAAAAAAATCGAAATGGACGTATCTACCCTAGAAGCCTTTGGGAAACCGAAGTAGCAAAATACCAAGAAAATTTTAATTCTGGTTCTATAAACACCCTAATGGAGTGGGAACATCCAGCGCGCACAACCGTTGATCCAATGGAAGCTGTTGCTAAAATTACTGAATTAAAAATCAAAGATAAATACGTTATGGGTGAAGCAGTTCTGCTTGACAATTCAAAAGCGAATCAATTAAAATCATTAATTGATAACGGAGTTAATATCTCAGTATCTAGTCGTGGCGTTGGTTCAGTTAAAAACGGCGTAGTAGAAAATTTCAAATTAGTAACATATGATATTGTTGCGGCACCATCAGATTACAACGCGTCAATGAATGGTGTTGTTGAAAGTTTCCAACTCAATGAAGGTATTATTGAAGATATGAATTTCGGGTTTGATGATTTTGGAAATATTGTCGCTATGAATGAGTCGCAGTGCAGTGGAACTTGTGAAATGTTCGATAAAGAAGACATTGATAAGGCTTTTAAACAGAAGTTCAATGACGTTCTTACACAAATTATAAATAATAAGAAATAAAAAAGTAATAGATCATTTCTATTTTATTTTTAAAAAATATAAATAATTACAATTAACAAAGGAGTAATAACATGCTAGAGAAACTATTTGAATCCCTAGATGAAAAAGTTTTTACTGCCGAATTAAGAGAGTCATTAGAAGCTCAGTTTAATGAAGCCGTAGAAATTAAAGCAATGACAATTGCTGAATCTAGAATTGAAGAAGAAGTTGAAACTCTAAATGAAAAATCCGAGCAGCACATCGAATTCTTGAATGAGAAAGCCGATGAGTATGTTGCGATGAAACAAGCTGAGATGGTTGAATCATTGGATAAATATTTAGATAGAATCGTTGAAGAATTCGTTACTGAAGCTAAAGAAACTTTGGATGAATCAGTAAAATCTGAAAAAGCAGATATGATTATTGAAGCATTCGAATCTATGCTAGTTGCCGGTGGCGTTGAAGTTTCAAGAATCGTTGAAGCTAAAGACAACACAGAAGTTGAAAAAGAACTCGCTGAATCGGTTTCTAAATACGATACTTTAGTTGAAGAAAACATCAACCTTAAAGAAGAAAATGACAAACTACTTAAAGCCGGTATCATTGCTGAAATGAAAGAAGGCATGTCATTAGTTGAGTCTGAAAAGTTTGAGAAATTGGCTGAAATCATTGATTTTACACGCGATGAATCTTTCACTATTAAGTTAGAGACAATTAAAGAGTCTGTGAAAGGAACTATTGAAGCAGAAGTTGAAGAAGTTGTTTCTGAATCTGCTGAAGAGACAATTGCCAAGCCAGTTTGGGCACATTTAGTTTAACAAAAATATAAATAATTTAAAATTTCTAATAGGAGAAAATAAAATGGAAAATATCCAAGCACTACTTGAGAGTTCTAAATTTGCTCCATTAACTGCGTCTGATTCTGCAGCAATGAAGCTTATGTTAGAAAACACTGAAAAAGAACACGCACGTCTAGTATCTGAAGGTACTTTGTCTGGTGATGTTGCTCAGTTTACACCGATCCTTATGCCTATGGTTCGTCGTGTATACCCTAACCTAATTGCAAACGAGATCCTTGGTGTTCAGCCAATGACTATGCCTACAGGTTTCATCTACGCTTTAACTAACGAATACACTGGCACAGGTGCTGCATCTGCTAAAGGTGGTAAGATTGTTGAGTCTACTGATGATCTTTCTGGCGACGCAATTTATTCTGAAGGTAACATGTACTTGTTGGCTGCTGCTGATGTTGCTGCTGCTGAAGCAGGTGCAGGCTATGTTGCTACTTACTCTAACGAAGCTGCTTTCGGTAAAATCTTAAAAGGTTACACTGGTGCAGTTGCTACAGCTGCTGCTGAAGCACTTGGTACCGACATGAAAGAAGTTGGTTTCTCAATTGCTAAGAAGTCTGTTGAAGCTAAATCACGTGCACTTAAAGGTCAGTACACTGTTGAAATGTATCAGGATCTTAAAGCACAGCACGGTCTACTTGCTGATGAAGAAATCATGTCTTTGATGTCTTACGAAATGCAGGCTGAAATCGATCGTGAAGTTGTTGATTTTGTTAACGGTAACGCTACTCAGTTGGCTGATACTGCTATCAACACCGATGCTGGTCGTTGGGACATTGAGAAAATGCGTGCACACGCTGTTCGTATCTCTGCTGAAGCAGCTCAGATCGGTCTTGACACTAAGCGTGGTCAGGGTAACACACTTCTAGTATCTCCAAAAGTTGCTACTATGCTTGAGCAGATCGGTACTTTCAAAACTGCTGAACAGGCTTCTGGCGTTAAAGCTCCAGTTTCTGGCGGTGTTGCTGGTACATTCGACGGTCGCTTCAAAGTTATCGTTGATCAGTACGCTACTTCTGATTATGCAACTGTTGTTTACAAAGGTGCTGACCGTCGTGATGCTATGGGCTTCTTTGCTCCATACGTTCCAATGTCATTCACTAAAGTAACTAACGCTGATTCTGGTCAGCCAGCAGTAATTGCTAAAACTAGATACGCTTTAGATACTATCCCAGGTGTTTCTTCTGCAACTTCTGGCGATCGTGCAGCTACTTACGCTAGATCTTTCGGTGTTGACTTCACTGGTACTGTATTAGCATAATCTAACGATTATTTGATACTAAAAAGGACTTCTTCGGAAGTCCTTTTTTAATAACTTGTGAAAGTTCATGATCGTTTGCTTATACGACTCCACCAATCTTGATAAACATTAATGCAATCTATCATATCTGTTACTAATAGCATTTCTGCTCCTTCTAATTCGGCGTCAATACCATATCCAATTAATTCATATTCAGTTGCATAAAAATCGCCAACCCATACATCATGTTGATCGATGTAGACACCAGCAATATAATAATCAGGTAAGTGCGGCACAAACTGACTCACGTTTTAAACTCCTTTATAAAACTTTGTTACGTCCTTAAATTTGCGACCTTTCTTATTAAACAGTTTCATTGGATTTTTGAACCAAAGAACTTCAGTTGTACCAGCCTTGATATAACCAAGCAACCAACCGTTATCGGCAACTGCATAAATGTGCGCAGGAATATTGTAATCAATATCTTCCCAAGCAGTGGTTTCTTGTAAATATTTCATAATCAAATCCTCAATTCATTATATAGAACAATTATAACACACTGGCAAGAGAAGTAAACCTTTTTTTACTACTTTGCGAAAAAAAGTTCAACTATCTCGTTGCGTTTAGCGTGACCGATACCCAAACTCCAGAGGAAGTATTCGACGTTGTCTTCTTCGGTTTCTTCCATCATCCATTTAAGAGCAGTCTTCCAATCACCTGCACCTGATGCCATAAGATTTTGAAGATCAGCTTTGAATGATTCAAGAGCTTCGGCTTCACGCACTTCCTCAGCCTTTTGGCTTTCATCCATAATACGGAACATGTTGTCCACGCAGAAGATCAGTGTATCCACTGGCATGTTAACGAAACGATCCCATGTTTCACCACGAGGACGAAAACCGTACACATCTTTGTGGAAATCTGAGAAGCAGAAATCTTCCAGTTCCATGATACGAGCGTGTGAACCAGCAGCAGAAGTGAAGTTGTTAAATGCTTTCATGGGTATCTCCTTAAGAACACATCATAGTTTCAACAGAATCAATCAGCTTGTACAGATCACGTACTAACTTCTTATCATTCTCCATTTCTGGGAAGGCGAAGAACATGTCCCACATCACAGTGTCCCAACATACTTCATCACCTTTGCGTACATCATCCACTGAAGCCCAGAACTGATCGATCATTTCGTTAGTAAAAGTAGACATATCATGTATTCCTCTATTTGATTATAGAACAATTATAACACACTGGCAAGAGAAGTAAACCTTTTTTAGCCAAATTTTCTGTTTTTTACCAGCATCGTCATTTCACGTTGAATTTGTTCATAACGCTTCATTCCGAATCGCTCTAACGCTTCCATTTGATATTCGTCAAATTTGTGCTGACGACTGATAGCCATAATGTTATCGACTGCTTTTTCAAGACTTTTGAGTGTTCGACAATCGTCTAGAAGGTAGCGACAGTATGAGTATGCTTCTTTTGCTTTGTCTACGTTTTTCATAATATTTTCCTTTGTGTCTATTTTATTTACAGCATTCGATAAGTGTACGAGTAAAGTTGTTTAGTGTATCTCCTTTCTTGATTATAGTGCTATTCTATCAAAAGTTTTTGTTAATGTAAACAGTTTTTTTAACTTTTTTTCAGTTTTTTTGAAAATAATCTCTAGAATACGGAATCAACCGAACTCTAGAGATTTTGAGGATTATTCTGAAAGAATATCGCAGATTTTCTGAGCTAGGTTTTGTGCTGCTATTACGTCCATTCCGCGAGTAGTTTCAGCTGCTGTTCCGATACGAATACCACTTGTTTCTACAAAGGAACGAGGATCATTAGGGACACCGTTTTTGTTAACTGTTATACCATGTTCTTCAAGTTTATCTGCAGCTGCGCGACCAGAGATATTCTTTTTACTTAGATCCATTAAAATGATATGAGAATCTGTTCCGCCAGTTTGTACTGGGAATCCGTTTTCTTCAAAGACTTCACACATTGCTTTTGCGTTTGCAACTACATTTTTAGCGTACTCTTTAAAGGAAGGTTCAGATGCTTCAAGGAAACACTGCGCTTTAGCCGCAATGATATGCATCAAAGGTCCGCCTTGAGTGCCGGGGAAAATAGCGCTGTTCAGCTTGGCAGTATAATCCGGGTTATTCCACAGGATGATTCCACCACGTGGTCCACGAAGAGTCTTATGCGTAGTAGAAGTTACAACGTCAGCGTATTGCATAGGATTAGGGTAAGCACCACCTGCAACTAGACCTGCATAGTGTGCCATATCAACAAGCAAGTACGCACCAACTGAATCGGCAATACTTCTGAACTTAGCCCAATTAATTTCACGAGGATACGCACTTGCACCTGCAACAATAATCTTAGGCTTAATATCTTCAGCCATTTCGCGAATTGCTACATAATCAAGGTAACCATGCCTATCAACACCATACGAATAAGACATATAGTTTTTACCAGAGATGTTCACCTTTGCGCCATGTGACAAATGGCCGCCACTTGCTAAGTCCATACCTAGGATACGGTCACCTGGTTTAATCAAAGCTTGGTATACCGCCGTATTAGCATTCGCACCACAGTGAGGCTGTACGTTAGCAAAGTTAGCACCGTATAGTTCACAAAGCGTATCAATAGCCAGTTTTTCAATTTCATCCATGTGTTCACAGCCGTTGTAATAGCGCTTGCCGGGATAACCTTCTGCATACTTGTTAGTAAACACAGAGCCTGCAAGTTCCATAACTGCATCACTTGCAAAGTTTTCACTTGCAATAAGTTCGATCGTTTCTTGTTGACGTAATGTTTCTTTTTCTAAAATATCTTTAATTATTTCGTACATTTTCCTTCCTTAAACCGCCATTGGTGCTTTAATTGAATCCATAGGATTATATCCTTCGAGAATGTAATCAGATGGACGTGTTAATAGTAATTCGGCTAGATTGCTAAATTTTGGCATTTTTAACTTCGGCTCAATCTTAGGGCTCCTTTTTAGTTGTTCTTCTACTTGATCGAAGTGATTTTGATAGATGTGACAATCCCCGCCAGTCCAAATAAATTCTCCTACTTCTAACTCGCAGATTTGTGCCAACATATGTGTAAGCAAACTGTAACTTGCTATATTAAAGGGTACACCTAAAAACATGTCAGCACTTCGTTGATACATTTGGCAACTAAGTTTGCCGTTAATAACTTTAAACTGACTAAGTGTATGACAGGGTGGAAGTGCCATATCTTCTAGTTGATTAGGATTCCATGCGCTTAGAATAATACGACGACTATCTGGTTCTGTAGTTAGCTGACGAATAATATAGCGAATCTGATCAAAACCTTCGCCATTGAAATCACGCCATTGACTTCCGTATACAGGTCCTAGTTCTTTATATAAATCATCATTACGATAACCTAGTGCTACACCTTGTGCATTAGCGTTAGCAGTCCAAATCGTTTTCTTGTCTACAAGTTCTTCACGTGACTTTTCAAATGTAGTTTCAGCAAGTCTACGCTCGTCTGTACTACCTTCAAGGAACCATAATAATTCTCCTACAACAGCACGCCAAGCAAGTTTCTTTGTGGTAACTGCCGGGAAGCCTTCTTGTAGGTTAAAGCGCATTTGATAGCCAAAAACTGTTTGGGTGCCCACCCCTGTTCTATCGTTAACATGTTCGCCATTTTTGCGAATATATTTAAGCGCGTCAATATACTGTCTCAAATCTTTCTCCTGTAAACTCTGTACTCGTTATTGGTTTCGCCCGTTGTACTTTTCCATCCTAAGGTTTGTTCAAATTCTTCAAATGGAAAATCTAAAAATGTGTCGCAATCATAATCTCCATCGATGACAGTTAGTTGAAGTTCTTGAATCAAATGACTGCATTCTTTAATAATAGTAGGACCACCAATTATCCATACATCTCTTTCGTCGTTTTCGTCAAGACGTTGAACAAGAGGCGCATAATCGCCACCTATGCAATCATCTGCATCTGGGTAGTAACTTAAAGGTTTAGAAGTAACGACGACATTTTTGCGGTTTTTCAACGGTGCAGGAAAGCATGGATCATCCCATGTCTTTGAACCCATAACAACAATGTGTCCGTCTGTTTGATTTTTGAAGTGACGTAAGTCTTCTTTATTAGCCGGCCATGGGAGTGTGCCGGATTTACCAACACCACCCATGCAGTCAATGGCCATAATAGCTTTTATCATGTTTGTGTCCTGTTATAAAATTTTATATAATAATTATAACAAGAACTTACTTAATTTGCTAAAGGATTATCCAAAGCTTTTTGCAATTTTTCGCCAAGAGTTTTCTCAAGATCTTTAAGATCTCTTTCTACCTTATCTTCGAGATCAGTCATTCGTTGGTCATTAGATTCACGTAGTCTATTTGCCTTATTATCATAATCGTTCTGTAGCGCATCACGCTTGTTCTCAAAACGTTCTTCGGCATTTTGGACTATTTCACGGATATCTACTTCCTGTTGACGGAATCTATCTTCCATAAGATCAACTTGTTTTTCGATTCCTAGAATGTCGTCTCTTAAACCAGATTTTATGTCTCTCGTGTAGTCGATTGCTTCGTCCAACTTTGTTTCTATAACAGCATTTCTTGCTTCTATTGCACCAACATCGATGTTTTGCACAACTTCTCGCATATCCATATAGTCTTTATAGAATTCAAAACCTGCCCAAGACCCACCACCAAGAGTTGACAAAGCAGTAAGTAATGCGAACATCTTTCCGCCTTTGAATGTCATACCAGCAAATTCGATTTCTGTCTGAGTTTGCTTGCGTCTATCTTCTCCAGATCTACGTTCTTCTATTCCCTCTGGTGGACCAGCATCTTCTTTTCGTCTTTCTTCTTTACGGCGTTCAAACGCAGCTTCAAGTTCTTCTTGCTTAGCCAATCGTTCTAACTCTACTAATTCTTCGAGTTCTTGTTTACCCCAGTCAGCCATTTAGCTCTCCTCGTGATTGCAGTTTCTTTTTCTATGACCATTCCAAGCCACAAAACCGCCTAAGCGAAGAGCATAATAAGCAGCCCAATTTAACACGTGAATTCCGTTTTGCTCAATATTAATATCACGAAATAGTTGATCTGCTTCCTTTTGAGTGAACTTTTCAGAAGTTTTTCGTTTGCCTTTATGCAAAAGTACTTCATATTTGTATACATAGTCATGTACAAGACCGCCAATTAAAAGAATTCCAATTGGAGATAACCAAGAACCAAGAAACTTAGGAACAGACGCGCCATCAAATATGAATCCTTTAGGAATGACATAATTAGTACCGTTTACAGTGTAATGCCAATCTTTAGCAATTTCCCAATGGCGGACTTCAATAAACCAGCACCAAACAGATTTAAAAAAACCACGACCATTTGTTGGAATTACGATTGGTTTCATCATTGGCATTTCGTTATATTTAAAACCAACGATTTCCTCTTTTTGATCAATACCAAAAAGATTCATGATAAAGCCAATTATAATAATAGAAATGACGGATAATGTTATTGGGTCAGAAACTAATCCGAGTAAAAAATCTGCTATACTATCCATTATTTTTTCTCCTTAGCTTCAGCAATAACCATCTTATCATATTCAGCACGATCAACTACACCTTCATTAAGTAATCTTTGACGATTAACTTCGTGCTGTGCTTTAACATCTTCTTTTGAACCGCCAAAGTATGGTACACAGTGACCTTCTTCAATCATGATATCAGTTACACGACGTCCATCAACCTCGAAATCGCCAAGGATCCTACCGAACTTACCCTTCATATCTTCACCGGATTTATCTTCAGTCGTGATAAGGAGAGCATCTTTTTCGATTAATTGCTTGAGGCGATTCTTAGCAGCAATACCGAATAGTTTTTCGACTTTGTCAGATGTACGCGATTCAGGAGTATCGATACCCATGATGCGCACACGCTCATCTTTTAGCCAAATGCCAAAACCTAGATCGATGTCTACGTCTACAGTATCGCCATCTACTACTTTAATTAGATGGACATTATATTTGTTTTCAATTACACTCATCGTTATTTCCTCTTAGCAGTGCCTTTATTGGTGAATGCTTGTCCACCAAAGAATGCCGCTACAATCGCTGCTACTGATACGAAATAGGTTGCTGCCATGTCACCTAATATTTTTGCCGCACTGTCCAATCCCAAAAGTACTGCTAAAACTACAGCAAATGGATATAACAACATACCGAATAATGCGAACCATGCCATATTACGTTGTGCATCTCGCATTGCATCTGCGTCTTCAAGTTCTTTTCGTTTGAATTCTAAGTACATTGCTTCCTCTTCAGCCGTTACGATCCCATCACCATTTGTATCGGCAGGATGAAATGCGGCACTATTAGAAACAGTTGTTGAGGGTTGCGGTTGGCTGGCTGGGGCTGTAGGTGCCGTGGGTGCAATAGGTGCAATAGGTGCAGTATTAGTACTTTCCATAGAACTAACATGTCTTTTTCTTTTTTCTACTGTTTTTTCTTGGTTTAAAACTGGCTCAGAAGGGCTAACTACAGATTCCGTTGTCTCTGGCTTTCTAGGTCTTCTTTCGCGTCTAACCTTTACTTCTCGACTCATTGAGTACTCCTTTATAATATAATCCTTTCTCTCCTTATTTTCCTTCGTTTTTAATAAAATTTCTTAATTTTCAACATCATATTGCATTTCAATCATTTGTTTATGCAATAACTGTTGTGCTAAACCATTCCTTAAACCATTTTTATTCTCAGGTAAATTTACGACATATATGTCTTTTGAATCATAAAAATCTATTTCTGGAATGCTATTATTGGTGTAAGTTTCAAACTCGCCATTAGAATTCATTTCTTGTACGACTTCAGTTTGACTTACATCATTAACTGATAATGCGTCAGCTTCAGAATAACTTTCTTCAGTTATTGCTTGAACGATTTTTTCGTCTTCTTCAGCACTATTATTCTTATTATTTATCTCAGTTATGCGTTTTTTAAGCATTCTCTTGGCGAATGTTTCGTGTCGGACACTTTCTTCACTGTCTATATATAGCCCGTTAAGATTATCTTCTATAGATTCAACACCTCCAAAAACTGAATGTAAATCCTTTTGAGGATCGCCACCAGTTTCACTTGGATTTTGCGAAGATTCTTCAATTGTTACCATGAATACTGATCCATCAATTTCAGCAAGCATATTATATGAACCGTCCGCTTGCTGGCCTAAATCATTAGTAGATATATTATCGGGAATACCGTTATTTGGCAAATCGGATGCTGATGTAAAGGAAGTAGTCATTTCAGATGAATTAAAAGAACTCAGCGAACTAGAAGTTGATGAAATAGAAGTTGACTCTTCGATTGCACCTGTGCTATTATCAGAAGTGCCGTCTAATGACAATTGTTCGCCTGAAATGCTTGAAACACCATCTACAGTATCTCTTCCAAGACCTGTTGGATCACCCGTACCGTTTGTAGTAGAATTTCCTAAAATACCCAGTTTACTCAGCGCCCCAATAACTTCTCTAGGCGACATTTTGTCTAATTCTAATGAATTTGCCTCCTCTAAAGCGTCTTGTTGAGGATCTTCCGCTACTATTTCATCAATTATAGCTACTTCTTCAAATGTAACTACTTCTTCGATAGTCACTGGTTCACTTGTTAGTTCAGCAACATTTTGCACACCGGTTGGGTCAACGAAAGTATTTTCGCTAGTTGTGACCTCTACATTTTCAACGAAAGTATTTTCGCTAAACGTTTCATTAGGTGTTCCATCGTTTATAGCGTCATTAACAATGGCTGTTTCGTCAATTACACCAGTATTAGAAATTCCAGTGCCGCCAGTAGTATCTACACCGCTATTATTGTCAGTGCTACTTGCTTCTTCTGTTATATTAGCAAGAGCATACGCTTCAGTGTAACCTGGGCATGTCCTGTCATACAAAGCGTCAGCCGTACACATCATATTCAGATATGCATCCGCGTAACCCGGACAGTTCGTATCTGACAGAGGATCTGAAATACAAGCATCAACAGAATACAAAAGACTTAGTGAATATTCAGAAAGCTCAGGACCGTACCAACCCTTCCAGAATCCGGCGTCATCGCCTTCTGCGAATACACTAACAGAACTTAGTTCATCTGCGAGATATGATGATTTAAACCATTCAGTTCCACTAAACCAAGTCCATGCGTCGATATGATAACTGTAATCATATGTATTGGTTTCTACTACTCGGTTATTATTATCGTAAAACTCTACAGTAATAATAAGTGGGTCTTGCCCACCCGCACCATTTGTGGATTCTCTGTTCGCATCTGCGTTTTTGAGTCGCCAAGAGTACCGATATCCTTCAACAGATATACCGGTGTTAGAAGCAAGAATTGACGCAATAGCAATGTTCTGTTCTAATGTTCCACCACCATAACCCCAACGAATAACACCAGACGCGTTAAAGGATGGAGACTCACCGCCCGTTGTGCCAGCCCAACAATCTGAAGAAACACATTGCGTCTTAGTGCCTGACCAATCGCTTGAGGAGTTACCGAGAATGTCACCCGTCTCTTCTACGACTGGCGCGGCAACAGTATCTTGCGTTAGTGCTATCGCCTGCGCTTGATTAAAGAAGAAGCAATAATAAAGCAGCGCTGCCCATACCCATGAACCAACCACTAAGTGTGTCATTACGTTTTTCCTCTTCTGCTTTGGCTATAGGTGATTCTTCAGGATTTTCTTCCCATAATTTAGATGCTTCTGCACCAATAGCGCCCTCATAAGGGCAAGGTGTGCCAGCCATTTTCATAGCATTAAAAACTCTTTCGTCTTGACATAACGTTGATACGGCAGCAACTTTCATACCCATATCATATAATGTTTTAGACAGTTTAAGTCTTTCACAATTCATATCTCTATAAGTAGCACCACCTGCAATACCTAAGATTTGGCTCTGTACTGCGCCACTTACACCAACTGCACAAATGTCACTATTGCTAGTGTTGATGCTAGGAGCAATCGCTGACGGTGGAGGCGACTCAATTCTTTGTGTTACCGTACTTTCGTTTCTGTTGATGTTGGTGTTAGTATTATCTGATGTAGAATTATTAACATTAGTGTTAGTATTCGTGTTAACATTATTGTTATTGCTGTTAATGTTAGAATTATTTGTATTCGAACTGTTAACTGTCTGATTTATAACACTGTTTTCGTTAACGGTAGTATTATTAGTATTAACGTTATTGTTTGTATTATCACTTGTGATAGTACTCGTGTTATTATTAGTGTTTACATTCGTATTATTACTAGTCGAAGTATTAACATTCGTGTTAGTGTTTACGTTCGTATTATCGCTTGTAATAGTACTTGTATTCACATTAGTGTTATTTGTGCCGCCGCTTAATATGTTATTATTAGTATTAACATTTGTACTTGTTGATGTATTTGTGTTAGTATTAATATTTGTATTATTCGTCGTACTGTCTAATGTCGTCGTATTAACGTTCGTATTAGTGTTTGTTGCCGTGCTTGTACTAGTACTCATATTAGTATTAGTAGATGTGTTCGTGTTATTCGTAGTACTATTCACTGTTGTCGTATTAGTGTTAGTATTATTAGTTTCTATTACTTCGGCATTGCCTTGTATAGAAAACCCCAATAACATCACTATTGGTATAGTTCTAAACTTCATTTTTGCCCTCCTAACCAAATGGCCAAGTTCATCCCACTTGAATTATTACTCAATATCCAAATGTATTTATAAAAGTGTGCAAAAATTAAGTATTATTTGACATTTTTGTCACAATTATCATATTTGTAACAAAAAAACCCCGGTAAAAACCGGGGTTAAGTAGGGGAGGTGATTTTATTATTTTTGTGTGTTAGGTATTTTTACCAATTTCTTATATTCTGGGAAGTAGCAATATTCAAGGTCTGATTGGTCAAGAGTCCAGAACGCATCTTCCAATGTTTCAACTAGGGGTTCACCACCAAGGTTGAATGACGTATTGAAAAGAAGTGGAACACCAGTTTCTTTCTTAAATTCTGAAATAAGTTCATAATAAACTTTATTTTCTTCTTTAGAAACTGTTTGAATACGACAAGTTCCATCTTCATGGATTACTGAAGGAACCTTTTCAGCAACACCTTCTTGGCAATTTACTGCGTACATCATATGCGGTGTTTTGTCCATTCCTCGCAAATCAAACCATTCTTTAGCATCTTCTTCAAGAACTGAAGCTGCAAATGGACGGAAATACTCACGGCGTTTAACCATATTGACATAATCTTTACCATCTTTGAACGTTGGATCAAATAGAATTGAACGGTTGCCTAATGCGCGCGGACCATTTTCACAACGACCTTGATACATTGTAACGATATTTTTAGATCTTAGAAGTTTAATAATATCGGCATATTCTACGTTATCAGTGATTTCAGCATTTTTATATTTTTCGTTTGCTTTAACGAAATCGTCGTTTGTGTAATCATATTTTGGTCCTAGGTACAATGAACCTTGACGCTGGCGAGGAGTTGTGTCTTTACTTGTTTCGTAGTAATAAAGAAGTGCCGCACCTATAGCAGTACCACCATCATTAGAAATAGGTTCAACATACAATTCAATACCACGTTTATTCAATTCAGTCAAATACCAGTAGTTAGCTACACAGTTTAGACCATATCCGCCAGAAAGAACAACTTTCTTTTTACCGGTCATTTCACATGCAGTTAAAATGTAGTTTAGCATTGCTTGTTGAGTTTCTTGTTGAATCCAATAAGCGGCATCACGACGATTTTCCATTAATGTCAAGTCTTGACCCGGTTGTGGAAGAGTATCGAAATAATCATAAATTCCGGCGTTAAAGATTGCACTATTTGGATAAGTGGGAACGATAGTATTACGATTAGTCAACATAAACTTCGAATCAGTATCCATAAGTGATGGAAGCTTATTACTTGGCTTTCCGTATGGAAATAGACCCATTGTTTTACCAGCTTCAATGGCACTAAATCCGCAATATTCAGTAACCGCTTCGTATGATTTAGTAATACCTGCATGATCTGAAACTAGGTTCATAAAAGGTTTTTCTTGATCAATCAAACCACCGGGTGCATCTGGTTGAAGACCAGTTGGAATTGGATGCCTTGAACCCATATGCTTAAACACGGCAGTAATACCGTCCTTGTATGAACAATCATAGATCGATTCAACTTCCCAAACATCTTCGCCACTATTTAAAAAGAAGCAAGAGCCAGCACCATCTGCCACGACAGCTACTGCATCTTCAAAACCTGAATGATAAAATGCTAGTGCAGCATGCGCAGTATGATGGCGTTTGCTAAAATCGTGTACTTGATAGTGATTTCTCAGATCTGTCTTTCTATCAATAAGACCGAGTTTACGAGCGTAACCCGTGTACATGTCGTCGCCAGTGTATTCTATTTTAGCAGCCATACCATCAATAGATTGTGTATGAACAACGACCATAGCATCAACTTTATTAGTATAATCTAATACCTTTTTCATTGCAGCTAATGGCGAACCATCATATTTTTGACGACTTAGACGTTCTTCTTCGATAGCGAAAACAATTTCGCCATCCTTTAGAAGACATACACCTGAGTTATGTCCTCTAGAAATACCTAATATATATCCTGTTTTATTTTGCATGTTTTTTCCTTCACCTCTAAAAGAATATTATAACAAAGTCTTATTTAACTTTTTTATCCGGAACTTTAGCACCTACCGTTTGTTGTGCCTTTTTATCTTTTTTCGCAACAGTTGCTTTAATTGCGTTTGTCAATTTACTTTCGCTCACTGGTGGTGCAGATACTGTGGTTGTCTGCGTTGGTTCTGGACCGCATCCGCAACCATCTAAACTACATGTACCAGCTTGTGCAGCTTTTTCTTGCTCTTCTTTAGCCCTTTTAGCAAAATAACCTGTATTTTTACCTAGTTTCTTATATATACCATTCACGATATCCGCGATTGTTTGTTGTTCAAGATACATAAGTGTTTCGTTATTTCTTTCAATTGCCATATCCCAACCTACACGAATTGGCGAATATTTTCGTTTACCTTTGCCGTTGTCAATAATAATAAAATCTTTATTGCTTGGGTATGAAATATTCTCAGGGAATGTACTACCTATAACAACTGTAGCTGGTTTACCAAGTGCATTCGCCATGTGTTGACCAACTGAGTCACAACCTAAGAAGTAATCAGCGTTTTGAATAACACCCATCCATTGCAGCAACGAAAGATTCTGGGGAACGATAGCTGGAATTGGTTCCTTTACGGGTGGCATAAATTCAGACATTAAAATAACTGCGTATTCTCTAGATAGAGCTTTAACGATTGTGATAATATCTGCTAGTTCAAAAGATCTTCCAGATTCGTCTAGAACTAATTCACCTTCCATTCTAGTACCGCGCCCAAACGGTTGGAATACTATCACTCTATCACGACCAGTTTGTTTGCGAATGTCGTTGATTAAATTAAAACCTTTAATTTGATCTGCTTTTCCAACTGTAAATGCATATTCTTTAGATTCCGGAATTTCTTCTGGTGGTGTATCATAATTGATAAGCATATCAAATGCCTGAATTAGATTACATTTCTGATTAAAATACGCATTTAAACGATAAGGTTCTGGAGAAATAATCTCGCGATCTTTAATGATTTCAAAAATATTTTTGTGTTCTGGCGAATACACGTTTGATGCAATTTCAGGACTTGCAAGATACAATTCTTGCCAACCTTCTGCAATGATTGGTGCTGTTGGGTCTATATTTTTGATATGATGCTCTAATGCTGGTAGAGCACAAAGAATGCGGCCGGCGCCGCCATTGAGTACAAAAGCTTTTTTCATGTTCATCCTTCAGGTTTGTTTATATGAAATTATTTATAATTATAAAATAGTGTTATTTAATTTTTGCGCAAAAAAAGGAGCACTTACGTGCCCCAAACGTATAATATATATATATATATATGTTTTTTGTTATTATGAATTTTCAACCACTGCAATCATAGCAGCTTTAGCATCTTCACTAATATTTAATGCATTGATAGCATCGAGTGCGTCTTGTTTAGGGTCAGTTGAAGGGAATACTCTTTGAACCAATTTATATGGTACATTGCCAAGAGAAGGATCGTATTCAGCACTTAGACCTTCTGCTAAATATACATTATCATCTTCGCCATCTGGCATTACATTAGTATCTCTATCCCAGAACCATGCCATAACTTCCTTGTTAGTATCATTAACGTGGATAGTTTTAAACGTATAAACGTTTCTGTCGTCATTCTGAAATTCAGAGTCATCATCAGAAATCTTGATCCACTCACCAGTGCGCTTTTCGATTTTAACAAAAAGATAGCTAGGAAGACTAACAGTTTTGCTAGTCTCTCCTAATATTGTGTTAAATGTTATTTGTGCGTGCATAATCAATCCTTATTTAAAAGTTAGCAATACTTCGCCAGAATTACCAAATGCGCCGTGACAAGGATAACAGTTGGCATTATGCCAAGCACCCCAGCCACCTCGGCCAGGTCCTCTGTCTGACGTATAAGCGCAACAACCATTCACACCGCTAAGATCACATACCATTCCGCCGTAGCATCTAGATACAATATGATTGCAATCAATGTGTGCAGTAGAAACAGCATGTATATAACAACAGTTGCAACTGTTACCAGACCAAGGTCCTTTTCTTGCTCTAACTTGCGATTGCAAATAGATATCATTACTTGTTGTTATTTGACCGCCGTCTGTTCGTGCCCATGCTTCTGAGAAGCCGATCTGAGTAGATTCACTGATGTAAGTGTTTAAACTAACACAGTATTGAGTACCGATCGTGTTATTAAATCCAATGTAACAAGAATCATATGCCGGTGCGCCACATGATAGTATCGTTGTTGCTGAGTCGCCGGAACAAACAAATGAGTTACACCCAGAACATGCGTAATTTCCATTATAGATGCCAGTAGCACATGCACCACCAGAACACATGCAATATATTTCGCCTTCAGAAACAGCCATTTGAACAAACGAATAAGCACCATCACCACCGTTAGAACCGAATGTACAACATTGGAGCTGACTCGCCCCTGGCGCACCAGACCCCCAAACTTGGAATTGAGCTTGTGTTACACCAGCTGGCACTGTCCAATTACAAGAAGCACCAGCAGCACCACCACAATAGTATGTTGTTCCGTCATTTACTCTAATAGTTGTTGTAGCACCATCCAAAAATGCATCGGTTGATACTAAATTGATTGGTAATGTTGACGGGATTACTGAAGACGAATATGCTGTGTTTTCATGGTTCGTATATTGAGTACCGGGCTTTAGTGTTGCGGCAATTTCATTTACTGTTAGTACTGCAGCAGCGATTGGACTAAAGTCAGGTTGAGCAAAGGTTAAATTACCATCAGCATCAACTGCTAGGAAGTCACCCTCAACAGGTGCCGGAGCAGTGCTTGGTGGTAGTGATAACACTGGTCCACCAGATTTTTGAATTTGATCTACTACTATTTTAGACATATTTTAAATTCCTATATTTTTTAATATTTATACTGTTGGATCCACAGGATCTTCGTCAACAGCTGGTTCAGGAATGCCATCGTAGTTAGTTTCAAAAATTGCGTTTCCATCTTCATCAATTCTCGTACTGAACGAATAGGCTTCAGCGATTTCGTCAAACTGTGTAGAAAATTCTTCAATAAATTCAATATGTTTCATATATAAGTAAAATGATAAGATTTTAAAATTTCCGCACGCAATTGAACTATAATGATACATGTCCTTTGGGTCGTTTTCGAAATCGTAGCTTCTTAATGCACTAAACAATATTTGTTTTGTGTTCCAGTCTAATCTTAAATGAAGAGTAGGAGGAAGATCAAAAGAAAAACTCTTTTGATCCGCGTATTGATAATTAATTTCTGTTAACATCTCTTTAATTCCTTACTTGTATTTCACACAGATCATACCACCGCGACCGCGATCAGCATAACATGGTGCACTACTATAGTTACATTGCATATTAAAACCAGAACCACCCATCCCAGGATAATTATAGTTCGCAGAAGTCCAGCAGCAACAACCACCCAGATATGCTAGCCAAGCACCGTATTCATAGAGTTTGTGATCTATAGTTACTACCGGTCCGGTTTTTTGACAAACATATCCAGTGTTACAAGTTGTACATTTTCGCATAGAACCAACGTATGATGGGACTTTAGCTTCTGAGACTATTTCATTAGAACTTGTAGTACACCCAAAACCACAAATACCGTTAAATCTAGGTACTGCGTTGGCCAACGTACTAGTACATAAGTATGCTGTGCAGTACATACCACCTTCTAGCCACGAACAGTCTTGTGATTGATAAGAACCAGGGAAGTATGTTCTCAAACCGAAACCACATCCAATTGTGTGTCCAGTTGTTCCACCACATGCCATGATACATGTATTGTTTGAACCACATACATAAGAATTACAACCGTGACAAGCCTGATAACTATAACATGGTGCAGCATCAGCGTATGCACATCCTGCGCATAGTGTATAAGTATCACCTTCGGTAACTTTCATCCAAACGTAATTATATTCACCATTAGAACCCATCATACCTGTTCTACAACAAGCAGAAACGTTACATCCTGTACCATTACCACCGGCTCCCCAAATTTGGAATTGAGCTTGAGTCACACCTGCAGGTACAGTCCAAATGCACGAACAACCCGTGTGGCAATACCCATTAGAGCCACCATCGCCGACCATTATATCTCCAACTGGATCTAAAAGAGTAGCAGACAAGGCCGGAACTTGTATGCCGTACGAGTTTGCTTGAATAGCTGATGGCGGAGTGGCAGAAACAGATGCAATCACAGCATCAACACCATCCGCGATATCTTGAATATCAGATAAAGGCTGAACGAGTGCCGCGGCGACTCTTGCTTCAACGTTTGGGTTTTCAAAAGTCAATTGCCCGTTTGCGTCAACCGCAAGATAATCACCTTCTGCTGGTGTATTACCTACTAGCGGTAGGTTTAAAGTCGGACCGCCAGATTTTTGAATTTGATCTACTACTATCTTAGACATAATTTCTCCTAATTTCTATTATTATTTATATTAGCTTTGCTGTGCCTTAATGGCTGCAATTACGTCCAATAGTGCTTGTTTAGTTGTAGAATCTATATTAGCTGCAGAAATTTCTGATTCAACATTATCTAAAGAATTATCAGCAGGTGCTTCAGACAGTGGACCAGCTTTTAAGGTAAATGTAATATTACCGTCTTCGCCCATCTCATATTCTGCATTATATACCGCTGCAATTTCTTCAATTGTTTCATCTTCAGCATCCATTTCGTTAATGTATTTTTCCCAAACCCAACCTGCCTTGAGAATATCATCTGCTGTGGTGATTGTGCTGTAATGATGCTGATTAGCTGGGTCATCTTGATAAGCGAACTTATCAAATGACGCTTTGTTGATTGAATAATTGTTCCAATCGTGTCTTAGATACAACTTTTCAGGAAGATCATAATCAATTGTTTTTTCAACACCTTTATAAGTATAAGTAATTTCCATCATAATTTCCTTTATTTGTAGTTAACACAAACTTTACCAACGCGACCATGTGAACCATAATCTACACAACAACAACCCGTATTCACGGTACCCCAGCCACCCAGACCGAAGCATCCAGAATTGGTACATAGACATCCGCCACCACAATAGGCCCAACCTATAGTATTTCTGCAGAAAGAATGTGTAGAGTTTGGAAGTGGAGCTTGGTCATGGTGAATAGCGCAGTTCATACAACCACAGCTGCGAATTGTTCCAACCGCTGATGGAATTTTTGCACATTTAATAAAATCATAACTGGAAGTGCTACAACCAAATCCGCTGAGACCGTTATTACGTATTGATTCTTCACCATGAACGTCATTACATATACCCATTGACATTGTACAATAATTGCCCACACTACCAGACGATGTAGCAAAAAATTGACCAAACCTATTAGCTTTTGGATAGTTATAACCGTATTGAACTTCGCAATAACCGTATCCGCCACATGCCATTATACATGTATTATTGGAACCACAAACGTATGAATTACAACCGTGACAAGAATATGCACCGTTACATCCGCCACTTTGGCACGCTCCGCCACCACATAGAGTAAATACATCACCCTCAGTAACGTTCATCCAAACGTAATTATATTCGCCGTTTGCGCCCATTGAACCAAAGCTACAGCAACCGTTCCTTCCACCACCACCATTACCGCCAGCTCCCCAAATTTGGAATTGGGCTTCAGTTACACCGGCAGGAACTGTCCAGCTGGTGCTGCCGCCACTGCTACCACAATAGGTACCTGTTGCGCACCCCGCTTCAGCAGTACCAATAGATCCGTTCGATTGCATTAAATCTGTGCTGGGCGGAAGATAAAAACGCAATTCACTGCCGAAGGTGCCATTTAGCGTAATTTTATCATGACCAAATCTATTACTAAAATCGTCTGTATTAATATCTCCTAAAGCCAGCACTGCTGCATCTACTTGTGCTAATGCAGTATCAATCTGTCCTTGAACACCTGCAACAGCATCGTCAATTGGACTAAAGTCGGGTTGAGCAAAGGTTAATTGGCCGTCGGGAGCGACTGCTAAGAAGTCGCCCTCAACTGGTACGTTACCTACTGGAGGCAACGATAACGTTGGCCCTCCAGATTTTTCTATTTGATCTACTACTATTTTAGACATTTATTTTATCCTTTATTATTCTGTATCTGACCAAGTTCTTAATCCGTTATTACCAAGAACGTAATGAATTGCATCGGATGGTATTGTGTAAACAGTAGAACCTTGAATGGTTAGTAAATCTTTACTAAATGTCATTGCATTATTCACTGCAGTTTGATTACCTTCGATTTCGTTTCTAAATGTAAGATCGCGAACACCGTTTGCTACCCAATCTGAAACTTGGTTGTATTGGATTTCATCCATATGGTAGTATTTATTCTGAGAAGAAGAACCACCGTCAAGACCAGCAAGGTCGTTGTGGAGTGCTACACCAGAAGATACGAATTTCTCAAGGAATGGAGATTCAGCATTTTCGAACGAAGTACCACCACGTGTAAATGTCATTTTACCGACAAGTGTCGAGTAAGCTGCTAGCAAACCGGGCAATGGTGTTGGTAAAGCAGCAAGTTTAGCTTGTTCGTTGGTGTAATAATCTTGTCCATAAACAACATGACATGTGTTATCATGAACCATATAGATCCAAGCTACACCGTAATATCCAATTGGAATATATTTAAGTGTATTAGTCGTTGTATTGTTGTATCTTAATGGATCAACACCGTCTTGTTTATAGAAACGTAACCAGCCGTTTCTTTCAACATAACCTTCAACCTGCTTCCAACCTTCATCACCAATTACACCAGAATATTCATAGTGTTCGGTATTTTCGTCAACATCCGCGATGACGTTGATTACGCCGGTGTAACCGTTCGGCCATTCAGCATTCATACCAGCAACGTTACCAATAAATGCTACTGTTACATAGTTGTGAGCGGTTGTCTTATCACCAAAGAATCTCCATCTGTCACCAGCCGGGAAAGCTGCATCATAGCGATAAAACGCGTCGGTTGCCTGAAGCTGTAGAACAACATAGTCAATTCCATCAGAAAGGTTTCTAAAACCTGTTGGATGAGCAGTTGCTAAATCACTTAATGTAGGGAAACTATTAGTGATATGCTTTTTCGAATTAATGTAATCGTCAACTTCAACCCATTGGCTAATGTGATTTGCTTCAAATGTTTCATGGTATACATTTATAGGACCATCGCCCATATCAATCGTAACATTAATTTCACTGATTGTAGAATTTTCTTTAGATTCCATCCAAATAAATGTAACGTCTGAAGTAGCAGTGAAAGTGATAGAAATTTCGTTGTTGAAAACACCGAGATCAGTTCCAGTATATACTGCGTCATGAATGCTATTACCCTGATATTCATCGCCAACTTTTAATGCAAAATCAGCAACAGAATTAACACTGCTAAACGTCATTACATATTCGTTTCCTGGGACTGTATCAAAGAACGATTCAGCAATAGGGTATGATTCATGTTTAATGTCCCATGCGCCTGTGCCGCCGATAAGATCAATTTGAACAAGTGATTGAACATCACCAACTGAACCTATCGTAACGGGTGTACCGTCGGCGGGTAAATCCCAAACAGCAGTATCAAAGGTAGTTGTAACGGTATTTCCGTACGATGCTTCAACATACGTTAACTGTACATCTTCATTACTATCAGAACCTTCAAGCCTGATGTATTTTGGATTTCCATCAGTAGACGCTAGATCCACAGATCCAGTTCCAGAATTCCATGTAATTGAGACACCGTTATCTGCTAAGTCTTGTACTGAAAAATGAGTCGTATAAACATCACCAATAATACTATTAAGAATTTTAGGACCAAAATCTAATAATCCATTGCCAACGTCAATTGTTGGGCCAATAACGTTCCAACCTTTAATGAATCTGTAGTACTTATTATCTACAGTTGATTGTAGCATCGCAAACTCTTCACCATCTAGACCAAGAGGATATGTTGTGTTGATTTCATCTATACTCAATGGTGTTTCGGTTGCACTGTGTCTGTACCATGCAAAGAATGTATCGCCGACTTCCATGTTAAATTCGCGTACTGTGAAACGGTTAATCATTTCCGCCCACATAACACCTTCAGTTACGTTAAATTTAAGAGTTCCGGCGATAGGTTCAATACCAAGACCTCGTGCACGAATTACTGGGAAGAATTCTTCACCAAATAACTGTAGACGTTTGTTAAAGTTCCAACCGTTAGTACCACATACACGAATTGTTATTTCGTTGTCCATTTTATAAACACGACCAAGGGTGAATGCGTGCAAGTTACCAGAACGTCTTGCTGGGAGATTTAACTCTGGGTGAGAATCTCTGAAGTCGTAATACGCTGGATCGTTTTCCCAGTCAGCTAGATAAAAGTTGGTGTTAGCATACACAATCGGTTTACCGTATGTACCATCACCATTATCAAATGTATGATCCCAAACTACGAAGATGTAGTTGTATGCGTTGTTAGTTAGTTCTAAGTTTGGTGTACCTTCGAATTCAGAATAGAATAATTTTCCGCCTTGAGCACCGTTAAGTGTCATAGGCTCACATTCACCAATTGGTACACCTTCTACAGAAGAAGCTTCCCTCTTCCACATCCCGCCACCATTTGCTACACGTACGGTACCATCACCATTATCCTGAATGATACCGCCGAACAGACGAACAGCGGAGTTGATGTTTGCCCAATAGCGCTCTTTATCGACGAGGTCATCTAAAAGAACAAATTTGTCGTCGGCAAAATCTTCGTGTTCGAAAAAACGATCATCACGAAAGTCAAATTCGTTTTCAATTAAGTCTTCTAAGTACGGTTTTGAACCGACATATATTTCTCTACCCATGATTTACTCCCCTTAATTATGCGATTTCTTCAACGCCGAAAACAATCACGTTTAGCGAGTCAAGAGTATCTGACTTAACGTATAATGCGTCACCTGCACCTAAAACAATTGGACTTCTTTCTAATGTACCTTCCAATGGAATTGGAACGTTATAATCGATTGCATCATATTTTGAAACATCGTCAGATGTCATCGCAGCAACGATTGAGGCGTTTCCGATTGAAACTGAAACGGTTGGTGTTACTAGGTAATCATCACCGGGTTCATCGACTTGAACTTCTTTAATTCCATATAGAAGTGTGCTTTGATCGATTGCAGCGCCTGTACCGTCACCGCCGGTGAAAGTAACATTATCTCCACTGCCAATAACATCCTGATAGCGGCCGCCATCATTAATTGTAAATCCAGTAATTACGCCATCAACGTCTACAGTATCTACTGTGATTTCAAGGTTAGTGTCACCGTTTTGCTTGTTAATTGCATCATCTGCTGAAAGTACATCGCCAACGTTGTAACCGATTGATCCATTCACTAAATCAAAGGATTTTACTTCCATAGATACGACTGACGCTGAAGCCTGAACTGGTACATCGCCTGTAGCGTTTTCGATAGCCAGATTTGGCACAGTATTATAGTTATTGCCACCGTCAATAATGGTCAATGAGGCAACCTGAAGATCTGTTGCTTCTCTAATACTAATAGTAGTTCTGATTTCTTGAGCGACAGTATTGATATTAGCAATGTTCAATGTAGCAACCGCTCTGCGGTTTGCTGGACAAGTATATACCAATGTGTCAGCAGTAGAAGCGAGAACCTTTCCTAAAATGCTCATTTTATTCTCCTGTTAATTATTTTAATTGTATTTATATTCTATTTAAAGAGCGATGCGTAGAGCATTAGATTAAACTGCGAACCGTTCATTGCTTGTTGATTTGCAACCGCTGCCGCATCTGTTAATGCTGCTGAAGCACTATCGACACTGGCAGTTGCTGCTTCTGCACTCGCTGTTAAATTATCTGTTGCGTCCTGAACCGAACTTTCTGCTGCTGAAACATATCCATTAATATTTGATTGTGCCGCAGATGCAGCCGTATTGATATTAACTGTTGCTGTATCAACGATCGATTGAATGTCACTATTAAAATCGCTTTCTATTGTCGACAAGTCTGTATTGATATTGGCAATTGCAGTGTTACCTGCTTGCTCAATTTCAGCAATTTTGTCATCGCCTGCTTCCATTACATCGTAAACAGTTGCGCGGCCACCGATTTTCTCTAATGACGTACTTAAATAAGCCAATTCTTCAGGAGTTGCTGTAGTAAGATCCGTTTGAACCTTATTATAGACCGCCTGTACTGCTTCTTTTAATGCCATTGTGGGTTTTCTCCTTTAAATTTTTTAAATCTTACCTAGTAGATTGAGGCCAAAAAAGTAATTCTTCTTCATTTTGGCAATATCATCTAATGCTAATTGGAACTCTTCTCCGGTTACGTCACCACCAGAACCTGATGTTCCTGCATTGTCAAGAATTAACTGGAATGTTTCATCTTTACTGTAAACGTCCAAATTAGTTCTTGCTAATAACGTACTAGATAAGTCACTTAAGTTGTTCGAACTCTTTAAATTATCTACATTTGTATTATTTATATAAGCTTTTACCGCGAAGGAACTTGGAATGTCTGTAAAAGAAGCATTGTCGAGTGTTAAACTAGTATTAAGCTCATCATTTTGTACAACTTTATCAAGATCAATCGGTGAAGTTACTGATAATTGTGAAACCTTAAACTGTTCATCATCAGTATATGCATTTGTGTTGTCATTACTTTCGTACGTTGTTTTAATTGTTTCTTTCGAAATAGCGTTCAGGTATATATCCTGATCCATAATTTTTTCGAAAGATGATGTACTTCCATTGCCGTCTGTGACAGCTGTTACTTTATAGATAGCCCATTTGGCGTCGCCATCATCAACAACGAATACATTGTCGCCAACTGTTAAATCCGCTAGTGCGTCTTTAGCGGTATGATCATCTACAGTGAAACTACTTCCAAGATTAATCTCTGCGACTCTAATTAAACTTTCGACTTCAGATCTATTGTAAACATCTAGGTTAATGCGTGCTGTTGCAGCCGAAACCAAACTAGCTAAGTTGTCGTCTTTTCTTAATAAGTCATTATCTTGCACATCTTGCAATGAATCAACTTGTGCATGAATTTCGTTAATAGCACCGATTAGAGTAGGATTGTTAGTATCTAATGTGTTATTGCCAATATTTGTTAATGTTTCTAAAGCAATAATACGATTTTCTTGGTCATCGGTTTGTGCGTGGATTTCATTAATAGCTGAAATGATGTCAGTGGCAGTAGTATCTAATGGAATTCCTAAACCAGATAATGTCTCAAGAACAGATGCTCTGTCTGTATTACTATCAATTTGCGTATGTAATTCGTTTATAGCGTGAGCTAAATCAACCGCGGCAGTGTCTAGTGTTGTACCCAGGCCAGTGAAAACTTCTACTGTATAAACTCTCGAGGTATTACTATCAATCTGAGTATGTAATTCGTTTATACTTCCAATCAAAGTTTGATCGGATGTATCTAAAGTATTATTGCCTATATCAGTTAAAATTTCTAATGCAATAATTCTCGCTGTACTATCATCGGCCTGTGTATGAAGTTCGTTAATTGCCGGAGCCAATGCAGTGGCGTTAGTATCTAATACGATTCCTTGGCCGGTGAACCCAATTAAACCATTTATTTCGTAATGGTGTTCATCAATGTGTTGGTAATTTAAATCGATAGCTTCAACGACTGTCGTTGCACCATTACTAAACTCGGCATTTAAAAGACCAGAAGAAACTTCAATATAATGTAATCTATCGTCAATGTTATTCGAATTAGCTTCGATCTCGTTAATAGCGACAACAAGATTATCATGCAACGTAGTTTCTAAATCGTTAAGTGAACCAATTTGCGATTGAAGACCGTTATCGACTGATACTAGGTCAGCGAGATCTTGTATTAAATTCTCTATGGAACTTTGTTTTCTTAATATTTTAGCCACTATTAAACTCCGATTTTTTAACTATTTATATCTTAATTGTTAAGTAAGATACTTTAGCGTATTTCCCATCAAGATAATCTGCACCATCAAAAACTAAGAAATTACCATTCACTGAACACGTGTAATCTTCACAAACATTGGTTGAAGAATCGTCGAAAACCATTGCCATGTCATTTACTATTGTTCCAACTGGAATTCTTGGCAATGTCGCGTAATCGTTGTTGATTAATAATCTTGGCGAGGTATACATTTCAGTATAAAGAATTGACCAAATTTCGTCCAAAGCATCTTGAACGTTTGATGACGAAACATTTGAGACTGTTCTATCATATTCAATTTGGCGCGACTTTTCAATTTGACCGTCAAAGTTAAGTACAATTGCACCATGCGTTTCGTTCACTGCCGCAATAACACCAACTTGCTGCTCTAAACCTGCTGTTGGTTTAACATTTGTAAATTCACCAGTAGGTCCCATGAATAAAATATCGCCTTTTTGGAACATAGACGTATTAACAGGATGAGCATCGTCAAAGTTGTCATAAATACCACTAATAATGATAGTAGCTTGTTCTGTCGCTAATACATCTTCTTTAACTATACCCAGAGCCGTACCCTGGCCGTCATGTTTTTTAACAGACGCTTCGTTTGGATTCAAGTTATTATCTTGAATCATTACTATATCGCCACGTACTAAATCTTCGTCGGCAATAACATTATATTGAAGTGTGTTAGCGTGAATTAAGTTACTTGGACTCGTGAGTACTTTATTGAACATTTCGAAACGTTCATTTCCCCAAAGACCAGTCATCATGTCCTTTAATGTTTCAACAGATACCCTATAAGAAGTATCATCTCGAGTCAATAACATATAATCATGATAAGACTCGGCATCTTGTGCTAACAACTCTTCTAAATCGTGTATCGTTGCATATGCCATTTTATTCTCCTAAAAACTTTTTAGTACTACAATGTACTACTTAATATATTTGAAACTGTATCAGTGCCAACATTCTTCATTCTTAACTGAATGTATTCAGCTACGTAAATTGGTTTAATATAAACATCGACAACAATTGCGTTTGGATCATTTTTATCAGGGTGAACTTCAACTCTACCCCAATCAATGCCGCGACTAGCTTTTACATTTTCTAAGAAACGTTTAACTTCTGATGTAATCATGCCGCGTAAATCCACAGTGTTCTCTTTAAATAGGTGTAATCTTAAATTTCTAGCTACTATTTTTTCGACATGGTTAAATAATGCTCGAACATTTACTCTATTAAACGATGTTGGAATAGTCGTATATGTCTTCTGAGTCATAAGTGCACCGTCTTCAACAAAGTTAAGACCATTCCTGTAATAAATTTTCTTACGTCTATCGTCAACTTGAATAAGCATTTTATACATATTTTTAATGATGCCACGTTCTAGACCAGCTGCGACTGTCCATGGCGAATCATAACTCGATTTCGCCTTTAGTCCAGCAATATCGCCAGCTATATTAATTGCTCTATACTTATTAGTGAATGGATCAAGCTGTTGTTTAGCATTCATTGTAAAGTGTACATATTGACTAAACGGAATACTATCAAGATATTTGTCAATCTCAACATAAACATCTTCAGATTTATTAAAACCGAAAAATTGTTGTTTAATTAATAATTCTCTATGATCTTCAAGATGGAAAATCTTTTTAATGCCAAATTGGAATATCTCTAAGAACGTTAAATAAATCGCAGGGATGCCAATAAATGCAATGCAATCTTTTCGTGTTTCTGCAATATCTACTGCTAGAGCATTATCTATGTCATTACCGATGATAATATCAATATCATAATTATCGACATGTTTTAATATTTCGTGTGATTCTTTAAATAATATAGATGAAGGTACGCTATTAGCTCCACCATTCAATTTAATGATATTATCACCGTAGTACGAACGTACCAATTGAACACCGGAATTTCCGTCGACTAATGCATAATTACCATCAATTAAAAATATGTCGCCATCAGCGCTGATATCATAGTTGCCATTATAGAGATATTCATTCCCGTTAAAATAATCAAAATTCCCATTAAAATGCATATAATTTTCGTCGTAAAACGCATTACTATATGCACTTAAACGTGACTTAACGTAAATGTAATTAGATTCGTCGTTTATTTGATCGATATTTGTTGATGTTTTAAAGAAACTTTCTACAACCTGATCTTTTCTGAAAATAACGAAACCATAATAATCTTCTTTAAAACTTGGAAAAACGTCTCTTGCTTTCGTATTACCTTTTAATGGAACGTTTAAGTCCCAATCAACCTTTGTAATAACTGCTACTGATAATAGGTTTCCCCATTCACCAGCTGTTTGTGCGACAAATGTAAAATACTCGTTTGAGGGAACAACGATTGTCGATTCCTTTTCCCTAAATTCGTCATCGTCATTAATGACGTCGATAGGGCCTATCGATGATGCATTAAATGTATAGTCACCAGAGGATCTATTAACCCATATACCATTAGCATATTGTAGATAATTATATACCTGATACCAGTCGTTGTAATTAGAGTTTGTAGCCCTACCAAATGTAAGTTTAAACTGATTGGCAGTCTTAATGAAAACTGGTTTATTAATCGGACCTTTTTCGAACATCCCAACGAACGCGGCAATGTCGCCGCTTTCACGATAATATATCGGTTGAACATTATCTGCGGTTGTTGTAATTACATCAGGAGTCATCAGCTCTTTTACCTTGTTTTATACTATTTATAAGCAGGTAAAAGTGCTACGAAGTCTTTTGGAATACTCCTATTGGCATATTTTATTTCATTGATGATGTCATATGTAGTCTTCCATACGTCACCGATCCATATAGAAAGTGCTTTACACTCATCGTAATAATGATTTCCAGTAACTAAATATTTAGCGATAGAATCTTCGGTTTTGTATCCTAAACTTTTAACAGTTTTTGTAATGTGCTCCTGCGCTAGTTTTTCTAGCACAGGGATAGCAACTATTTTTTCTAATTCTTCTTTTGATCTTCTCATTATGATACCCTTATTGTAAAGTTTCCATCAATCAGTGCAGTAAACCTAATAATTCTATCTTCGAATTGTTCAACGTTGAATTCTTCACCAATGTGTGCATATTGATGAGTTACGTTACCGTCATAACTAATTACCGTTCCAGAATATACCGGTGTTTGTGTTTCTTGTGAAGTCTTAAAGATAACAGCTAAATCCAACTCTGTTGCAAGAGTATAAGTTTCTTGCGACCAATCTTTAATAGCTTCTGCCTGAATTGAATCCATTCTATTGATTTCGATTGACATCGCCTCAGTTAATGCTTCAAATTCGTTGTTATTTGTACAAGTTACCCAATTCTCATTTGTATTAAACCCGGATATTTGAACTTTATTGCCATCTACGTTGTAGGAATCAATAACTGGATAATTGCTGTTTTCAAAGTCGTTATAAATGAATACAATATCCCCATCATCCATTTGCTTCAAGATAATATTGTTTGTATCCCAAACGTTGATTACTGTATCAGTTAAAACATCAACGAAATCTTCATCTACAATCTTAATATAGGCTGAACCAGTATCAATGTTTTTGTACGTAATCATTGTATTTCCATTGCTCATTGACCAAGCACTAATATAATCTACACCGTATGTTGTCCAAGGAGTGGTCGCTGTAACTTGAGACCCGGCTGAATTATATATTGCGTATGACGCATAATTGTTGTTTGAGCCATCTGAAAATACGAATAAAATATTATCGTTGTTTAGCGTTTTAACATGTTGACTAATTGTCTGTGAAGCATTGAATGTAGTTTCTGGTACAATGATTGAACCTGCTGTATTCATCACGACAAATTTGCCATGCCCAGTTACACCGTCAGTCCAAGAAATAACACCGTTTGTACTGCTTAGTTGTGTCATATCAATCTTACTTGGAAGGTAGGCGAATGTTTTCTTAGTAACTACAATCGATGTTGATTCGTTTATAATTAGGAATTTACCGTTATCATCTGAATCTCTAAATGCTAACGCAACATCTCCTTGCTGAACTTCGTGAGCGGTTAACTCATGTGTTTCATCGTTATTAAAGATTTTATTATTGTAAAGAATATCACCATTGTCATCGATTACAATAAATTTACCTTTATATGAATCTCCGCCATCTTCATATGCAATAAGAACTTTATCAGAACCCAACTTACTAGCAATGATATTCCTAGAATCATTCAGATTAAACACTTCTTCTTGTCTAATAATTTCACCTTTCTTGTTAAGAATGATGTAAGACCCGAAGTTGTTACCGTTCAGTGCTACTAAAGTTCTTCCACTTGTCATAGAGGCATGTTCAAAATCAGTAACATTAAATTGTTTAATTACACGTTTAATGAAATCATATGAAGTTTGTGCGTTATTGTATTCCCATGTGCCAGCATTATTTCTAACTATATTTCTTATGCCATAACCTGATTGTGCAACTGCCCATGAATCACGATCGTCATTGCTAATTGCATAATATAATTCTTGCGCATTTTTAGTTTCATTAATAGTAATATCGTTGATGTCAGTCCAAAAATCAGTGTTAATTGTACCAACTGCACTTGTTACTGCTGGGAAGTACTTATCGGAAACAAATTGGACTTCGCCAAGAACGAAATATGTTAAATTTGAACCTATCGATGCTAATTGTGCGCCACCGAAGTTTAACAATAATCCAGTTGAATTTGTTTGATAACCAAATGTCGTTGAACCGTAGAAAGTAGCAGTTGTTAAATCATAAGGGGTTGTTAATGTAAACTGATCAACTTTATAGTCATTATCTACAAGTAAAAACATGTGTTTGCCGTCAGGAGACATTTCAAAACCAGTGATACCATTAAGACCTATAGTTGAACTTAAATCTTTTATGTTTGCACTAGCAGCATTGATTGTAGTGATATCCCATTCTGACATAGGTATCGCTGTAACTCGTCCAGCATGAGTAGTACCAGCTATGTAAATTGTGGTACCGGCTTTATTGAATCTGAAACCATGAACAGAAGTTTCTTGATATGCACCGCCTGAAATAGTTTGGTTAACACCTAAATATTGTAAACCATTTTCTAATGCATTTATAATCAAAATATCCCATTCATAAATGATTGCAGATGTATCATTCGTCATTGTGTAAATTTTATTACCATCTGGATGGAATACGAGAGATGGTGCAAGTGATGACTGAACACTAGATATATCCCATGTGAACGTTGTTGCAGTTGTACCCAATGTACTAAAATCATAAGGCACGGTTGCTGTATAATATTTCGCTTCTGTCATCGTAACAACATAGAAGCGTATACCTTCGTTACACCATGAAACAGCGGCACCAGCTTCAACAGCAGATGAAACAATATTAAAACCACCAGCGTTAAGAACGTCATAACCTGAGTTATAGCTTGAAAGCTGTAAAGAATTATTAACATCCGCGAGAGCGTACATTTTCCAATCACCTGCATCGATTGGAAGTGTATCATTAAAATTATTGATAATTTGATAGTTGCCCGTAACATCGATAAGAATAGCTTCGCCGCCGTTACCTACAATTCTCATACCGATATTTTCTGTCGTAAACGATCCTTCGCCTAATGTAAACACACCATTAGAAATAGAGTTACTTGGTTTAATCGTCGTATTTAGTGCGTAGTCACCGAACTCGTATGCGTTTTGATTAACTTGCCATGTGTTTGAAGTTTGGTCGAGCTGTGGGATTTCATAAGCAACTGTTACTGAAGGCGTACATCTAATTTCATTTTGCAGAATATCAATCGTTTCATTCGCAACGAAAGATTTCTGCAAATACGCCAATGTTTTGTCGTAATCGGTGTTGCGTATTTCGTCAAGTGCACCCTTGACTGTTGTCGCAATTAAATTAGTATTAGAATTGTCGTAAGTGATTTCTTCTATACCTGCAACAATATTATCAACGCGAGAATCTTGCGCGTAGTCACTTTCGACGAAATCAGTAATATCGTTTTTAACGAGTGAAACTGCACCTGTTTTACCAGCTACGCTTGTGACTAGGTTAGTATCATCGAAGAACATAGAAGCATCGACGTCAAACGTACTATCATCACTACGAGTGAAACGTAGAACGTTATCCGCTGACACATATTCACCCGATATGATGTATGCTAAGTTGGTGTCGTCTAAGTAAAGCGAAAGATCAATAGTCTGTAAAACACCGTCGATGTTTGTGTATCTTAATTCGTTTCCAACAATACTTAAATCTGTACTAAGATCTAAATCACCTGCACCAATGATCGTTTGACCATTTATTGATTTGATATTTGTTCCACTAACTAATGTGTCTTGCTTCGCATTTAAGGAAGTCTGAAGATTCGTAACATCATTAATTCCGATGGTGATGTCACCAGTTCTACCAGAAACGGAAGTTACTAGATTAGTGTCATCAAAGAACATAGAAGCATCTACGTCGAATGTGCTGCCATCGTCTCGCGTAAATCTAAGAACATTATCAGCAGCAACATATTCACCACCAGTGATATATGCTAGATTAGTGTCATCTAAATATAAAGAAAGATCAATGACTTGAACAGTACCATCGATATTAGTATAACGTAATTCATTACCAACTTTAATTAAATTGGTTGTTAAGTCGACATTGCCTGCTCCAAGAAGACTATTCCCATTGACTGTTCTTAAGTTCTGTCCACTGATAAGATTATTTTGCTTAGCATCTAATTCGATTTGAAGAAAATTAACATCATCAATTTCTAATTGAATATCGCCTGTTTTTCCAGAAACGCTGTTAACTGCAGTAAATTGTGATGTGTTTCCATAAACGTCAGTCCATGTAAATACACCACCCGTGTTAACCAAAGTTGGATTAACGACTAAATCGCCACTTCCTAGAATTGTTTGACCATTAATAGACTTTATATTATTAGTAGAGCTTAATGCATCTTGTTTACCGTCAATCTGAATTTGGAATAGATCGATCTGAGTCTGCAAACCTGCATCACCTGTATTGATACTTGTTTGCAAATCAGAAAGTTGTTCGCTTAATCCAGTGATATTACCAATGTGATGAGCATGCGAATTATCTTTAACTGTTACATTGCCGAACGTATCAACGCTAATGCCTGTGCCAGATTTAACACCGCCAAGATGTACTCCAGCGACAGGGAGAGAATAATTATTAGCGTTATTTTCGATTGCGGCTAATTTTTCACGCTCAGCTACAGTGAATTCTTCGAGATTAGACCATTGAATTTGGTTGTCTGTACCAAGAACACCGATCTCTCTTGTGTCATTAGCAAAAACAATTTCGCCAACAACAGGAGGATCTTGAATCAAAGATTCTTTAGAACTTGTTCTTAAAATTATACCAGTACCAGCCATCTATTTTTCCTCTAAATTTTTATTATATTTATAACAAATAGATGACTGGATTTTAGATTACGTTTGGTTGAACTCCATAACCTAAGAACATTGAAGCAAATGACGTATAATCAAATAATGTTTGACGTTTTAATCCTTTAATAATTGTAGCGTTATTAAATTCTTCTTTAGAGTCAATCCATGATTTAAACATATGTTTTTGAAACGGCGTAAACTGCATTTCTTTACAATCGGCCCAAAACGGCGTATCAGCACGTTCTGCTAACGAATAATGCATTTGTACAAAATCAATAACGTCTTGAACGGCTTCTTTACATTGATTATTAAAGATTTTTTTACTGTAAGGATAATCAATACCGAATGTTCCTAAAACTTCAACTAAATCGATAACTTGCTTCTGGAATAATGCAATTCCTGTACTTTCTAACGGCTCAACGAACGCTGAACTTAAACCAATAGGAATAACGTTTCCTTTCCAAGTTTCATCCCATGATCCAGCATCGAACGGAACTTCTCTAAATGTTAGTTCAGATGTATTATAACCAAGATTAGCTAAATATTCTTTAAATTCTGATAAAGAATCTTCATAAGATTGATGTCTTTTGCTGAATACATAACCAGTGCCTATTCTATCTTGAAGAGGAACCGTCCATACCCACCCAGAAGACAAAGCAAAGCATCTCGTCGTATTAACTTTCTGTGTCTCAACATCTAAATATGGAAGTTGCACAGCAACAGAACTATCACAGTACAATCTATCTGAAACACTTTGCCAAGATGCTGAAGTTTTACTAATGAGTAGCTTTTTAAACCCTGTACAATCGATAAACAAGTCAGCCACAATTTCGCGGCCATCTTCCAAGACAAGTTTTTCAATAACGTCATTTTCTATTATAACATCCTGCACTGCACTTGTAAACAGTTTTACGTTATCTTTTTTCAAAGTTTCGTTTTTTAAGAAATCACCATACTTTATACTATCGATATGATAACCCGGCGTTTGATACAATGCATCTGATGTCATTAAATCAAAATCATTAAATCCTTCAGTTCTTTTCTTAGCTAATGGAAGTTTATCGCTAAATACATTGTATTGTGTATCAGTTAAGCCATCAGAAATAATTTCATTTATTGCGTGTTCTTCAATGCCTGTACCAGAAATAAATGGATGTGTCCAAATATGATCTTTACGAGCAAAATCAGAAAATTCTATTGTTAATTTTATAGTAGCATTAACGGCATTAAAGAAATCCTTTTTATTGATCCCATATATGTTATGAAACGCATTTATAAGAGGAAGAGTACTTTCACCAACACCAATAGCATTATTAACTTCAGGCTCAATGACAGTAATAGATGAATCTCTTAAATGTGAAAGGCCTAGCGCGGCACTCCAGCCTGCCGAGCCACCACCAACGATAACAATATTATATGACATCTATGGCAGCTCTCGCAATTGCTCTATTTTCTAAAACTTCTTGCGGGATTGGTTCACCTGTTTCCATTTGGCGAATCACATACCAATCAGTTGACGCAAGATATTGGTGATGAATCATGTTTTGTTGAATAGTTAGACCAAGTTCAACATTTTCAACGACATTTTCGTTTATGTAAGTTTGGACTTCATCTATTTGTTCGTCATCTAATTCTATTCTAATATTGTCTAATTTAATATATTTAGAATCAGGCGTAAAGACTAAATCATGATATGTAAAACTAAAGACTGGTCTCTTAGCAGATATTAGTTTTTTCATATTTTCGTCATAAGCTTCTATGACGTTTCCTCTAACAATTAATTGTTCAATCATTTTTCATTCCTTTATAAATCTGTATAACAGCTACATGATGGTGCAGGTGTACCGGATTGCCCAGGCCATCTATATGACCAGAATGGATAATTTCTTAATTCACACTCAGCAACATATTGACAATCGTAGAAAGAAGGGCAGCAAAATTCACAACACTGAACACAGTATTGATCTAATCTCCAGATATTATCATTATTAAAACGCGGATCATTACCGATATATGACCAAGTACAACCCCAAGTATCACACATTGGGAAATCAGCGGGCGCCTGATACCACGATCCATTGTCATATAAAGCTTTGCACCCGCAGCAAGGCGATCCGTAACTAGTAGTAGAACCAGCGGCTGCCAAAAACCACCATCCACAATGAACAACATAACAGTTATAAGGATTGCAAACTGTGCAACTTGGAACAAATGTGCATTCTATACATTCACCAATAACTGTTTGCTGAAAGTTATTTGCATATGTTTTACCCCAGATTTCTACGCCATTTAATTCCAATGATAGAATATCTTGGAAATCGCTTAAGTTATCTTTATGTATTTCCGTGATTTGGCTTAAATCAACATTAGGCATGTTTTGTCCTTCTAGTTAGTATTAATTACTAGTGTAGTGCCTTCAACAGTAATCCTTGTCTGTAACAATGTCAGTACTTCCGATTCAGTTGTTTTACTATCAATAGCACCATATATTCCATTTACCACGGAATCTGTCTCTGTTTTTGTGTAATAATTATTCAACGCGCTTGTTATTTGCGCAGAAGAGTTATTAGATGCACTCGTAATTGCATCCGAAATTAATGTATCAACATCACCTCTATTATAATAATTATTAAACTGCGCATTAATAATATTCTGCAAATTCTGAATTGATGTACTTAGAAAAGTGCTTGTGTTTGATACTAGTTGAGCAGCCGTCGCATCAACTTCTTGTTTAGCCAATTCAATTTCTATGTCAACTTCTTGTTTAGTATAAACGTCAGTTACATCTGCTTTCTGCGACAGTTTCTGGTCAATTAGTGTACGAGTATAAGTATCGGCTTCACGAAGGAGGATTAAATTATCTATTTCCTCCCTATTATAAATACCGCTTCCGCCTAGATCTTTAGCGCCATCTATGTTAGCCATATCTTATCCTCATGCAACAAACATGCGTCTATCAATTACGTATGTAACTGTCTGAGCAACTGTTTGCGTAGTAGTAATTTCTAAAGTTCCAGCATTATCGATGATACCGTAAGTTGCAAATCTTGATGCACCACTAAATAGTACGCTAGTTTCAAGAATTGAACCTTCAACAATCAAATGCTCAGTGATTTGAATTTCAGAAGTTGATTCATTTTTAGCACGAATAATAACTTTACCTGAATTGTAATCGGTTGAAGCATATGAATCAATAACAGTTTCATCAGTAACAGAAACACTATTCGTATTAACGCGCTCTTCTACTGAACCAACATCAATTCCTGGTGTTTGAACTACACCGGCATTAACGATAAGATTGCCACTTGTGATCGTCAAATCATTTTCAACTGTTGCAGTGTCAGTAGCATTGATAGAAGCTAATGATAAATCAGTACCGTCAGTCGTAGTAATGCTTGAATCTGAAAGCTGTCCAGTCGTATCAGTGAAGAAAGGCACTGCATTCGCTGTACTTGTAATTGCATCAACTTTACCAGATATTAAATCAGCCAAGTCAAGGCTAAATGTTGAAGCATCGTCTCTCGTGAAAGTTACAAGTGTTGAGCTTAATGATGCGCTTTCGATTCTGGCTAAGTTCGTATCGTCAATTAGTGAACTCAAATCAATATCTGTTGAGGTACCTTCTTCATCGATAAACGTTAGTGTATTGTTGGCATATGAAATAGATGTAACTGTTTCAGCTTCAACCAAAGTTAAATCACCAGCAGCCAAGATAGACCCGCCGTTAATTGTTTTAATGTTTGTTCCAGAAACTAACGCATCCTGTTTAGTATTAAGATCGTTCATGTTGGGAATTTCTGTACCACCGGCACTCACACCATCATGTAATCTTAAGCGACTATTTTCAGTATCTACAAAAAGTTCAGCTACTGAACCTGTCGTAGAATCAGCTTCGGCCGTCGTACCTCTTCTGAATTGTAATGTAGTTGCCATTTAATTTTCCTCTATATTTTATCTTTATTTATATTCTGTTTAGTCTAAATCAATTGTTCCAAGAAGACCATCTTGTAAATCAATCACATCGTTGCCAGTTGACAAATCACCAATAATGAACGTAAAGTCTAAGTCGATGATTTCGTCATCATTCATAAGATCAATTACGCCTGAACCAGTCATTAGATCTTCTGGAAGTTTAACATCATATTTGCCAGCATTTGTAAGTAATTTTCTAAAGAACTGAACTTGTGTACTTTCATAATCTGGAGTAAATAGAACTTGGAATTTACCGTCGTTTATCTGATAGTCAAATGTGCCGAGTGACGTACCCATATTTGAAATAACATCTGAATACGCATTAAAATTATCATGCATAATCATGACTTTTAGATTATTAATACCTTCGTATCCAGAAACTAAAATATTATATTCGCCTGACATGAACTCCGTAATATCAAATTCATCGATGATTTCAGTGTCTAGCGACAAATAACCTTTTTTGTGCTCAATTAATGACGAAGTTATTGTATCGATTTCGTCAGTTGTATAAACTGGTGTCGCTTCATCAATAATAACTTCTTGAATTTCAACATTATCGTTTTGACCGATATTTTCGGCAAGAATAATTGTTTGACCATCATTAGCAGTAAAGTCAGTATCTTTTAAAAGTTTTATACCATTTAGATAAACGTGAACTTCATTCGGCGAATACTCTATATTAATAGTATTCGTTGTAGACGTTGGGGTAAAAAACTGTGAATTTGTTCTGCCGTACATCAATAACTTAGCATCGGACAGGCTTGTCCAAACGACATTTTCGCCGTCATTCGTAAGAATTTTATTTTGTTCTAATGTAGGTAGTACATCTTTAGGACTTAATGTTATATCGCCAGTCTCGCCATTAAGTGATGTTACTGCAGTCGAAAGAACATTTATAACTGTTTCGTCACCGTTTTCATCGGTGTAAGTCAATGTACCATTATCGAAGTCAAGAGAGGTTATTGTTTCTTCTGGAACAGTACTAATATCGCCGGATCCTAATATGGATTCACCGTTTATCGTTTTAATTCCTACACCAGATTCTAATATATTTTGTTTAGAATCTAATGCAGTTTGAAGATTAGTGATGTTGGATATCGAATGTTGATGTGAGTTATTTTTAACTTCTAACTTTCCGTTAGCGTCGATGATAACAGAATCACCAGCAGTAATACCACCTAGGACAGTTTGAGTAGCCGAAGGCAAAACATAGTTATTGGCTCCTTGCTCAATTCCGTCTAGCTTTAATAAATCTGCAGACGTCAATTGATTAAATTTTTTCCAACTTAACGTACCGTCTTGCAACAACATACCCAATTCGTATGTATCTGTCGCAAAAACAATTTCGCCTTGACGTGGCGGATTTGACGTTAGCGAGGTTTTAAGTCCTCTTCTAAATAATATACCTGTAAAAGCCATACGTTTCTCTCTTGAAATTTTATTATATTTATAATAAATAAATACATGTACAAGAATGTTAAGCAAGGTTGGTACGAATTACTCAACCCGAACAAATTCATTAAACCAATCGATGAGCACATGCAGTCATTTAAAGACGGCAGGGTTAACTATAAAAGTTCGCTAGAATTAAAAGCGATACGTTATGCTGACTACAACAAACACATCACAAAATGGTCATTAGAGCCATTCAATATTAAATACACAAAGCCTACAGATGGAAAGGTTCATAGATATTATATTGACTTATTTTTAGAATTTAGTACAGGTGAAAAATTTTTAGTAGAAATAAAGTCAAAAGGTGAAACTATTCCACCGAAAAAGCCTTCCAAGAATACTCAGAAGGCTCAATTAAATTACCAAAAAGCAATACAAACATACTACGTAAATCAAGCTAAATGGAACGCTGCAAAAGAATTCGCTAAACTGAACAAAATGAAGTTCATCGTTTTAACAGAAGATCAATTAAAATAAAATTTTTGCAATTTCAATTTTTTTAATATACCATTTAAATGACTCAAACATTCGTGATGCATGTGGTAAAATAACCAAATGAGTTTTATATTTAGATGATATTAGATTTTCTGAATTATTGATTTGTACATTTTTATATTAGAATTCACCAAAAACATCATCTTCAGTTTTATCGACGATAGGCCTAACCACTTTTTCATCTGATAATCCGCCTGTTTTATTAACCGTTACGACTGATGGTGTAACTTCCGCTTCGACGTCTTGTTCTGTTCTTTCGTCAATTAACTCTTGGAAATACGTATCTAATGTTTCATATGGAGTAACTGGATCAACTGAGATATCGACATTATCTAGTTCATTAATCAGAGAAACATCGTATGGTTTACATGTTAGTTTATAAACTGACTTAGCATCATTATGTGTAAATAAATTATTAACACCTGGAACAGTTATACTTTGATCAGTAATTTCCATTATTTTATTGTTTGGCAAAATAACTAGACAACCAACTGGGTCAAAACCTTCGTCATCAACAATGTCTGGTATAGGATCAAACGAACTTTTAGCAACAAATAGGTTAATTGTTTCAAAATTTACTAAACCAAATTGAGAAAAATTCGTTTCATTATCCCAATCTTCGGTTGTTTCGGGCAACATATAAATATCATATATTTTGGAGTTGTCTGACTTCATGTGGCTGTAATCACCGAAAACGACATCGTCTCTGTTGATTTTTTCAGTCAATAAAAATTTAGTTAACACTCCATACAGATTTATGAGCTCTTCAGCTAAACTAGTATTTAACTGGTATTCGGGCTGTCCTGTAAAGTTGAAATTCATAAAAACCTCTTTTGATTATATTTATAAATAATCTAAAAACATAAAGGTACAATTAACATGATTTTAAATGAAATAGTTAAAAACTTCTTAAAGCAACCAGAAATGAAGAAGGACGGTGAAAGCTCTGAAGTAAAGAAGGATAATGTATTGGTTGATTTATCTTCAAATGATATGTATCCAACGGGATCGTTTTTTGATGATGAACAAAACAATAATGGGTTGTTTAGCAAAAGTCATGCTACTGACGTAATTTTTAAACAGAAAGAAAAAATTATGAAGTACAGACAGCTGTCTATGACAACGGAAGTGGCTGAGGCTATCGACGAAATCGTTAACGAAATTATCTTTAGTTATGATGATCAAATTCCTCTTTACATTACTATCGACGAAGAAAACCAGAAATTGGTAGATGCGATTAACGAAAAATTCGAAAAAGTGATGGATTTGGTTAACGTCAGAAGAAATCTTTTCCAAATCGTAAAGCGTGCATATGTTGATGGCCAGATCATCATGCATTGTTCTTACGACAAGAAAAATACAAAGGGCGGCATCAAATCGATTAAAATGGTTGAACCATCGATGCTTTATTTTGATGGTAAGAGCAAAACGTATAAGTACATGGCCGAAGATCGTGGCCTCGCAACTGTTAAAGATTCAAATCAAGAATATAGCGTTGAAGAAATCGTAAGAGAAGATTTTGGTCTATATGATGGCCCCGTTAATCTTAGTTACTTGGAATACGCGATTAAACCTGCAAATATTCTTAAAACACTTGAAGATCTTTTGATTCCAATGCGATTTAGTCGTTCAATTTCTAGACGTGTATTTAACGTTGACATTGGTGATTTACCAGCAAAACGTGGTGCTGAAGTTATGAGAGAGCATCAGAATAAATTCAAATATAAGAAATTCTATAATAACGATACTGGTGAAGTTTCTAATCAGCAGCATATTACGTCAATGGTTGAAGATTATTGGTTCGCTAATCGTGCCGGTGGTAAAGGTACAACTGTTGATGTTCTAGATGAATCTGGTAATCTTGGCGAATTAGACGATATTCTTTATTTTGCACGCAAACTTTATAAAGCAATGAAGATTCCAGCGAATCGTATTAGCATTAATCCAGATGGTGATAATGAATTCGATTATGAATCAACACGTGTTACAAGAGAAGATATGAAGTTCTTTATGTTCATCTCACGTATTCGTCAGGTTTATTCTTCGTTGTTTAAAGAGATTCTTAAACGTGAAGTTGTTAGTACTGGCATCATGAAAGAATCTGAATGGGATGATAAAGAGAAATCAGTTAGCATCATGTTTACGAATGAAAATAAATTCATCGAAAAAATGAAACTTGATAACTTTATGGGTAAGTTGGACATCTATTCAACTGCACAAGAATATCAAGGTAAGTTATTCTCTGTCAACACGATTCTTAAAGATGTATTTAGATTCAGCGATGAAGAAATCGAAGAAGAATTTAAGAAAATTAAAGAAGAAGAGTCAGACGAATTATACTCCAAGTTCTACAATAAAGACGAAGAAGGATATTAAAATGTGGGTACTAGTCCTGATAATCGCGTTGAACGCAAACCCAGCAATCGAAAAGATTGGAACATACGAATCTATGGAGAAATGTTTCGATGCCAGAGACAACATTCTTGTTGAATATGGTTCATACGACGGTTTATTCATTACTGGTCTACAAGCGGTCTGCGTACAGTATAAATAAAACAAAAATAGGAAATAAAAATGTTAAAATTTAAGGATTTTTTAGCTGAAGCTGAACTTCCAGATGATTATATTGCTAAGGTAGTTGGTTGGATTATTGATGAACCTACTGATATGTCTAAGTTGACGGTTCAGCGTTCTGGTAAGTTCATCTCTGTTTACTATAACGGGGATTTTAATGAAGAAGTTGTTAAGCAGCAGTTAACTAAAGCTGGTTTAACAATGAAATCAGACGGTAATGGTGATTACTTTGAGAAGTCTAAGGCAGTAATTGAATTTAATGGCCGCCTTTCTATTTCAGATTTAGCTAAATTTGCTTCAACATTTGCTAAAGCCGTTGGTAAACCACCTAAAGAGTTATCTGACGCAGATATCGTTAAAATGATCGTTTCAGTTGCCGAAAAACTAAAACCATACAAGCGTAAGGTTATTGGTACAGCATCTAAAATGGAATCTATTATGATGTACGCTACCAAGATATATGAAGATAAAGCGGCACGTGAAAAATTTATTAAAGAACTTGAAAAACAATCAGGTGTTACTGAAGTATCGTTCCAAGAATTTAACGAAGAATACACAGTAAAAACTGAAGATGGTAGTTATAGTGTTATCGTTTCTCAAGTTGAATCTTACGGCGGTTACGTAATCACCGTAAAAGGTTAAAGGATTAGAGCGCAACCTCTATAAACTATAACTATAAATTTAGCGCTAAATTTGTATTAACCCAAGTATTGCTGATTAGGTTCGTCCATTCAGATTCCGAGTTGAATTGATCGGATAAATTACGAAGGTTTTTCTGAATCTTAGGAACGTAGTTCCTCTGACATACAGAAAGTAATGCTAATAAATTCATAAGGAGAATTAAAAATGGCTGAAATGTTAAGCCCAGGTGTATTTGTGACAGAAGTAGATGCGAGCACTATCGTACCTACAGTTTCTAACTCTATCGCAGTGTTCGGCGGTAAGTTCGTAAAAGGTCCAGTTGGTCAATACACTTTAATCTCATCTGTAGATGATCTAATTTCATTCTATGGTAAACCAACAAATACTAACTACAACGATTTTTATCAGGCATACAACTTCCTACAGTACGGCAATAAGCTTTTAGTTTCTCGTGCTGCTAACGTGGGTGGTACATCAACTTTTGCTGACGAAGTAGCTGCTGCTGAAGCACTTGCTAATGACACTACTGTTGCTGTTGCTGATACATCTGCACTTGAAGTTGGTGCTTTCGTAACGTTTGATGCTCAGGATGCTGTATACAGAATTACTGCAGTTGTTGCTGATACATCTATCGAATTAGATCGTGGTTTAGAAGCAGATCTTGCTGCTGGCACTAACATTAACATTTGGACTGCTGACACTAACGGTGTTGCGGAAGTTTTAGATGCTACAAGCACTGCTACTATTGATGTTAATGATTATGTTGCTAACATGATGGTTATCGAAAATAAAGACGATTTCGACATGAAAGAAACTTCAATCGCAATGTCTAACGCTGATGCTAAATTGAAAATCATCGCACGTTCGCCTGGCGCATGGGCTTCTGGTCTTGAAGTTGCAATTGCTAATCCTGCAGCCTTTGGTGCAACTACACCATCTGAAGCATTTGCTGGCATTTCACTTGACGGCCTATACGAATATGCTCCTACTGGAACAGAGGTTGCTGTAGTCGTTCGTTACAATGGTGAAATTGTTGAAACTTTCACAGTTGATTTTGATGAAACTGCTAAAGATTACAACAACAAGTCTACTTACATCGAGAACGTAATTAACAATCAGTCTAATTACATCTTTGTTAAAGATAACACTGCAAATACAGATTCTGTTGCTGATATGTGTGCATCTGTAAACGGTGTAGCTGGTTCGGTTGTTACTCTATCTCTTGCTATGGATTCTGATATTCAGAATGATGACATCATCGATGCTTACGACATCTTCTCTAACAAAGAAGAACTCGACATCGACATCGTTATTGGTAACGAAAGAGATGGCGGTGCTGCTGCTAAAGAACTAGTAGATACTCGTAGAGATTGTATCGCATTCATCGGCGCTAACTACGCTGATACTGTAGGTAAGAAATCAGCTACTGCTGTTGCTAATCTTGTAGAATGGCGTCAGTCTGGTGCAGTTAACTACAATAACATGTTCGTTGTTGCAGTAGGTAACTACAAATACCAGTACGATCGTTACAACGACAAGTACCGTTGGGTCAACATTGCTGGTGATATTGCTGGTCTACGTGCACAGACTTCTATGAACAGAGCTTCTTGGTGGGCATCTGCTGGTCTAGAACGTGGTCAGATCAAAAATGTAACTAAGATTGCCTTTAACCCAACTCAGGGTCAGAGAGACATTCTTTACAAAAATGGTCTAAACCCAGTATGTTCATTCCCAGGTCAAGGTACTGTAATGTGGGGTCAGAAAACATTGCTTGATAAACCATCTAGCTTTGATCGTGTTAACGTTCGTGGTCTATTTAACACTATGGAACGTGCACTTAGCAAAATGGCTAAATATCAGGTTATGGAATTCAACGATAACTTCACACGTAACAGAATCGTATCTATGGTTAAACCATACTTGTCATCTGTTAAGGCTGGTCGTGGTATTCAGGACTTCTTGGTAATCTGTGATGAATCTAACAACACTGCTGATGTTATCTCGCGTAACCAGTTAGTTGTAGACATCTACATCAAACCAACTTATGTTGCTGAATTCATTCAGTTGAGATTTACTAACGCTGGAACTAACAGTTTCGCTGAAGTAATTGGTGGCTAATTAGATAGCTTTTCAAAGGTCTTCTTCGGAGGACCTTTTATAAAGTTATTTAAAAATAAAAGCGAGTTATCATGAGTACTAAATTAGGAAACGCTATTCTCACGAGAAATAATACTCGTAGACTTCAAAATACTGTTGATAAAAATAAAGTTCAACAAGAAAATGACATTTCAGAATTGACAAATTCTGTTGAAGCAGAGTTAACAACATTTCAACAATCAGTAGACACAGATATTCTAAATCTTTCTAGTTCATTAACTACATTAGAAACAGCAGTTAATTCTTCTTTAGAAACTTTAGAAACGTCGATTAGCGATTCTAACGATTCTATAAATGAGTCGTTAACGACATTAGAGACAAACATCGGCACAACGACTGATGGTTTAGCGGAAGATATCAGTGGAATCCAAACATTTTTAGAAGACACAATAATTACTGACGGAACAGGTACTAAATTATTAGCAGATAATGGCAACTACATTAGTACATTTACTAAACCTTTGCTCATCTCGCCAACTGAACGCATTTCAATTTTAGATACTGTACTCGATACAGTTAGTGTAACAGATATGCTCGTTGAAGTTTCGTCATTGTTTTATTTTACGACAGAATTAGCAGACGACTTTGATGTAAACTTTGCAGCATCTACAAATGATTTGAACACTAATTTAACGGTTGGTCAATCTCTATACGTTGCTATGATCGTGACGAATGGCGATACTGCATATACGTTGAACAGTCTAACGATTGACGACACAGCACAAACGATTCTTTGGGCTGGCGGTACTGCTCCAAGCGGTGTTGCGAATTCTTTGCAAACATACACATTCACAGTTATTAAAACTGCTGATGCTACGTTTACAGTCCTTGGCGCAGTTTCTGACTATGCAGCAATAGTCTAAGGATATCTTATGCCATTATTAACTTCTTTTGCAGCAAACATTCTTTCAAATGCTATGTATCGTCGTGGCCAACGATTTGATGCTGGTGAATTTGATGCTGGTGAATTTGATGCTGGTGAATTTGTATATACTACTCCTGGAACGTATTCATTTGTTGTTCCGTCAGGCGTAACATCGGTGTCTGCTGTAGCTATTGGAGGCGGCGGCGGAGCAGTTCGTATCATCTGGGGCGCAGGAAGAGAATTCCCTTCTACTAATGTCGCTTTAGCTGATTCCAATGAGAATGTTAGTATAGTATAGTAAATTATTTAATAAATAGAAATAAAACAGGATTTTATAAATGGCAAGAATTAATACAAAGGCTGGACTTAGAAATTACATTAAATCTCAATTAGGTGCACCGTCTATTAATATAGAAGTTAATGATGCGCAAATGGATGAGATCATTGATGATACGGTTCAGAAATTTACAGAGTATGCTTACGGCACATTAGAAGGATCCGTCATAGTTCAGATTAACGGAATGGGCGAATACGACATGCCCGATACCATGACTAATCTTATCAAACTTTCTAAAGGTAGTACAAGTAACTTAACGAACTTTAGTGCCAATTTCGGTAGCGGATACGTTCCAAATTTATGGTCAGAACAGTTCTTCACCGGATCATTAACTGGCGACATTATTCCAAGTATTATTGCGATCAGTACAACAAAAGCTGTTTTAGACAAATATTTTGCTGACGATATTGCATTTAACTTTAATCATTTAAATAAGAAATTGCAGGTTTTAGAAAACTATAATGGACCAGCTGTTTTGCATTATCAATATGAGTATTTAGCAAACGATGACAATGATTTAGTATTTAATCACGAATGGATTAAAGCTTATTCAAAAGCTAAAGTTAAAGAGTTATGGGGAACAGTGACTGGTAAGTTTGACCAAACTTTAGTTGGTGGGGCTAGAATCAATTATGATAGATTCCTTTCAGAAGCTCAAGCAGAAATTGATTATTTGAATGAACAATTATTGACCAAGTGGTCAGACCCTGCACCTATTGATATTGCATAATTTGTAAGGTATAAAAAAAGGGGCTTACGCCCCTTTTTTTTGTTATTCTAAATTAAGCGAATGGATTAGCTGCAGTTACTGCAACTGAAACATCAGCAGAATCTTCAACAAGAATTTCTTCTTCTGCTTCAACTACTTCAACTACTTCAGGCTCTTTCTTAGCCTTCTTTTTTGCCTTAGGTGCAGGAGCTGCTTTAGCTTCTTCTTTCATAGCAACCATTCCGGGTTTAACTACGGATGGGTTTTCAACAACGTCACCAGCTTGATAAACTTCACCGTCAACGATTGTTTCAACTTCTACTCTGTATTTCATTTTATTTTCCTCTTTGTATTATATCTATATATTTATATACGTCAATTGTAAAATCAGCCACTGCAATCACACGGTGATAACACATTTTAGGTATCAAGTATCCTTGATATGGCTTTAGTTTTATTGGCATACGATTTTCCAGTTGGAGTTCTATTGATCCTTCAACAAGACGGATTTCTCTGTCCTCTTTATCCCTATGCCAAAATAGTTCTCTTTCGTTAAAATCTTTAAAAACTCTACGTTCGCAAACCCACAGCTCGCCAGAAGCAACAATCGTAGATGTATACGGTAATTTACCAGAAATATTTTCCGCCATTTGCTAATCCTAATTGTTTTGCGTAATAAGGTAATCTACAAGACCAATATCCGGGCTTTGTTTTATCTGTCTTAGTATCGCAGTTATGTCTTGCAACGAATGATTTACGTGCTGCTGGATCATTGATCTTAGCAGTAAGGCCGCCTTTTTTATCGCCAAATGTTACTTTAATGATATTGCCCTTATCGTTTTTGACATAAACATAATATTTTTTGCCATCTGGATCTGAATTGCGTTTTGGACTATTTAGTTCAACATCTTTTTCTTCATTTACAAAGGGAAGATCTAGGAAAACATTTTCGCCTTCATACAACGCAGTTTCACCGATATCAGTATTGAGTAATTCAATGTCTGTAGAGTCAAATTCGTATTGATCTTTATTTTCCTTTAAGAATTTAAAGTACTCGACGAATTTTTCCGACTCACGTCTAAAGATACATTCAGTGAGTGGTTTTCCTTTACTGATGTTGTATTTGATTGCCTCTGTAATGATGTATTCATCGAGTTCTGTTAATGACATTATTCACCTCTAAGTCTTTTAATTAAATCAACCGTGCTAATATCTTCTGACGCGTTAATCGTCAAATTATTATTAACAGTCTGTGGCTGTTTTTCTGCATTTTTCTGGATCTTGTCTATGCTTAATAGTACATTAGCCATTTCTTTATAAGATTTGACGAATAAGTCTTGAGCCTGCACAAGCGATCTATTTAATTCAGCAAAGGACATCACTAAAGATGCCCTTTTGTCGTCGTCTGAATCTAACAAATCAAGCGATATAGCACTCAAAACCCTGCGCGCATTGTCTGAGGTTTCTTTAAGTGTATCCCTAACGTATTTAAAATCGTCAGTCATTGTTTCAAGATTTAAGATTTCAGCATACGAAGTACTTTCGTACAATTGAACATCTTTCGTCTTTTCTTTGACGTACCCAACGATATCATCACCTTCAACAACTAGCTCTTCCGATAAATCTAGTTGTTTAGTTATGCTATTCATTTTTTCCGCTAGGGAATTTGCTTTTTCTGTAAAATCCATAGATTTATTTATCTATTTCTTTGAACCGATAATACTTTCGTATTTAAGTAGAACTTTAATGCCATCGTTAAATTCAAAATCGATTCCATCTGTGTTTGGCCAGAAGACAGTTTCACCTTCCGCGATATCTTCAATATCTTTACCAATTGCTATTACATCTCCCATAGTTGGGCGGTTGATTACACTTTTGTTTTCGTTAATCCCAAGAACAAGTCCAGTTTCAGTAACTTCTTCTGACTTTAGTTCAACTGGATTAACTAATACATAATTATTCTTTGGTTGAAATTCTGAACCATTAATGTAAACTCTTTGCGTTGACATATGTTTTTCCTTCTAAATAAAATATTCTGGATGTTTAATTTTGAGCTGCCGAAGGATTTCTTTTTCATTATCAAGTTTATTCCTAATCATGCAAAGAACATCTTCCGGCAAGTTACGGTTAAGGTGAGACTCATAGTCCTTTATCGTTGCAAGAACAATAGAAATTTTGGCTTGAGTCTCATCAAACATTATTTAAACTCTTTAGGCGGTTCGTGTGTAATAGTTGCTTCAGTCGTCAATAGCAATGATGCTATCGAAACAGCCTGTTGAAGAGCCACTCGTTCAACCTTTGTCGGGTCAATAATGCCTGCCTCAATCAAATCAACATATTCGCCGGATGCTGCATTAAAACCAACATTAGCGTCAGAGTTAAGAGTTGTCTGATAAACTACGCCAGTGTCAAAACCAGCATTTTCTGCAATTTGTTTCATTGGCGCAGAAACCGCACGCTTTATAATATCAACACCGATTGCTTGATCACCTTTGAGGTCTACATCAATTTTAGCACATGCTTTAACCAATGCTGAACCACCGCCGGTAACAATACCCTCTTGCACTGCTGCTTTAGTTGCTGCCAATGCGTCGTCAACACGATCCTTCTTCTCTTTCATTTCAGTTTCAGAAGCTGCACCGACTTTAAGAATAGCGACACCACCAGTCATTTTAGCAATACGTGTTTGAAGGTGTTCTTTCATGTATTCATTTTGTTGTTCTTGTTCAGCCTTCAATTCAGCTAGACGTGCATCGATTGACTCTTTTGAACCACTTCCACCGATAATTGTTGTTGATTTTTTACCGACAATAACTTTATCACAAGTACCAAGTTTATCGATAGTCAAATCTTTGTACATATTACCGATTTTTTCAGAAACGACAGTACCATTAGTAATAACGCCAATGTCTTCCAACTGCTTAATACGGTCAGTTCCAATGCCGGGAGCTTTAACGGCCGCAACTTGAATAGTTCCACGTAGTTTATTAACAACTAACGTAGAAAGAGTATCTGCATCAACATCCTCAGTAATAATTAGGAGTGGGCGATTACTTTGCTGACACTGTTCAAGAACTTGTACAATATCCTTAAGAGATGTTAAACGACCGTCTGATAATAGGATATACGGTTTTTCTAAAACTGCTTCCATTTTTGTATTGTCAGTTACAAAATATGGCGACAAGAACCCTCTATCAAATTGCAGACCTTCCACAACTTCGAGTTCATCGTCAATGCCTTTAGCTTCTTCAACAGTGATTACACCGTCTTTACCGACAGCATCCATTGCATCAGCGATAAGCGATCCAATAATGTCGTCTGAGTTAGCGGAAATAGTAGCGACTTGTTTAATTTGTTCTTTATTGTCAATACGAATAGAAACGTTTTCAAGTTCTTTAACGATTGCTGCGCATGCTTTATCCATACCGCGTTTGAGTTCAACTGGATTTGCTCCAGCAGTTACATTGCGTAGGCCTTCTTTGAAAATAGCATGCGCTAATACTGTTGCTGTAGTTGTACCATCACCTGCTTCGTCAGCAGTACGAGAAGCGACGTCTTTGATAAGTTGAGCACCCATGTCTTCAACATGATCGCCCAATAGGATTGTTTTAGCAACTGAAACACCATCCTTTGTAATGTGTGGCGGAACATTATGCCTGTCATCTTCTAGCAAGACGTGACGGCCACGTGGTCCCATTGTTACTTTAACTGCATCTGCAAGCTTTTTTACGCCTTCGTAAAGTTTAGCCCTTGCGTCATCAGAAAAGTGAATTTCCTTCGGCATCATATTAAATTGTCTCCTTCATGATTTAATATTATTATAACTATAATTTAATTAAAAACAGTGTAATTCGAAAAACTAATCGAACAACACAAAAATGCCCAATTCCTCAATTGAGCATTTATTTTATTTATAATTTATTAGAATGAAAAGTCGTAGTACTCTCTACGTTTTCCAACAACCAATCCACCAACATTCATTTTCTTGAATCGGCCTGTTTGACTATCTTTGTAAACCTGTTCAAATCCTTTGTCAGTTACTCGGAATAACCAAGTACGACCTTCAGGGTTACTAGTGTATTCGTAAGATTGTGAATCAGTCATACCGCCATCATCAACACGAGTAGCAATGTCCTGTTGAATAACGATGTAATCATACTTACCTTTCTTAAAAACTTCTTTTACTGTAGCAGCGTAACGATCAGTCCATGAAAGATAAGTTGCTCCAGTTTCACCAGGAACAATATCTTTGATAGTGCCGTTAGACATGATGTGGTTGAACAGTGAGCCGGTTTGAGTACCTAATTTCATGGTGTTTCTCCATTTGTTGATTTGATAGTACTATTATACCTAGTTAAAAAAGAGAAGTAAACAGTTTTTTTCATTTATTTTGAATTTTTTCACAATTAGTCATGTCTATCTATTATGAAAATACAACTTGTTCTGGTTCAACGACTAACTCTTGCCCCATGCACTCAATCAAATATTGACCACCTACTACTATTTCAATGAGCTTTGCTTTGATCCAAAGGTTTCCGTGTTTAGCTTTAAACTTAATAGTCATTAGTGCATTACCTCTTCAGCGTAGTGTGCTTTAACCATTTCAATTTCTTCAGCAGTTGCAATCATTTCGATACGAGTGCTTTCATCATCAAAGAAACCCATACCCTGGACAAGAGTCTTAAAACCGCCTTCTTTGTGTGGGTGAACATATTCTTCACCAGCAAAGAAAGATTTGATCATCTTGCAAGAGATGACACCATCTACAGCAGACTCAACCAATCCTACCATGTAGCATCCTGGCTGCAGCTCAGCAGAGAAATCGTAAGACTTAATCAGGTCACCAGCTTTAACATTCATCATAGGTTTATTCCTTACCTTGTTTGATTTGATAGATCTATTCTACCCCGACTTCAACAGAAAGTAAACCGTTTTTTTTAACTTTTTTCAACTTTTTTTCAACTTTT
>Ga0102948_1000016_pt1 | contig 63574 bp, 60 predicted proteins | sample SalPonA_A_H2O_MG_FD_78211 | JGI IMG/M metagenome (GOLD analysis project Ga0102948, IMG submission 78211) | Water microbial communities from South San Francisco under conditions of wetland restoration - Salt Pond MetaG R2A_A_H2O_MG | ecosystem: Environmental > Aquatic > Non-marine Saline and... | reverse complement strand
TATCTTCCGGATCTGTGTATGTAATAGTACGAGAGAACGTAGCTCCTGCTTCTATTGTGTAATTGTACCGTCCTGCACTCATAAGTTTGAGAAAATGTTATGTCTTATCTGTAACTAGTTAAGCTACTACGGATCGCAGCGTACTATAACAGTCTCTCAGACTGTGTGCCTGAGTTAGACTCTTGTGAGTATCTCTAAACGTCCTCTTAAATACACCAACTTGGTTTCAATTTTATCAGTACACAGGTCGTACAACATACGTTTAGCAAGTAAACCGCTTTGACTGCGGATTTCTGCCTCAATATCTGCGAGCTCTTCGACTGCAGAAGTGTAGTTGTTCTTGTTGTATACCTTAGCCATTAGCAGTTGCATTTACATTCACAGAAGCTACCTTCACATACATGCTCTAAAGCAGTAAGTTTAGCGGTAAGATCTGCGTATGCAGTGTATTTAAAGTCTAGTTTGGCGCCTTCCTTGACTGCCAAAAGTTTCTCTACAAGCTGTTTTGTTTCGCTTCCGTTACACTTGTCGCAACAAGCATCGTACATGAGTCCATCAATCTTTGCGTACAAACAATCATCGATGGTAGTAAAGAGTAAGAATTCTTCTGTAAGTCCAGGCTGTACATCTACAGTGTAGTTAACTGTATAAACGCCCGGAGGAAACTTACTCCAAGGAAGTGAGGTAAGAGGATTACCTGACTGAGTTATGACGCCAGAAGGCATCCCATTAATGTCCTCTACTGTGATATTGATCTTAGTCCCTGGAGATGTAGGATCAAAGTCAGTCAGTATTTCTAAAGGTACTGTATTACCTGTCATGGTTATTACCACTTGATCAGGCGTAGTGATAGTTAAACCAGGTGCCCCAGAAACAGGATCCGGCAACTGCGCACTGAAAATAATAGTATCGCTTGGGTAAATGTCGAAAGAGAACAGAAAAGCCATGAGTCAGGATAAAAGTTAAAGATAGGGGAGAGCCCGTAAACCCTCCCCACATCTTAAAATGATTATGCCAAAGTAGCAAGCTCGTCAGACAAAGGAGCTGTACCACCGTTAGAGATAGTAGCTTCAGTGCTGTCGATAGCGAAGATCAATTTAATGCTTTCGCCTTTTACTGCACGCATACCGTCTTTTGAAGCAGCTACAGGAACGAAGCTTGCAACAGCGATATCGTAAGTAGAACCGCTAACTACTGGAGAGTTAGGTCTCTTAACTGGGAAACCAACTTTGTTAGTTACACCAGCGTAAGGAAGACCTTCTTCCCATAGAGCTTCTACGTCAGCAGCAGTACCTGTAGAAGGAACGCCATTCTGAGTGTAAGCGATAACAGAACCGTCAGCAGCTGCCAAACGGAAAGAGCTGTTTACAGCAGCAGTAACTGTTACAACACCTGCAGCTTCAGTAGCTGAGAATGCTTCGAAGTCACCTTTCTCTGCAGTGATTGCAGCAGCGATAGCAGCAGCAGTACCAGTGAAAGTCTTCATAGGAAGATTCATTGTACCGATAGTAGTGTTGATTACTTTAACGTAGATCTCAACTCCTGCAGCAACACCAGTAGTGTCAACAGTAGCTACTTGCGCAGTACCTGCGCTGTAATCCATAATTGATAGGTTTACCAACTCACCTTTGTCAAGGTCAACTGATACCATACCATTTGCAGCGAAAGAAACTTCGTCTTGTCCTGCAACGGCAGAGATGCTTGCGCCTGCAGCGTAACGTGCAAGGTCTGAAGCAGCATTAAGTACAAAAACTTGTTTAGCCATTTTAAAAGTATTTTAGATAATTTGTAATTCGTTTACTCGGATTGCGACTCTTCGATACTGTTACCTTGGTAACGTGGAGATTCTATTACTTCTAAAATGTGCTTGACTGTCATATCCACGATTTCATGGTGGGTATGTTCTGCTAATTCGCAATCTTGACCCGAAGATACACTAATTTCTTCGGGCTTTCTAATGTAGTCGAGTTCTACACCTTTTAATATAAACTTTTCACTTTGGAAGACTGTAATGTCTTCCCCACTAATGCTAGCCAGAGGGGATGACGGCAATGTGGTAGCAAAAGGATTTCTCAGCATTTCATAGATCTTATCTTGATCTCCAACTCTTGCGGGCATCACTTTTACGACCGAACTGTCGCAATTTGAAGGAGTCAAGTGAACTCTGAGATTGATTAGGTATAGATAGTCAATGGGTAAATCATAGCGCTGATAAGGGACTGAGGGGGAACCCACATTCATATCAGTGAAATCAATCTCTAAGATGGCGCGAACGTCATCTAGTCGCTTTTGATTTAAAGAGAAGCCCAGCTTTTTTGGGTCTGCAGTATTGAATACACGATCCTTGACGAATCGCTCTTGCATCTTATTCAAGAAGAAGTCAATCTCTTCAGGCAAAAAATTATCGTAGACAAAGGACCCCACTTTCTGGAGTCCCTGGTCTACTGCATAGTGCATCTCTTGTACGGTCATTATTCAGCGTATTGTTGTAACCTAGCTTTTAAGGTAGTTATAGTAGAACTGTTTTTCTTATCCTTCAAGAAAAGTACTGCTTCTTCCATACTATCACCAAGCTTTTCATCTCCGAGGAGAATGCTGTTTCCAACACGACGTAGAACTTCAAGACTTAGACACTCTTCAATGAATGCACGCATCTCTAAGTTTTTGTCAGTAACGATGTTAAAGAATGTGTATGCATTCTCTTCCAACATCTGCTCCAAGAATAGCTCTTTACGTTTTTCGTCCATGTCTTTTGGATTCTCCAAATACATGCGAATAACCATATCCACTTTCTTGGTGTTGTCTACAAGCTTGATGAATTCTTTGTAGGCTTTCTTTCTGTATTCTAGTGCGTTGAAGTCTTCTTCAAGCTCTAGAGCTTCATCGTAAATGTAATACTTGTAACTACGGTTTGTAGTGATTTGCTGCTCATCACCTGCTACGTGCGGGTGACCAAATGCAAACTTGTACTTAACGTAGTCCATCACGTTTAGAGGCTCTCCACTTTCATCTGTGCCAGCTTCAAGCTGAACACCTTCAAGAGGTACCTCTATAGTCATATTCCGAAAATAGGCTTTAACTTCTTTGCCGAATCCAACATCGTTGGTATCTACACCTAATATGTAGGGCATTAATTTTTTTTGCTCAGGGAAGGTCAGACCAGTGTAAATGTCACCTGTTTTGGTGAACGTGCTGCCGATTCTGCGTTTGCTTTCAGCATATACGTGATCAGGAAGGTTTGTAGTATTCTCTCTACGCTTAATTGTAATTATTCTAGATGCCATCTCTTTAGGGGTTATTCTATTAAATAAGGGATTTTGGGGGGAGCGCCAGAAGCAATCTCCCCCTCAAACCCCTAGCTATTAGGAAATAGTACACTCGAGGTGCAGACAGTTAGTCGCACGACGGATACTAATACCTGATTCTTTCATAAAGTGAACAGAAGCTCCATCCACATCATTTGCGCGAAGTGCGTTACCAGCAAATCCTGGAGGCACAGAAGCACCTGCTACAGCCCAACGTACAAGCTCACGTCCCTTACGAGTTACCATAGTTACGTTTTGCTCGCCATCGTAAGAGCTCATATCCAAGAAGATCATGCGGTAAGACTCAAGTGGCAAACCAGTGATTGGGTGCTTGTCAGAGTTCAACGCACGTGCTCCGTGGTCAAACAAAGGCAAGTGACGTACCGTAATCACGTGTCCATCAATGTGCTTGTAGCTTGTGAAGAAACCTCCCAAAGTCAAGTTAGCACCAGAGCCAGTGATGAAGCTAGAAGGATCAGTGTTTTTGATGTATGCACCAGCAGCCACTTCTTCTTTCATTGCCTTATCAAACTCTTCCAAACCACCGATACCAGTGAAGAGAACGATGTTCATTTGTTGAGCGTCAGATGCACCGTAAAGAGCATCACGTACAACATTCTTCAACTTAGTTGCAGTCAACTCAGAGTAGTTATCCACGTTAGGAATCTGCTCAAGTACACCAGATCCTAGTGGAATTGGCTTACCGTTGTCATCTTTCAAGTGAATAACACCATCAGTGTCACGGTTGTACTTAGAATACCACAAAGCGTACTCTGCTTCTTCTTTCCAACGCAACATGTGCTGGTACTCTTCGAAGTCGTACCACAATTTGGTAGTGCGTCCACCTACAGTCAACTCAACGTTAACTACACGGTCTGGCATGTTACCTTCGTAGCGGTATGATTTACGAATCAAAGAGATCTGGTTGCGCATTTTAGAAGGCGCTACCCAGTTGCTCTCGTTACCACGTGATCCAGAGAACGCTGTAGGTGCGAACAACTGAACGAAGCTCTTACCTACGATGTCTGCAGAAGATACAGAATCTGAAGAATCAGAAGTAACTAACTGGAGAGTGTACTCCCAGCCACCTGTTGCTTCTTTTGGATCTTCCATTACACGCATTTGGATCCCCTGTGGAGACTCAATGATGTACTGCTTTACAAACCACTTCTCAGCGAAGGTTACTTTGAAGCGAGTGTGACCCGCACCAGTACCTACCAAGTTAGTAGCAATAACGCTCTTGTTCAAGCGTCCCATTACTGGGTAATCGTACTCAACATCGTTGATGTACTTAACATTGTTCAAACCCTCAGTCAAGAATGAAAGTGGGAAACGTTTGTCTTCACGTCCTGCCAAGTGAGTCAGTACCGGAGACAATTTATCAGGTTCAGTCAACAAAGCATTTGCCAACGAGTTCTCGTCGGTCATGCCTTCAGCGTTGAAGGTATCCTGATACAAGCGTAATTTTTTCAAATTATCAGCTGCCATGATATAAGATTAAATGGTTAAAAATTTAAAGTAAGTCGTTTAGCCCTGGGAGTTTAGTTGCTTTGGTATACCCTGGCTTGCTGCTTTTCATTCTGCTTGTTGTGCTGTTACCCTTTGCTAATTTGCTTCTTAAAGATTTCGCTTTTGAAGTAGTAGTGTTGTTAGACACCAACTTGTTCAAGTCCAATCCTTTATATACAATGTATTCAAGAGCCAAAAGTGTTTCTTGGTCTAGCTTAGCACGATCCACAGCACGCTGTGAGTTACCTTGCTTGTCAATTGGTGTTGCCATCCAATTGAAGAAACGTTTCTTTTCACGCTCAGGAATAGTAATTCCTTTTAAAGAACCTTGGTTTACAAGACCATTGATCTCAGTCCACATACGCTCGTTTTCTTCTTGAGCTTTCTGTGCTTCGATTTGCTGCTGTTGAATAAGCTGCTGCTTCTTAGTGGCTTGTTCTGCTTGTAAACGTGTCAATGCTTTCTTAGCATGACGTTCTAGAATTCCTGCATCTTCGTAGTCTTCTAATGTCTCTGAAACCTCAGTTTCATCAAACCCTTGCGCTCTGAGCAAGTCTCCAACTACTCTCTTCTGTGTCATCACATCACCTTCTTCGATACTTATTGCTGCGTAATCTTTTTCCGGTGCTGCAGTTTGGAAGTAATTTTTAGGATCACCTCCATTAGCTCTGAAGTTTAAATACTCTTGAACATCTGGGAAAGCGCCAAAGACACCTTGCATTTGTTCTTGAGCCATCTTCTCGGCTGTGGCTTTAGTAAATTCTAATAGACCATCAATGTCCTCAGAAAACTCTCCTTCTAATTCGTATCCAAGCTTAGTTTGAAGTTCTGCGATAATTGAATCTTCTTCATCATCTGAATCTCCAGATCTAGCGTCTGCATTTTGTGCATCATCTAAATCATTAGAATCATCTTCACCACTATCTTGGTCTTGATCATCTCCAGCATCCTGGTTTTGATCATCTACATCTGATGCGTTATCGTCATCAGTATTATCAAAATCATCTTCTGCATTGTCTAGTGCTGAATCTGCTGAATTGTCTACATCTACCGATGTATCAAATGAATCGTCACCATTGAATAAATCGGTGACATTCACTTTGCTTAAGTCTAACTTACTATCGCTCATTGCTGTAAATTTAAGAATTTATAAGGGGTTAGTATTTACTCTTAAAATGCCTTTTAATATAAACTTTTTATATGCTAGGCGTTCTTATTCGCTTTCTTTTCTTCGAGATCTAGCTTACGATTTTGAATACGTTCGTTAGATTCTATGCGTTGACGTTCCATTTCTACACGTTGAATATCCATGTAGTCTGGAATACCATTGTTGTTTCGATCTTGATCTTCCTGCTTAGCAGATATCTTCATAGCTTCCACAGCAAGTCTGTTGTCGCGATCTGCTTGGTTCTGAGCTGCCTCAAACATACGAGCATCTTCAGCTTGTTGCATATTCGCTTCAATCTGTTGTTGCTGCATCTGCTGTTGCATTTGCTGCTCTTGTTGTTTCATCGCTTGCTCCTTAGCTTCGACATCTTTGACAAGGCGCTTAATGTTAGAGAAATTATCTGTGTCGAGGATCTCAGCGACTGTTGATGGGTTGGAACCGTTTTGGGCAAAAGAAAGAGCAAGAGACTTAAATGTTTCGAGCTTGGTATTCTCCTTGCTAGAGTTTTTCGCAAATACTGCGTACTCTGCTTCTGCGTATTCTTCACCTTCTATGTCGAGAAGTTCATTGCGGTAGTCCGAAGTAATGTAAGCACTCTTCTTTCCACCACGCCAAGCGTGTTTAGATGTATCAAGTAAACCCTGCATTTCCTTCTCTTCGTACTTATCAAACTTACGGAAGAGCTCCTCAGTCATTACTGAAGATTGGAATACAGCGCGTTCGGTAGCGCCCGAACCGTCAGAAGCCATTACCTGTCCTTTACGTTGACGAGTAATACCTACGAGGTCTTCCCATTCCTGCTTAATAGATTGCAAGAGTTGGAACTGTGCGCTAATATATTGCGAAAGCGACATATCAAGAACCTGGTACTGATTAAATGTAACTCGCTCTTGATTTTTGCCCTCTGCAGTAGAATCAATAAATGCAAATCCCATTGCATCTGCGTAGTACATGAACTTTTCTTCATCCCACCCATGGCGTTTTGGTATTGTGTTCATTTCAATAAGTGCGATCTTATCCTTGTTCTTCGCCATAGTAAGCTCTAGGCGGTAGTGGAACACGTTGTATAAGATCTGGTAAGGCAATCCCATCGATACGATAGAGATGTTGTCTGCATGACGCTCTGAGTAGAGTCTACCGTTGTATGGAAGCTTTACTAGCGAGAGATTCGTCATTGACGGACGTTGCACTTCAAACGGTTGAATGTTTACGAAGATGCTGTTATCAATACGGTATCCTTCCCATACTTGATTGACCCAGAACCATTGCACTTTTTCTCCAGCTTCACGATCTGGTTTGTAGGTTTCATCAACCTCCATCTCTTGCAAGAAGCCGAACTCATCAGTGTACATTAGAATTCCCACCTTACGGAAAGACTTCCAACACACATGCATTACTTCTACATAGCGATCCGTAAGCTCATCTTGGTCCACAGACATTGCTGCATCTAAATAGCTGTACGACTCTCTTCTAGAAGAAGGGTTTTCTAAGTCATCAATCTGAGCATCAGTAAGCACATCGTAGAATGAATCGATAACAGCGTTAACGCTCATGATCTTACGACGTACTACCCAATCTCCATCCTCAATAAACTCAATGTCTGGTGATTTCTGGTAATCAATATCTAGAGGAGATACAATCTCAAACTCTACTTCGTCCATACAGGTACCTTTGTACGAGTATACACGACCGGTAACCAACCAATCAAAGAATGCACGTTGGAACTTATCGTCCAGGTCTAGGTAGTCTCGGAGGTAATCCAGTGACTGCTGACCTACAATAGCACGGGCATCCTTGTAGTTCACATTCATAAACTGCTCTACCTCTTTAGGTGTCTGCACTTCTTGAGACTGTACACCAGTGTCTACCCCTTGAGCATTGAGCTCATTGATAAACATCTGTTGCAGAGATTGCAGTACAGCTTTATGAGTTTCTTCACCTTTACGTGAATGCATATCAGCATTACGCACCACAACTTGGTAGGATGCAGGACGCTTGGATTTCTCACCAAGCAACAAGTCTACTACCGGTTTAATGATGTTGTAGTTACGAAGCTTTGCAGGGAAGTTACGTTTCTTCCAAGCCTCTGAATTGTAAGGATTGGTAACGTAGTTGTATGAACTTTCGTCTAGCACACCGTTGTAAGCCTCATACAAATCAACCATACCAGCTTTATTTGTAGTTGAAAACGAGGATTCAGCAATGTATGCCTGTATACACTTCTTACCCCAGTCTTCATTTTTCTGAGAGGTAGGTATTTTCTGTTTTGGAATTATAGGCATTATCAATAGGTTTACGTAAACAATTCACGATTAAAAAAAGAGTCAGTTGTATCATTTGACGACTGCTCCGCATCTTCTACAGTACGGTTAAATAAAGCAATCAAATGGAACATCCCGACGAGTAGTGCTGAAACCCTATCGAAGTTGCCCCTTCGATTGTACTTAATAAGCTCGTCTAGTAGTGCTAGATCGTAAATATAATGCAAATTTAACTTTTTTTCACCAGACTCCGAAACTCCTCGTGGGGTTCTAAGCCAATCTCGTAAGTATATCTCTGCCTGACCTTTACGTTCTTTGGACCCCATAGACGTACCATAAGTTCTCCCTAATTTACGAATACTTACGCCATCGCTTTTACTAAAAATTTCTGCTTCCGGCAAGAGCCACTTGATTTTTCTTACACGCTTTGCATACGGTACTATCTCACCACGGTCATTCTCAAATCCAATGCGTGCATTGTAGTATTCTGAGAGCATAAACAGATTGTAGTTGTACTCGTCTTGAGTCTCAGGTCTGCCTACATAAGAAGCAACAATCATATCGTCGGGCTTGGACAATGGATTGACACGCTTTATTACATAGGCAGCACCTAAAGACTTACCCGATCCCCCGTCCTGTGCATAGGGGTCATGCACAATAATGTACAGGTTATCAGGTATGCTGCCCGACTCGTCACGGTATGGGGGCTGATAGACCACAACGCAACCTTGGACATTTGAACCTTTGTCGTGCGGAAACTTTAGAACCGGTATCGCACTTTCGTCTGGCTTAAACTTAATGCCAGATCCGGAATCTCTGAGATATCCATTGACACCAATATTTTTAAAAGCACCGGTACGCATAATGTTATTACGGTGCTCTACAAGAGTAGCAGTAGGGAATACATTACCACTTTTTTGCAAGAACGCCTCTTTAGGGTTAAATGGATATTCCGTTACGTGCTTATCAATAACACCAGCATCCTTAGAAGTACGCTTAATGTTCTCACGTTTCGCTTCTTCTGCAAGTTTAGCATCCGCCTCAAGGGAATTACCAAACTTGTCCATAAACCCAATCTTATTCTTGTAATCCGGGAAGAAGTACCCACAGTTGGTACCTTCAGCACCTTCATCCCAGATGTTATCAAACGCATACAGGTTGTAGGTCTCAGGATTGTAGAACATACTCTCAAAATCAATTGTTCCACCGTCCATATCACCACCCGTACCAAACAGGATCATCTGTCCTGTGGTAATACCACCATCTTCTACCGATGGTTTAGTAGCCATGTACGCGTCTTTAAGGTTATCAAACGCTCCACACTCTTCAAAGATCACTAGAGACGCATCCTTACCACGTGCAGCATCCGGGTTATCCTTAAAAGTAATTGCTTCAACCTCTGACCGGTACCCCTTTTCCACTTGCTGGTTATTAAGATACTCGTAGAAGCTAGCACGTTTGTGGTTTTGCTTATCTACCGCTTGTCTACGCTTGGACCAAGCAGTATGTTCATTTAAAAAGTTCATGTTCTCCACCGTCATGGTCATAATACCTTTTGGATAGAGATACTTCTTATCATGTGCTGCTAGAAGTGTGTAGCTGCGTGGTACCGTATTGTAGGTATTACAAGCAATAGCAGCATTCTTATAGGAGAAACCTTTACGACGGGCTTTCCCTACAATCATATGCTTACCCTGTCTACGTGCATCCTCTAGTGCTGTAAAGAATTCGTAATCTCCATCCCAGAAATCTGGAAATGCCACCTGCTTAGTAGCATTGGTAGTGTTCTTACCGTCCAGCTTGGTGAGTTTGATCTGCACAAAGTTTAGATAGAAGTAATGGTGCCCGGTAATGTGTGTATCACCTACCGTATACCCTTCCTTACATCTACGAAGCTGCTCACTCCAGTACTCAAAGTACCCTACAGAACCGGGTGTGTCCGGAGTATAGTACCCATGTTTGAGAAAATGCTCTGCTTCGCGTCTAAACTCTTGTGTATTTACAAACCTTCCCATTACTCTTCAAATAATCCTTTAGTACCACCACCTTTAATACGAGAGTCGTTAGACTGCTCTTTCTTCACCTTCTCTTCCAGGTCAGCAATGGTGTCAATAGCTTTAGGCACTTTTTCTGAGAGTTCGAGGAGTTGGGTGACACTCTTCACAATAGACACAATATCAATATCCTCCTCTCCATCGGATGCATCTGCCAGTTCTAGCGTTTGATCAATACGTAATCGTAGTGCATTTATAACTTTAGCTGAGGATAACAGTCCCTCCCGTATTGAATTAAGCGTTTGTATGGTTGGAGTATTAAGAAAGCTAACGTACTTATTAACAGCTGCTTCAAGATCCTTATCCGCACCCCAACCTTCAGGCATCTCAAGGTCTTTACGTACACGCATCTTACGCTCTCCTTCAGGATAAATATAATAAGGGCTCTTGTAGTCATAGACAAAGTAAATGTAGGACAGCTCCTTCATAGCTAAACGCTTATGACGGTCTTTGTCCCGGACGATTATCTTTTTGAACTGCGGTATAGTGCGAAGTTCGGGATCAATTATTATCTGAAAGTTTTCTTCTTTGAATAATTGCATACTTGTTGTTTAGATTTTGCACTCTTTTCGGATTCACAGTGAACTTCCCTAGATACGGTAGTCGGATGGTATCAAACTCTCCCTTCTTAATGGTCTTCTCAATAAACTCAAACTGCATTTCTACGCAGCGCTCTATCTCGTTCATGGAAGCACCCGTCTCTTTAGATATCTCCTTGTAAATCTCCTGTTTTACTTCGTTACGCTTCGCCATTCTTATTTACTGCATAAAATCTCAACACCCAATCCTCTCCATTAAACAATATCTCATGGTCATAGATAAAACCCGCTTTATAAAACCTCTTTTCGGTCTCCTCAATATGCGTGCATAAGGCTTCAAACTCTTGAAACTTAAACTCGTAATCAACAATAAAGCTACCCTTGCGTTTCAAACCTAATCTCGACTCTGACATCTGGAGTTATATTACGTATGATCGGATGGTACTTGTATGCATTCCTCTTTGTAGGGTCTGCAACAATCACACCTTTATCCTTAAGCGCTTTCACAAAGTTATTCAGCACTGCTACGGATTTCATCTCTAGAGACTCAGCAACATACTTACGTGCAAGGGAACTTGCAGCTTGTTCTGCATCAAAGTCTATGAATGCAGTGATCACATCAATCTCTCTATCTGTAAGTCTAAGCAATCCGTTTACACTGGTGATGTAGTCCTTCGTTAAGCTCTTCTTACTTGTTGGTATGTTTACCACTCTGCTCATTGTACTTCTTTACCTTCTCAATTTTTCTGCTCAATCGCTTAGCCAATAACTGCCTTACATTCTTAAGCAACAAAAGAATCGTTGCGTTCTCTGCGGACCATCCTCCCTTCTGGAGGAAGTAGAACCTATCAATCAACATCTGAACCACCTCCTCATTAGTAGTCCCTGGATTAAACGTACCGTCTTCTGCTTTTTCTGTAAACTTCACAACCTGAAAAGTATCCGTACTCTTAAAATCATGAAGCTTGTATATTATTCCTTCTTTCTCGGTTTGCATAGCTCTTTAAATAGTATGCTACCAAATATATAGAAATTCTATACGGTTTGCAGATACCTCACCTTACTACTAGTAGGTATATACACTTTTTAACGTGAGAGCGCCCACATTTACTGCAGGCGCTGTACACATCACTTATAATACCCTAGTAGTGAATACTCCTCTACTTGGAGCAGCTCTTCACCATCAATCATAACCGGATGCATAATCGCATTCGACTGCAGTAGCACACGCATACCAGGCGTGATTACCGAACAATTCGGACCTACCTGAACTACTTCAACACTACCGTCCCAACTCTTCTTCTCTTCAGCAATCATTGAATCACTTTTCAAAATACCTGCTTCTGTAGTGTTGGAAATCTTTGGCGGGCGAACAACCAATGTCGCACCTAGGGGGTTGTAATTACTCATCTGTATAGTTGTTTTGATTAAACTCTTCTCTCCATAGCGCATCCTCCAGCACAATCTTTATCTGATGCATGCGCTCGTTCTCATCCTTCTTAAAAAAATACTCGGGGTTCACCTTATAACTCCCACGAATCTTCCGGGGCAGCAGCAATTTCTTGGAAGAGAGAATAGCAAACGCTTTCTTCACCGTATTATGCGTATAGCTCACCTTACCCTTAGTGGCATTCCCAATCAACTCAATAAAATCCTCTCTGACCTTCGCATTGCTCTGCACAATATTATCCGTGTCCATCCGCTGAATCAAAAACTCTAGCAAATCTCTAGAACTGGAATTTAATCCCGCAAGCAGATAAATGGCATTATGGTAATGTTTGGTAAAAGCTCGGGTCACGGACTTGTGCCCATAAATAGGAGACAGTAACTTATCATCTGATACTGCCCATTCCTTCACATACTTAATATGAATCGTTTTCTTCATCTGCTGTAAAAACTTCTAATTCTATGGCTCTGCCGTACTTATCATACACCACCTGTATCACATACCCATACCCCGGATACCTAAAACTCACTCCTATAAAAACCTCCTTATCCTGAGTAGCTATAGCAGCTTTATACCTTTTCCAATCCAATGTAGTTCCAAATTTTGGCACTTAAAGTGTACGTGGCGTACACTACAAGTATACGAAAAAATACACTACAACATAAATAGACCTTAAGGCAATATCTAGAAAGATAGATATTCACCCTCAAAAACATCCCTTCAAATTTGGAATTACAATTCTAATTCCTTTCATTCCCGCAAAATCAGAGTTAGTGTACGTGGGGTACACTTTAAGTGTACTGTGACGCACCTTTAAGTGTCACTACAGATACACTAAGTCTTCTTAAGCCGCTCCCAGTAAGGCTTCCAGAAATCATACCTCTTCTAGGGTATTCTCTTGCGTAAAGGGTAACGTTACTTACACCCCCACATACTACATCCCCACAAAAATTTCCTAAAAAATTTCCCAGGAAAAAAATTTAGCATGAGCATGGATGTGGGTACCACCTTAAATCAAAGACCCCCACTATAGTCGGAGCATCGGATCCCCCGGTGCTTGGTTTTGTTTAACGAGGCTTGTGCCTCACAAATTGTAAGCTTATGGTCTTCACAGTTTTGTCTATGTCTGAAAGCGGCAAGTCTGCTTTCGTATCGTTCAACCAGCAAATCCCAGGTACGCCTGTGGTCACGCGAATTGCCGGTTGGATTCGGGTCAGTGAATCCCTTGACAAGGGTCACGAAATCGTCATCCCTGACACGTTCAAGCTCCATATCACGGAGCAGGAGAGCGAGTATGTGGATGAATCCACTGGCGAGCTGAAGCGTACCACTCACAAGTGGTTTGACTTCGCGTAAGTGTATGGGGGAGCTTCGGCTCCCCTTCTCTTTTAGTAACTAATCAATCGTAATCTTATGGAAACGATCTTTCGTGGTGCTATTCGCCACATTATATTCATACTACTAGCATTCGTAGTATTGTACATCATAGCAGTGTCATTCGGGGCACCGCTTAACTACTTCTCATGGTCTGAGGCTCCAACGTTCTTGTTTGGTGCTGTAGTCAATATCTCAGCGGTAGGTATGCATATCTACATGCATGAGGAGGGGTAATCGTAAACGAGGGGCTAACGCTCCTCGGATTACTCATCGAGTACCTTTAATCCATGACTACTACTAAACCTTTAATCGAAGACACCATCTAATCGTGGCACAGAAGAACGACACCAGTTCTGAGTGTTAGGTTATTGGTTTGGTGGCACGTAAGTGCCTGTGTATGAGTGAGTGGGAGGAGTTGTGCCATTGTTTTCAGTGGTATCTACATTCCTTCCCATTCCCATACATATGTATTAGTATAGACCTATCCTCTACATTACTCTACCAAATCGCCCTACAATTACAACTACAAATCCAATCAATTTCATACAACCATGAACGAATTAAACGAACAACTCTACAATTTCCTACTACAAGTAGGTGAACAGATCAACAACCTAGATGCTGAAAATATTGAAGTCCTCAGTATGTATGGTGTACTAGATGGACTCGGTAAAGCAACTGAGTACGTTGTAACGAGTCACATAGATTCGTAAACCAAGACACATATTGAGATGTGTATGGAGGGATAGATGCTCCCAAGCAGGTGCAAAGCCTGCATTTCTTACTAATAACCAACGTCAGTCATGTGTAATAGCATGCATCTTTCATCATGAATAAGCAAAAAGTTTTCACTCTATCAGCTGCAATGGTACCTGTATCAGGACTACTATTAATCACAGCATTTATCCTACGTTCTGAGATGGGTCTCTTCCTATCCCTAATCAGTGCAGGGTTTTGGTTTTACACAATGGATCGTACCAAATAAACTAACAGCTATGACACCGTACACTATTCTACACTTCGATGATGCCACCAAGACTTGCGTAATACGATTACGTGATGTCGCTGGTGGTACACATGACCTAAATGTATCAGCCGAAGGGCTTATGCATTTCCAGCTTGGAGATAAGAACATCCAAGACTGTTTCCCTGAGCTCACACCAGATGAGCGTGAACTACTAATGACAGGCATTCCTTCCAATGTCTGGGAGTCCATCTTTAACAACGAAGAATAATGCTTGCACTTATAGTAATCATACTAGTGGCTGCCTTGATGGATGTGTTCAACTAACTCATCACTCATGCAGTCACTCCTACTCCTATGCATCATATTCCTAATGATTGCATTGTATCAAGAACGTACCAGAAATAAAAACAATCGCTAATGGGACGAATGAAAGAACTATTTATCGATCAGCTTAACCGCATGCTCGATAGATCTACACCAAGAGAACATTTGGTGAGTGAAGACCTATGCTATATGGCATACGTAAAGAACTACACTGATGGTACTACCATACCTATCGGTGCATTCTCTACGAAGGACATTGCTTGGCGTAAGGCATTGCAGTACATCAACCATCGTAAGATTGATGCTGCTCAGCCTGAAGTTAAGGCAATAACATGGCGTGAATATGAAAGCCTATGAGGTTCTCAGCAGCTGACTTATTCACATGGTGTGAAGAACAGGGAGTAAATCCCTCAGATATTACACTCGAACCATCCTATATTAGATTCAAACTCTGGTCTAGGATCAACGGCATCAACCGTATCACTATTGGGAGAGCAAACTACACTCTCTTTACCTATGACGATGATGATGATTTCAATAGATACGTCTATGAAAAAGACCGACCAAACACCAAGATTCAGAGTAACGACTAGAGACACACGTCTTAAGACAATGCTCTCATTCTACCCTGCTCCATGGCATCCTCATATCAGAAAAGCATTTGCTCTAGGATATGAAGACGCTATCGATGAACTGTGGGAGAATATGCCAGAGCTCACGTTGGGTGAGATACAACAGTAAACGTTTGTGCAGATGTACGTTAACAGTCTGCAATCAATTAGTAAAACTCAGTAAAAACTAGAAACAATGAGTAAGACAAGTGAACTTTTGACCGTAGTGAAAGTAAGTGAAGAACGCACCGACAAAAACGGTCGTAACTACAAGGTAGTTACCTTTCAGTCTCCAAACACAATCGAGATTGTAGACGCAACAACAGGAGAACTCCTAAATGTTCGCGTTCCAGCACGTACCACATCGATGGTGCGTTACCAAGAGTCGTACCTGAATGACCAGATGGAGTATCTCTATGATGCTACCGTTGGTGAGAAAATTCCAGGTAAAATCGTAACAGAGCAGGTAGCTCCCTACGAAATTAATGGACGTGAAGTCAATACCTATACCACTGCGGTACTAGGTATGACTAATGACTCTGCCTTTGATGCAGAGATTGTACGTGCATTCAGAAGTGCAGGGCATGATCTACTGTCACAGGAAGAAGCATCAAGCTACAATCCTGTGTCTGTTGTGAAGCAAACGAAACTAGATGTGAATCCTGTTGAAGAGGATGCAGCATTCTAAGTGTTGGTTGGTTAGAGTAGGGGGAGGTAACACTCCCCCGAACCAACAAGGTCTATAGTATTAACATGTAAATTTCAACCAATGAATTTGCTTCAACGACTCTTCAACAAGAAGAACAACAACATCACGGTAAGCAGTACTAACAAGAAGTCTACTAGAAGGACGAGTACTCTACCACTAACTTCAGCAGTCAAGTCAACGATAACCACTCCACTTACAGAGCGTACTCGATGGACACCTGATGAAGACAACATTGTTATAGCTTTCCATAACTTTGGAATGAGTGCAGAATACATCTGCGATCAGCTTGCTAAATGTGGGAGACCACGGACATCCAATGCCGTGTATCAACGCATCTACAAACTAAACAAAAAGCTCAACAAGTAATCCAATACTACATATGGTACAGTTTATAACAGCACAGCAGCAGATGTATGACGACATCTCTACTACCCATTCCCTAGATGAATGCATCAATTACTGCAACTCAGTAAACACAGTAGCAATAGATACCGAGACCACAGGTCTAGATTTCTTAGACGATAAGCTACTACTGTTTCAGATAGGCGATAGTCAAAGACAGTTTGTTATCGACTGTACTACTATATCATTGCAACCCTTAGTACCACTCCTTCTAAAACCAAACTTGTTAAAGGTCTTCCACAATGTGAAGTTCGATTACAAGTTCATTCGTAGAGCACTGAACATACAGATTCAGAACGTCTATGATACCATGCTTGCAGAAGGAGTGCTTACTACTGGTAAAGACAATATGAGTCTATCTCTAGCAGCAACAGCAGAGAGGCGAATAGGTCTAGAGCTATCCAAAGAACAGCAAAGCACCTTCATTAACCATAAAGGTGTCTTTACCCATAAGCAGATTATCTACGCAGCTAAGGATATAGAAATCCTGCTAGATATCATGGAATCACAAACAAAACCGATTCGTTCTTTAGGATTAACCAAGGTTACCAAGCTCGAGAACTATGCCTCTCTCGCTTTTGCTGATATTGAATACAATGGTATTGGTATCAACAAAGACATATGGCTTGATACTGCAGCTAAGGTGAAGGTACAAACACAAGCACTAGAAGAAGAACTCTATAGTGCAGTGCTTAATGATCCAACCTTTAGCCATGTAGTACCCAAATCATATACCCTGTCTTTATTCGACAGTGCTGATGAAACCTTAATGGCAACATTAAAGAAGAACCTCAGCTTCTCTTCACCCAAGCAAGTGCTCCACTTGTTCCAAACCATTGAACCACTACTAGACAGTGTCAATGGTAAGCTACTGCAGAACATCAAACACAGGCATGAGATCATTGCAAAGTACATCACCTTCAAGGAGAAGGAGAAACTCTACAATGCATATGGTCCAAGCTTCCTGGACAAGTACCTAAAGAGTGACGGTAAAATACATACCTCATTCCGTCAGATACTAGACACCGGTCGTGTTTCTTCCAGCAGTCCGAACATGCAGCAGATTCCTGCAGACAACACCTATCGTAATGCATTCATTGCAGATAAAGACCATGTGTTTGTCTCGTCAGATTTCTCCTCACAAGAACTGTGCATCATTGCTACCGGTTCTAGTGATCCTGTATGGTTGCAAGCATTGGAACAAGGGCAAGATCTGCATTCAGTATGTGCTGAGCTGGTCTTTGGGAACAGATGGGTGGAAGCCGCAGAGAAAGACTGTGCATTCTTTAGCCGGAACAAAGCCAAGTGTAACTGTCCCAAGCATGGGAAGCTACGTACTCAAGTGAAGAGTATCAACTTTGGTCTTGCCTACGGTATGAGTGCACACAAACTTTCCGATACACTGCAGATAGAGATTGAAGAAGCTGAGAACTTAATCAGTACTTACTTCTCAGCCTTTCCACGTATCAAGAACTTCCTTACTACTATGGGTAAGTACGGTACCAAGAACGGAATGATTAAAACATTCCCTCCGTACCAACGTATTCGATGGTTTTCTAACTGGTCTCCTAAAATGGAGGACATGAAAGCCTTTGGTGCTATTGAACGAGCATCTAAGAATACCCCTATCCAAGGTACCGGTGCTGATATGACCAAAGAAGCACTCGTCTTAATGCGTAAGTATATTCTAACGAATGACTTACCGGTTAAGATAGTGATGACTGTTCATGATCAGATAGATACCATAGTACATAAAGACTATGCTGATACGTGGAAGGAAGAGATGAAGAGTATCATGGAAAAAGCAGCATTGACTGCTATACCTAACGGTCTGTTGAAAGCAGACACTAATGTTTCTACATCATGGGAAAAGTAATGAATAACAATACAAAGCCTTATGAGGAATTGAGTCTGCAAGAACGTAAAGAATACTGGGCAAGCTACATCGATGGTCTCGCTCAGTACATGCATACTCCATTTCTAGAGGATAGAATTAAGACTGCTATCTACAGAGAGATTCAGAAGATCTATCTCATCATACAATCCTTGGACCAACCAGGTGCAAGCATACCTAAAAGAACTATAGAATCTAAGCTTAACACCAGTAAGGTAAAAGCTATAGCGAAAAAAGGTATGGAAGCATCTAAGAAACCTAAGAGAACGTATGTGAAGAAGAAAAGAATCTTCAAGTACAAGTACGATGGTGCTGCAAATAAGTTTAACCTAATTGATCTATGAAGATAAATCAGAAGAAGCTCAAAAGGCAAGAACAAGTAATAGACAAGTGGATCAAGAACAAAGCTAAGGGTACACTAGAAGCTGTAACAGGTTTAACTTTAAAAATGAATAAATAGTAGTATCTTCATTACATGAAAGATACAGGAATAGAAAGGCACAAAGCAGGTGTCTATAAGATCGTCAATAAAGTGAATGGTAATATGTATGTAGGAAGCTCAGTAAACGTATACAACAGAAGGTATACGCATGCTACTAAGCTTAATCGAAAGACACATTCTAACAAGCATTTGCAAAGTGCTTACCATAAGTATGGTAAAGACAACTTTGTATTTGAAGTGTTAGAGTATACTGACGACATTACATCCGTAGAACAACACTACATTGACACATTGCATCCTCACTACAACAAGAGATTAGTAGCTCAAAACAATATCGGACTTAAGGTTTCTACACAAACCAGAAACAAGATAAGTGCTACTTTGAAATTGAAGTACAAGGAAGGAATGGAGACTTATAGACAACAGCATGCGTGGAGAACAGTTGAACAATATGACCTTCAAGGTAATTTGGTTAACCGGTTTAAAAACGCAGCTGAAGCTGACAAATTCTTACAAGTAACTCCAGGAGATATCTGCAAAGCTGTAAAAGCTTCTAGCAAGTATAGACATGGATTTCAATGGAAGTATGCAGACAGCTCGAAGCTTATTAGTAAATCATGTAATCTGGGTACCAGGGGGCGTGCTGTAATCGTAAAAGATTTACGCACTGGGAGTATTCAGAGATTTGCTACGCTTGCATCTTGTGCAAAGTTCTTTGATACACATCGAGGATCTTTACAGAAGGTGGTTAAGAAAAGCAACCCTATCTATAAAACCTACTATTATATTCAATACCAAGACCTGTATAAACTCTGTGAATTGCTGGGAACTCCTGAAGAGGACAATCAGCAGCCAAGTGCATCAGTAATGATGTAAAGGTTCAACGACTAACGCATGGATTCCTACCAGGTAACGCTGGGGAAGGTAAAGCGACACGAGCGCAGAGCATCTACAACACGTAGATGATGATATAGTCTGAGCATTAGTATAACAAAAGAAGCTAATGAAGTATAGGATAAAGAGCCTATACGGTAACAACATGTCGGTAAAACTTTTGTTGCCTTGCTTACCATTCAGAAGATGAATGCAAAGCATCCAGAACGTACTACTCTTGTGATAGTACCTACATTATATCTCCAGTCCCAGTGGACACAGGAGATACAGAACTTCAGTTTGAAGAACGTAACAGTGATGGTAATCAACACTGCGGTAAAAGCACCAAGACAGGCAGACCTGCTTGTGTTGGATGAGATACATAACTATGCATCTACAGAGTTTATCAAAGTGTTTCAGCAAACCACGTACAAGTTTATCCTTGGTCTTACAGCTACCATTGACAGGAAGGACAATAGAGACGCGCTACTGCGCACCTATGCTCCGGTCATTGATACTGTAACGATTGATGATGCACTTGCTAACGGGTATGTATCAGACTTTACAGTCTTCAACCTGGGAATTGAAATGAACGAAGAGGATAAGAAAACCTACGACAAGATGAACAAGGATTTCCACTTCAACTTCGCTCAGTTCAATCACGATTTTAATGCCGCCATGTCGTGCTTGTCTAATCCTGAGTACAGAAATAGCTATGCTAGACTGTACAAAAAGGACCCACAAGACGTAATGGTTTATGCTCTAAACTTCAACAGGAACATGGCAAAGCGCAAGAAATTTTTGTACTTTGCTCCGTCCAAAGTTGACGCAGTAATAGAATTGCTTAACACATTCAGTGATAAAAAAGCTATTACTTTTTCTGAAGGTGTGGAGTTTACTACGATGCTGAAAAACAGAATGCAAAACACATCAGTAGACTACCACTCTAAGATGCCTAAAAAAGTTAAGAGTACAAACCTACGTTTGTTTAATGACGAGCAATGTCCGGTCAATGTTATCCATACAGCAAAAGCTTTGGATGAAGGATTTGATGTACGAGGTATTGATCTTGCTATTATCAGCTCAGGTACGTCATCTACTCGACAAGATCTACAAAGAACAGGTCGAGCAATACGTCACCAAGAAGGTAAACATGCAGTGATTATCAACATCTACATCAAAGGGACACAAGACGAGAGGTGGTTACGTGCACGTCAGAAGAAATCAACAAACATCGTTCATGTTAACAGCATTCAAGAGATCGTCGACCGCTTACAGGGAACTGCAAACACAGTTGACAATCCTATTAGTCAAGGGCGATATAACCTTTTCGCAAACAAATGAGGAAATAAGAGAGAAACTAGAGGGAAATTACAGTGATAGTGAAATAGAACAATGCTTATACGATCTCTATATAGATCAAGAAGCTCAATACAAACGTTCTTATACCTACCTACCTTATGATTGACAACACCAAGAAGTTTATCGACACACTATGTAAGTTTCAAATCAACGCCAACCAACTACTGTTCTTAACAATCGTGCACAAAAAAGACTATGCACCTTTGTATAAATACGTGGTGGAAGGTGAAGGTTTTGAACCTGAAGAAATCGATGCACTTGTGGATAAGGGTTTAGTAATAGACCTAAACAAAGGAGATGAATACCTCATGGATTCGTATATTGTTACGGATAAATTCCTTGAGGGTTTATACTTCGATGATGAAGAAGCACCCGCTAGAGAATTCTGGGATATGTATCCTCGAATGCTCTACATTGATGGTAAACGTTTTGCTGCTCGCAACACCGACAAAGACAAGTTCTTTGAGGATTACGCCAAAGAAATTGGTATGCGTGTAGACAAACACAAAGACATCATACAAGCGTTGGAGTATGCCGTACAGAATAAGCTCGTTAACATGGGCATTAGGAAGTGGTTCGACTCTAAGCAGTGGGAAGCCATACAAGAAGAAATGGAAGTAAGAAAAGAAGCAGGAAACAATGAGTTACCAGGGGAGACAATCTATTAGCGGTGTTCCCTTTCCCAAACCTTTAGACAAAGTATTAGAAGAAGCAGACATCCTTGTTAAAGAAGGAATGTCTGATGAACCTAGCGTCTTAAAGACTCGATGGAAAGGGTTTAATCACCTTATGATGGGTGGTCTACGTTTTGGTAACAACTACTTGATTGCTGGTGCTTCCGGGCACGGTAAATCATTCTTCCTGAACATGCTTATCCAAGACTTCTTTAACCCAGAGCTGAACTCTGAGTATCGTAAGCCATTCAAAGTACTACACTTTGGCTTCGAGATGAGTGCAGCTGATGAGGTTATTCGTCGTGCAAGTGCAGCAACTGGTATGTCATATGCTGAACTGTTGGGTGCCTACAAGAAGTTGACACCTCAACAGTATGAGTTCTTTCAGAACACACTTAACGAGATGAAAGGACAACCGATCTACTACATAGAAGAACCTACTTCTAGGTACAAGATCTACGATGTCATTCAGAAGTTTCATAAGAAGTTTCCGGACGACCAACTAATCATTACACTTGATCACACCTTGCTTATACAGCCAGAGGTAGGTGAGAATGAAGTGCAAGCTCTAGCAGAGTTTGGTAAACTAATGATTAAGGTTCGTAAGGAATTCAACTCTATGAACATCTTATTAGGTCAGCTTAATGACAAGATAGAAAGCGAAAAACGTCTTGACCCCACTAACCCGTCTTTGCATTACCCTACAAAGACTGACATCCACGGCTCTAAACAAATGTATCATGCAGTTGATAGTGTCGCGGTGATTCACCAGCCTTCTTTACTACACCTAGAGTACTATGGAAAGAAGGATATACCTACACAAGATCTTGTAGCCCTGCATATACTCAAAAATCGTAAGGGTGAGCAGGGTCTTACACTTCTACGTAACCAACTTAGCCAAGGTACTTTCATTGATTGGGAGTACGAGAAGCCAGGTAAATACGGATTCGGATAATTAATAACCATTAAACTTTGCGTATGGAATTACCTACGAAAAAATCTGCCCCAGTGAGGCAGAACCCTAAGCTCTTGACCATATTCGGTCAGAGCAAGGTTGGTAAAACAACCACTCTATCGGAGTTAGACAACTGTCTGATTATCGATACAGAAAAAGGTACTGATTTTCTCAGTGCCATGAAGGTTCAAGCAAACAACTTGAAAGAATTCATAGAAGTGCTCAAAGCAATACGTGATTCAGACCATAAGTACAAGTACATTGCATTGGACACTCTAGATAACTTGGTCTTCTGGATTGAGCATGCTATCTGTGCAGAGAATAAAGTCAAGCAGATTGGTGATATTCCCTACGGTGGTGGATATGCTCAAGTAAGAGACAAGGTAATGGTTATGATCACTCGATTGAAATCATTGACTGACCAGGTTATTCTAATCGGTCATAGAAAGAAAACACTCATTGGTAGTGATAACGTAGAAGTAAACACTTCATCGCTTGATCTATCCGGTAAACTGAAGAACCTTGTAATGGCGGATTCAGATGCTATTGGGTATGTTTTCAGAAATGAAGAAGGTGAGTTGAAGATTTCATTCGAAGCTTCAGACGAACTAGAGGCAGGTTCACGTTGCCTTCATTTACGTGGACAGGTATTGGACTTTAAGTGGTCTAATATTTACATCGACTAAGTATTTTTACAATCAATTTAAAATAGGAAAAATGAGTTACGGTTTTGACGACAGTACAAACACAGGGACAGGTGCTAACATCATGGCACCAGGGATTAATGAAAATGTAAAACTGGTAAACGTAGTATACGAACCAGCAAAAGCAGATGGAACCGGAGACATGGTCTTACGTTTCAACTTTGAAGACCAAACAGGTGGTAAGTTTAGCCACGTAGAATGGTCTATTGATGAAGAGCGTGAGCGTGCAAACGCTGTAGCTTGGAGAAAAGACGTAGTAGAACATGTAAAATCACGCTATGTAGCACAGTCTGAGCGTATTTTCCATATTCTTACAACGTTCGTACCTCGCGAGGTATTGATTAAGTCTGTAGGTAAGACAGACAGTTTTGGTGCATTTGCAGAAGCACTGATTGGAGCTCTTGGAAACGCTCATGTAGGTAAGCTAATCCGTATCAAGGTAATCTTGAACAAGAAGGACTATCTAACCTTCCCAATGCGTGCTATTAAACCATTTATCCAATTGATGAACCAGCCTAACAAGTTGTCTATCGATTCTAAATGGGAACGTGTAGAACGTATGGAGCCTACTGAGGAATCAGATATGGATTCTCCATTTGAAGAAACACCTTCAGCTTCAACAGATGAAGAAACAAATTGGTAAATAATAAAAGGGGGAGTAACTTATGCTCCCCCTAATTATTACAACTTATGTACCAACTACAAGAGCCACTTACCAAGCAATTCATTTTAAACCATCTATCTCAAGAACAAATTATGGAGTACTACTTAGGAGTACCCATTGTGTTTAATCAGAAAATTTGTTCACCACTCCGCAAGGATATGACTCCTACGTGTGGCTTTAAGTACTCTCCAAGTGGAGACCTGTACTTTAGAGATTTTTCAGGACACTTCGCAGGTAATGCTTTCAATATCGTGCAGTACATCTACCAATGTACTTACAATGAAGCACTAGAAATCATTGCCAAAGATTTTAATCTGAGAGATGGGGAAACTAAAATCAAACGTGTAGAATACAATTACGAGAAGATCAAACAAGAACAGCAAGAACCTGCTAAGATTAAAATTAGAGTACGTTCTTGGTCTGTGGTAGACAAAAACTACTGGTCGCAGTTCGGAATTGGAAAAAGTACACTGGAGAAATATCATGTGTTTCCCTGTGAGGTGGTATGGTTGAATGAAAAGATAGTGTACAATCACAAAGATGATGACCTTGCGTATGCATACAGATTCAGTGAGAGTACCTACAAGATCTACTATCCAAATAGAAAAAAGATGCGTTTTATCTCGAACACTAATGTGGTTCAGGGATTAAAACAACTTGATTCTACTGGAAAGTTCGTTGTATTAACCAAGAGTCTAAAAGATGTAATGGCTTTAGACGAGTTTGGTATCCCTGCAATAGCGCTACAGAGCGAATCTGCCTATCCAGAACAATCACTTATCGATGATCTTAATAACCGGTTTGGTAAAGTCTTCACTTTTTACGACTTTGACTATGCAGGCATTAAGATGGCGAATAAGATTCGGAAGCTCCATAACATAGAGCCTATCTTCCTAACCAACGGAAGGTTTGGGTCCATAGACTATGGTGCTAAAGATTGGACAGATTTTATCCAAGCCAACAGCAAGGGTTATGCAACACTGATAGCAGAAGCTTTTATTAAGGCTTCAAAAGGAATGTGATATGAAACAGAATTTATTAAGAGAAATTACCGTACCTGAGTACATTAAACACGTAACCTTATCCAAGAAGAGACGAGCTAAATACTATACGAAAAAGAGTAAGATACCCAAGAAGTATGCAAAATTCAAATTTAATCCTAAAGGCATACTCGTTGATCCATTGGGCAATCCCGTTATCGCTAATCCACGTTCGGTAGGAACACCGAGGTTGAAAAAGATTAATGGGCAAGATTTCTATAAAGGAACAGACTCACCGCACATCCGTGCTAAAGTCGTCCAAGAAATTAAAACTTTTCTAATACCGTTTGTAGAGAAACTCGAACCAGTTACTACGTTTCCCGTCCAGATTAAACTGGAACTCCATGATATGATAGGAATAGGAAACTGGGACCTGGATAATCTCTGGATATACAACAAGTGCATGCAAGATGTTCTAGTCCAAGAAGGAATTCTTCCGGAAGACAATGTCATGTATGTTACTGCAGCTGCTGCTCCTGAGTTCTACCCTGTAGACACAGAAGAAGAGCGCAAGTTGGTGTTTAAAATTTACGAGGATACGCGTGATGTAATCAAAGAAAACACAGCGTACAGTGAATTACACAGCAATCATTCAGAATGGTAAGATAGTCCCTAATGAACCGGTTTACTTTATCGATGAGATCTCCAAGTGGGAAGGTCGAGACGTAGAGGTAATCATTAAAAACTTAAAGAAGCGAAGCAATCCCCAGAACAGATACTACTGGGGAGTGGTCGTGTATTTGGTTAAGGAACGACTTACTGAACTCGGATATGTCCGAGATGATTTACGTGATGGAGAGCTTCCAGCTACTCTTACACGAGACGACGTACATCTTTACTTGAAGGAAAACTTCAACCGTAAAGACATCGTCAACCCTGAGACGGGTGAGGTATTGGGCACATCGTCCGTATCTACATCCAGTTTATCTACAGAAGAATTTGCAGGCTATATTGAACAAATAATCATGTGGGCATCTACCCATCTTGATATAGAAATCCCTGCGCCAACCCTATCAAAAATGTATTAGAATGAAATTCAACAACTTTAGTGACAACGAAGTACAACAACTAGGAGAAGCACAAGAAACGGAATTCAGCATTGACCAAGAAAGTCTTGGTATCTTGTTCCGTGGGTTCTCTGATTCGCTATACTCAGACAAGTTCGGTAGTATAGTACGAGAGATTACATCAAACTGTTTTGATGCTCACCGTGAGGTAGGTCAGAAAGAAGATGTACGTCTTACTATGGTGCAGCCCAATCCATTCGATGAAGGTAAAATTATCTTCCAAGATTTCGGACCAGGCTTATCACCAGATAGAATTAAATCTATCTACTCTAAGTATTTTGCATCTAGCAAGCGTGATACTAACGATCAGATAGGTGGGTTTGGAATTGGCGCCAAATCTCCATTAGCATATGCAGACAGTTTTCAAGTTCTTACCCGTGTAGACGGTATAGAATATCTGTATGTAGTGCATAGAGGAGAGAAAGTACCGGTCATTACATTGCTTTCTGAGTCTAGCACAGATTCAGCAAACGGTACACAGGTTATTATACCTATTGCTAACCTTATGGACTACGGCTATTTTATAGATGCAGTCCGCAAGCAATTAAGATACTTCGACAACATCACCTACAACATTCCTAATCAAAATTTATCTAACGAGTATAAGATTTTCAAAGGAAAGCATTGGATTAGCCGTACAGGGGGTACGGAGAATAACCAGCTTGAAATATGTGTAGGTACTGTAGGGTATCCGATAGATTTTTCTGCATTGAAACACCCAGATTTTGAATACTCTTGGGACCAACGTGCAAACTTTGCATTGCTATTTGAAGTAGGTGAGATCAGCGTTACTATGAACCGTGAGTCCATAGAATACAATCGTAAAACCGTTGATGCCATCTTCAAGAAGATAGAACTTGTAAAGCATGAATTAGAAGACCTTAAGATTATCCGAAATCGTACATCAAATCTTGAAGCTTACCTTAAAGTAAGGCTCAACGATAACATGTTACGTATAGAAGATGATTGTATTCTAGAATCTGCTAAGATTGTAGGTAAGTCTTCTGCTACATATGTACCACTTGAAAATCAGAAAATTCCATCAGATCCATTCTTCTTCTGTTATGTACATAAGAGCGTTGGAGTAGATAAAAGTCTAAGTAGGACTCTCAGAGCTCAAAACGTTACAAGACTGATCTTTAGAGAAAGCTTGTTGAAGGACCACTGGCTTTTGAACAAAGTCCGTAATCTCAAAATACTGAGACTTCGTGATCGTATGAACAGCATGAAGGACGCTTATATACGTGAAACATATCCAGATGGTGTTATCGTTATTAAGCTGAATTCTGAGTGGATTTACGACTTCAAAAGCATGAATAGCACACTTCCGCTATCGGAACTTGAAGCAACATCTAACGAGTATTTCAAACACATGGTTAAAATCCTGAATCAACATTCAGAAAGCTATGATGATTTAGAAATTCCGGAAGATTGGATAGAAGAATATCGTGAAGGAAACAGATCTACTGGTAAAGTACGTAGTAAGGAAGTAATTCCTTACAAAGAACTGTTTGGAGATAACGATTGCGTTGGATTTGGAATGTCAGAGGGTACTGTACGTAAGATTTTGGAAGAAGGTAAAACTGTAGTATACGGTGCTAGTGAAGATGACGATAAGCTTAAAGAGATGTATAAATTCTTACTGAGCTACACACGTCGAGTAGATACCACAGGATATGTACGCAGTCTTAAAGACTACAGGTTTATCAAGATCTCTAAAGCCCGTATGAAGCTCTTTGAGAATGATAAGAAAGCTATCCACATCCAAGAATTTGGTAATAGAATGTACAGTAAAATTGCTCGTAATCTTGCCATGTCTTCTGAAGTGCGTGCTTATTCTAGCCATGCTGAAATAGAACCAGTAGTACAAAAATTTAATGCACGTTTTACCAACGCTAACTCCGTGATTCGTGCTTTTAAATTTGAAGTTGATACTGATAATCAGTACCTTACGTATAAAGGTAAGCAGTATAGAATCGCAGAAGTGATTGAGGAAATCAAACGTTATAACGAGACGTACTCAATGCTTGAATTTGTACCTGCTGCTGGATTTAGATCTGGTAATGAAATGCACGAGAAAGTGAAAAACTATTTAAACTTAATTGAATTTAACTCTAAACTAAAACACTATGCCTAGAGTATTTGCCCTACGTAGCGGGCTTACAGTTACGTTGAATGTCGAAGGTACTACTAAACAATTCGTTTGTACCAATGACGAAGAAGCTAAGGACTTATTCTCTAACATCTATGAGCTGCGTAATGCAGCTCTTGGTGGAGATCCAAAAGCCTTAGAAAACTTGATTGCAATGTCTGATCCAGGATATCGCATGAGAGATATCGCGAATCTTACTCGTGATAATGCAGGTAATTTCTATCTAGGGAATTACTCAGAACCCGTTCCAATGGGGTTAGTGTACAAAATCAAGGAATACGTAGACCTTGGGATTAGTGTCGCACCTTTGGAAAACTTCTGGAAGCTGTTAATGCTTAATCCAGACAAACATGTACGTACAAGCTTGTTCCAGTTTGCAGAGCGTTTCTCGTTCCCTATTACAGACAAGGGGTATTTCATTGCCTACAAATCTGTTGCATGGAAAGGAGAGTCTAATAAGGACTTAGCTCTTGCTGTAGCTAGTGAGTACATCTACAAGAAAGCAGCTGGTTTGGATGTATCTAATATCCAAGTGTTCACTGTTGATGACGAGGTTGTATTCGTTTCAATTGGAGAAGATCAAGAGTACAAAACTGTTGAGGAGTTTATTGACTCTCATATAGAATATTCTCTTGAACCAATTGGTGCTGTAGCTCTTACACAAGCTATCGTAAACAAGTCTATTCCATCTGAGTGGGAATACAATGAGGACAATGGTACTTACTATGAGAAAGTAGCTGCAACTGCAGATGTCACTTATGAAGGTGCTTTGTCTGAGTTGTACACTTCGATTGTAGCTGGTATGGATTACGATGTGCCTACCTTTACAGACTGGCATACTCGTCAATCTACGATTAAGCTTGGAGAACCTATCTCAATGCCTCGTGAGAGCTGTGATAACAATCCTGACAACACTTGTTCGTCAGGTTTACATGTAGGTGCTCCTGGATATGTTTCTGGTTTCGGTGGGAATAATGATTCAAACTACATTCTCGCTTGTTTAGTATCTCCTATGAATGTTGTAGCTGTACCACACGATTACAACTTCGAGAAGATGCGTACATGTGAGTACTTGCCTTATGCAGTCTGTAAATTGAATGATGATGGTACTATCCGTGAGGTAGACACTCGTTACTTCGAGGATGACTATGCAGCTATTGAAGCAAGTGCATTGGATGAGCTTCTAAAAGAGTATGAAGGTCTGGACAAAGTTAAAGACGATCTTACTGTAGATGAGCTACAGGAACGCAAGTCTTTAATTCGTGAAAGACTGGTTGTTATCTCTTAACAGAGTTTGGTTAATTGTAGGGGAGAAGGTATCTTGCTTTCTCCCCTATTAATTTATAGCATATGAAAACAGAAGATTATTTTAAGTCACCACTGTACACTGAACTTCCACCAGTTCAGAAGATTAAAATGAGAATTAAATTCACTCTCTTAGAATTGATTTCTAAATGGTAAGAACTAAGAAGATTTGGGTGTTTGATTTTACAGCTAAGTTTCCGCAAAATCCTGAGAAGGTAGACGGAAGTGTAACTATAAAAACAAACTCTGAGAACGGCATAGAGTATGCTGCTAACATGGCTTTAAATAAAGTAGCCAAGCAGCTTAGAAAAAAGCATAGCCTTATTCAGTCCGTCATTACAATCAAAGAAAATCTAACGTATACCCCTTAAGTAGTATGTGGTTTTTGTATTGGGACGATTGGCAGAATGAACTTCTAGAGAGAGAGTTTTCTAAGAAACAACGTGAGCAATTAAAGTTTAGCAAAACAGATGAAAGCGATAGTAAGAAAATTCAAACATCTAAGGTATGTAGATCTGTACCTGAGCACTCTGAGATGGGAAATCATCAACGAGGCAATCAAGATGTCTAAGACTAAATCCTTAGAATCCGAGAGTCTTTTACACAAAGCAGACTTAATCAGGAAGTACGAACGAAGAATTAAACTATTAAAATTTTAGCATGGGATATTATGAAAGCAAAGATGTAAGCAACAGTTCGCTGAAGCACATCAACCCAGACGAAGGAGGTTCTGCAAGCTTGTTCTACAAGTGGAAGAACAATGAGCTTGATTCAGAGTCTAGCAAGAGTTTAGATTTAGGTACAGAGGTACACGAATACAAACTAGAACCTGAGAAGTTTACCACGCTTGCTGTAGCAATGCCTTCAGATACCATAAAAGGTATTATTGATGTAGTGTTTGCAGGAAGTGAAGGTCAACCCTTAGATGAATTGAAAGAAGAAATTCTTGACGCTGCAAATGATGTTGAGTACAGCATGAAGTGGAAAGATGAGACCCGTGTAAACAAAGTCATTGAGCAAGGTGCTGAATACTACAAAGCACTCCAAGAGTGCGAAGGTAAACGTATTGTAGACCACCAAACTATGAGTAAGCTTTACAACTGTGTACAGTCTCTTTCTCGCAACGAGTATGCAACAGAGCTTCTTGAATCAAAGAGCACCAACGAAGTCCAGTACGTCAACGAAAAAGAAGTATTCTTTGAGATGAAAGTACCGGGCACTGATCGAGTGATTAAAACTCGTAGTAAGTTGGATAGACTTCGAGTGAATACTGTAAACAAAACGTTTAGAGTGATTGACTTGAAGACTACATCTAAGCACATATCAAAATACAAAAGTGCATTCGAATACTACCACACGTATAGACAGGTAGCATTCTACAAACGTGCTGCTGAATCTCTATTAGGACCAGAGTTTACGTTTGAAGGAGCAGATATTGTAGCTGTAATGACCGTAGAACCGTATTTATCTCGTGTTTACGGCATTGAAGCTGACGATAAGTATATTGATAAAGGCGAGGCAGAGATAGACGATCTTATGACTCGTATTGATTTCCATACTCAAGCTCAAAACTGGGTTGATGATATGGAGGATGTGCAAGATAGAAGACAATTCAAACTAACCTTAGAAGAATAAACCAATGGTCAGTCACTTAGAATTAAGGGACATTGTATCTAACGCTAGAAAACTAGCGGAAAAAGCTACCAAAAAACAAGAAGAGTTAATTGCCAAAGGGAAGAGTGTATCGTGCAATATCAAGGGCACGGTATACTCTAAGCCCTATTGGGAAGGGACGCAAGAAGAATTTGTAAGTTACATTTTAAAAAAGTACTATGACAGCAGAGATTTTAGCACAGATCCGAGAGGAGTTATTAAATTCCGCGACTTCTATTCAGGAGTCTAAACAACCCGCTTACACGAATAACAGTGTAGACGTACTGACTAACTTTAAAAGCGTTTCAAAACGCTTAGGAATTAGTCCTATGGAAGTATGGGCAGTGTACTTCAATAAACATGTAGATGCCATCAATACCTATGTATCTACAAAGCAAGAGTCTGAACCTATAGAGTCGAGGTTTGCAGATATTATTAATTACTGCGTATTAGGTTTAGGCTTAATAACAGAAGATAATACTTTACCTTCAGGGAAAGATCCAAACCTTGAAATCTTTAAGAATTATCCCAACTATAGAAACTCTACCATAGACCCGTATCCATCTGTTAATCCATATCCAGTAGGAGATGAGTAAGATTGCACAGATATACGAGGAGTTTAAAGACGGAAGCAAGGATCCACACGGCACCACAATATCGGTGAAGAAGATTAAAACTAAGGATCAGCAGAGAGCTTTAAACATCTACATGGTAGAAGGCGGAGACACACGCCAGAGAATGGTCGGTCAATTTATTGAAGTGGGTGATGAAGTAATTTACTACAAGGTAGAGAATGAAAAAGACATCCACCGCAATACATTTAGCTGGACCATGCTGAAGTTTGTAGTGCCTTACGTTGACAAAGTAGTTTATGAAACAAACTTTGCAAAGTACACTGCAACACATCAGAAGATCGAAAGAGAGGGATTCTACGCTTCCTATAAGACAAACAACAGAGGTCTTATGGCTAAGCTCTTTTTACGTATTGAAGATTGGACCATAGAAGCACGAGATCCAAAGGATCAAAAGCGTATCGAACTATTAGGATACGAATGGTACAGAGTGCTTAAACCAGAGTTTCAATCTGCATACATGCAGGAGCTAGGAACATCACTAGTGAACCTACGCAAGAGAAGTGTAGTGTATCCGGACAACAACGAGATTTTCAATGCATACAAGTTTACTCCTTACAACAATGTAAAGGTGGTAATCTTAGGGCAAGATCCGTATCATGATGGAAGTGCTCATGGGTTAGCGTTCTCTATTAAAAGAAACCAATTCAAGGTACCACCATCTCTGCAGAACATTCTCAAGGAAATGGAGAACGACTTTGCAGATGGGTTTTATTTAAATGCTGATACGAATCTTGAACACTGGGCTAAGCAAGGTGTATTCCTGTTAAACACAGTTCTTACTGTTGAAAAGGGGCATCCTGCATCTCACTCTAAATTGGGATGGCAAAGGTTTACAAAAGCTACATTGGCTAGGCTACTGGAAAGACAAAACAGTGCGCACAGACCAATGGTATTTATGCTTTGGGGTAAACACGCTCAGTCGTATGAGAGTATGATCGATCACGAAAAGCATTTAGTGCTTAAAGCTGCACATCCATCACCATTTTCAGCCCACAAAGGCTTTATGGGATGTAAGCACTTTAGCAAATGCAATGAATTTTTAGAACGTACGAATCAAAATCCGATTATCTGGTAGGGGAGGCTTTGCTTCCCCTATTTTTTAGTTACATTTGAGTATGACCAAATCATTTAAATACGAAGTATCCGACTCTGTAGAGGTAGATGTAACTTATTCTCCACATGGAGGAGAAGTAGTTATTACAGCTATTCGATACAAGGATATTGATGTAAAGGAATTCGTATTTGAGGTCATGCCGTTTGAAGCTTCTGCAATTGAGGAAATGGCAATTACACACCATCTGCAGTCTGAAGACTTTTTCGAGTCAATAGACTAATATTTAACATTTTATGGACGAAAAACTGCTTGAACAGATCAAGCGGACTACCTGTGCTTTGGATAAAAGTCATTATCTTGAGGCTAAGAGTGGTTCCAGATCTGGGCTACGTATTACACGGAAAAGAAAAATTAAACGAATCAAAGGATGGACTCCCAAGTAACACTAGAAAACGTCGTTGTGTGGTCTATAGTGTTACTGTGGAATGGCTATTTAATCTACAAACACAGAAAAAGCAATGAAAACAACTTTTAAGGTAATCTGCAAAGGAATCACATACGGCACTTATAATGTACTTAATAGAGCCAGAGAACGTAGAGCATATCTTAAAACTCAAAATTACTCTGACATAGTGATTCGAGTAACCCAAGACGACGTTGATCCACGAAACCTTTAACACCAAATAGAAATGAAAGAAGGAGACCAGAATGAAATGGAGCTATTAAAAAGAGAGTTAGATCGCTTCACAGAACTGCAGGTACACATACATAGAATAGCTCAAGAATGTGAAACAGATTCAGGACAAAATCTATGTGTTAAATTAATGGATTTTATCAGTCTTAGAATGAACACTTTAGCCGAAGATTCAAGCTATGAAAAACTTAATCGTAAAAACAGTTAGTAAATGGATAAATTCTGTACCTATTTGTAAACAAGGTGGGGTATGCAATACCGAAGGAGTTATATACAAACGTGTTGAATGGCACGAACGTAAATTATTTCAAGGTGAACACAAACAAGTAGGAGCTTACTGCACTAAATGTATGCGAGACACAACCCAGTATCTGGAGTAAGAGGAGTGGTAAAATACTTATCTTTGTGATTTACAGGCTTATGCATAACTATAATTTCAAAGAGGGCGATACTGTATACTGTGGGTATGAGCGATTTACCTATTTAGGTAAAAGAGGTGGTACTGCTGTATTACGTAAAGAAGGTAGTACTCTTGATTATGGTAGACCACTAATAGATCTTAGACCAGAGCAATGAAAATCTACCGGTTAGACGTTTATAGGGTCGGAAAAGAGAAGAGATACTTTTGGGTGACTGAGGACGAGGATGGTAGCACCATTACTCTAACACCTTCAGAGTTCGCAGCGATGGTGATGGAACAAACACATAAGATAAAAAACAGATGAAAACCCCCAGCACTAACCTATTACTAGAATTAATGAAGAGAGACTTAGAAAAAGCAGGTATAGAGAATGACTAATAGAGAAGTACCCACACGATTTAAAGATGCTTTAAAGCTCATAGCACTTATCCAGTTAACCTTAGAGACGATGGATAACCTAAAGGGAAGCAAGATCTACAAGCAGAAGATTAAGATGCAGATGGCTGCACTAGAGAAAAGCCTAGAGAAGGTAATTGAAGAACCATTAAAATCGATTGATTCTGCAAACTACGAGCTGTTTAATCACATACAAAACAACATTGAGATGATTCTAACGCTCGATATTCACGATCTTGCACAGCTTAAAGTATTATTTGAAGACGAAAAACAGAAGACTAATGAACAACACGTTTGAAACACTGAAAAGCAATGTCCTAAACTGGGCAGAGCATAAGGGCATTACAGCTCCAGAGAACGCACCAAAGCAATTTCTAAAGGTAATTGAAGAGGTAGGTGAACTTGCAGCAGCAATGGCTCGTAACGACAAAGAAGAGCAGGTAGATGCTATGGGTGATGTACTAGTTACCTTGATCATTCTCTCAAAACAATTAGAGCTTGATCCTGTAGAATGTTTAGACACTGCGTACAATGTAATCAAGGACCGTACAGGTAAGACTGTAAATGGAGTCTTTGTGAAAGACAGCGAATAATTAATCGGGGGCTTTGCCCCCCTTTTTTCATGCCGATTCTTATGCGCAATCATTTGCCAAGATTCTGCGAAATAGCTCCTGTGGAGTGTACCTGTAAAAAACAGAAATGCACGAACAGGACAAAGCCAGAGAAAAAAAAGAAGGGGAGCAATTAGCTCCCCTTTACTTTTATAGTGAGTACAGTTTGTAGTACTGTGCTGACTGGTTGATGTGTTTGATTCGTTCAATCTGACCCAGAATTGGTATCATCTGTTTGACCCACATGGTAGCTTTACGCTCTCCGTAGTACATACCTCCTCTAAAGAACGCTTCTTCATGGTCAAATGCTTTCATCGTTACTACGTGACTCAGCAGCTTAAAGGATGATTCATACAAGCTCATCGATGCAATTGGAGAAGCCATGAGTTTCTTACCTTCATTGAAGATACCCCAAGGTAGGTAAGTTGAAAGTTCTGTATGAACTCTATCTGTCATGTGCAGCATTGCTCCAAGTACACGGCTGTCCTCATCATCATCTGCAAGACCAAACGCTAATCCGGCAAGGATACTTGATGCTACTAAGTACGTCATTTCCATCATAGTTCTACGGACGTTTGCTTTCTGCATATCTGAGAGATTGTTCCAATGCAGCTTAGCATTGTTCTCAAATCTTCTTAGATCCTTAAGAAGCTGTACACCGAAGTTGAAAGCACTTACATACATACCTTCGTCTGTCATGTCTCTTCTTTCGTTCCAGAAAGACTTACCCGCTTTAGAACCAAATCGTTTGTTCCATCCCGGTCTAGCCCACTTACGGAACTGCATAGCAAGACGACCAAGTGCCATATGCTGAATAGTACCTGCATCATCCTTGTTGTAGATACCGTGTAAGTATTGGTTAACTCCGATGACTTTAGTTTTGAATCGTGCAAGGTCTCTGTCTGTAAGTGCTTTTCCATCTTTAGTCTTCGCACCTTGTTTGATTTTGATGACTCCATCACGTAGCTCCAATGCATCCATTAGAGAAACCTCTTTACCGTTCAGCATTACTTTCTCTGCCATAAGCATCGAGAACAACGCTTGGTTCTGCATACTGTGTTCCCCAGCATGCTGCATGAAGTACAGTTTATCTTTAATCATTGCAAGCTTATGCATTGCACTGTTTCCATCGATCTTGCCTTGAAGTTCATCTTGTGTCTGAAGAACATCAAAACGTTTGATCAGGGCAGCTGCAAAGTTGTCGCTCTTAATCTTGTCACTACCTTTTAGATAATGCATTAGATTGTTAAAGTAGAACTTCTTACCAGCAGCCCATTCTTTTGGTCCAAAGAATTGACCCGCTGCAGCTTCAATGCTCATTTGGATTTCACCGTATATCTTGTTGTTAATCCCAGAGAATACGTTCAAACCGATGCGTGTTAACGACATGTAGTTTTGAGTATTCTTGGCGAGAGCTCTCCAAGTTTTGTTTTCATCCGCTTCGAACTGCTCGTAGAATACCATCTTGAGCCACATATCGTAGTGGTCAAAGATCTTAGACTGCTCTCCTTTAATCTTAGGAGCAGAACTTTCACCCGTAATCAGAGACTTAACCTTATCCTTCTGGCTAATGGTACGAGTCACATCCATGTTACGAAGCTGTTCTTTGATAAGAAGCATGCGACCCTCCATATTGGTTTTGAACCTGTGGTTTAATGCACTCTCAATGAACATCTCCATAGTGTTCTCAAGATCGTAGCTTATAGCTTTAGCATGGAACTCCTCGTTTTTCTTCTTGATCTCGTCATTCTTTTTCTTGAGTTCAGCAAGCTCTGCAGGAGTTTCATTACCAGTAGGCATAACCATATCCAACTCTGTAAACTTCTGCATGTAACGCATCGGTATCATATTGATGATGTTACCGCTTTCATCTACAAGAACTTCTGTTGCTTCATCTTCATCCGGTCTGTTTGGATCCTTCTTGAAGACATTCTTCACAGCATCCCAGAACGACTTATCTTCTACAGGAACTGCAGGCAAGTATCCGTACTTCACAAACTTAGAGTTAGAGTGTGCTACCATCTCTCCCATCAAGTTTTTAATCTTGTTGAGGTACTCTTTTTGTGCTGTACTCAAGGCTTTATATTGCGCAGAACGTACATTCACAAATTTACCGGTGCGTTTTCCATCTCTTACTTCAAAGAAGGAATCCATACTGATACCCTTGCTCTTCATCTCTGCAACTAGATCTTGCCATTGGCTCTTCTTAGCTTTGATACGTTCTGTATTAAGCTCCTTCTCAATGTTGTAGTCTTTGATAGTCAAAGCAATCAATGCAAAGTTGGTATCTGCGAGAGCATCCAATCTGTGCTGTGCCCAGTTCTCATCTGCAAACTCAATACCTTCTCCTTTAAACAGGTTGAATACCTCTTCCTGCACTTTAGGATTAGAACTGTTTTGCTTGAGAAGAATGTTCAAGTACTTCTGAGACATTCTATCGATCTGTGCAATGCGAGATTCAATTCTACTAGACTGGTTGTTGAGCTTCTTCAAAGCTTTTTTAACCTTCTTGTTCTCTCCCATACTTGAATCCAAGTACTTCACATCTTCAAATGCTACAAGTGCTTGACGAACGTTGGCTAGAGATGCGAACAAAGCATCCAAGTTCTCACGAGTAAGGTTACCTTCCTCTTGTAAGAATGCTTCTTGCTTATCTATATACTGAGCAGCGTCACGCAATGTCTGGTCAATCTGGTCTCCCATACGAAGAAGAGCATCTGATTTTTGAATCATCGAGAACTCTTCATATAAGTTTTCAAAGACCTTACCTCCAGAGTTCTTGTATTTCAAAGCAAGCTTCTTAAGCTTAAGCTGTGTGTCTTCTAAGTACTCCTCTACACTGTCAGGACGTTTCTGGAACTGCGTGTAGTCACTCAAAGGTTGAGAACCACGTTGCATATCGTTTTGAATCATCTGACGAGCAAGCTCACGAGCTGCATTAGGTTCAACTCCAAAGAGCTTACCTACTGCACGGAAGAATTTGTTTAACCAGATTCTCCATTTCTTCTCAGAACGTGCCTCAGAGTAGATCTTAGCACCCTCCAAACCTATTGCAGTAACCAATACCTCTTTTGCTAACGCTTCACCACTTAGCTCTGGGTAACGTGCTTCTACTTCTTTCCAAAGTTTAGAGCCTTTAAGCTGTGCAATACCTTGAGCAACTAATGGATTTTTCACACCCAGTAAGTCTACATAGATGTGACCAAACTCGTGAATAACAGTATCGCTAAACACATTGCTAGAAAGAGTAATTACTGTTTGACCGTCTTTAGTCTCTACCTTCGCGTTCTCTTTCATGTTCTCATCGGTAACAACTTTTACATTGATACCCATAGAAGTGCGGAAGTTGTCTTGAAGGGTAGATACTTTTTCATCTACAGTCTGGGCATCGTCTAATGCTCCAGTACTAAACTTAGAGTAGTTCGCTACTGCGGTATCCAAGTTTTGATGAACGATAGAATTCTTTTCAAACTCTACCAGAGTACCAGGAATACCTTTCTTAGTCATTTGAACGTAAGTAACTACGCCGTCGTTATTTGCACCCAAGCGGTACAAACGATCTGCTTTACGATCGTAAATAAACGGTTTAGGATTTGAAGACGAAGTTTTAAACGTTGCAGAGAATGAAGGAATGTTTCCACTAGAATCTGGGCTGAACTTAATCTTATTCTTACTAACCGGGAATCCTTTGAAATCTTTGTAGTGAGTTGCAGCGTAAACCATTGCTGGGGAATCCCCGAACAACGTACCTAAATCTTTATGCTTCAAACGCTTAGTAAGACCCTCACCAATACCGTACTTATTCAAGACCTTCGGAGAGAAGATCTTAGAGAAAGAACCACGTTGGAACGACATCCCTTTAGTGTAGAAATTGTAGTGCACCAGTTTATTGGCAAGTTCTGCAAGAATAGGATCGTTGCCGAACATCATGTCATCCAAAGAATCTGATAGCATCTCATCGATTGCAGTGTCTGTAATGTTATCAAACGAGATGAGCTGTAAACCTTGGTTCTCCGTAACTTCCTTCAAAGACTTTGGAGGAGTCAAGCGTGATACAATGTGCAATGGATTTTGCTCCATCTCTGGGTAGTTGCGTTTTACATACGCAAGTAGTTGAGCAGCTGAAGCATCCTTGTAGTTGTCCTTAGTAACATCTGCACTTGTCTTGATCTCTTCAGAACCTTTTAAAACTGATTCGATATCTAATGCATTTGCAGAGCTGAATGCAACTTCATACACCAAACGTTGGTTAATCAAGTTCTTAGCTTTGCGTACAATGGTATCGTCCCAGCGATTATTGTTGACGTCTTCAAGAATTATGTTGATTGCTGATTGTGCAACAACACCTTCAGTGTAGAACAAGTCTGAGAGAATCTCTAGAGAACGTTTGTTTGAATTCTCGAAGTACGCTTCCAAGATTGGGTACGCACTTTTTTGGTCTAGAGAAAACTCTTGAGGGTAGATTGCTACTGCTGCTTCTAGATCGCCAATTTTTAAAGCAGAAGTTTTACGACCCTTTGGATTTTCAGTATCATACACAGTAATAGACTCAAGGCTGTTTTGAATCGTATTACTAATGCGATGTGTAACAGATGTAGAAGGACCAGCTCCAGCAACATCCGTCTTAAACATAGTGTACCCCTCTACAATAGCATTACCTGCAGCCTTATAGTCTTTAAACTGACGAAGCATTGCAAGCTGCGTAATTTGGTAGTTAATTTTTTGCTCTGCGGTAAGGTTGCTGTAGTTTGCTTCATCTTTTAAAGAGTTAGTTAACGTCTTTAGGTTTAGATGAATGTTAGGTTCTACATTATGGGATGCAAAAATCTCATAAATGTCTTGCGATGCTTTGACTTGTTTGCGAGGTAATCTATTGGTTGCAGTTAGAGTGTTGATTTTATTGATGATCTTAGTTTCTACTTCACTAAATTCATCTACAAACCCATCACCAAAAATACCTTTAGCATCCAAGTTGATTCTTGCTGCTTCACGTATTGAACGTTGCGCAAAGAAGTTCAAGACCATCTCCATAGGTACACCCGTAGAGACCATAGCCATCATTGTAGGCAAGGTGTAGGTATTACCATTGAACTTGTCAAAGATTGGATCTTTAGCGTTATCCACAGTAGCACCTACAAACTCAGCTAAAGAGCTGCTGATTAATCGGTCGTTCATACTGGTGTATGATCCGTCCGGAGCGGCACCAATAGCTGTATGCTTTATTCTAACTCTGTCTCCAGAGATTGATACATTCTTCTCACCGTACTTCTTTTGTAAGGCTTTGCGTTTTTCAGGATCCTTGACAGTGTATTCTATATTGAATCCAAGACTATCATCAAACGACATTCCAGTAACCTGAGCTACAGAAGCGAACACGTTAATGTTTGCTGCAATACCAATCAAACGAGAACCTGTAGCATTACGCTGACGGAATTCTGCTTGAGAGCTGTACAACAATGGATTCATAGCCTCAGTCTCTTCCTGGATCTTGTACGCAATGTCTTTAAGAGTGTCAAACCCTTGAGGTGTTACTACCTCTTGCATATGTGCAGGTTCTTGAAGCACTGTCTGGAAGACATCGAAGATTTCATTCTGACGCTCTTGCATTGGAGTGAGTTTATCTCCAATGTTGCGACGCTGAATAAACAATTTATCGACATCAAAATCCGAACCCATCTGAACTACAAACTCGTCCGGTACAATTACCGTAGAACCCATAGCATTAGGAAGGAAACCTGCAACTCTCAATGGTGCCATAGAAGACTTACCTTCTGTAGGAATACGGTACCCAATAAGCTCTAAAGCTTTAGGGTCAATGTCTTCAATGTTCTTCACCTTACCATCCGCGTCTGTAAATTCAGACTTCATGTATGCCGGGATAAAGATCTCATAGTAGTCAATACCTCCGTCTTCTTTAAACACTACAGAAGGACGTTTACCATCTGGTGCATAGAACGCAGACGAAGCTTGGATCGCTGAGATACCTGCAGCTTTTAAGTTAGTGATGTTATTGGTAAACATCGAAAGCAAGATGCTCTCAAACTTATTTGCAAATCCAGAGAAGAATGGAGGAATGATAAAGTTTCCTTTTTCATCCAGCGTCAATGCTTCACGTAGCATCTTAGATGCTTTACGGTCTGCAAGCTCACGTTGGATTACCGCCTCTAGTTTCTTCGGGTCTGCTTTATAAGAACCGTCCGCTTGAGGTTTAGCACCAATCTGCTCCATCAATGCATCATGCGCTAGCTTGATGTATTCTGACGTAGATTTTTGATACGCATCGTTCAATGCTTTTGCTGAACCGTAAGATCCGTATCTAGCTGTAGGACTAAGGTTAGACAAAATCAACTTAGAAAGCTGAGAACCAATCTTGTTTGTAGTATCTACCAAGTGTTCAGGAGTATCCAACTGAATCTGATAGTTACGATTGTACATTCTCTGGATATTGCTTTTGCGCAATGTACTTGGTGTAAAGACTCCACGTTTACCTCCACGAGCTACGTTGGTAGCACCTACTTTGTGTGCAGTTAAGTAGAAAGCTTCTTGTACATTGTTCTTTTTGTCTGTCATGTAGTCATTAAGCTTCTCTAGCTCTGTACCCTTAATCATTGCAGGAACAAGAGGCATAGAAGAAAGCTTCACCAAGTCAGACTTCATACGTCCCATTTTTGGATCGTATTCACGTCCGTAGTACAAAGGCTTAAGTGGTTGTAAGAATACTTTGCTTTCGCCTATATCTAAGTCTTCACCTTTACGTGCTTTAGCAAACATGGTTTCCCACTGAGCGTTCCACATACCACGTGCACGTACAATAGACTCGTAACGATCAAGAGTAACATACCCTTGAGCATCTGTAGTCTCAATGTTTTTGTACGCTTTTAAAATCTCTGCAGCTTGTGAACGAGGGTTTTTAACCCCTTGCTTAGACAAGTTCATGGTTAATGTATCTTCCATTGCTTTGTAGTTGGCTGCAGGGCGAACCACATCTTCAATAGTCATAGCATTAAATGTTTCTCCAACTACAGCCGGATCAAGAGTGATACCAGGAGTAGTGGCAGAAGCACCACGTTTGTTTGTCTCTACGTTGTTTTTAAACTCGCTGCTTGGTGCGTGGAATAAAACTCCATACTCGTAGTTATGCAAGAAGTTATGCATTGCAAAGTCCATGTAGAACTCACCACTACGGTTGTATTTCTTGATGAGCTCTGTAGCTTTAGGATTCTTGCTGAACTTTTCACGAAGGCTAGATGCTTCTGCAGCAAGCACGTTTTGTTTAATGTACTCAACGTATGCTGCGATTACTTCCGAAGTAATAGCCGTACGGTTAATCAAACCATTTTCATAGAAGATCTTACCAATTATCGGGTGGTTGCGAAGCTCTTCAACACTAACAAGTGTAGGTTGGAATGCACGACCTTCCGTTATAACCTCACCCTTTTTATTGGTGTTGGCGTACATCTGTAAAGACACGTTGTCTTTAGCTTCAGGTTTTGGTGCAGATACATCTTTGAATACACGCTCAGACTCCTTAATAGCAGCCATAAGATCTCCGACAATAGCATTCTTTAACGCTTTATCGTACTCCGGCATACCGCGTCTACCAAATACTGGAGACTTGAGCATGTAGAGTGTAGACTTATCTGAAGGAATAACTGTAGGTGTAGTAATGTAGTCGCCATTTCCAGCTTCTAAGCCTTGGACGAACATTGCTACAGACAGCACATCAAACTCAGATGCTACCATTCCTGAATACTTAACTCCGGAGAATGAGTCATCATTCTTTAATCCGTCAAGAAGACCGTAACCTAGATCATCTCTGCTCTCTTTAACTTCAACTAATCCATCTTCACCGAAGATAGGATCACCGTTTGCATCAAGATTTAAGAAGGTCTTAAAGTATGCAGAACGCTGAATACGTTCATCTTTAAGCATTTCTGTAGCACGCTTGCGGAACTCTAATATACGAGCTGGATTTGATGCCATATCGAAGAAGTTAGACATCATAGTAGAATGTGTTATCCCATAGATGTTTTTACCCTCAACGTTTTGCATCACGTTTTGAATAGCTTCCAACTTGTAGAATTGGACCATTTTACCAAAGAACGAAAGGTTACCTCTGTTGTTGTAGAAGACTTCGTTCTTAGTGCGGTCTACCGTTTCAAACGCTTCAGCCAAGTGCTGTACAGTTTGAACTAGTTTTTTCTTCGTGACCGTTCCTTTATCCAACTCACGTGCAACTGCTTTAGCTACTACATCAACTCCGTTTTCTACCAACGACATTCCCATACGAGACAAAGACTCTGAAACAGCTTCTGCGAACGTATCATTAGGTAATGACATACGCATACCCTTAGTGATTGATTTAGAGGTAGCTGCTGGAGCATCCAAAGCTTGAGCTTTAAATCGATCAATGATTAGAAGTTCACTGTTGTTAGTGTTGATAGGGAATACCTGAACACCGTTATCAATATCAGAACCTACTGTAGGCAGGTAGATTGTAGGACGTTGCTTAGAGAAATGCGAGAAGAATGCACTCTGTAAGTTTTTATCCTTAGCAAGTTTTAAGTATATACTACCAAACGATGGATCTGCAGATTGTGAGAATTCAGCAATACGATTCATCATCTCTTTTACAGAACCAATACCGTATAGATTAGACTCCATGTACGGGTAGATGGTATCAAAGTCAATGAACTCTGCAGTACCTAAGAAAGTACTGTTTTGCACATCGTCATCACGAATCTCAGAAAGACCGCCTTCAATGTAATCAAGAGTATTGAAACTCTTAAGCTTGAACGAAGTCATGATTGCATCTTTGATAACGCTAGAGATTGAATCCTTACCATTAAAATTCAATAAGGAATCTCCATAGTTACGGTACAATCCATCGATGTCTTCATTAGACATCTCAATGCGCTCCATAGAATTGCCCATTCTCTTAGACAAGTTGAGGGTTCTTGGAGTAGCATTGGCTAAATCAATACCAAAACGCACACGGTACGCTTCAAGAGCTTTACTGAACAATCCTTTAATCTTACCAGACTCGTGATCTTTAAATGCATCTAAGACCTTCTGAGCGTTTTCATTATTGAATCTTGGATCCGTAGTGTAACGCTCTAAAGTACTGACAAGCATTCTCTCCAAGATTGGAGCCATAGCTACATCAGGATTGTTCTTGAAGTAGTCTGCATGCTGATTGATCACCTGGTTTAATCCAAAGTGAATTAGCGGTGCCATTGTATTCACTACAACCTGACGCTCTTGGATAGAAGTAAGACCTTCTACAGCAAGGTTAGCTGTAAAGCGCTCAGCATGATTAAGCATCTGCTGAGTAGGTTTGTAATTGAATTTACCTGACTGGATATCACGGAACAAGCGCTCAGTGTGTGTCGGTTTAGACACAAACATGCGGACCAACTCTGCAAGCTTTTTAAACCAACGACCAATAGCAGTTTTAGGCTGCGCTTCTTGAGTCTTGAGAATCATATGTGCTCGGAATTCCTCAGCAATAATCTCTTCTAACTCTAGATCTGGTTTGTTGCCGTGCTTCTCACGAGCTTCAGCATAAATCTGATTACGCTGTGACTCGTCTAAGTACAAGTGCATTGCTGTGTGGAATGCTTCGTGGTATACAGTACCTTGAATAGCTTGATTAGAAAGAACAACTGAAGCATTTGCAAACATACCGTATGCAAGCTGACCTCCATTTTCAATCAAACCACGTACACGAATAAACGGTACATGTGGGAATGCTTTCTTAAACCACGCTTCTGCAGCATCTAAATCTTCAGTACCATTAAATGGAACCTTAGTACCATCTGTACGAAGAAGTAAACCTGAACCCGCATCAATTGGTCCAAAGTCTGGAAGATCCGGAAGATCGTTAGGGTCCTTGACATCTGTTTGATCTTCTACAGGTGTAGGATCTAAGTCTTGTTGATCGAACAAAGTTCCTTGTACACCTACGCTAGAACTAGGAGCATTATGTACAGTGCTTACTGCAGAACCTTGAGCCGCTTGCAGCATATTTTCAATCTCTTGAGCATATGCCTGACGTACAGATTCTTCTTTTGCAGTAAGTTTTTCCCCATCTACAAGCTTTTGTGCAATCTTACGACGTACAGTAATTGGAACCTTACCGGTATCTACAAACTTATTGTAGGTTTTATCTGTAAGGTTTGTTTGACGCCCTTGAATACCTGCAGGTTTTACAGCTGGAGCTTTTGTAGCTGGAGATTTTGGAGCAGGTGTTGAATTACCTAGCGTAGGTTTAACTACTTTCTTATCTGCAACACCTACAAAATCAAACTGGATTGTAGCGCCATATCCAGCGTTTGTCTTTGAGGTAATAGGACTTGCAAAGCGTACACCTTGTTTAGTTTTAAAGTGCGCTAAGTTTGTTTTAAGTACAGTGGTCAAGAAGTCCAAGTAGCTATCATAAGTCTGCTCTACACCTTCCTTGTTTTTCACTGTAAAAGGCTCTGAGTTGAGCTGATTAAGACGCTCGTTGTTTACATCCAAGAAAAGTGACTCTGCAGCTGCTTCCATGGCTTGATCGACAGTCATGTTTACAGGCTTACCACTTCCAGCTACAGCATACTTTTTACCCTTGTCTAATGCAGCAGAGTTGATATCTACTACCTGCATCTTAGGTGTAGAGTTTACTCCAAACTTATCCTTGATTACGATCTCTAAAGCACGACCGTTTTGAACCGGCAGCATAATGCTCAAGTAGTTACCTACACGATGCACTGTAATACCACTAACTTGGTTACGTGTGTGTGCGTACTGTGCTACTTGTGCAAGAGCGTTTTCAATAAGCTCATTCTTAATATCTAAGTCAGGATTTTGCTGTAGCGTAGAGATAAGATTATTCATTGCATCTTTGAACGAAGTTGTAGCTCCGGCTTCTGCAATGGTTGGAGAGAGCAATGGTACTGGAATAAGTCTACCATCAATACCCTGTACACGTACATACACTCTACCTTTTGTAAAAGAGTCATCCTGGTTAATAGGACTGTTATCCTGCTCTGATACCTCCATTACATCTTCGGGATCCTTAGACGACTGAAGTAAAAGATCAGATTCTGCATACCATAAACCGTCTTCTTCGATAATCTCTTTAAACGGTTCAATAGATGATGGCTCTGCAGTGTTTATAAGGTTACCGGAATTCTGACTGGTAACCACAACTTCTACATCACCCTTAGCTTTATTTAGAACTTCCCAAACTTTTTTGGTTTTATCTGCACGACTTTGTTCGATCATTGCCTTCTCTGCGTCTCTTCCAGATCTAGCTTGTCTAGCTCTATACTCTGCTACAGCTAATGAATAAATACGACCGACTGGAACACCATCTTGGTTTACAACCTCAGCATACTCTGCACCTTTCTTAGGTGTTACTCTGCGGATAGTAAGGATATCTCCAGACTGTAGGTTGTAAATAGCATCTAAAGAATCACCCAGTAGGCTATCTGTTAGATCATTCACACTATAAGCTGCAGAACCATTAGCAATACTAAATCCGTTTAGTAAGTCCTGACCGAGGACATACATATCAAGCTCTACATCTTCTACAAGCTCAAGCAACTCTTCATCAATATCTGAGGCTTGGTCTTCAGCTGTAGGTTGATTCTTAACGTTAATTACTCGTCCATCAGCACCAATGATTTGACCACGGTCATTTTCTGCGCTTTCAGAAGGACTAGGAGGAATTGGGATATTAGAGTCTTCACCGCTAGAAACATCTACAAGATCACGTAAGTCTTGAGCATCTTCATTTACAGGAGCAGGCTTACCAAAGATGTCCATATTAGGAGCTTCGTTTGGTTGACCGTTAGGAGTTGGAACTGGTCCTTCACCTGGATCATTACCTGGAGTAGGAGAAGGTTCTGTAGGTTCACCTTCCACTAAATTATCATGCTCCGCACGAGCTGCTTCAGCAGCATTACCGTTAGCAGCAGCTCTGTTTAACTGTACAATACGTTTAGCTGCAGCTTTACGAATGTCTTCCGGTACATTCTTATCGTTCGCAAGATTCTTTAAAGTATCTGAAACTTCCGTCTGCTCTTGAATGAATTCTAGTTGCTTCTTCTTTGCGTCTTTAACTGCACGATCTTCTGCTTTTTTAACTTGCTCTTCCGCTTTAGCCTGACCTTCTTTACTTGAAAGCTCTTGCTGACGGTTATTGTAGATGGTATCATGCAGCTTGTACATGAGCGTCTCTACTTTTTTAACCAAGTGATCAGTAGTGATGTTTTTAGGAAGAGTCTTAGGTACAGGTACGTTTAAGTTCGACATCGATGCCTGGACTTCACGAGACATCTCTCTGTACGATTCCGCACGTTCTTGCTGACCGTCTTTAACTGCTTCGTTAGCAAGGTTATCAAGAACAGCTAAAGTCTCAGCATAAGTCTTAGCATCTAGAGATTGCTGCTGGTCCTGATCAAGATTTAATCCTGATTCGATATTACGTAATGCAGATTCTGCATCACGCAAGTTTTTAGAATTCTCTTGCTTTGCTCTTTCTAAGTTTGAGTATGCAGACTCAAGAGCAGCTTTAGTACGCTGTGATACATCACTGTAGAAGAACTTACCTGCATGTTTTTTGTACAAGCTTTCAGCAAGTAAGACTTGCTCTTTAACTGAAGCTACAGATTCTTGGAGCTCTTCTTGAGTAGCGTATCCACCGTCTACCAACGTTTGTTGGAACTTTGGGTCTTCAAGTTGTTCAAGAAGTAAGTCAACGTTACCGGCTTTAGCGGCATTACGTCCTAATTCATACGCAACGTTTTTCTTAATTGCCTGTACATACTTCTCCTTTGTCTTAGGATCAAGATCTTCTGCAGCTTCTACAGCTGCAATCGATGATGTAGCAGTAGTAATTAAGTTTTTACGGTTGTTGATTTCTGCAAACTTAGCAGTTTTAGATTGTGGACCAGTGTCTTTAGCGATCATAGCACCAACACCGGAATACACAGTACCACCTAGAACACCCCAAGTAGCACCTTCCCACATATGACCATCTTGCATGTACTCTCCAAGACGAGTACTAAATTTAGTTTCTTCGTCTCCGTCGTAATCAAGAAGTTGTTGTGCGTAGTAGTTACCCTCTTCAGTACCAATAAAGTTGATTGCTTCTTCAACCCCTTCAGATAGCTGTGATGCAATTGGAGATACAATAGGATTAGCTCCGTACATGATCTTCTGCAGACGAGATAGCTTTTGACCATTCTTTTCAAGAAGCTTGGCGGTTTTACCTAAAGCACCTGTACGTGTTGTAATCTTAGCTCCTTTAAGAAGTGGTGCAAATTGCAATGCATCAAATACAATGTTTGCAGAGTTGATCTGGTACGAACGCCAAGAAGCGCGAGATCCTACATACTGAGCAAACTGATCATCAGTAATGTTATCAGTGCCGTAGTATTCTTTCGCCTCACGGTAAGTTTCAGACTGCTTGATGTTCTCACCCTCTTCACCCTGTAAAGAGTTTAAGGTTTGATTATAAGCACCGTCGTATACTTGGTATGCTTCACGGAAGTTTTCTGCGTTACGCGATACAGCAGCACCCAATGCAAGCTTAGTTGCATACTTGGTACCAGCATTCATTCCAGATAAAGCTTTACCTAGCTTACCAAGACGCCCTGCTTTACCCATTTTACTGAGCAAAGAAAGACCTGATGTAGCAGCTTTAGCTGGAACAAGCATTGATAAGGTAGAGAATACGCTTGGTACGTTGCTGAACCACCACCCAGAATCCATTACATCAAAAGCTTCTCCTGGATTTGTACGGTAGATTGGAGCAATGTCTTGCGCTCCTTCACGGATGCTACGACCGAACTCTAAGATTGCGTTATCAAAATCTGCAGATTGATTAGTAACCTCATCGTTTACTGCTTGAAACAATCCCGGAATAGATCCAAGACCTTCAACAGTACCACCGACTACTTCTCCTACAGATTGAACTAAAGCATTACCTGCTTGTGAATACCATCTTTGGTTATTAGCACGCTGAAGGTCAATGTTCTCTAAAGGTTTAATTGTCTGCAAGTACTTCGAATATGACGCGTTGTCAATTGAAGTTTGCATAGTCTGCAGAACTGGAGCGTAGCCTTCTTTGCGGACTTTAGCTTCCATATCTGCTGCAGATACTAATCCTTTAGATTCAATGCCTATTTCAGGTGTATCACCCTGCATTTGTTTCTGGATTTCCCCAGCACTTAATGGCTGAGATTGACCCCCATGTTGTTTTCCCATTATAGTTTATTTTTCACCTTTATATGATTTGTAAATACCTTCAGTAATTGCTTTAGCTTGTTGCAAGTTAACGTATGAAGTAGATGCACCTACTTTAACTGGTTTGTTATTTTTATCTAAACCGTAAGTCTGAATTTGGTACACACGCTCTCCACTTGGAGTTGTTTTAGTGTAAACCTTAGCAAGTGTAACACCATTTTCCACTAAGGGTACGCTAACATTTTCACCTTTTAAAGATTCTATCTGACTGGTGTAACGGTAAGGTGTATCAATCTGTGCAGCAGTTCCTGCAAGTTGTCCGGAGAAGTCTACAGCTCCAGGTAGTTGTGCAACTGTTCCTTGTTTTACAGCAGAATCATACAATGCGTTTGCAAAGATGTTTACGTTACCTGCTCCTACTCCTTTAACACTAACTGCAATCTCTTGTCCTTCGTAATCGGTAACAAATTCTTTAACTTCAGCTCTAAGATCCTTTTTCTCTGTTTGAGTCAGTACAGGAATTGTAAATCTGATAAGACTTCCTTTAGCGGTCGGAGCGCTTACAGCTTCAGGCATTAACTCAAGTGCCTCAATAGTATTTCTAAAACCTTGAGTATCTGTTATAGGACCTTTATTAGTTCCAAAGATTTCAATGTTTCCACTCTTAATTGCAGACTGCAAAGTTAAATCCGCGTTAGATTTTCTTATGGTTTCATTGAAGTTTAACCATTGCGGAGCAAACGTGTTTGTGTTAGACACCTCGTCCATGTATCCGTCAAAGTCTTCGCTACTTAAGAACTTATTAATTTGATCTCTACCTGTAGCTAATGCATCAAACATAGAACCAAAGTCTGCTTTTTCAGGAGCTTTTTCGTAGACTTCTTGGTAAGTCTGATTGTAAATTTCTTGAGCTGTAGAGTATTTCTTAGCATCATTATCAAAAACATTGTTTCCTGTAGAAAAACCAGACGAAGAAATCATACTACTAAGACGACCAGAGCTTTTTCCAGGTATAGAAGAAATGCCTTGAAGCTCTAAATTACGTGCAAACTTAGCTGCAAAACTTTCCTCAGGGGTAAGGTTATTAAAATATTGATCTTCAAGATCTTTAATTCTAGAGTAGTCTGATATTAAAGCATCCTTGTTTGTCTGAGCAGCTTGTCTAACTTCTTCAGATAAAGAAGGGTCATTAATAGTCTTATCGTAGTTAGCCATTAAGTTACCCATATCAAGTAACTTAGCTTGATACTCATCACCTGTAGGTATGTTTGCAAAATTGTATTGAGACCCGGTATTAGCAAGTACCATGTTTGCAAGCTTCTTGTCCAAACCTCCAGATCCAAATGTAGGATCACCTTTAAGACCTGCAGTTCGTTTTTCGAAACTCTCACGAGCAACCATTGGGTCGGCATATCTACTACGAACATAATCTGCTGCAGAAATCTGTGTACCATCCTGCAAAGTCAAGGGAGTGTTCGGATCAAAATTTTCGTCTACTACAGACAAGTCTCCTGTAACCTCGTACAGAAGAGCGCGTGCTTCATCATTAATCTGACGAGCTATTGATGGATCTGCTTGAAGCATTGCAAGTGCTGCCTCTCTTAACTCTTTAGGGTCTGCACTTTCTAAACTGCCTTCACGAATGTATCCTCCTTGAACTGCTTGAGCATATGCAGTTTTATCTGATTTCCACCCTTTAATAAGATCACTTACCTTTTTTTGGATCTGTTGATCTTCGTAGAAATCTACCTTGCCAATAGTGTTGTAACGACCAAACTCATCGGGAGTCTCGCCTACACCACCTTTTGCAACATAGTCCGCATGTTTTTGCTTGACTTTAAGTTGTTGAGCAGGATTAAGGCTTGCCGCCTTTTCCATCATTTGACTGTAGTTTGCATAAGTAGACTTGGCTGTTTGCAGCTGCTTGTCTTTAGCAAAATCTTTAGCTTGCTGACGAACTAAATCTCCCGCCATTTCATAAGCACCAGAACCGGCAATACGTTCTTGCTCGTCTCTGATTGCTTGTAAGCGACGGTCTTTGATTGCCTGATCTACTGGGTCCGTTTCTATTTGGTAAGCCAGCATATCAAGCTTATCTAAGTTCTCACGGTTAGCTATAGCTCTCTCTTGCAATGCGCCTGCTGATTGCTGAAACTCCTGAAGAGGAATGCTCTTGTATTGACTTACAAAGGCACTCGATTTAAAATTACTTAGAGGATCTTGCATTGTCTACAAAAGGTTTTAAGAAGTTAAACAATTGCGGATTAGACTGTTCTAGAGCCAAGAATTGGCTGTATCCCAAACCGTCATCTGCGTATGCTGCAATTGCTTTATCACGTGTTGCGGCATCTGAATACAGAAGATCTGCGTATTGTTCAAAGTTGTTAAAGTTACGAGCAAGAAGATCAGAATCAAACTGTTTAGCTAATGTATCCATGCGTTCACGGTCTAGCGCCATTTGATTGTATTCTCCTTTGATTTGAGCAGCTTTAGTTCCCATACCCTGTACTAGTCCAAGACGAGCATTAGTAATCATGTTGTTAAAGTCTGCAAGGTTCTGCTGGTTTTGAGCAGCAATACCCATGTTGGCATTAATGTTTTGCGTAGCAAGCTCTCCAGCCTGATTGCGTAACGCCAACTCTTGATTAGCTTCTTGCTGACGGATACCTGCAACTTGTTGATTGGTTTGTGCCAGTGCTGCAAGTTTAGCGTTAGCTGCAGAAGCACTGTTAGACAATCCGGTATCAAGCCCTACATTGGTAGCAAGACGATTGTTTTGAATATCCGCAAGAGTAGCTGAAGTATCAATGTCTGTAGACATTTGATTCATGCGTTGCATAGGAAGCTCTGCAGGTTTCTCTAGCTTCTTCAACTGATTCATCGCATAAATGTCTCCTGCAAACTGTGCTGCATAAGGCATAAAACCTTTGACAGCACCAAGACCTTTTCCTAATTCTGTTTGACCAAACGGAAGACCATTGAGCTGTGCAAGGTCCTCATTAGAAACTGTATCTAAAGGAGCTCCTCCTACCGGACGTGGACCAATGTTTAAGTTTGGAGTCAATGAAGGTGCTGCAGTTCCAAACAAATTGGTATACGTTTTAGGTGCTAAGTTCATTAGTGCATTAGGATTAGTAATGCCTGCTAACGGATCTGTTTCTAATGGACCACCAGTAACATACTTAGGAAGCATAGCACCACCGTATTTAGCCATAGGCATTTGAGGATTCTGAATCCCTTTAGCCGCTTTGTGGTCTTCTTGAGATTGGTACAATTGGTTTTCGTACTCTGTAAGACGAGCAATAGAACGCTCTGCAGAGTTAATGGCAAAACGATCCCCAGTACGGAGAGCCTCTTCTAGCTTCTTTTCGTATTTGCCTCTTTTACTTGCAGCCATTTCTGCTGCTTTAGCATAGGATGTTTTAGCCATGTTACAATGATTTTAGCTTTTTAAGCATATCTTTTTTCACGTACAATCTGTTAGAGAAGACACGTGCTTGGTTGTCATTTGAAGCTCCAATACCTTGAGAAGGATCATTGTGAGAGTCTCCCTCAAACTTAGACGTATTAGAGTTAAGTTGTTTGATGTCTCCATTCTGATCAGTATCCGGAACATCATTAGGAGCATGTTGGATAACTTCTCCACCTTCCGCTAAGTACTCTGCAGATTGTGTAGGAATCTTACCGCCCATTGCCATACGGCTAGGCATGTAAGAAAGCTCTTTCACCCAAGCAGTATCTGGAGGAGTAAGCATAGAAATCTCTCTATTAAATGCTCCTAGAGGTTGTACTTCTTTAGAATACATTCCAGGACCTTGTACAATGTCTTGTGCAGCATTCTGTGTTTTGTATCCAGTAATTAAAGGAGATAGTTCATGAGCAGCGTGGTGAATAGAATGACTTGCATGACCTGCATGTGCTGCAGCTTCCGCTGCATGAGCAACTTCAGATGTACCTTTACCTAAATTGTAAAGCTGTTTCATTTTAGCAATACTTGCCATATCTCCAGCTACTCCAGGAACACCTGCAGCCATATCTACAGCTCCGAATCCTGCATACATAGCAGCTTTACCAGGTTTCCCTTGGTTAGCATAGTAAGCAGATCTACCAAAACTAATACCTCCATTTAATACATCTGCACCCGCACCAACAACTTGTGCTACAGGGTTTGGAGTATTACCTGCTGCAATTGCTGTAGTACCCAATGCAATTTGAGTAGCATCTAATGGATGTTCTACAGCGTAATCAATAACATTAGTTTTAAAGTCTTTAGCATCTTGAACAGCTTGTGCTCTATTCTCTTGACTAAATACTTGGTTTGCTCCAGTTACAGCTCCTGATATTATATCCTCATAAGTTACGGGTACACTAGAGTTACCAATAGTGCTTTGAGGGGAAAGAGATCCCGCAGACGGCAAGCTATTACCTGCTAACAATGACATATCAAAAGGTGGAGGATCTGTAGGACCTCCCATTGCTTGCATAGGAATACCTTGAGAGTTATCACTAGTATAATACAATAAAGTATTTTTATCTAGCATACTTCTTGTAGAGTCTTCTAACTCTTCATTCATACGAGTACATCCGCCTGATACACGACCACAATCTTCAGCCATAGTACCGTGGATACCTGTAGGTACTTCTTTCCACGAACCATTTACATAAGCAGCAAATCCATTAAACTCATCTCCGTAGTTTTTATTACGTTGAGTAAACTCTGCTTCACGATTAATTTTAACCCAACCTGATTGTGTTTGATTAGTCCCTTTACCAGAAGATCTACCTTTAGAGGTATCTCTATCTCCTACGTTTTTACCAAGCCCTACCTGATCTAAGTACTTGTACTCACCCGTATCAAGAGTTACTTGATACATAGCTCCTGTAGGTTTATCTACAACAAAGATGTAGTCTTTATTAACGCCATTCTTTTTATAGAAATCTTTAGCAAAATTTAAATCAATAGATCCTGGGTCGTCTAACACAATAGGATCTTTGTCGTCATTTTTAGTTAAGCTAACTTCTACTTCTTCTACAGTCTTAGGTTCTGGTTTAGGTTTTGCGCTTGCAACTTTTTTAGGAACCTTTCTTACGGGTTCTTTAAGAAGTCTTTGCATTTCCTTTACCTCCTTATCAGAGTATTTATCTGCAACAGAAGAAGCCATAGGCTTTTCCGCAAACATAGGTGCAGGAGTTTCTGCTGTAATAGGAGCAGGAGTTGCAGCTGCCGGAACTCTAAAGTCTTGTGAAGTATTGCCAGGAATCTCATTGCTAAATCCTCCGCCCATAGGTACAGGATTATACATAGGACTTGGTTGTGCAGGAACTTGATTAGGATTTGGGTACATTGTAGGTAACCCGCCAGTATCTTCTGGGTAATCCATCATTTGTAATGGAGCCTCTTTTTGTTTTACGGGAGATTGAGGTGCAGGTTCTGCAGACTCTCCGTATATTTTTGTGCGGATAGCGTCTAACGCTGTGCCTTGTGCATTAATCCAATTAGAGTTACCACGCCTGCGCGTTAAGTATTTATCACCTACTTTTTTATATTCGTAAGGATCTCCTTTAGGTTGTACAACGCCTCCGTCTTCAAACTTTTTAATAGTACCTCCGTAAGCCATCATAAAACCTGCGTCTGCTACACCTGATGTAGGGTATGTAGCAAGAATAGCTTTAGAAGCTTGCATGTTCGCTGCTTGAAGCTGTGCTTTACGCATCTCATCAGCTCTACGTTTTTCTTCAGCTGCTCTGTCTAGTTCAGCTTGTTGTCTGCGTTCTCCAATAAGACCTGCAGCACCTCCTATAAGAGCTCCCGCACCCGCACCAATTGCACCTCCAATCCCTGGAACAATCATGTTACCAAGCTTTGCACCCATACCTACACCTTTAAGAGCTCCTGCTCCTGCAGCAGCGTAAGGATTAAGGTCTCCATCAGCAGCATCAACACCACCGATAATGTTACCTAACTGTGATCCAATATCTAGAGCTCCTTGTAAATTAAACTCTCCTCCGTTAGAATAACGAGGGAGTGAGCTACCCTTCATACGAGATTTGGGTATGCCTGTACGATACAAGTCTTTTGCGTTTGTGTACTTCATAATTTATTGATATCTAGAGGGGCAGCTGTAACAAAGATAGCATTTTTTCAGCACACCTCTTTTTTCAAAAAGTCTAGTAAAACATGCTGTGTATCAAAACAAAAGAAGTGAGCCCGATAACCGAACCCACTCCCAAACGCTTAACACAGTTTATATAAATTTTTCATATGTTTTGGAGATACTATTCCGATATCATCTTAGCAATTTTACTACTCGCGTTCTCAAAGTTTCTTACAAACTCTGGGTCGTTTACAATATCGTTGTTGTATCCTACAAAGTCAACACCTAATATACCCACTACCTTACCTTTTTGTATCAATGGGCGGCAAATAATAGATTTGATGCCTTGCTGCTCTAAGGTGATGCGTGAGGTGTAGTCAGACATATCATCAATATTGTAATAGGTCATACGACCAGATAGAACCTCATTAATCCACCAACTAAATAGCGATACTTGTAAGTTCTGTAAGTTTTCCGCTTCTCTACTTACTCCCTCGTTAACCATCTCATAGGTACAGCTAAATCGTTGTGCGTGTTGCCCAGTATAGAAAGTAATACCGTTATGGAATTGGAACACATATATCCTTGATGCTTCTGATTCGTTTAGTATCTCGCTTAACTCCTTGTTCACACCTGTAGAAGCTTCTACTTGTACGGGTATAGGGTCTTTCTGAAAGTACGATTCAATGGTGTCCTGGAAGTTATACGTCAAGACGACAGCAAACAACATGACTATAACCCACCAGCGTTTTTCTTTCTTTAAATAGTCTAAAAATTTATCCACCATAATTACAGGAAAGTATTGTAGCCAGCCCAGCTTACTAGGCAATAGGCTTAATATTTTTTTAAACATCTCACCATTTTACTTTATCAGCAACAGCTGTACACATATCAACAAATTCTTCTTGAGTATACTGTTGTTTGCTCATATTCACCATTTTGTGAACCCATTGAACATTACCCTCAATGTATCCTTTAGAAGAGTCTATTCTGTCTAATGATGCTGTGTTTTTGTTTACTTCCATTGCATCAATATCCCAACCCGTCAAAGAACATTTAAAGTCTTGCTCAATCAATAAGTCTGCTAAGTATTCAAACTCAACATCCCAATCTATATTTCTTAGTGCAGCGTGTGCTTTATATTTTTTAGCAAAAGAAAGCCTAAGTACATTTTTAATCCAACCTTTATGGCAATTCTGCTCAGGATTAGAGTTAGAACACTTTTTACATTCTTTACCTTCATTGTAAGACATTACAGCATAGTTGCGTCTTAGGTATGATTGTTCATCACCACAGCTAGGACACGGTTTATACCAACGTCCGTCTTCACCTTTATATACTTCTTCTGGTAATTCTAAAGCGCAAGCCATAACGGTAGTATTAAAATCCATTTTTCACGATTAGACCAATAAGCTGCAGAAAGTTTACCCTTTGCTATGTTTTTTGCATGACGAGCTTTAAAACTTTCTCTGCGTTTACGCGCCCCCGTCGACTCACCGGATTTTTTCGGAGAGCCTTTAACACCTTGTTGACCAAATCGAATTGTTTTAATTGTATCACCTACTTTAGCTACGACTACGTGCGATTTTTTAGGATGCTTAGGAGTACGTTTTGGTTTATTGTACCCAGAAACACCTGCACGTGTAAGTCTTGAATCTTTCTTAGCTGCCATTACCCACTACAACTTTCACAGTTCTCTGGATCATCCAGGTTACACGTTGGTTGTTCTACATTCTCTAGTTCATTGATGAAGTCATCCATGGACCCACCAAAGTCTAAATCTTTCTCCGACATTTTCTAAGTAATTATAACACGTTAGTAAACAAAGTGTTATCTGTAAGATGCTCTAGCTGCTGCTGATACTTCATACAAATATAAGTATTTATTACTAAGATTGTCTGCTTCCAATCTTAGAGTAATATACTTATCAATGAAGCGTCTCTGCTCATACCAGGGCTTACTTACATCTAACAACCCATAATCAATTACACCGTACTCAGAGACAATATCTGAGTCTGGGGTATCCAGCAGGTCACGGAACGCATTAAAGTGCCATGTACCCTCTTTCTCTCTTATGTTGCTGTTATTTACCAAAGCAAGCTTCTGGGATAGCTGATAGCTGTTGTATACTGTAGCTGAGGTAAATGTTTCTTTCTTCACACTCCCTTCAGAAGTGTTAATGCATTCTGTAATCCAGTTGAAGTTTGAGAACACTTTGGTCTCATTCGGAGCTGGATTAAATACTATGTCAATCATTGTTGGATACGTAACACCGTAATAAGTACCTACGTTACCAACGTTGTGCTGATGAATCTGATCTGTAAAACTAAACACCTTGTTACGTGTGCTCCACATTAAACTTGGTTTGTACGAGTGGTACGATACCCAAGCATCAATTGCAGGAGAGTAACTCAGTGTCCATGAAGTGTATTCTACATCCGTCTCGTTCATATCAAACGGATCTAGCTCTACAACCCCAGGTAGTTCTCTACCTGGAACACCTACATATAATCCATTGTTCACGATGTAGATGTAGCCTAAAGCATATGGGTCGTTATACTGTGCTTCACTAGCTAGTTTGGCAAGACCTGTATTTGTAAACTTCCAAGAACGCTTAGAAATTAAGAATCGGTTGTACTCCTCGTCAAAGGTTACAGCAAAGCCATTACCTTGTTTATGAGCAGGTGCATCCCACAAATCATATCGATGTGCAATACCCTTAGCTTTGAGTTGATCCTTAAGCTTAAACGGTAGGTTAGAACGTAACCAATTGCGAAGACCTTTATTACTAATTTCATTTAACTGAGCACCAATGTTGAAGATCTTGGCTTGCTCTACATCTGTAAAGAAGTATCCAGCCTTAGTAAGAGATACCCCTGAAAGATGTTGAGCTCCTGCATAACCTGTTGGAGTATCAATAATTTCACGAGGAGGGAGATTAAATATATCACCAGTACCCAAGTACACAGATGCCGCATCAGAGGCGAGCTGTTCCTTACCAATTGTTTTAAAGATCGAATGTTCATGGTGGATAATAAGTTCTCCGTTGTACTCTTCAATGTTTGTAATCTCTCCTTTGTTGCGTACATGCTCATAGTAATCTTGCGATCTGAACTTGCGCCATTGGAGTTTACTGTTCTCAGACTGTTGAACTACAGATCTTGCAATACGTGTCGGGAACTGTGTAACAAAGTCTGAAGCTACATCATCATATGGAAAAGCGGGCTTGGTAGTATTAATCGTTTCGTATGCAGGATTAATCAAGTACTGGTTCAGATACTCACCTGCATAGTAGGTGATACCCTTGAAGTTTAGTACCGGCTTAAGTCCTGGGTCTTCATACATCTTACTTATAGGTAGACGTGAAGGTGTAACGTAATGCGCTCTACGAACGGAGTTACACTCTACGTTGTCCTTGAAGTAAGTATATCCATGATGATTCTTATCTAATACCTCGTCATTAGTATCATCGTACATGTCGGTGTTGTTGTTATCTTCTTTGGTCATGTACAAGAACTGTACACTCGCAAGAGTAACATCACCTCCATAGATACGAGGAGTACGAGCATACATAGCCAGCAGAGAACCACTGATAAATGTATCTGAGAGACTAGGGTTGCGTAAATCAAACACTACGCTAGTAGAAGCTAAAGTCTGCGTGTTGTACCCTACATAAATGTTAGGTACGTACTGACGCAATGAGGATATCATTATCTGATTGCTGATGTATCCTTCAATCCCTTTTTCTAGGAAGGTAGACTTTCCTCTCCAGCGTCCTGCTACAATACGTGAAGCTGTGAAGATACCTGCTTCCTCACGTTCAGCATTATCTTCTACTTCATTGTTAGCGGGTATATACTTGAATTCTCCAAGGTCAGATACATAACCTGCTTGGTTGTCCAAGTTATTACCACTGGTGTTTTTCCACGGTACATTCTTATACCATTCTGGTACTGTATACAAATTGGTCAACGAAGGTTTCTTCGCCAAAATCATTGGATCGTATACGCGTAAAGAACCACTAAGTACTGTAGCTTCATCACATCCCAGAGAACCGGGAGCAGTGGCTGAACCTAAAGTTGTAATAGTTACATCACCCTGTAGAATGGTTACAGAGTTTTGGTCTGCAGTAGTTTCAAATACTTGACCTGGGTATAAAGTCTTAAGCTGAGGTACACCTGCACAATCTGTATACGAAATCTTAGCATCGTTCTGATAGCTGTTGTTTTTAATCTCGTATCCGTAACATGCTGTAGGCGTAGTTTCGTAACACCCAGGTTCAACCGGATAACTTCCTGCTGGATCCCAGTTTTCTGCATCTTGGAAATCTTTATCCAGAACTGGCAAGTACGTCAATACATCCATATCTCCAAAGTCGCGAGCTGCATAGAAGATGGTGTATCCTTTTACCTTATCTCTCAGAGCACTAGGAAGCGCAATGTTATTGAAGCGTACACCGTAGACAATGTTACGCTGGTTGAAGTTTGCAATGTTAGCTGCCATCTTCTGTACAGATGGAAACTTGTGGTGCATTACAGGAGCACCCTGAAGGTTAGCTGTGATTGACCCTAAACCATTCTTCACTAACCAAGAGTCAGAAGTTGGGTATGTTTCAGTTTCATTACGGTGGTAACTCATTGCTCCATAGTGGAACGTGTAGTCAGTACCAGCATGGACATCTTGTTCTGTTACTGTACCTGAGTAGGTGCTGTAATCATTGACGTCAATATTGCGTAATGGAGTATCCGCATTGATAGGACCATACACACTAGCATCCTCAGATAGTCGACCAGGTATATGGTATGCAGGAGAATAGGTACCGTCTTTTAATACAAACGAAATGTAAAACGCATAAGTAGCTCCCGGCATAAAACCTCTGTACGATCCATACTCCTCTGGAGATAACTGTTTATCCTTACGGCTAATGGATGTGAGGTTTTCTTCAAAAGTCCACTCAGAAGTAATAGCATTAGCATAAGGCTGGTAATCAAAAAAGGTGTCTGTAGTAAGGTTTGCAAGATGTAGTCGATCATTAAGAACCGTCAATGACTTTGCTGTCTTGTAAGAAGCATTGTTAATGATGATGTCTTCGTATGATTCTTCTCCTAATGTTTTACCGGTCCATACATAGTCTAACTCTCCAGAAGAAGGAATCTGTAAACGTGTAATGTAATGACCAGTCTTAGCTGCGTTCTCTGTACGTACAACGTACAAACGAACGTAATCGTAATCTGTATCTAGGTTCTTGATATCAAGTGAGATACCAATAGATGTTTTACCGTCATAGTCTAAGCCATCCCCTACAAGGTATGACCCATAACCACCAAGGAAGTTTGTACCTACCTGATCGTCTATTTCGTAAGCTACGAAGAAAGTATACGCACCATTCTGAATAGAACCTGTCTCATTTGAGACTAGGTCTCCTTTGACTGATGGCGGCATAGCTTCCGCAAACAAAGACATACGTTTGATGTACTTTGCATCCGGAGTAGTTGTATCAAATCCAGGAGCATCAATGTTTAAGATGCGAGGAGGATTGTTGTTATCCGTCCAAGCAACTACAAGTTCATCATTAGGATTGTAGTAATACACCCCTTTAAATGGATGCTCTGGTGAAAAGGCAAGGTCTGCGTGTGAAACGATTGGCGTCTCATTGCCCTCAGAATCAAGATAGACAATCTCAGAAAGGTATGAAGAACCAGAAAAGTATGTATCTGCCACATAGAACAAAACAGAAGCATCATCACGTACAGGTATTACCCCTACTGCAGTGTATCCTTCTCTATTGTAAAATGCCGTAGTACCAGGCTCGGTAGCTACAGCATAATCCAATTTTGTAAGCAACGCATTCTCTGCGTGTCTGTATGTAGAAGGTTTCTGATCGTTTGGTGCAGAATCCTTGTGTAGTCCTCCAACTAATTTCATCGTCCTAGTCGTTCTTGAGTTTGATTACCCATAAAGAAGTCTGAGTGTGCATTGATGTTTGGAACCAAACGCACCCACATATTTTTGAAAGATTCCATCTTATCAATCGATGGGTAAGCCGCATCATTCTGAGCTGCTACACAGTAGTGTTTCCACTGTTGATCTGCAATCTGCCAATTAAAGTTTTCGTTCTTGTATCCACCCATCATCATCTGACGGATAATGTACCACTCCAACGCTTGTTTGTAGTAGATGTTATCCGGGACCATAGGGAACCCACAATCATCTAGCGGGTATCCGTCGTAATGTAGTTTGATTGAGCCATCCTCAAAAGAAGTGACTACATAGTTAGGGTTGATTACATAGTAGTCATTGCTGCGACTACGTCCTGATGTAAGCTTGCTTTGAGCAAAACTGCTTTCACCTGTAGGAGAATTCTGAACTACACCAGGCGTTGTTTCAAAACGAGCAGACGTGGCTGTAGAGCTGTCTTCGTTTGGAGACATTAATGTAGTGCGGTTCTTATCGTATGCAGTGGTATCAGTACCGTACACCAAAGCTCGTCCTTCATATTCTACTTGAATCAACTGGTACAAATCACATGGAATCTCTGCTCTGTGATTTTCTACAGTAATCTCTTTCACGCGTTTTTCAAAACCTGCGTGGTATCCAATGAAGTCTAAAGCCTCACCTATCCATTCTACAGCATCGGTAGTCCAAGACGAATCTGCAGGCTTAAGATCTCTGAAGACCTTCTGAATTACTGCCTGTGAAGAAATGGTTTTATAGATCATTCTTTAAAGTTTAAGTATGCAAACTCGTCTGTTTTAAGCAGACGTATCAATTGTTTTTTAGCTCCGTTCTGACCCTCAGTAGGTTTGAAACTGTATACTGCTTTATTCTTGACCTTTGATCTGTACTTGTCCCAGTACCATCTGAACCAGTGGTCGTCAGTGTAATAGACGTACTGGTTAATACCTTCCTCTTTTAACTTGTTCGTTTCATACCAATTGATGGTAGGCTTATTAAAGTTGCGTTTTACCTTCTTAATTCTAATGGACCCTAGGTTGTGTCCAAAGTAGAACGTTCTCCCTTCTAATACCTTCTGTACTGTAAGCTTATTAAATCTCTCAATGTAGTGTGCGAATAAGGAGTAAGTGACATCACTGTCTGGGTACTTATCCTTGTACGCTTTGTACATGTCTTTTGCTGAAAATTTACGCATTCACTTTTACTTCTCCGCCATCATCGTTATTGAGAATCTGCAACTCTCCGCTTAATAATGACTGTGTTATTCTTTGTACCATATCTGCTGCTATAGGGAAAGCGTTGTCATCGCTGTAACAATCCCCATCACATTCAAAGTTAGCTACTTCTGCAGGGTCTTCAAATATACCCTTAACTGTAAGCTTAATTGCTTTTGAGTTGATTACATACAAATACCCGTTCTGTAAAAAGTAACGAGGTGTACGCCCTGTGAATGTGCTGTGTGATATTGTAGGAAGCTCTCCTACGGTCATAGGAGCAAAAGACTTTAGATTGTCTATTGTACCTACATAAGTAAGCGGACTACCATTCTTTAACCGGATAGCTGCAGGAAGCTTTTCCTTACTGCGCATGATGATACAATCTACTGTAACATTACAGCATTCCGAAGCATCTACCTTAATCATCTCTACACAGAAGCTCTGCATAAACTGTTCAGGTAAATAACTATTACGCTCCTGGTCACGACGGATCAAGAGCGCACGGTAATACTTTACATTGAACTTAAGTCGCTCAATGAAATGTGGAACATCAGACTTGCCTACAATGTCTGCAAGGTTGTATACAATTTCGTTTAAGGTCATAATAACAGCAGTATTATAATAGCCGTGGTACCTACCAATGCTGTGAAATTACGTTCTAAGATAAGACGATTGATTCGCCTTTTATACTGCTGCTGCTGAGATTGGTATTGAGCTTCACGCTTTCTGTGTACCAGATTGATCTCTAAATGTATCCTTAACGCATTGTCTTTCTGATCAATAATAGAATCAAGAACATCAAT
>Ga0102948_1000010_pt1 | contig 81363 bp, 78 predicted proteins | sample SalPonA_A_H2O_MG_FD_78211 | JGI IMG/M metagenome (GOLD analysis project Ga0102948, IMG submission 78211) | Water microbial communities from South San Francisco under conditions of wetland restoration - Salt Pond MetaG R2A_A_H2O_MG | ecosystem: Environmental > Aquatic > Non-marine Saline and... | reverse complement strand
CAATTATCCTATAGACACACTGAGTTAACTACTCATAACAACATGTATAACTAGTGCTTACTTCACTGTAGAAAATTGGTTAAGGTGTTTCATCGCTCTTATGAATAATACATTATCAAGAGGCTCATTGAGTGGCTGTTTGTTTTGCCTATTTGTTATTTCAACCATCCCATTATTCAACACCTGGGTTACCGTGTGTTCTGTCAACAGCACAACTGCGTCATTTTGTGTTGTGACGTGCCATTTACGAGTGGGTTTCACTAAACTCTGTCCATTGCTGTAAACAGTTGGGTCAACGGTACATCCCATGGCATCTAAAACAGTCGGAATGACATCCTCATTTAACGCGATAGTCGATATTAACTTCAAATTTGAGTGGATAGAACTAGCCCCCTCATTACTATTATTAACGATTAACCAAGAGAAGTTATTGAGGTCAATAGAGGTAACAATTGATTCATAATCATCAGCGTCTGCCACAGTGAAGAAAAAACCTTGTGCTGAGTTTTGCAGAGTATTTAACAACACTTGTTGTGAAACAACATCGATGTTTTCAGGGATGGTAATCACATTAGAGGGTAATACCATGGTAGTGGGGATGGAGAAACCTCTTAATAATTCCAGTACAACCGGATCTGTATTGTTTAAATACTGATGATATAAGCTTGGCAAACCATATAGTAAAGTCGTTACCTGTTCCTCTAGAGATTCTGTTGTTTTGAAATTTGGAATGCTGGAGTGAAGCGGTAAAAAATCGGTATTTAATCTTTCTGTACCGAAAATAACTAGCCATGGTTTAGTATTTGTCAAAGGACAATATACTGGTTCTTTAGGATAATTTAATTGGTTGACTTCATATGAAAACTGTACTGTTTTTTTAGTTTCATAGCTATTGAGGTCTAACAAACCATAGCGTGACAAGGTGGTTTTAGCTGTCGCTGGGTAAGATAATGGAAACATATCGTCTTGCTTAATTATTGGTTGATAGAGTTCAGCATCGGCCCAAACATGCAAGGCATGTGAACCTATGAAACAAGCTGTAAACAAACCAATGACCGATTGTCCAATACGTTTCCTAGAAAACTTCTCAATACGCTGCCATAGTGCATTGGCTATTAATAGTTGAAAGCTTAACCAGATTATAAAAAGGACGGTAAAAAATACTCCCTCTTGCCAGCTAAGTTGACTAGTTTGTTGAACTGCTTCATCAACAATAATTTCTCTTGCAGTCAAACTCACATGAACACCGGTACGGGTATATATGAGCGCATCAAAGGCTAATAAAGCCAAACCCAAGGCAGCCAATACAGAACTGATGCCTTTCACCACCCGAACATTAGAGAAGTTGTAGCATAAAGGAATGATAAATAAGATAAATGCTAAGAAAGTTATAAAGCTGATATGACCTAGCCAATTCAAACCTAAATAGAGTTGACCTAGCATAGAATCGGGTAATGGCGTAGCGAATACATAAATCGAACTGATTAATAAGGCTATGATAATATTGAAAAAAGCGAACCAATGGCCCCAGCTGACCAGTTTTGAAACAGTTTGACGACGAGGTGATTCGCTTAATAGCATTTATTTATCCTTGAGTTGTTTTTTTAAGCACTGCGCAAAACTGCTCAGTCATATTTTTTCGGACATTGACATCAGCTTGTTGATTAAGAATATGCGTTAAACTATTTCCTAATACCATTAATGCGAGATCCGCATTAACTTGATGTTTTTCTAAACAAAGTAGAACATCTTGTAGGATTTCGTTGAATTTTTCGTCATCATATTTTGACTGGATCGGCATAGAGGTCTCGTTTTTTAGTTAAGTGTACAGAATAATATAAATTTATCCTTATTATAAGGATTTTTAGATTATAATACCTCCACAGTTTTTTCGAATAGAAGATTTCCATGAGCGCGATTATCCATCATTTTGTGATGCACCAGTTACATATCAATGCAGAACAACGTTTAGCGATAAAACCTCGTGAGACGTGTTTTGCTATTTCACCAGCTATTGAGGCTTTGGCCAATGAGATTAATCAAGTATTCAATCAAAAACCATCTAAAGGCGTTGGTGGTTTTACGAGTAAATCAGCGGCTGAAATAGTTGCCAACCATACCTCTGTCAATGAAGACGCACCAGCAGTGAATGTCGCTAATACGGCACCAACTTTTGCTGAATTGTTAGATTCTGGAATATCCGATGATGCTGCTTTTCTGTCTTTTAGCAAAGCTGCCAGCCAACTGTTAATAAAAACCCTAGTTGAGGACGGTGCAGTCGAAACCGGTTTTATTGTGTTTAGTCATTATGAATATCTAGCGACAGATTATTTGTTTATTGGAGTGATTAATACCAAGCAACATGTCGAAGTGAACCAAGCGCTTGAGTTAGCTTACTCAGATCATCTTGATGTGGGTAAAATGCGCTTAGCAGTGAGAATTGATTTGACTCAATTAGCAACACAAGCTGAGCAGTTTCGTTATATTAGTTTTATTAAAGGTATGATGGGGCGTAAAGTATCAGATTTTTTTATGAGGTTCGTTGGCTGTGAAGAAAAAGTAGATACGAAGCAACAAAATAAACAGTTATTGCAGTTTGTAGATGAATATTTGACGACTGAACAATTAGATGTTTCTGAGAAACAGTCTTCTCGCTCAGTTGTTGGTGAGTATTATAAAGAGAAAATTGCAGCTGGTGATGATATTGATATTGCTGAGTTGGCTGGGAAACTCCCAAGAAATGAAGATGCGGATATTGACTTTATGGCTTTTAATCAGGCTGCTGATACACCTTTGGAACCGACTTTTCAGCCAGATAAAGCAGCTGTCCGAACTTTGGCCAAGTTCTCTGGTGCCGGTGGAGGTTTAACTTTATCATTTGACCGCAATCTGCTTGGCGATAAAGTACATTACGACCCAGTTACCGATACTTTAGTGATTAAAGGCGTACCACCCAACCTTAAAGACCAGCTTAATAAAGCATAAGGATATAGAAAATTATGCAGTTGTTTGTAAATGACCTGACCGTTATGGATTTTTCTTATTTGTGTCCCAAGCGAGGTATGGTCGGTGAAAGTTGGATTGTCGATGTCGCTCTGAATGGTGAACTTAATGAAGAAAGCATGATCTTAGATTTTGGTAAGGTCAAAAAACAATTGAAAAGCTTGATTGATGAATATGTTGACCACAAGCTTTTGGTTCCGGTGGAACACGAATATAGTAACATTGTTCATGATGAAGCTAATGACGTGGTTAAAGTCTCTTTTTCACGTCCCGCAAGGCAAAGTATTCACCTTTTGTGCCCTGCAGAAGCTTATGCATTTATTTATAGTAACGAAATTGATATGGCTTCAGTTGGCAAATATTTGCAACAAGTGATAGCAATTCATTTACCAGATAACGTAGCAGATATAGAGTTATTTTTACGTGCTGAAGTTATTAATACTCCTTTTTATCATTATACTCATGGTCTTAAAAAACATGACGGTAACTGTCAACGCATTGCCCATGGACACCGTTCAAAAATTTTGATTGAAAAGAATGACACTTTATCATTTGAGGCTATGCAATACTGGGCAGACCGTTGGGCTGATATATATGTTGCGACGGCGGAAGATCAAATTCAGGTTAACGAATTAAGAGCTGACTATTCGGATATAAGTGACAGCTCTCATTATGCTTTTGCGTATGAATCCTCTCAAGGATATTTTGAAATAGTATTACCACACAATATTACTGAGATTATCAACACCGACACTACAGTTGAATGTTTGGCACAATATTTACTGCAACAATCGGAAGCCTATGAGCCAGCTACTGCTTATACTATTCATGCATATGAAGGGGTAGGTAAAGGGGCTCGAGTTAAATCGCACAGTTAAGTTTCTAAGCTGAGTACTTTATTGTCATTTCTCTGGGTTAGCATACGTTATTAGGACTAACGATGTAACAATGTTCCTTGTGCGATTATATGTCACAGCGCTATAATAGGCGTACCAGGTTGCAGTTACAATCTGTATGTTTTGGTTAAATTTATTTCTGTTTCAATAATTTGGAAACTTTTATTCTGTAATCTGAAATAAACATTTAAATCAATAAATTATAATATTTGCTATGGATTTACGATCCAAATCGCAAGGAAAATTTATGTCTCAATATATTGTTTGTGCGTTGTACAAATTCGTCACGCTTAAAAATTATAAAAGTCTACGTGAACCTCTTCACCAAGTTATGCTTGATAATCACATTAAAGGTACTCTCTTACTCGCAGAAGAAGGTATCAACGGCACAATTTCGGGCCCCAGAGAAGGGATCGATGCTTTACTGGCCTATTTAAATACAGATCCCCGATTAGATCCTGTTTCGACTAAAGAATCGCTGCATGAAGAACAGCCATTTTATAGGACTAAAGTAAAATTAAAAAAAGAGATAGTCACTTTGGGTGTGCCTGGAGTTGATCCTCTTAAAACGGTAGGTACTTACGTAAAGCCCAAAGATTGGAATGCTTTAATTAGTGACCCAGACGTTTTTGTCGTTGATACTCGTAACGATTACGAAATCGAAATTGGTACTTTTAAACATGCCGTGGATCCAAATACAAAAACTTTCCGTGAGTTTCCTGAGTATGTTGCGCAAAACATGGACCCAACAAAACATAAGAAAGTCGCAATGTTTTGCACCGGCGGGATCCGCTGTGAAAAATCTACGGCGTTTATGAAAGAACAAGGATTCGATGAAGTGTATCACCTTGAAGGTGGTATTTTGCAATATTTAGAAGATGTCCCTAAAGAAGAAAGTTTATGGGAAGGCGATTGTTTTGTTTTTGATAATCGTGTAGCAGTGAATCATGAGTTAGAAAAAAGTATCTATGACCAATGTTACGCTTGTCGTCTACCAATTACGGAAGAAGATAAAGCTTCCACTCTTTATGAGCCAGGAGTATCTTGCCCTAAATGTTACGGCACACATACTGATGACCAAATAGCGCGTTTCAGAGAACGAGAGAAACAGGTAAATCTTGCTAAAGCTCGTGATGAAGAACACGTGGGTTCAGAAGCACATCGTGTGACAGTTGAGCGCCGCCGTCTAAAAGCAGAAGAAATGCGCCAGCGCCGATTAGCTGCGCAGCAACAAAAGTAGCAAAGAGTCTAAGTATTTAGGGTTAACCAGGTTTTTAAAATTGGGCTGATACTAAAAGGATAATCATACTTTAGGCCACTTGTGACATTTATATAATAAGGTAGAATGGTTTATATCGAACCAAGAGGGCGTAATCATGACTAAAGTAGAAATGAGCGAATCAGAACTCGCACAGATAAAGCAGGAATTTGATTTTTTTGACCGTGATAGTAATGGAGAATTATCACTAACAGAATTTATTGAATTACTCACTGTACTTAGCCCAAAGACGAAAGTATCAGCGGTGGAAGAGGGTTTCAATTTGATTGATGATAACCACGATGGTTTTATAGATTTTGAAGAATTTGCTAAGTGGTGGAAAGCAGGTTGGTGGGAATATTAGAAAAGTAAGTTTTTCATTACTTCCTTCTGATTTGGGTGCATATCAAAAGCCAAGCTTATTCTGAGCTTGGCTTTTTTTTGATGATTGGCATATGCCCTACATCAACTCCTGAAATTGTATCGACACGCTTGGTTTGCCCTTGTACTAAGTGATTCTTAGGTGAATTTGTTTTTTGCTGATTTGCCTTGTGAATTTTACCTTTTTTGTCTATGCCTTTAAATTTAGCCGGGTAGTCAGGATGAACTGTGATTTCGATAGTTTGTCCTAAGTTCTGTTGAATATGGATAAAACTTTGCCAGTCACGAGGTCCCACTAAAGCTATCGCATTACCTTTACTCCCCGCGCGGCCAGTTCTACCGATACGATGGACGTATTCTTCGGCTTGCTTGGGTAGATCAAAATTAATGACGAGAGAAACTTTCTTGAGATCCAACCCTCTTGACGCAACATCAGTTGTCACCAAAACATCATGCTGACCAGCAGAAAAAGCGGACATAATATTGGCACGTTGGCTTTGTAATAAATCACCCCGCAGAGCAACAGCATTTACGTCATGCTTGGCAAGAATTGCTTTTAATGTTTCTGTATCTTCTCTAGTAGCACAAAATACGATCGCTTGATTGTATTTTTCGCTTGTTAGTAAGTGTGCTAATAATGTTTGTTTGTGTTCAATATGATCAGTGAAGTACCAGCGTTGTGCGATATCTGCATGGATAGAAAAGCTGTTATCCAGAATGATGCGCTCAGGTGTTTTTAATAAAGAGTCAGTAACTGCTGTCAGAGCTGGACTATCAAGCGTAGCTGAAAACAACATAGTTTGTCTCTTGCGATGGTCTGCTTGACGATTAATTGCGAGAAGTTCTTCAGCAAAACCTAAATCTAACATTCTATCGGCTTCATCATAGACGAGGACTTCTAAGCCATTGAGAAACAAACTACGGTCGCTCAAGTGGTCAGCCACACGACCTGCAGTGCCGACTATGATATGTGGGTTGCGTCGTAACGCTTTCACTTGGTCATTGTAATTCTCACCACCGACTATTAATTGTGGTTGGATAGACAAATTGGTACATAGTTTTTTGATTTCAATAAATACTTGTTTTGCTAACTCGCGGGTTGGAGCAAGAATCAAAGCCCGTGGATCTTTACGAGACAATGCTTTAGTCTTTAATAAGCGATGCAATATTGGCAATACAAACGCAAATGTCTTACCTGAACCCGTTCTGGAACAAGCTAATACATCTCTGCCTAACAGCGCATACGGAATAGTTCGTTGTTGAATGAGTGTTGGCTCGGTAAATGACTGAGCATCTAATGTTTTTACGATGCGGTGGTCAAGTTCTAGATCAGTAAATGACAAGGTTTTTCCTTAAAGCGTAGGCATGGAATTAGATTTCACTGTTATTATAGCAAGTTCAAGACTTTAGGTAACGAACTTTAAAATCGATAAAAAAAACCTGAGTTTATTTATGAAAAAACTCAGGTTTAATAAACAACCGAAACATGTGAAATATTTTTATAAGTTGGACTACGACTCAAGCACAGGTTCCACTTTAAGAACTTCTGGTCTAGTCTCGATTAAGCAAATGTCATCTCGGGAATATCTCCTTCAACGACAAGAGACCCAGCCGTTTTCTCGCGAATTTCTTCAACTGATACACCGGGCGCACGTTCTTTTAAACAAAATGCTCCATCCTTAATTTCTAAAACGGCTAGGTCAGTAATAATTCGAGTAATACAATTTACACCAGTCAAGGGTAGTGTACATTGTTGTAATAACTTTGAATTTCCTTTCTTATCGGCGTGCGTCATAGTCACAATGATATTTTTTGCACCAGCTACCAGATCCATAGCGCCTCCCATGCCTTTAATTAATTTATTTGGGATCATCCATGATGCTATGTTGCCAGAGACATCTACCTCAAATGCTCCCAATACAGTAAAATCAACATGCCCACCTCTAATCATGGCGAAACTTTCAGCTGAGTTGAAGATACTTGCACCGGTGATTGCGGTTACTGTCTCTTTGCCGGCATTAATCATATCTGCATCGAGTTCATCTTCTGTTGGGTTTGGTCCCATACCAAGTAAACCGTTTTCGGACTGTAGCATGACATCGATATCTGCAGGTACGTAGTTAGCTGCAAGGGTAGGAATACCAATACCTAAATTTACGTAATCTCCATCTTGGAACTCTTGTGCTACACGCATAGCAATTTCTTCTCTTGATAACGACATAAATCTCTCCTTATTTCGCTAATACTTTGCGTTCGATACGTTTTTCAAAAGACCCTTGAATAATACGGTCTACATAAATGCCTGGTGTATGAATTTGACTCGGGTCTAACTCGCCTGGTTCGACAATCTCTTCGACTTCTACAACCGTTATTTTACCTGCGGTAGCGGCCATTGGATTAAAGTTTTGCGCGGTATGACGGTAAATACAGTTACCATAGCGGTCGGCTTTATACGCTTTGACAATCGCAAAGTCTCCCATAATGGATTCTTCAAGGATGTAGGGACGACCATTGAACTCTTTGACTTCTTTGCCTTCACCAACCGGCGTGCCATAACCTGTTGCTGTATAAAATGCAGGTATGCCAGCACCTGCCGCTCGCATTTTTTCAGCTAAAGTTCCTTGAGGAGTTAACTCAACTTCTAGCTCACCATTTAATAGCTGTTGTTCAAACAAGGCATTTTCGCCAACATAAGACGAAACCATTTTTTTAATCTGCTTGTCTTCCAACAAAATACCAAGACCAAAATTATCTACACCACAATTATTAGAAACGATAGTTAAGTCTTTGGTTTGCATTGTTTTTACTTGTTTTATCAAACCCTCAGGAATGCCACACAAACCAAATCCACCTGCAATCACAGTCATACCGTCGGTTAAGCCAGCCATTGCTTCAGCGTAACTCGACACAACTTTATCAAACCCTGCCATAAAAACTCCATCCGAACTTTATTTAAAATGTAAAACCAGTATAAAAAACTTTAATGATATGTAAAATTGATTTATATTCGCTATTAATAGATTTTATTTATATATGTAGGTGGCTATGCTTTCGATTAAACAACTGCAAGCTTTTATACATGTCGCGCAAAGCCAGAACTTTGCTCAAGCTGCTTTGAAAATGCATATTTCTCAGCCCGCTTTATCGAGTGCAATAAAAAAATGTGAGGATATACTGGGTGGAGAGTTATTTGCCAGAACAACACGGACAGTGGAATTAACCAAAGAAGGGCGTTTGTTTTTACCAAAAGCATTACGTCTTTATCAGGATTATATAGATTTAGTAAATGACACCCAGGCCGTGTTTGATAAACAGCAGGGAACGTTACATATTGCTTGCATACCTTCTTTCGCAGAGGCGGGTTTGATTGATGTACTTGCTCCTTTCATACAGCAATATCCCACCATTAAAATTAAGATTGAAGATGTAGTCGTCGAAAACGTGATTGATTCTGTTTTACACGAGCGTGCTGAGATAGGCATTATATTTGCTCCGACCACTAGTGATGAACTTGATTTTTATCCCTTATTTAACGATGAGTTTATGCTGGTGATGGCGCCACAGCATCCTTTGGCCAATGTGCCATTTAACTCGTTACAGCAATTGAGTAACTTAGCTTTTGTCACCATGAATCAACATGCCAACCTACGCGTCTTTATTGATGATATTTTGGCTGATGCGGGAATCACAGTGGATTACGTGGCTGAGGCTTCACAAATTGCAACCTTAGCTAACTTTGTGAAGGCAAATATGGGGCTTGCCATTTTACCTACTTTGTCAAAAACCCACTTATTACAACAAGGACTTGTCTGTAAGAGTATTCATTATCCAGGCTTACAACGTAGTTTGGGTATGATTAGAAAAAAGGAAGCGAATATTTCAGTCACTGCTCAAGCATTCTGGGATATGGTCAAGGGTTTTGACAGGATTAAAAACTAGCTAAAAAATCACTTGATAAACGTATTATATGAATCAACATCATTGATTATCTTGATCCGCTTAGGTTATTCTCATCGGGGGGAGATAGTCAAAAACGTGATAAAAAAGCTGGTATTTATACGTTTTTCGTTATAAATTTTGATTATATCTTTATGCATTTACTGAACCCTATGAAACTCCAACAGCTAAAATATATTGTCGAAGTCCAAAATAATAATTTAAATGTATCTGCGACTGCAGAAAGCCTTTTTACTTCCCAGCCTGGTATTAGTAAGCAAGTACGCATGTTAGAAGATGAGTTAGGGATTCAAATATTTGGTCGAAGTGGCAAGCATTTAACTCATGTTACTCATGCAGGCCAAGAGGTTATTGATATTTCTCGAGAGATCCTGGCCCAGGTTGAAAGTATTAAATCGGTTGCTCGAGAGCATAATTTACCTGATCAAGGGAAATTGAATATAGCGACTACGCATACTCAATCTCGTTATGCTTTACCTTCAGTCATTCAAGGATTTATGCAACGCTATCCTGATGTTTCTTTACATATGCACCAAGGTACACCATCGCAGATCAGTGATTTAGCTGCAAAAGGAGAAGCGGATTTTGCGATCGCAACAGAGTCTCTGCATTTATATAACGACTTAATAATGCTTCCATGCTATCACTGGAATCGCAGTGTTATTGTCAAGAAAGATCATCCTTTAGCACAGCTAGAACAACTTAAGATTGAAGACATAGCCGCATATCCGTTGGTAACTTACGTATTTGGTTTCACTGGGCGTTCAGAGTTAGATAAAGCTTTTAGTAATGCCGGGTTGGAACCTAAAATTATTTTTACGGCAACGGATGCTGATGTTATAAAAACTTACGTCCGTTTAGGCGTAGGTGTTGGTGTTATTGCATCGATGGCTGTAGATGAAGAACTCGATAATGATTTAGTTAAAATTGATGCAAGTCATTTATTCCAATATTCAACAACCAAAATAGGTTTCCGTAAAGGGAATTTCTTACGCAGTTACATGTATGAATTTATTGAACGTTTTGCTCCACATTTGACTAAAGCCGTCGTTGAACAAGCGATGATGAAAAAGTCGAATGAAGATGTAGAAGAAATGTTTAGAGGACTCACTTTACCCGTGAAGTAATTAGATAAATCGTTGCATTATATTAAACATTACTCAGTGAAATGTGACGATACTTAGCACAAATTAGTATCTCGGTCTCCCAATAGAAATGGCAATGTATTTATGCTTGAAAAATTGAAATACTGCGGCTTTAAAAAAATATGCGGTAAACTTAGCGTTAAATGTTAAATAGCGTACAAGTTTAATCTCTGAGTCTAAGTAGTTTAGCTAAATTAATTAGCATCCCAGCTGTCGCCCCCCAGACAAACGTATTCTGCCAGGGAATAAAAAATACCTGATAGGTAATATTGTGCCGTGTCACGGTATGGAATAAATGATTTTGAGGATCGAGCAAATGAGCTATGGGTATCGAAAATACCTCGGAGACTTCACCTTGATCTGTAATAAAAGGTTGTTTTAATGTAGTAAAAGCAATAACAGGAGTGACACTAAACCCGGTTATTGTTGTAAAGCTAGGAAGTTCGCCAATAATTTCAGTGGCAGATACTGCTAAACCAATTTCTTCAAACGTTTCACGTATCGCGGTATGTTGATATGATGCGTCAGTAGGTTCTACCTTACCACCAGGAAAGCTGATTTGTCCCGCATGATGTCGTAGGTGCGCAGCACGTCTTGTCAGCACTACTTGAAGGCCTTGTGTGGTTTCATGTAACGCGATCAAGACACTAGCGGGTTTCGTTTCTCCAGTAAAACTAAATTCCTGGATAGGCTTAATTCTCGGAGCTAGGATGAATCTGTGGAGAAACTCTTTTTTTATCACGTACTCAATTTATCCTTTTTGGGTATGATTTTACTAATTTTATCCAACGTTTCTTGATATTCGTTAGTGGCTATCGAATCGAGTACAATACCACCTCCAGCCCAACAGTAAATATTTTGATTTTCACATAATAGGGTACGGATGCATATATTGGTATCCATATCATAGCGCAGTCCGATATAACCTATACTACCACAATAGATGTTTCTGCCATTTGGTTCAAGTTCCTGGATTATCTCCATGGCACGTATTTTGGGTGCTCCTGTGATTGAGCCGCCTGGGAATGCGCCTTCTAAAAGATCATAAACATTTTCTTTTTGGGCTAGTCGACCAGTAACGGTACTTACCATATGGTGTACCGCTGGATAAGATTCTAAAGCAAATAATTTAGGTACCTGAATAGTTCCTGGGATACAGTGCTTTGAAAGATCATTTCTTAATAAATCAACAATCATTAAGTTTTCGGCTTGGTCTTTTGGTGATGCCAATAGCCTATTCGCATTCTGTTGATCTAAAGCCGGGTCTCTATCACGTGGCATGGTACCTTTAATAGGCTTAGTTTCTACTACATTGTCTTGGACCTGAATAAACCTTTCTGGAGAAAGACTTAAAATTGCACCTTGAGATGTTTTAACGAAACTTGAAAAAGGGGCTTTGTTGGCATTTCGTAGATTCTGATAATAAGTGTATTCATTCCCAGAGTATTGATTGTCAAAACGTTGAGCAAAGTTAGTTTGGTAACAATCACCCGCTAGAATATATTCATTGATACTATCAAGTTTGTTGCTGTATTCCGGTTCGGTAACATTTGCTTGCCACTCTTTAAGTAAAGCGAAATTCGCTTTATGTTCTTTGTCCAGGGTCTCCAGTAATGGTGTTAAGTAAGAATCTTCAACAGAACTATTATTTAAACAGCACAAATAATACGTGTCTGATTGATGAGCATATATCAAACTGTGCGTGTATAAGTGACATCCCATATCTGGGGTACTGTATTCACCTAGAGAATAATCTGTAAAAGCTTCTAAATATGCCCCTAAATCATAGCCAAAATGACCAGCAAAACCGATCAGAAAGGGCAGGGCTTCGTTACTTTCTGATACAATATCGAGATTGGATAAAAGCTGTTGATGCAGATGCTTAACCGTCATAAACGGTGAGGAATCAGTAGTTAGTGTAGCAGTATTTGCATTGGGAAATAGAGTTGTAAAAGGTACTTGTAAATGAATTGAAGTTTGTTGATTGTGGCACTCGATACTTAGGACAGGATCCCATAGTAAAATACTGTAGCTCGGAGTGTTCTGTGCTTTACTGGAGTCTAAAAAAATACTATGCGGTTGTTCAGCCAACCTTGCAAAAACGGTTTCTGGAGAATAGCCAGCAAGTTTTGTGATGGGCTTTATTTTTACATGTTGTGGAATCGCTAAGTGTTTTGTCATTTTTCTTATTGTATACACCAAAGTTGTAAGGATTGTACTTGGTAACTCACGCTACACAGGTTAATATTATATGTGAATTACACAATTAAGATCATGTACTTATCCCAATGAGGTTGCAATGACAATTATACGCCAACAAGATTTTATTGATAGTATTGAAGACTCACTTCAATTTATTTCTTACTATCATCCTCTAGACTATGTAAAAGCAGTAGAGGCCGCTTATCTCCGAGAGGAAAGCCAAGCTGCCAAAGATGCTATGGCACAAATCCTTATTAATTCACGTATGTCTGCAGAAGGTAAGCGTCCCTTATGTCAAGATACTGGTATTGTGACTTGCTTTGTTAAAGTTGGTATGGAAGTGCAGTGGGACAAGCATGATATGACAGTCCAAGAGATGGTCGATGAGGGGACCCGTCGGGCGTATTTGAATCCGGATAATCCGTTACGTGCATCTATTGTTGCTGATCCCGCAGGTGCTCGAACTAATACTAAAGACAATACACCAGCAGTGGTACATTTAGATATGGTTCCTGGTGCTAAAATTGAGGTGATGATCGCTGCTAAAGGTGGTGGCTCTGAAAACAAATCTAAGATGGTAATGTTAAACCCATCTGATGATATTGCTGATTGGGTTGTGAAAACATTACCGACTATGGGAGCGGGATGGTGTCCTCCAGGTATGTTAGGAATAGGTATTGGTGGTACGGCAGAGAAAGCAGCTGTGTTAGCCAAAGAAAGCTTAATGGATCCAGTTGATATCCAAGAGTTGATAGCTCGTGGCCCAGAAACGACCGAAGAAAAGTTACGTGTCGACATCTTCAATAAAGTGAATGCTTTGGGTATAGGCGCGCAAGGTTTAGGTGGTTTAACTACAGTCGTCGATATTAAAATTAAGTCACTACCGACACATGCAGCATCCAAGCCTGTTGCAATGATCCCCAATTGTGCGGCTACACGTCACGCACACTTCTATCTTGACGGGTCTGGACCTGCAGAATTAACACCACCGAAATTAGAAGATTGGCCTGAAGTGACCTGGGAAGTATCAGAAAATACTCGTCGAGTAAATATGGATGAATTGACTAAAGAATCCATTCAAGATTGGAAGGTCGGTGAGACAGTTTTACTTTCAGGTAAGATGTTGACAGGTCGTGACGCTGCACACAAGCGCATACAAACGATGTTAGACAATGGTGAAGGTTTGCCTGATGGTGTTGATTTAACAGACCGTTTTATCTACTACGTTGGTCCGGTGGATGCTGTAGGTGAAGAAGTTGTAGGCCCAGCAGGCCCGACAACCGCAACACGTATGGATAAGTTCACTGATATGATGCTAGAACAAACAGGTCTGCTAGGCATGATCGGTAAAGCTGAGCGTGGCCCTGCTACGGTAGATAGTATAGCCAAGCACAAGTCTGTTTATTTGATGGCAGTGGGTGGGGCTGCTTACCTCGTATCAAAGGCCATTAAAAAATCTCGTGTGGTTGCTTTTGAGGACCTTGGGATGGAAGCTATTTATGAGTTTGAAGTTGAAGATATGCCTGTAACAGTCGCTGTTGACTCAAATGGTAATAATGCGCATCAAACCGGCCCAGCTATTTGGAAAGCAAAGATCGAAGAACTCGATGCTAAATTAAAGTAATTTTTAAAGCCATTTAGTAACAAGTAATGTAGCTATTCTTACAAAGTATCTTAACGTATCTAAAGCCCGAGTTAACCTATGTTATACCGGGCTTTTTTATTTGCTCACTAATTTTATAAAATCTTTGTTAATGGTGATTTTTTTTGCTTTAAAAAGTGCACCAATTGCCTTTTTGTATGCACCTTTGCTTACAGAAAATTTAAAAGCAATCTCTTCTGGAGAACTTTTGTCTGTGAGAGATGAGATACCGTCATGGGCGAGCAGGTCATCTAATATTTGGGTGGCAAGATCTTTTCTTTGACTAGTACTTTGTACATGCTGGGTCACATCAATTTTATCGTCTTCACGGATTTGCTTAATTGTAACCTTAAATTGAGCGCCTACTTGATGTTTTGCTAAGGCTTCACTGTGAAATAACAGGCCTAATTTTTCATTATCAAGTAGCACTTTATAACCCAATTCTGATGAACCCCAGACGATACAGTTAACAGCTTGTTTAGCGGAAAAATATTCATTATTTTCTTCATCGAAAAACTTAAATAACTGATTTGTCGCCAAAACTCTATTGGTCGTATCATCATGAAATACATAAACTACAACAGACATTTTATTACTAATATTTGCTTGCATGTAACCAGATGGAATAAGTACATCTTCGGTATAACCAATATCTACATAACACCCAAAATCTGTTATGGTTTTTACTGTACCAATATGGACTTGTTGGACTGCAAGGGAAATATCTTTTAGTTCTGACATAAAATTACTGTTTTGTATTAATTGATTACCTATAATACCTAAAAGCGTTAAATAAGTGTGGATTATTATGCAATTAAATTGTGATTTGGGTGAAAGCTATGGACTGTATGTGATAGGTAATGATGAAGCAATAATGCCATATCTTGATCTAGCAAATATTGCCTGTGGTTATCATGGTGGTGACGCTCAACATATACAAAAAGCGATATCTTTAGCAAAACAGCATAACGTTAAGATAGGGGCTCATCCTAGTTATCCTGATAAGCAAGGATTTGGGCGGCGCAGTATGCAGTTATCTAATCCTGAATTATATGACCATTTAGCGTTTCAGGTTGCCAGTTTACAGGGCTTATGTGCTTTTCAAAACACAATTTGCGCTTATGTAAAACCTCATGGTGCGTTATATCATGATATTGTTGAAAATGCAGAGGTAAGAGATGTCTTCTTTTCTGTAGTGGAGGCTTCTCCAAATCTTGAGCACGTCGTATTACCTGCAGGACCATGGGCTAAAGAGCTTGTGCAAAATGCACAAAAGCACCATATTACTGTTGTTTTTGAAGCTTTTGCAGATAGAGCCTATGACACAACTGGCAAATTGGTTTCTAGAACTCATCCTAATGCTGTTTTATCACTATCTGAAGCAATTGTTCAAGCACAGCAAATCATGACTCAACAAGTGGTAACCTGTATAGATGGTACAGAGTTACCTTTATATGCAGAAACATTATGTGTTCATAGCGATTCAGAAGACGCATTAGCCATAGTTGCAAAATTAGCACAATTGTGTAAGTAACTTGTGCAAATCTTTTCAAATGCTCAATACAACCTTACTTGGGTAGGGGAACAAAGCTGGTTAATAACACCTACGGAAAAAACTTTGTTGCCGATATTCACAGCAAAATTACACGCTAGCCAACTGCCTTACTTAGCAAATATAACTAATTGCTTTACATACATTTTATTAGAGTTTTCTTGTGATTATAAACCGTTGGATGTTCCTGAATATTGTCATCAATGTTTAGCTAACATAGCAAGTACACCGGCGTTTGATGTTGGTGGAACAACACACTTATTACCGATAGATTTCAGTAATGGTATAGATTTAGAGGACTTAGCTGTTACTTGCAACTTCTCAATAGATCAACTCCAAGAGAAGATTTTGAATGTAGAATTAAACGTTATGGTTAATGGTTTTGCACCGGGGTTTTCTTATTGCGGGGAACTTCCTTTTGAATTACAGGTACCACGCAGGGCGACACCACGGGTAAATATACCTGCAGGAAGTGTGGCAATTGCCGATAAATACCTTGCTATTTATCCCCAAGTCTCTCCAGGAGGCTGGCATATTATTGGACATTGTTCACGATGTTTATTTGATCTCAACGCAAAACAACCCAATACGTTAAATGTAGGTGATAGAGTTACTTTCTTTAGGGCAAACGAGGAGTAACTTGATGAGTATTGTATTGAAAAACTATGTTTTCCCGCCAGTGTTTGTTGATCATGGGCGTGAGTTCATTGGACAATATGGGATAACAAAATCTGGTCCAATTGATGAAACTCATTTTGCTTATAACCACAAGTTATTAAATAACTGCTCTGGTATAAGTTCTATCGAGTGTATAGGGTATATTCAAATATATATCCTCGAACCTGTCGTTTTGGCATTTACTGGCAGTTGCACAGTGTACAGCGCAGGACATTTACTGAAAAACGCTGTCGAGCTGTTTGAAGAGGGTATATTGGTTGATATATATCCTACTCAGCAAGGCTTACGATTCTATATTGGATGTTATTCTGGTTTTAAAGCAGAAGCTGTATTTAACTCAAATAACGCAGTAAACAGGGAAGGGTTTGGCCCTAAGCTAGCATTAAATGATATCGTATGCGCGAATAAGAAAGTTGATGTCACTGATCAGAGCGTACAGACCATCCTAGCAAAAGGAGCTACAAAACCTCATTTTTTGAATATTTTATTTTCTCAGGAGATTTTTTCCACTGACCCAAATACCCAAAAGTATTTTGAGCAAAATCAATATAGGTTTGAGGGGGAAGGTAAAAACATCACACAAATCCCCTTTATACAAAACTTTCAGTTTAAGTCCTTTACAACAGCTCAACGTGATAGTTTTTTGAATGAAATATTTACTGTTGCACCAGAGTCTAACCGTATGGGGTATAGGTTGAGTAAGCTAGAGAAATTGTGTCATGGCATCGTTTTAGATAATTCTCAAGTCACTGTTTTAGGCGGGTTACAAATAACACCTGCTGGGCAAACGATTGTACTTATGAATGATAAACAAACTGTAGGTGGATACCCTATGATGGGAACTGTAACTGAACTGGGGCGCGCAAGGGTTGGACAGTTGAGTGCGGGAAATAAAATTAAATTTGTGGCTCAAGATGTACAAGCGGCGCATGCCCAACAGCAAATGCTACGGGCATGGATAGGATTATATTGCGATAGCTGAATTAATTGTTTGCAGAATCACAATTCTCATCATTACACTCGCCATACATATACAGGGAATGATGTGTAAGTTTCATATTATTTTGTGCTGCAACCTCAATCTGACGGCTTTCAATTAGTGGGTCTTCAAACTCAACAACTTTACCACAACGCAAACAAACTAGGTGGTCATGATGGTCTTTCTGGCTAATTTCAAAAACAGACTTACCACCTTCAAAGTGGTGGCGAATCAAAATCCCTGCGTCATCAAATTGATTTAAAACACGATAAACGGTGGCTAAACCAATATCTTCATCTTGTTCTAAAAGAATTTTATACACATCCTCAGCACTGATGTGTTGGTTATTTGGTTTTTGTAAAATCTCTAGGATCTTTAAACGCGGTAATGTGACTTTTAGACCGGCTTTTTTGAGTTCTTTGTTCTGATCCATGCTGTTTCACTTGTTTTTGTTATCATGGGTATATTATAAGGAAATCAGAATAAAATGATAGGAAAGAATAAGCCTCAAATTAGAGGCCTAATAGGTAAAACAACTAGCTGAGTTCAGCTAAACACATTTCTTCGGTTATTTGAGCACACCAAGCTTTAACGCGCTCTTCAGTAAGTTCTGGTTGGCGATCCTCATCTATTCCCAAACCAACGAAGTGATTATCATCAGCCATGCCTTTTGATGCTTCAAAATCATAAGACTCGGTAGACCATTGACCAATTAGAACCGCACCTTTTGCTTCAACTATATCGCGGACCATACCCATAGCATCTAAGAAATATTCAGCATAGTCTTCTTGGTCACCACACCCAAAAATAGCAACTAACTTATCTGCAAAATCGATTTCTTCAAGTTCAGGGAAAAAATCATCCCAATCACATTGAGCTTCACCGTAATACCAAGTTGGAATACCAAATAATAATAGGTCAAACTCAGCGATTTCTTCTTTGGTGCTTTTTGCAATATCATGTACATCGATTAGTGATTTACCCAATTCTTTTTGAATCATCTTGGCAACGTGTTCTGTGTTACCCGTATCACTTCCAAAAAATAGACCAACAGTAGCCATTTCACACCTCTTAAATTAATTAAATCCACTAGACTGCCAGAAAATTTGAATCACGCCTTTTGCGATGAACCCTGCAGCACCCAAAAAGAGCACAGTATAAGTCACAAATCGTCCCAATTTAGGAACATCGTTTTTACTTAATACGTCATGCACTGCGTATCCCATCAACATAAACAGAATAAGCAAACCAAGATTAAGTACGATAGATTCAATCAATTCAAAGTTTTCTTGCAACATAGTAACTACGATTAAACAAGTTATACCTTATTGTATCATAGGCTTTTATGAATGCGGATAGTCTTGGTAGTTAAAATTGAACAAAGGAGACTGTTTTAGATCAATCTTTTGTTAATTTGTGCCAAGATAAATTTACTGACAACGCCATTAAATACGATAGGCTTTTGAGCATGTAACCAATGTCCAGTACCTTGTATGATATGAGCTTTTGCGCGTGGAAATTGCGTGACGATCGCATCTTGATGATCGGCTAAAATGTAATCCGATTCGGCACCTTTGATAAATAACGTAGGTACCTTTGAACTCAGCTGTGAATACGGCCAAGCAATAAGTTTCGTATAATCACGTTGGAGCTTAGCTAGATTAAATTGCCAAAACCAAACGCCAGTTTCATTATTCTTTTTTAGACTCTTTAAAAGAAATTGACGTGTCCCTTCATCATCCAGCATCTGAGTGAAAGTCGCAGTGGCCTCTGCACGGTTGCTCAGGGCTTTTAAATCAATATGATTCAAGGCAGCAAAAACTTTTTCATGTCTTTGCGGGTATGCGACCGGCGCGATATCGGCTACTACTAATGACGTAACGAGTCCAGGTTCATTTAAAGCTAAACCCATTGCGATTTTACCACCAAGAGAATGGCCAACAAAATGTGCCGCTGATATTCCCAATATCTGTAAAGTTTGTTGTACTGCCGTGACGTAATTCTGAATCGAAATATTATCTGAATGGCTGGAGGCACCATGATCAGGCAAATCTATTTGGATAATATTGGCAGTCGAGGCAAGATGTTTGGCCAACATGTTTAGGTTATCCAAAGAACCAAACAAACCGTGTATTAAAACTACCCAATGAGAACATGATTCATGGGTAGTTATTTTGTAATGACATATACTCATTATTTAATTAAAAATTCGTCTAAAGACGCGCCATTTTCTAAAGCATTGCTAAAAACTAAAGGCATACGTCCAATGCCCGTCCATTTGGTTTCTGAGCCATTTACTGTAATTGAATATTTGATAGGACGTTTTGCACCTTTGCGACGATTTCCTTTTTTACTTGGAGTCACTAAAGTTGCATTGAAATCACTTATATCCAAACCCGCTGCAATCATTTGTTCGCGAATCTTTTCAATTTGTGCAAGTTTCTCGGCTTTTTGCTGAGCAACAACGGCCTCTTGTTCAATACGTTTTTCGATAACGATTTCAAGTTTTGTTACTACGTCACGTAACTCTTTAATCGAAAGGGAATTTGTTGCACCTTGTAATCTACGACCATGGGTTAAAATTTTTAAGAAATCATTCATTTTTTATCCTATAAATATAAATTAACACTCTACACAAAATTTATTATAGTTAATAAAATTAAAAAATAAATGTTAATTAAATATATATTACATATTCGGATAATTGGGTCCGCCAGCTCCTTCAGGAGTTACCCAAGTAATATTTTGATTGGGCTCTTTAATATCGCATGTTTTACAATGAATACAATTTTGTGCATTAATATTAAAAATCGAATCTCCAGCTTCATTCTGAATGACTTCATAAACACCTGCTGGGCAGTAGCGCTGTGCTGGCTCTGCATATTTAGGCATATTAACCTGAATCGGAAGGGATTTATTTTGTAACTTTAAATGGCAAGGTTGGTGTTCTTCATGGTTTGTGTTTGATAAAAATACTGAACTTAGTTTATCGAAGCTCAATACGCCATCTGGTTTAGGGTAATTTATTTCTGCGCATTCACTAATTAATTTTAATTGCTCATGATCTTTTAAATTATCTAACATAGTGGTTGGCCATTTACCTTGCAAAATATTTTGATCAAAGGTATTAAAGGCTCCACCTAAAACATTCCCTAATTTATGAATTGCTGGACCAAAGTTTCGCGATTTATATAATTCTTTGTACAACCAAGAATTTTCAAAAAGGGATGTGAATTGGGTTAATTCAACGTCCTCGTTCTGTATACCTTGTAAAATTGCTTCTGCCGCTAATATTCCAGATTTCATTGCGGTGTGATTACCCTTGATTTTGGCAAAATTTAAAGTGCCTGCTTCACAACCCACCATGATCCCACCTGGCATAGTCATCTTCGGCAAGGAATTATACCCACCTTTAGCAATTGCCCTTGCACCGTAGGAGACTCGTTTTCCATTTTTTAAGTATTGGGCTATTTTAGGATGATGTTTTAAGCGTTGAAACTCGTCAAAAGGAGATAGATGAGGATTGCTATAATTTAGGTCTACAATCAGTCCCACTAAAACTTGATTATTTTCGGCGTGATATAGATAGCTCCCACCAGTTGCGTCATTAAGAGGCCACCCGGCAGTATGAACTACTAAGCCTTGTTTGTGCTGGTCTGCAGGGATATCCCATATTTCTTTAAAACCAATGGCATAGTGTTGCGGTGATGAATCTTTATCCAATGCAAATTCAGCGATAAGTTCTTTGCCAAGATGTCCACGACAACCTTCGGCAAATACGGTGTATTTAGCGCGAAGTTCCATTCCTGGCATATAACTATCTTTTGGTTGGGAATGTTCGTCTACCCCCATATCACCTGTAATAATGCCTTTCACTATACCATCTTCAATAATAGTGTTAGCAGCGGCAAAACCTGGAAATATTTCTACACCTAAATTTTCAGCTTGTTCGGCTAACCAGCGACAAACATTAGCCATTGAGACAATATAATTACCTGAATTATGCATGGTTTTTGGTGTTAGTATGTTGGGAATCTTAATACCACTTTCAGCAGAATTGAGGTAATAAATATCGTCTTTTGTTACCGCTGTGTTAATTGGTGCGCCTAATTCTTTCCAGTTTGGAAGTAACTCATCAAGTGCTCGTGTCTCAAAAACAGCTCCAGATAAAATATGACCACCAACCTCAGCGGCTTTTTCAACTACACAGACCAACAATTCCTGATCAGCTTTTTTGGCATCTTGCATTAATTTTATTGCAGTCGAGAGTCCAGCGGGTCCAGCACCAACAATGACCACATCAAATTCCATCATTTCTCTTTCCACAAGACACCTCTAATGCTTTGGTTAACTATTAAATATATTTATTGATGAGAGTTTCATTCATTACATAGACTTATAATTACTTGTAAATGAATAAAATATTCGCAAAGGTTAAATCGGGTTGACGTTAACGTCAACTGAAAGTAGATTGACAATTTCTTAACATATTCATTATTTTTTCCAAAGGGATCATTATGAAAGTGCTTGTGCCCATAAAACGGGCGATTGATTACAATGTAAAAGTAAAGGTGAAAGCGGATCAAACCGATGTGGATTTAACAAATGTCAAGATGGCATTAAATCCTTTTTGTGAAATAGCTGTTGAAGAAGCTATCCGTATTAAAGAAAAAGGTGATGTATCCGAAATAGTCGCTGTTTCGATTGGTCCTGATGCATGCGTGGAACAGATTAGAGTAGCGCTGGCACTTGGCGCTGACAGGGGTATCCATGTAAAGACAGATCTCAAACTTGACTCGTTACAAATTGCAAAACTATTAAAAGTAGTAGTGGCTCAAGAGTCCCCTGACTTAGTTATTTTAGGTAAACAAGCCATTGACTCTGATAATAACCAAACAGGCCAAATGCTCGCAGCTTTGACAAATATGGGGCAGGGTACGTTTGCATCTGAAGTATCTTTAGTCGACGGAAAAGTGGATGTAACCCGAGAAATAGATGGTGGTTTACAAACAGTGTCGCTTAATTTGCCAGCGATTGTTACGACTGATTTGCGTTTGAATGAACCTCGTTACGCATCATTACCTAATATTATGAAAGCTAAGCGCAAACCGGTTGCTGTATTAAATGCAGATGAAATGGGGGTTGCACTAGAATCTAATGTAACTCTGTTAAAGGTAACGCCGCCGGCACAACGTGAAGGTGGAGTAAAAGTTGCTGACGTAGCTGAATTGGTCAGTAGGTTAAAAGACGAAGCAAAGGTGATCTCATGAGTGTCTTAGTATATGCAGAACACGATAACCAACAACTCAAAGCAGAGACTGCTAAGCTAGTTTGTGCAGCACAGCAAATGTCAGATAACGTGGTTGTTTTAGTGGCTGGGGCGAATTGTAATAGCGTGGCTAATGCTGCTGCTCAACTATCAGGTGTGAATAGAGTCATTTTAGCTGATAACGTTGTGTATGAACATCAGCTTGCCGAAGCACTAAGTGAGTTGGTTTTATCATTAGCTGATGATTTTTCTCATATTGTTTCTGCTGCAACTACCACAGGCAAAAATTTTATGCCACGTGTTGCTGCTTTAAAAGATGTTGCGCAAATCTCTGACATTATCGCTGTAGAATCCTCTGACACATTTGTGCGTCCTATATATGCGGGTAATGCTATTGCGACAGTGCAGTCTGCTGACACATTAAAAGTTATAACTGTGCGTGCTGCAGCTTTTGATGCTGTTGACAATACAGGTTCAGCAGTTATTGAAAACTGTGATTTTATCACAAATAACACATTATCTAGCTTTGTCAGTGAAACACTGACTGAGTCGGAACGACCAGAATTAACCGCAGCTGGTGTGATTGTATCTGGTGGACGCGGTATGCAAAACGGCGATAACTTTGCTTTACTCAATGGTATAGCCGATAAGTTAGGTGCTGCCATTGGAGCCTCTCGAGCTGCTGTTGATGCTGGTTTTGTGCCAAACGACATGCAAGTTGGTCAAACGGGTAAAATTGTTGCACCAGATTTGTATATTGCAGTCGGTATTTCTGGTGCGATACAACATCTGGCAGGCATGAAAGATTCTAAAGTTATTGTCGCGATTAACAAAGACGAAGATGCACCGATTTTTCAAGTGGCAGATTATGGTTTGGTCGGTGATTTGTTTACAGTCTTACCTGAGTTAGAAGCTGCTTTAGCTTAGTGCGTTAGCTTTTTTACATGGATTGAGATGAGTCAAGATAAAGCGAATATGGCATGTTGTTTTATTGAGCTTTAATAAATATTGTTATTGCGCCTTAGATGAATAGCGATTGTTATATTAAGCCCTCGATAGTTACTACACACTCTCGAGGGTTTTTTGTATGTAACATTTGCTAACAATCTTCCTCTGACTTAAGCAATTTAAGAGTTTTGTACCCTTCAGGTAAGAGGTAAAATAAATGTGTAAATTTTTAACTATTGAGTTTAACTATGAAAATGTTGCGCCAAGCAGGAATTCCTTTTTTAATTATACTAGTCGCGATTGTGGTTACTGCAGGTATGATCATAGCCAAACCACAACCAGAGAAAAAAGAGCCTGAAGATAAAACGTTTTTAGTAGAGGTGATGCCTATCTCATTAAGTGATGTAACATATACCGTGACATCTCAAGGTTCTGTTACACCCAAAACCAAAAGTGCTTTAACGGCTCAAGTTTCTGGCATGATTGAAAGTGTCTCAGATACTTTCGTCAATGGTGGCATGTTTGTAGCTGGTGATATCTTAGTCACTTTGGAAAATGCAGATAGAAAGACCGAATTAAAATTAGCTGAAGCCGATTTAGCTAGAGCTACTGCTAGTTATGAAGAAGAGTTAGCCCGCGGTAAAGTTGCTGCAGAAGAATGGCGTTCAGTACGTTCAGGTAGCGCACCAGAATTAGGACTAAGGAAACCACAACTTGCAAAGGAACAAGCCAATCTTCTCGCTGCTCAAGCAAATTTAGAGCGTGCGCAAAGAAACTTAGCGAGAACAGTTATACGTGCTCCTTACACAGGGATGGTGGAACAAAAGAATGTTGATATAGGGCAATTTGTTAATCCCGGCAGTGTACTAGCCAATATTGTATCTACTGATGTTGCGGAAATTCGTTTACCTCTTACAGATAATGATTTAGCGTATTTAGACCAACAGTCTTCTGTTACTGGTTCTGTAATATTACGCGGGCGTGTTGGTGGTCAAAACACACAATGGTTAGCTCGCTTGTCTCGCGATGAAGGTGTTATGAATACTCAAGCTCGCGTTATTTATGCGATAGCAGAAGTGCAAGACCCATACAAAAGATCAGACAGTAATGCAGAGCATATTCTGCGTTTTGGCAGTTTTGTTAGTGCAGAAATAACCGGTGCCCAAGCTAAAGATATGGTTGTTTTACCCCGTAATTTAGTGCGTTTGGATGGCACTGTGATTACGGTAACTGAAGACAATACAATTGCGATTAAAGATGTTGAAGTACAGCGAGCTGATGACGAGAAAATCTTTATAAGTGCAGGTTTGGCTCCTGGTGATTTACTAGCAGTGAGTGCAGTACCCAATGCATACAATGGTATGCCAGTCCGTTTACCTAGCGATACATCTGTTACAAAAACAGTATCTGACGATATAGTAGGGAATGAATAATGCAACCGATTAATACTCAAACTGGCATTATTGCATGGTTTGCTCGCAACCACGTTGCGGCGAATCTACTGATGTGGATTTTATTAGTTGGTGGGGTGTTTGGTGCTATCAGTATTCATAAACAGGTTTTTCCAACCTTCGAATTTAATGTCATTTCAGTGCAAGTACCTTATTTAGGAGCAGCACCCCAAGAAGTTGAAGAGGGTGTGGTACTCAAATTAGAAGAGGCAGTAAAAGATTTAGAGGGAATAAAAAAGCTTAGTTCTCGCTCTGTAGAAGGGTTTGGTTCTTTAACAATAGAAGTTGAAGATGACTACGATGTGCAAACTTTACTCGACGAAGTCAAAGTACAGGTCGATGCAATTCCATCTTTTCCGGCAAATACTGAAAAACCAGTCGTTTATCGAATTAAAGCACCGCAAGATGTATTGTGGATTTCTGCATATGGTGACGCCTCTGAACGAGAGCTGAAAGAGTTTGCTAAACAACTGCGTGATGAGATCGCCAATCTACCTGGTGTATCAAATGTGAACGTGGTTGGTAGTCGACCTTATGAGATCTCAATTGAAATTTCAGAACAAAAACTCCAAGAATACAACCTAACTTTTAATCAACTCGTGAATGCGGTTCGTAGTTCCTCGATTGATGTTCCAGGAGGCTCAATTCGTTCAGATAATGGTGATATTTTACTGCGAGCTAAAGGTCAAGCCTATGATGCCTATGATTTCGCTTCTTTAGTACTTGTGACACAAGCTGATGGTACCCGAGTATTGCTTGGAGACATTGCCTCAATTAATGACGGGTTTGTTGAAGATAATAACCTAGCATACTTTGACGGTAAACCTGCAGTGAGTATCCAAGTACGTGCTGTCGGTGATCAAAATGCGCTAGAGATCTCAAAGCTGGTAAATGCCCATATCAATAAAGTAAAACCTAATTTTCCACCGAATATCCAAGCGGATACTTGGGGAGATAGTTCTTACTATCTAGCCGACCGCTTAAATATGATGCTAGAAAATATGGGGTTTGGCGCATTATTAGTATTCCTAGTACTTTCTTTATTCCTAAAAATACGCTTAGCCTTTTGGGTAATCTGGGGCCTACCAGTTTGTTTCCTCGGTACATTAGCGTTTTTACCGCTGGAATTTTTAAATGTTTCTATCAATATGATCAGCTTGTTTGCATTCATTTTGGTCTTGGGCATTGTCGTTGATGACGCGATCATTATGGGCGAGTCTGCATATTCCGAAATTGATAAGCATGGTCATTCGGTAGAGAACGTTATCAAAGGAGTGAAACGGGTTGCTATGCCAGCTACATTCGGCGTATTGACAACTATTGCTGCATTCACTCCAATGATGATGGTTTCTGGTACGTTTGGCGTCATATGGAAAACTATTGGTGGCGTAGTTATTATTTGTCTAATCTTTTCTTTGATTGAATCTAAATTAATTTTACCTGCGCATTTAGCGCATATGAAATCTGAGCCATACGACCCGAGCAAAGCAAATAAATTACAACGTTTCCGTGATTATTTTGCCGAAGGAATAAAAGGGTTTATTGCGCATAAATACGTTCCGTTTTTACGTCAAGCTATCAAACAACGCTACACCACTTTATCAGTCTTTATCGCGATGTTTATTTTAACCATTGGCTTGTTTGCAGGTGGCATAGTCCGTTTCGTATTTTTCCCAACAATTCCTTCTGATTTTATGTTCGCCAACGTTGAGTTAGAACAAGGCTCGTCGCTTATCCAAAGGGATAAAGCTATTCAAACTTTGATGACGTCCTTAGTACAAATGGATAAGGCGATTACAGAGGAAACGGGTGAAGGGGTAGTAAAACACTCAATTGCCTTCTCCCAAGGTGCGCTGGGTGGACAAGTATTTGTCGAGTTATCAAAAGGTGAAGAGCGCTCTATCTCAGATGATGAGCTCAATGATAAATGGCGCAGTTTTATCCCTGAGATACCCGGCGTGAAAAATTTCAATATTGGTGCGCCAGGTGGCCCTGGTGGTGGTTCAGATCTCAGTTTTGAATTTAGCGGAAAAGATGTATCAGTCTTGCGTGCGGTATCAACTGAACTAGAAGACTTTTTAAGTGAATATAAAGGTATTTCGGATATTAATGACAGTTTTGCCAATGGTGCAGATGAGATCAGGATTAATATAAAACCATTAGGTGAAGCATTAGGTTTATCTCTGGCAAGCATGGCGCAGCAAGTCAGATATGGTTTCTATGGAGCAGAAGCACAACGTATTCAACGTGATGAAGAAGAAATCCGTGTCATGGTGCGCTATCCCAAGGAACAGCGTAATTCTATTGGGAACCTAGAAACCATGCGTATTCGAGCACCAAATGGTCAAGAAATTCCATTTGCTGAAGTGGCTGATATCGAAATTGGCCAAGGTTACACCTCTATTAACCGAGTAGATGGACAACGCTCAGTCAGTGTGACCGCAAAGGTTAATAAGGATATTCTTGAGCCAAATACGGTTATCAAAGATGTCATGGTGAAAGCGATCCCCGAGTTACTTAAAAAGTACCCAGGCGTTGAGTTTAAATTACAAGGTAATACTAAAGAGCAGGGCGAAGCAATTTTCTCTCTAGCTCAAGGTTTCTTATTTGCTTTATTTGCGATTTATGCTCTGATGGCTATTCCTTTAAAGTCATACTCGCAACCATTGATCATTATGTCGGTTATACCTTTTGGTATTGTGGGGGCTATTATTGGTCATTTGGTATTGGGTATGTCAGTCAGTGTTTTGTCTATTTGCGGCATAATTGCGTTATCAGGTGTGGTTGTGAATGACAGTTTGATTATGGTGGACTTTGTCAACCGTGCACGCAGCGAAGGTATGAACCTATTAGACGCTGCTATTAACGCAGGTTCACAGCGTTTTAGAGCGATAGTTTTAACTTCATTAACCACTTTCATGGGATTAATGCCGATAATCTTTGAACGTTCGCTACAAGCACAAGTCGTTATTCCAATGGCAATATCATTGGCATTTGGGATCTTATTTGCCACGGTAATTACACTGCTACTAGTACCATCTTTGTATTTGATTTTAGATGATTTAAAAGCGTTTTTCTCAAAAACATATGCGGCAAAACGCGCAGAAGAAAACGCTAATTTAGCGATGCAAAAAAATTAAGGGCTTGGGTACTATTTAAGGTTTCTTAAAGCAGTAAGGAATTTCATTAAGAAAAAAGGGAGTACTTTTCAGTGCTCCCTTTTTATTTATATCCCCAGTACTAAATAATGCTATGACTTATCAACTGCTTAAGGGCTACTGAGGCTTTCTAGTTACGCTAATGTAAATGCAGCTTATAGTTATAATGTATATATAGTGTATGTTAAGTGAGAACAATTCATGTTAATGATTAATGATGTAAAGCAATATATGGCAAACTTATAATAACAATTATGAGAGGACCTATTGTAGATGTTGATCCCCCGTCATGAAATTGAATTTCAGTTATATGAAAATCTAGATACATTATCGTTACTAAAACGTTCGCGTTTTATTGAACACAACGCACAAACATTTTCGGCTGTTTTAGATACAGCTGAAAAGATTGCCACGGATTGCTTTTTGCCTCATAACCATTTAGCAGACCATAATGAACCGACTTTTGATGGACAAACGGTCAGTATGTTACCTGAAGTGAAAGTTGCTTATAAGGCTTTCGCTGAAGCGGGCTTTATTGCCGCTCGCTATGATTTTGCCGAGGGTGGGATGCAATTACCAGAGACGGTAATGACGGCCTGTTCGGGATATTTTATGGCTGCTAATCCGAGTTCTACGGGGTATCCATTTTTAACAACGGCAGCGGCAAATGTGATCAAGCATTTTGCCAACCCAGAATTAAAGTCACGTTATTTAGAGCCTATGCTGAGTGGCTGTTACTCTGGAACGATGGCGTTAACTGAACCACATGCAGGTTCTTCACTAGCTGAAATTACCACTAGTGCGACCTTACATGAAGATGGTACGTATCGAATTAAAGGTTCAAAACTCTATATTTCAGGAGGTGATCACGAACTCACTGATAATATTGTGCATCTGGTATTAGCTAAGATTCCTGGTGGGCCTGCCGGCGTGAAAGGCATTTCCTTGTTTATCGTGCCCAAGTATCGAGGTGACGTAAATAATCAAGTAAGAAACGATGTTGTATTAGCAGGTCTCATTCATAAGTTGGGTTATAGAGGAACGACTTCTACGGCTTTAACTTTTGGTGAACAAGGAGATTGTCACGGTTATCTTGTCGGGGAACCTCACAAGGGTTTGCAATACATGTTCATGATGATGAATGAAGCCCGGGTTGGTGTAGGTTATGGCGCCGCCATGATTGGTTACCGAGGATTTCAATACTCTCTTGAATATGCGAAAGACCGTATGCAAGGCGGTAAAGCGATTGTTGAACACGGTGATGTAAAGAGAATGCTATTAGCCCAAAAAGCCTATACTGAAGGTGCTATTGCATTGTGTTTTTATGGCGCGCGTTTAGTTGACGATATACATACTGCAGAATCTACTGATAAACAACAGGCTGCAGCAGAGTTACTGGATTTGTTAACGCCAGTTATTAAGGCATGGCCCAGTGAATATGGCCCTAAAGCCAATGATTTAGGGATTCAAGTCTTAGGTGGAGCAGGCTATACCCGTGAGTATTATGCTGAACAATTTTGGCGAGATAATCGTTTAAATCCAATTCATGAGGGAACAAATGGGATCCAAGCGTTAGATTTACTGGGCCGTAAACTATGGCAGAACAAACAACAAGGCTTACAACAACTATTTGCACTTATCCAAGCCGATTGCGACGCAGCAAAAGGTGCTAAAGGGCAGCAAGCCGCACAACAACTTGCTGCTTATTTAGCTCAAATGCCGGTACTTATTCAACACTTAGGTGCAGATCTACAAACAACTAAACTACAAGCCTTACAACTCACGAATGCCGAGTGTTTTATGAAAGTATTTGCTGGAGTCGTACTTGCTTGGCAATGGTTACGTCAAATCAATACTGCTGAACAGGGCCTAAGTTCAGAACTTACAGCCGATCAGGCTGATTTTTATCAGGGTAAATGTCAAGCTGGACAGTATTTTGTGCGTTGGGAGTTACCCCAAATTGACCACTATATTGCGCTTCTACAAAACCGTGATGACAGTTGTCATAACATGAAAACTAATTGGTTTTAATTTAATATAAGGATCCATAATATGTCTCAAACTGTTTTAATTACAGGTGCAGCTTCTGGAATTGGTGCTCAAGCGGCAAAACACTTTGCCAAAAAAGGTTTTGGATTGGCACTGAGTGATATAAATACTGCAGCTGGGACTAAATTGGTTGAAGAATGTAAAGTTTTGCATGAAGGCAAAGCCAAAGTCGTATTTTATACTGCAGATGTGAGTGATAAAAACGCAGTTGCGGAATTATTTACCGCAGCGCAAAATGATTTTGGTCAAATTAATGTCGTCGTAAATAATGCTGGCATTGAATATCCGCCAACGCCTCTACACTTAACCGATGATGCACTTTTTGAAAAGAATATTGATGTTAATATCAAGGGAGTTTGGTATTGCATGAAAGCAGCACTAAACGTGATGTTACCCAATGGCGGCGGTAACATTATTAATATTGCATCAGTTGCTGGTTTACGTTCTGCTCCCATGATTGCCGGTTACTGTGCGACTAAGCATGCCGTCGTTGGTTTAACCAAATCTGCCGCTGTAGAGTATGCGAAATTAGGTGTACGTATCAATGCGGTTTGTCCAAGTTTTATCGATACACCGATGGTGCAACGAACGCTGGAGCAGATGGATGAACGCGGTCAAAAATCCATAATTGGGGCAAGTCCCATGAAGCGTTTAGGGCGTCCAGAAGAAATCGCAAATGCCATTGTCTGGTTAGCATCAGAGGAAGCTTCCTTTATGAATGGTCACTGTATGACTTTGGACGGTGGTATGCTTGCTTAAACTAATAATTGTCTAAACCACTGCTGAGCTTGACCAATACTGATTTATCCTTATGCTAATCTAGAGCAGTACTAGACCACAGTTACGCAAAATAAAAAAAGAGCTAACTTTCAAATGAAGGTTAGCTCTTTTTATTTATCATCACAAAATGTTCATCAATGCTGGATGGGTTTATCACCCATGCAATAACACCTAATGGTTACAAAACACTAACTAATGCTTTTGCTAAAGGTTCAACGTTATTTTTGTTAATACCCGCAATATTTACTCGTGAAGAATCCACAAAGTACACACTATGGGCGTCACGGACTGCACGCACTTGCTCAGGTGTAATACATAGGAATGAGAACATACCTTTTTGGTCGTTAACAAAACTAAAGTCTTTTTGTGCACCATTAGCTGCTAGATTATCCACAAGTAGACTACGTAAGTCACGCATACGATTACGCATAGCATCGACTTCATTTACCCACATTTGCTTTAAGTCTGTATCGTGTAAGATGATATCAACTAATGCACCGCCGTAAGAAGGTGGCATAGAATATATCCCACGGGCAATTGCTTGGATTTGTGATTGTACAATTGGCTGTGTTGTCGTATTTTCCGTTACCATAACAGCAAGACCAACGCGCTCTCTATATAAACCAAAGTTCTTAGAACACGATGCAGCAATAATTACCTCTGGTACAGATTTGACCATCAAGCGCATGCCGTAGGCGTCAGTTTCTAAATCATCACCAAAGCCAAGATATGCACTATCGATGAACGGCAGCCAACCTTGTTGTTGGGCAACTTCTGCAACTGCTTGCCATTGTTCCTGAGTTAAATCTGCACCAGTTGGGTTATGGCAACAAGCGTGTAATAGAACGATATCACCTTTTGGTATTTGTTTTAACTGCTCTAGCATTTCATCAAATTTGATGCTTGCTGTTGCTTTATCGAAGTATGGATATGTAGCAAGTTCTAAACCTGCATTGCCAATCAATGGAATGTGGTTTGCCCATGTTGGATCTGAGACCCATACCTTGGCGTTGTCATTACAACGTTTAAGTAATTCAGCCAAAATACGTAGAGCACCACAACCACCTGGCGCTTGGACAGCTGCCACGCGTCCTTCAACAACTGCTGGGTTACCTGCACCTAATAACAGTTCTAGCATACCGTCGATAAATCCAGGTACACCCTGAGGTGTGATATAGGTTTTTGAAGTTTCTGATTCCAATAAACGGGTTTGTGCTGCAGCTACAGCTTGAACAATAGGTGTATTTCCTTGTTCATCTTTATAAACACCGACGCCGAGGTCGATTTTATGGGAATTTGAATCAGCTTTAAAAGCAGCTGATAAACCTAATATTGGATCTGGGGCAAGGGCTGGTAAGACTTCAAACACAGGAGTTTTCCTAAAAAATTAACAATCCTTATTATTATGCCATTTAAAGTGTTCCTCTGTCTTTAGCTTTTAAGCTGTTATGACCACTTTTTATAGGATTTTTTGCACTTTGAGCCTGCATCGTAATAGTTACTTGGGAAGGCTAAATAGATAAAGATTCTTTGACTTCACCAATGACTTCACCTGACGCTGAAAATGTTTTCTCATGCCACAACACACGGTTTTCGTTGTCCACTGTAACAATGGTCGAAGACCGCGTACCATAGTCAGGACTCTCAATGAAAATGGATGATAAAAGTTTCTCCCAAGGTTGAGCTATACCCGTTTCAGGAAGCAGGTGGTCCGGCGCTTTTTCAGCATTCTTTAAAATACTAAATAAAGTTTCGGTGGAAAGTCCAAAGGGGTTTTGACAAGCTAAATTCAATGCTGAAACGCCAAGTTGTGTCTTGGGCCAAGGTGTATTTAACTTGGCATTAGATAGACCATATACGCCGGGTGTGAGCTCGTTGTGTTCTAAACTGTGACTATTAAAAACGTGAAGTTTATCTAATGTTCCATAAACCAGGTTATAGCCATTGTATTGCGCCGCATGTGCTTTTAATGTTTCGGTAAATATTACATCATCAGCAGCAGCTAGTGCTTGGAGTACTAGTTCACCTCGGGTTTTTGCATCAAAGCGGTCGGTGCTTGGGGCCCGTATGTTGGTTAATGCACTAAATCGTCCGTTAGGGCTTATACCCATCCATGTGCCACCAGCTTGTTCATCTTTGCCGGCTAAAAAACCTTCTTCCCAAAAATGTGAAGGGGAGGTTAGACGGGCGTGAAACTCATCGCGATTAGCCGCAATAATAAGTGGGTAATTAGGGTGTTGTTGTACTGCAATAAAAAGAATGCACATGTCTGAAGCCTATAATGGGACAAATTTTATTATATGCTAGGAATATAAGATGTTGCAAAACAGACTATAGTGTAAATAACGACAGGTTCGATATATGATAGTATATGAAGCATTAATAAATAGTCTGTATCAGCTGCACTTTACTAATAAGAGAATCTCCGTGAAGAAGTATCATCCCCAAACAGAATCAGTCCACGCTGATAAAAATTATAATAACTACCCAGATGGCTCCGTGCACAGTCCTGTTTGTGCTTCTGTTTTATTCGAATTTAAAAATGCACAAGATATTGTTGATGCTTTTCAGGGCAAAAAAGTCGCTCATGTTTATGGGCGTTCCTCAAGTAGTACAACTTCTTCCTTACAAAACGTATTAACTCAGCAACATGCAGCATTAGGCACTGTGACTTTTGCAACGGGTATGGCTGCAATCAGTAGTTTTATGTTCGCTATGTTAAAGCAGGGTGACCATATTATCGTTAGTCAATTTTTATTTGGTAATACGCGCAGTTTTTTTCATCATTTAACCCAGTTTGGTATTAGTGTTTCATTTGTTGATATTAATGATGTTGCGGCTGTGACTAAGCAAGTTACAGATAAAACGCGGATTATTTTTGCCGAAGGTTTAGCTAATCCATTAACTCAGATCCCTGATTTTACTGCGCTTGGGGCACTGGCTTCACAGTATAATATTATTATGATGCTTGATACCACAATGACACCGCCATCGATGCTCAACGTGAGTAATTTTCCGATAGATATTGTTGTTACATCACTGACCAAATATATCGCCGGCCAAGGGCAGGCTTTGGGTGGAGCTGTTATTGATATGGGACGTTTTGATTGGACTCAGTATCCTAATATTGACCCACTGTATCAAGTTACTGATACAACTCAATGGGGATTAGTTCAATTACGTAAAAAAGGGCTCAGAGATATTGGCGCAACCTTAAGTCCAGAAGCGGCATCTGCCATTCTTTTAGGTCAAGAAACATTAGCTTTACGTTGGCAAAAAATTCAAAACAATGCGGCACAAATAGCCCGATTTTTAGAGGCGCACCCTGCAGTTGAAACTGTGTTTCATCCAAGTTTAGAAGACCATGCTCAACATCAACTAGCTCAAGAGCAGTTTAATTCATTTGGCGGGATCTTAAGTTTTACTCTAAAAGAGGATGGAGATCCCGTAGCATTTATTAATCATTTAGAATTAATTATTTGTGCCACGCACTTAGGTGATACTCGAACACTAGCTTTACCTGTTACCCAAACTATTTTCTTTGAGTTTTCTAATAGTGAAAAAACGGCAATGGGAGTCAGTGAGAGTTTAGTGCGTTTATCAGTTGGAATTGAAGCAAGTGAAGATCTAATAGCTGATCTACAGCAAGCATTCACTCTAAGTGAGTAAATATAAAGGTATAGTATTTTTGCTTGTGTAGTATTTGAGTGAATATTATTAATGTTCATTGCAAGTCGTGCTAATGTTTAACATTATCAATAATAAGTGCTCTTGGATGCGAGCAATACTAATATTGTGAAACACTTAAATAAAAAGCCGTAAACTCAATATATTGATTTTACGGCTTTTTTTATTAGAACTAAATCGAAAACTCATCAATAAAATTTAGTAATTAATTTAAAAATATACTAAAAGTTAAAACTTTATTATAGATCTTACTCAACAAAATCATCCGCTAGAATTAGACCTACTGGACTACCACCACCTTCGGCATCAACAGCAATTGCCGTATAGATTTTATTACCCATTAAGCTCAATACACCTGTTTCTAAAGCTTTTGTCATAGTACCTGTGGGTGTAACAGTGACAACATAATCGCCTGGTGGTAATGAAACATAACCTGTTTCGGCTAAATCACCTGCTGTGAATGGGACATTGGTAAACGCTGGTGTAACACCATCGATTTCACCATCTGCAGTGACATAGATATCAACAGCGCCAGCTGCTGGAGATGCGTGCACTATACGTACTTGGGCATCTGTAGCAACACGACGTGGCATATCTGCTTGTAAGTCTAGGGCTATATTGGATAAGGTATTATTAGCAATCGCTGTATATGTCATACCAGTCTCAAGAGATACTTCGGCATCGTCGATGACGACAATGCTGTTATCAGCATCTGCAGCAACATCAATTAAATAAGTTGCACCGGGGACTTCAGCATAATCTGTCACACCAAGAAATGGTGCTCCATCAAACAGTGTCAGTGCATTATTTGCAATAACATCAACTGCTGGCGCATCAGCTACTGCGTGGATTACACGAATGGCAGCGGGTGTATTTACATCGTTAACAACTGTTGCTGCCTCTATACCTGCAACAACTAACTGTACTGGGGAATCTCCTGGACCAACATTTGTGGTTGCAGCGACAACCAAGTTTTCACCAGATGCAAGACTTACTGTACCGGAATCAAAAACTACGGTATCAGACCCTGCTGGTGTAATGCGAATTTGATAATCACCAGATGGCACCGCAACTAGCTCAGTTGCATCTTTGTATGCAGCAGTAGCTAAAGGCTGTTCAGCTGCTAGGTTAGTATCTGGAGCTGTTACGTAAATATCAACTGCTGGTGCATTAGGTGCCGCGTGTACGATTTGAACTTGCGTTGTGCCCTCAGTGTTTGCTGCAGGGTTTGCTGCTAAACGTAAAAGTTCTAGAGAATTATCTGCAACATTACCAACGGCTAGAATATTATATTGTACATCTGGACGAGCAACGAAGTTAGTTGTTAATACTTCGGCTTGACCACCGGCAGTGTTTGCAACAACACCAATCGTATAGTTGGTTGAAGGGATAGTTGCTAAACCTGAAGCGACTTGATAATCAACACCAGATAAACCACCAAACAGGGCACCATTGGCTGTAATGTCCACATTTGGTGCATCGGATGAAGCGTGAACAACTCTAATCATAGCTGGGTTGGGCGTTGTTTCCACTACCGCTTTTGAGTTATTGTCTGAACCACAAGCAGTAACTAAAGCTGACAAAATTAAGGCTAATCCTAATTTATATTTTTGCATTATTGTTTCCTTGTTGTTAATTACATGATCATTACGGTTCAAAAAAACAACAAGTTCATATTTTTTAAAAATGTTGGAACTTTTTAGTCAATTGGTTATCTATTTAATACATGCAAAAAAATGTGTCCCCAAAATACTTTCTTTGTTATGTGTTATGTATGTTTATTGTGTTTTCATGTGTGCAAAAGCCCGTATCATCTATTGCTGATACGGGCTTTTTTTTAGTTAGAGGTCACTACCTAGCAATAAAAAGCTTTCTTGCATGTGACTTTGTCACTTTGCTTTATTGCTAGTAAATTTTACTGAGTAAAGCTTATTTTATTGCTTTCTCGATATCCGCAATTAAATCTTGATCGTCAGGCTTGGTAAAAGAGCTATAAGAGTCTACTAAATTACCTTTGCGATCGATTAAGTATTTATAGAAATTCCACTTTGGTGCTGAATCGGCCTTTTCTGCCAGGATACGGTATAAGGGATCTGCATCGTCTCCGCGAACTGGAATCGTCTCAAACATAGGGAAGTTTACACCGTAAGTGAGTTCGCAAACTTCAGCCGTTTTACCTTCATCGTTATATTCTTGGTTAAAATCCCCAGACGGAAAACCTAAAACAACAAAGTTCTTATCCTTGTAGTCATCGTACAATTTTTCTAAACCTTCAAACTGTGGAGTAAACCCACACTTACTCGCTGTGTTGACAAATAAAATTGCTTTATCCTTGTATTCACTACAAAAATTGACTGTTTCTTGAGAATTTAATTTACGTTTCATGAACTTCAGTACATCTGGGCAATCATTAGCCAGTGTTGGGAAGCTGATACCAATTAGGCATAAGCCTGCAATTATTTTTTTCATTTTTATGGTCCTTATTTTACTTATGTCTCGTCACTTAATAACAACAAGATGATATTTATTGCCAGGGCTTAAATTGCACTGGCACAAAAACTATGGTGTGATTAAGTTTTTAATGTACATAAATAGTAGCAAAATTATTGTATTTTGGTACATCTGTTAGTCACCTAGTCTTATACGTGATTTTGTTAATGACGTTCATTTTCTGGGTAAAAGGAATAATAATTATTATGAAACCATCTCGTGTTTTACACAAAACTTTATTTGTTTCAATTACGATTGCTCTATTCGGTTGTGCGGCAACTGACACTAGTTTGTCTCTGTCACCGAATATTACGCAAACAAAACATGTGGTAAATTCTCCAGGTAATCAATTATCTGAATCGAGCTCTGAGATAAAACAAAGTCAAGTCTTGAACCAACTTATTGAAGTGGAATCAACGGCTAAGCAAGACAATCTTATTACACTTGAACAAATAATGAGTCATCCTGATTGGCTGGGTCGACAAGCAGAACAAGCTGGTTGGGTCATTGGTGAAGATACAGTACGTTATGCTAGAAAACGAGTGGGCAGTCCGGTCCGGGATACCTTTACAATTTCGCTTACAGAACCGAAGATTAATGGTGAACTAGCCAGTTTAGAGCAACAGCATCTCCTGAAATCTGACGACGTATTAGTTTCTCCTAACGGTCAATACTTAGCATGGTTATATGAACGTCAACTATTAGTCATGGAGCAAACAACTAAAGCGGTCAAACAAATCACTTTTGCGCAGCAACGCACTAGTAACTTGAGTTTTCTAGCTAGTGGTGAAATTAGTTATCAAATAGGTGATGCGATTTATGCGACATCACCTGATACCCTTGCTACACGTTTAGTCTTTTCTTGGCAGTTTGCGAAGCCACCAATACCTGTTAAAGCGGCCCCAGACTATATTGCCGAAGAGCAGATAAAACTGATTCAATATATTGCAAATAAACGTCAAGATCGCCAAACCTTAGCTGATAATAAACAACAACTGGTTGCGACTAATACGTTTACATCCGCCACGGAATTTTATTTTGCTCCGGATGCTAGACTCGCTGCAATGAGTTTATCCCCAGATGGTAAGTGGGCAATAGCAGCTACGACGCCAAAAACACAATGGCGTGATAAATCTGACATTATGCCGCATTACATTCAAGAAGACGGGCGCATTGCCAGTAAAGAAGTGCGTCGTAGAGTTGCAGATGCAAAGCCGAGAAATGATGATTTATTTTTATTAGATCTTACCAATAATGTTAAGCATCCACTTTCTTACTCAGTTTTACCTGGTTTCAATGACGATGTACTGGCATCTGTTAAAGAGGAAAATGCAGCTCGCCGCGGGGAAGCCTATACTGTTAATCGTTTACCACGGGATATTACCTTGTTCTCTAGCTGGTATTGGAATGAACCACCGATCTATTGGCATGACACCGCCGCAGAGGTGGGTATTATGCTGGAAGCTTGGGATAATAAAGACCGTTGGATTGTGACAGTCGATTTGGCAAATAAACGGTTGGTACCCCAACATCGTTTATCAGATCCAGCATGGATCAATTATGCCTTTAATCGTTTTGGTTGGTTAAACGATACTGCAGCTTTGTATTACTTATCTGAAGAAACGGGGTTTGCGCATTTATACGTAAAACCCGTAGATGGTGAAGCTTATGCATTGACCGAAGGAAAGTATGAGGTTGATCAAGTCGTTTTAAGTCCTGACGGCCAGCATATATTTTATAAGGCTAATAAAAAACATCCAGGGATCTATGAAATTTACAAAGTATCTGTAGATGGTCAAGAGCAGGTTGCACTCACTGACTTAAATGGCATGACAGATTATGTGTTAAGTCCAAGTGGTCAACACTTGCTTTTAACACACTCAACAATGACTCGACCGCCAGAGTTATTTGTTACCTCTGCTGCAGCTTTAGCAATTCCAAAACAGGTCACGCAAACAGTTTCAGAAGAATTCTTGGCGTTGAATTTTGCAGCACCGAGTATTGTTGAAATACCTTCTAGTCATGTTGATGAGCCGATTTACTCTCGCCTATATATGGATGCACAAGCATTGCAAGGAGATGCCAAGCCCGCTGTAATTTTTAATCATGGTGCGGGATACTTACAAAACTCTCATATGGGTTGGTCTGGTTACTTCCGTGAGTATATGTTCCATAACTATTTAGTACAACAAGGCTATGTCGTGTTGGACATGGACTACCGAGCATCTAAAGGTTATGGCCGAGATTGGCGTACTGCAATTTATCGTCAGATGGGTACACCAGAAACGCAAGACTTAATCGATGGTGTTACTTGGTTAGTTCAAAATGCGAATGTCGCAGTGGATAAAGTTGGTACTTATGGAGGATCTTATGGTGGTTTTATGACATTTATGGCTTTATTTACGGAGCCTAATTTATTTCAAGCGGGTGCAGCATTACGTCCTGTTTCAGATTGGGCGCATTATAACACACCGTATACATCAAATATCTTAAACACACCTGATGTCGACCCTATTGCATATGAACGCAGTTCGCCAATTTACTTTGCGGAAGGTTTACAAAAACCATTATTGATAAATGCACCGATGGTTGATGACAATGTATTTTTTGTAGATGTCGTACGTTTGGTACAACGTTTGATTGAGTTGGAAAAACAAGATTTTGAAACGGCTATTTACCCAGTAGAGCCGCATGGATTTGTTCAACCAAGCTCATGGTTGGATGAATATCGACGTATCTTTAAATTATTCGAAACACATGTGAAGTAAGTTTGTTTTGACGAAAGGTGAGGGGATGTAGTTCCCCTCACTAAACTGGATAAAACTTTTCGGTAGTAATTCATTTGTTTTTATCCATCTCAGGCAAAGGCACAATCCGTATGTATAACAAAGTGAAGCACAAGCCACTGATAGTCCCCAATAAATGAGCAAAAGTTGCTACATCTGCTTCGATTAATAGTGAAGTCGAATTATTGTTGGTTAAATTCTCTAACAGTAATTTTATGAACAATCCAATTAACAAAAGCCATCCACCTGGTCTTTTGGTGTAAATATCTAATAAGGCACCGAACACAAAAAGTCCGTGTAAATGTGCCGACAATCCCATGTAATAATCTGTGCTTGGGTCCAACCAATACAAAGTGATACTCGTTGAAAATGCTAACCAAGGTAAGATAGTAAAAATATTTCGCCACGAGTAATATTCACCATGTAAAGCCCATAGAAGAACAAGGCCAGCTAGGTTTAACAATAAATGGTATGTATTGGTATGTACTAATGAATGTGTAAAAAAACGCCAATATTCATTAGTGAAGACTTCATTGCGAATAAATATAAGGCTTTCCAATTGGACAACACTCAATCCAAACTGGATAAAGCAACATACTATGCTTACTGCAAGTAAGGGGAGCCAATGTTTGTATTGAGTAGGTAAATTACTTAACATTATTGTTACATTAAAGATTGTAATATCTTATTTTAACAGTATATTTATGCGTGTATTGAATATTTTGTTATGAATTTAAGCTTTGAGTGAATTATGTCTGATGTAGTTGTGTCACAAAATGCGAATGTGCTTGTTTTATCGTTATCTCGTCCACATAAAAAAAACGCTTTAACCCGACAAATGTATTTAGAACTAGCCAATGCTATTCGTTATGCCGAGCACGACCCGCAAATTAAAGTGATTTTAATTCAAGGCAGTGAGGGCTGCTTTACTGCGGGCAATGATATGTACGATTTTATGTCAGCTGTAGAAAAAGAGGTTGAAGAAGTTGCTGAAACTGAACAATTTATGCGTGCTTTATTACAGTGTAAGCTCCCAGTAGTCGCAAAAGTTGAAGGTCTTGCGATCGGTATAGGTACGACTTTATTACTGCATTGTGATTTTGTTTATGCCAGTACCACAGCAAGTTTTATGATGCCATTTATAAATTTGGGTTTAGTGCCTGAATACGCTTCCAGTTTCATTTTGCCAAAATTAGTAGGGCATGTTAAAGCCGCTGAATTACTCATGCTTGGTGAGTCTTTTTCTGCAGATGACGCGCAACAAATTGGAATAATTAACGCAGTTTTGGAGCCAAATGCTTTAGCTGAAAGGATTGAACAGGTGACTCAGAGCTTGTCTAAAAAACCTAGACAAGCCTTGTTGCAAACGAAATCTCTGCTAAAACACGACCAACAACAAGTTACGGAACATATTTATAAGGAATTGGAGTATTTTGTTGCGGCTATGCGCAGTGAAGCAGCAACTGAGGCATTCACTGCTTTTTTAGAAAAACGTGAGCCCGATGAGAGCAAATTTCAATAGGCGAGCACTGACAGGCTTACTTCATTAAAGTGATTTGTATTTGCTTGGTATAGATATGTTCAAATCTTATTTAAACTATCTCTAGTTGCAGTAAGTACTTTATTTAATGAAGTTATTGAGCCACAAAAAAAGGAAGCAGCAGCTTCCTTTTTATGAACATTTCTGTAAATTACTGAACTTCCTCGAAGTCAGAAAATTCGCCTGTAAACATTGGACTTGATAAATAACGCTCAGTACCCGATGCTAGAATCACAACGACAATTTTATCTGCATTTTCTGGTCGCTCAGCATAGCGTTTAGCTGCTACAACACTTGCACCTGAAGAAATACCGGCTAAGATACCTTCTTCTTTCATAAGACGTTGTGCCATTTCCATGCATTCTTCGTTACTTACTTGCTCAACTTCATCAATCAAATCTAGGTCTAAGTTACCTGGAATAAAACCTGCACCAATACCTTGAATTTTGTGTGGTCCAGGGGTTAACTCTTCGCCTGCTTTTGCTTGGGTGATCACTGGTGAGTCTTTGGGTTCAACCGCAATAGAAGTAATTGCTTTACCTTGGACTTCCTTAATATAACGACTTACACCCGTAATGGTTCCACCCGTACCTACACCAGCAACAAACGCGTCAATAGTACCGTCGGTATCTTCCCAAATTTCGGGTCCCGTCGTTTTTACATGGATTTCTGGGTTTGCTGGATTATCAAATTGCTGTAATAAAACATAACGTTCTGGGTCTGATGCTACAATTTCTTGCGCTTGGGCAACTGCACCTTTCATACCTGCTGGTGCTTGAGTTAACACAAGGTTGGCACCTAAAGCTTTTAATAACTTACGGCGCTCTAAACTCATCGAGCTTGGCATAGTTAGTGTAAGTTTATAGCCTTTTGCTGCCGCAACGAAGGCTAATGCAATACCAGTGTTACCTGAGGTTGGCTCAACTATTTCTTTACCTTCTGTCAATACACCACGTTTTTCGGCATCCCAGATCATGTTTGCACCAATACGACACTTGATTGAGAAACTTGGGTTGCGAGACTCAATTTTTGCGTAAACGTTCCCGCCTGTGACGCGGTTTAATTTTACTAATGGTGTTCTACCAATCGCTAATGCATTATCGTTAAAAACGCGCATGCTATAATCCTTTTAATCTTTAGGGTAATCAAAAATAAAAAATCATGTAAATATACATAATAGTTATGTGTATATATTTAAATAGACTAGTGTATTTTGAAAGTGATATTTTGATATAAGATAGATTGAATTGTTAGTTATCGATTAACAGCGTACATAAAATATCTTTGGCTTTAACATTGTTTATCTATCGAGCTAAAACCTTGTTGTACTGCGACAGACTTCTAACTAATAGACAGATATATTATTCTAATTATTTTGAGAGCAATATGAAATTTACTGGAACCAGAGATTATATAGCAAGTACCGAACTCCAATTAGCAGTGAACGCCGCAATTACCTTAGAGAAACCTTTGTTGATCAAAGGGGAGCCTGGAACAGGCAAAACTATGCTAGCAGAACAACTCGCTGACGTTTTAGACACCGAGCTAATCCAGTGGCATATAAAATCCACTACAAAAGCACAACAAGGCCTTTACGAATATGATGCGGTGTCACGACTGCGAGATTCCCAATTAGGTGATGATAAAGTTCACGATATTAGTAACTATATTGTCAAAGGAAAACTATGGGAAGCATTTACCGCAGAGAAACGCCCAATTTTGTTGATTGATGAAATTGATAAAGCGGATATTGAATTTCCGAATGACCTACTCTTAGAAATCGATAAAATGGAGTTTTATGTTTATGAATCACAGGAATGGGTCAAAGCCAAGCAACGTCCGATTGTCATTATTACCTCAAATAATGAAAAAGACTTACCCGATGCTTTTTTACGCCGCTGTTTTTTTCATTACATTACTTTTCCCAATGCTGAGCAGTTACAAGCCATTGTTAATGTCCATTTCCCTGAAATTAAAAAACAATTATTAGACGTTGCTTTGTCGCGTTTTTTTGAGCTCAGAGAAGTACCTGGATTGAAAAAGAAACCGTCTACGTCAGAGTTATTGGATTGGTTAAAATTACTAGTTGCTGAGGATATTCCAGCTGAAGTATTACAGGATCCAGATAATAAAAATGCAGTGCCGCCATTGTATGGTGCGCTACTTAAGAACGAACAAGATCTACATTTATTTGAAAAACTTATTTTTATGGCGCGTCGTTAATGCTCATTGAATTCTTCTTAACACTAAAACGTTATAAAGTGCCAGTAACACTTCGTGAATTACTCGATCTTTTAGGTGCTTTAGAGAAAAATGTTGTGTTTGCATCATGGGACGATTTTTACTCCTTGACCAGAATTGTGATGGTCAAGGATGAAGCTCATTATGATCGTTTTGATCGCGCCTTTGCTGATTACTTTAAAGGTGTTCAGGCTTTAGATTTATTTAACGAAGATATTCCTGAGGAATGGTTACGTAAAGAGCTTGAGAAACGTCTGAGTAAGGAAGAAAAAGCACAAATGGAAACGTTAGGCGGCTTGGATAAATTACTAGAAACACTACAAGAGCGACTTAAAGAACAAAAAAAGCGACATCAAGGTGGAAGTAAATGGATTGGCACCGGTGGTACATCTCCCTTTGGCGCTTATGGGGACAACCCTGAGGGTATGCGCATAGGGCAGGAGGGTAATCGAAACTTCTCTGCAGTAAAAGTCTGGGATAAACGTGAATTTAAAAATCTATCGAACGATGTAACACTTTCCAGTAGGAATATGCAGATGGCATTGCGTAAATTACGACGTTTTGCCAGAACAGGTGCAGCAGAAGAGCTCGATATTAATGCGACTATCGGTAGTACTGCGAAAAATGCAGGTTTATTGGATTTACAGATGATTGCCGAACGTCACAACGCGGTAAAAGTATTGATGTTCTTTGATGTTGGCGGGTCGATGGATGGACATATCAAACAAATTGAACAACTTTTTAGTGCAGTACAGGCTGAATTTAAACATCTTAAATACTATTATTTTCATAATTGTGTCTATGAGGGTGTTTGGGAAGACAATGCTCGTCGTCAGAATTTAACCAGTATTCATGAAATTAAGCGCACGTATGGTAAAGATTATAAATGTATATTTGTTGGTGATGCGACTATGGGACCATACGAGATCACTTATCCTGGTGGTAGTGTCGAACATTGGAATGAGCAAACTGGGGAGTATTGGATGACAATGTTAGTAAGTTATTTTACACATTCAGTTTGGTTAAACCCACAACCAATGCAAATTTGGCGCTATCATCACTCGATACAAATCATGCAACATATTATGCAAAACAAAATGTACCCAATGACTATAGAGGGGCTAGGTTCTGCTATGGCGAGTTTATTGAAAAAATAATGTAGATAATTTCAATTAAATCTCAATTGTTATGTCACTCAACGGGACGGTACAACAAGGGAGGATTTCATCATCATCGATAAAGGCGAGGGGATCAAGGGTGTAATCCACTTCTCCAGAAATAAGTTTACATCGACATGCACCACAGAAACCTTCACGGCAATGGTACTCAATTGTAATTTTATTTTCTTCTAGATCTTCTAGGATTGTTTCTTTGGATGAAGAAAAAGCCGAACCATCGCTTAATGTGATTATTCGGCTTTTAGTTGGTGTGGACATCTCTTATTTATAGTTCAAATTCATCAAAGTCATCAGCTGAGACTTCTGAATCGATTTGACCAACTAAATAAGAACTAATTTCTGATTCTTGTGGCGCGACCTGGACGTTATCCGAGTTCAAGTAGTTGTTCATCCATGGTAATGGATTAGAACTCACATCGAATGGTTGTCCTAGACCAATAGCCGCCATACGTTGATTCGCAATATACTCAACATATTGACATAAGATTTCTTCGTTCAGACCTATCATCGAACCACTAGCAAATAAGTAGTGCGCCCATTCTTTTTCTTGCTGAACAGCATTAAGGAAAATAGCACGTGCTTCATCTTCACATTCAGCTGCGATTTCAGCCATTTCTGGATCATCTTTGCCTTTCGCCCATAGGTTTAACACATGTTGAGTTGACGTTAAGTGCAAATTCTCATCACGCGCAATCAAGCGAATGATTTTAGAATTACCTTCCATTAGTTTTCTTTCAGCAAAAGCAAACGTACAAGCAAAAGATACATAAAAACGAATGGCCTCAAGAGCATTTACAGAATTCATGCAAAGGTATAGTTTCTTTTTCAATTCACGCATTGTGATAACATGTGTTTCACCATCAACTACATGGGTACCTTCACCTTGTGTTTGCCATAATTGGGTAGCAAATATTAGGTCGTCGTAATATTTAGAAATATCCGCCGCTCTACGTTTGATTTCATCATTCGCAATAATGTCATCAAATACATGGCTTGGGTCAGTAAATAGATTACGCAGGATATGTGTGTAAGAGCGAGAGTGAATCGTCTCGAAAAACGACCATGTTTCAATCCATGTTTCTAATTCAGGTAACGATACGATTGGCAACAATGCAATATTAGGACTACGACCTTGTACTGAATCGAGTAATGTCTGGTATTTGAGGTTAGAGATAAAAATGTGTTTTTCAGCGTCACTTAAACTCTGAAAGTCCATTCTATCTTTAGATACATCTACTTCTTCTGGGCGCCAGAAAAAAGAAATTTGTTTTTCGATCAGTTTCTCGAAAATAGCATGCTTTTGTTGATCATAGCGTGCTACGTTAACTGGATTACCGAAGAACATTGGTTCAATCATGAAATCGGTAGATTGTTGATTAAATGTAGTATATTTCATGTGTTTACACTTCTATTTTTAGTTATAGTTGAAGCATGCGTGCGTGTTAAATTTTACACGCGCCGCCAGCACATCCATCATCATCTTCCTCAACCACTACTTGCGCTTGAGAATTCTGTTTAGCGATTGTAGTTTGGTCTAAATCACTTGCTTCACCAGCTCCATCTTTGGTGTTGTGGTAATACAGTGTTTTAATTCCTAACTTGTAAGTCGTCAATAAATCTTTAAGTAAAAGCTTCATCGGTACTTTGTTACCTTCGTAATTGCTAGGATTGTAACTAGTGTTGGCCGAAATAGTTTGGTCGACAAACTTCTGCATAATCGCACACAATTGTAGATAACCATCGTTAGAAGGTATATCCCAAAGTAACTCATACTGTCCTTTTAAGCGTTCATATTCCGGTACAACCTGCTTAAGAACACCATCTTTACTAGATTTAATACTGATATGACCACGAGGTGGTTCAATCCCATTTGTTGCATTGGAAATCTGTGATGAGGTTTCTGAAGGCATCAATGCTGATAGTGTTGAGTTTCTCAAGCCGTGCTTGACGACACTAGCACGTAAGCTATCCCAATCTAAATGTAAGGGTTCATCACAAATTTTATCGACATCTTTTTTGTAAGTATCGATAGGCATAATACCTTGAGAGTAAGTTGTTTCGTTGAACTTAGGGCAAGCGCCTTTTTCTTTTGCCAACTCGTTTGAAGCTTTCATGAGATAAAACTGAATCGCTTCAAATGTTCTGTGAATCAGGTTATTGGCGCTATGGTCAGAATATCTAACTCCGTTTTTAGCTAAGTAATATGCAAAGTTAATGACACCTATGCCTAAAGTTCTGCGACCCATGGTGGCTGTAAACGCAGCTGGAACAGGGTAGTCTTGATAATCTAATAAATTATCAAGAGCACGTACAGCTAGGTCTGCAAGCTCCTCTAATTCATCAAGAGATTCTATTTTACCAAGGTTGAAAGCTGATAATGTGCATAATGCAATTTCACCATTTTCATCATTTACATGCTCAAGGGGCTTCGTTGGTAGAGCAATTTCTAAACAAAGGTTCGATTGACGAACTGGAGCCACTTTAGGATCAAATGGGCTGTGTGTATTACAGTGGTCAACATTTTGCACATAAATACGCCCTGTACTCGCTCGTTCCTGCATAAAGAGACCAAATAACTCTTGAGCATTTACTGATTTTTTACGAATTTTGGGGTCGCTTTCGTACTTGACATATAACGCTTCAAATTTATCTTGGTCGGCGAAAAAAGCGTCATACAAACCAGGAACATCAGAAGGGCTAAATAGCGTAATATCCTGGTTTTTAATCATACGGGTGTACATCAATTTGTTGAATTGGACCCCGTAATCTAAATGCCTGACACGATTTTCTTCAACGCCACGGTTATTTTTGAGGACTAATAAAGATTCAACTTCGTAGTGCCAAATCGGATAGAATAATGTTGCTGCGCCACCGCGAACACCACCCTGAGAACAAGATTTAACAGCAGTTTGAAAATGCTTGTAGAACGGAATGCATCCAGTATGGAATGCTTCACCGCCACGGATCTCACTACCTAAAGCGCGAATACGACCAGCGTTCACACCAATGCCGGCTCTTTGTGAAACGTATTTCACAATCGCAGAAGAAGTCGCATTAATTGAATCTAGGCTGTCATCAGCTTCAATTAATACGCAACTGCTGAACTGTCGAGTAGGAGTTCGAACGCCTGCCATGATTGGTGTTGGTAATGATATTTTAAATTCAGAAACAGCGTTATAAAAACGGCGTACATAATCTAAACGATTTTCCTTTGGGTAATTAGCATACAAACAAGCAGCAACTAAGATGTATAAGAACTGTGCACTTTCATATATATCGCCAGACACTCGGTTTTGGACTAAATACTTACCTTCCAGCTGTTTTACCGCAGCATAAGAGAAATTCATATCACGCCAATGGTCGATGTAAGTATTCATTTCGTTAAATTCATCTTGGGTATAGTCTGAGAGTAAATGCTCATCATATTTACCCGTCTCGACTAGTCCTTTCACATGGTCATATAAGTGAGGAGGTGTAAATTGACCATAGGCTTTTTTACGTAAATGGAAAATAGCTAAACGAGCAGCTAGGTACTGGTAGTCAGGTGCTTCTGTAGAAATAAGGTCTGCAGCAGACTTAATTAGGGTTTCATGGATCTCATCAGTACGGATGCCGTCGTAAAATTGAATGTGCGCTTTGATTTCAACCTGTGATACGGATACGTTACTTAGATCTTGTGCGGCCCAAGTAATGACTTTATGGATTTTATCCAAATCAATCGCTTCTTTTTCACCGTTACGCTTTGTTACAGATAATGCTTTGTTCATGATATGTGTGCCGATTTTTAGTTATAGTGTGCAAATAACGGGTCTGCATCCGTTAACATCATGCCTCTTGTTTTTACTTAGTAGCTATTTAGTAGCTATCAAGGAGGTTAGCACAAGATAATGTGGTTCAGGGTATAATGCAACCACTATATGTGGTGTTTTTGTGTATGAAAAATAAACGATGAACACTACGACTTTGGTGGAGGCTAGGTGTGATGCGGACTCAATAAAATTTTCTTTTTTCAGCTACAGACGAAATTAATTAAAAAATAATTTATTATATTTTTATCTTTCTTTATAAGAACACGATATAAATAACTACTTGATATGAAAAATCACTATATATTGTGTGTAGTCCCTAGGTATATGCCTAAATATAGCAAATCAAACGTCAGTACTACTGTACACTAGTAAGGTGTTTGCGAAGTAAACGGCCCACTATAAAGGGTGTGTTTGCTCTATGAAAAGTAGGCACGCTACGCTAGTTAGCTATGCAAGCGGTTTGTGACACGCAATAATATAATTCACATCGATATTTTTTTGTGACAAATAATAAGTTTGTGTCAATGGATTAAAATGAAGCCCAGTACAATCTTGGATAACAAGCGTTGTGCTATCAATATGGCGCATAAGCTCAGATGGTTTAATAAACTTCTTGTAGTCATGAGTACCTTTGGGCACTAGGTTTAATAAATACTCAGCACCTAAAATAGCCATTAAATAACTTTTTGGGTTTCGGTTTAAGGTTGAGAAAAAAGCATAACCACCAGGTTTAACCATTTCTGCAACACTACGAATAACCGAAGCAGGGTCGGGCACATGTTCAAGCATTTCTAAGCATGTAATTACATCGTAAGATGCACTGTGAGTAATGGCGTGATCTTCGGCGGAGACACATAAATACTCAGCTTTAAAACCAGATTCAAGACCATGTAAACGGGCGACTTCCAACGAGGCTTCCGCCATATCAATACCGGTAACTGAAGCACCTCGTTGTACCATGGCCTCGGCTAAAATTCCACCACCACAACCGACATCAAGGAGGGAAATATCTTGTAAACCTACAGGTAAATGCTGTTGGATAAAGTCACTGCGTAAGGGATTAATATCATGTAAAGGTTTGAACTCTCCTGAAAGATCCCACCATTTAGCAGCTAATTCAGAAAATTTTTCAATTTCATTTACGTCTACATTACCCATTTCTTGTGCCTTCACTCAATACGATTCGGTCTAATATTAGCACCAATGCGACAGCGATTATAGATTTGGATTAGACCTCCTTCATATGATTGCCTAAATATTAAACGATAGATGTAAATTAGTTGGCTTTTTTTCTATTTTAGGGCATCTTTAGTGGTACACTATATAAAGTGTTTTTACCCATAATAAGCGTGCTTATTTGTCAAAATTTAAGATTGATAATAGGCACAGTAAAACTAAATAAGGGAACAGGCAGTTTATGACTGAGCGCGCCAAAGAAATTTCTCCGATTAACATCGAAGAAGAACTCAAGAATTCTTACCTAGATTATGCAATGAGCGTCATTGTTGGTCGAGCATTACCAGACATTCGCGATGGTTTAAAACCGGTACACCGACGTGTACTTTTTGCCATGAACGAATTGAAAAATGACTTTAATAAACCCTACAAAAAATCAGCTCGTGTTGTTGGGGATGTTATTGGTAAGTATCACCCACATGGTGATTCCGCTGTATATGACACTATTGTACGCATGGCGCAGCCATTTTCTTTGCGTTACATGCTAGTTGATGGTCAAGGTAACTTTGGTTCAGTTGATGGTGACTCTGCTGCTGCAATGCGTTATACCGAAATACGTATGGCTAAGATAAGTCACGAGTTATTATCCGATTTAGAAAAAGAAACGGTTGATTTTGTTGATAACTACGATGGTACAGAAAAAATTCCAGAAGTATTACCAACGCGAGTTCCTAACCTATTAGTTAACGGTTCATCAGGTATTGCAGTTGGTATGGCTACCAATATACCTCCACATAATTTAACAGAAGTGATTAACGGTTGTGTCGCATTAATTGATAACCCTGAGTGTACAGTTGATGAGTTAATTGAACACATCCCAGGTCCTGATTTCCCAACAGCTGCATTAATCAGTGGTCGCAAGGGTATAGAAGAAGCTTATCGTACTGGCAGAGGGAAGATCTACCTTAGAGCACGAGCAGAGATTGAAACTGAAGATAATGGTAAAGAAACCATCATTATTCATGAAATCCCATATCAAGTTAATAAAGCACGTTTGATTGAGAAAATCGCAGAGCTAGTTAAAGAAAAACGTATTGAAGGTGTTTCTGCACTGCGCGATGAATCTGACAAAGATGGTATGCGTATTGTCGTTGAAGTCAAGCGTAATGAATCAGCGGAAGTATTACTTAACCATTTATACGCTAATACTCAGTTACAAACAGTATTTGGTATTAATATGGTTGCCCTAGACAACAACCAACCTAAGGTATTTAACCTCAAAGATTGTCTGGAAGCATTTATCTTACACCGACGTGAAGTTGTAACACGACGCACAGTATTTGAGCTGAAAAAAGCCCGTGAACGTGCTCATATTTTAGAAGGTTTAGCGATCGCTCTTGCGAACATTGACCCGATTATTGAGTTAATAAAAGCTTCTCCATCGCCAAGTGAAGCGAAACAAGGTTTAACCGCGCAAGGTTGGTCTTTGGGTGATGTGGCAGAAATGCTTGAACGCGCAGGTAATGATGCTGCCCGTCCAGATTGGCTTGAGCCTGAATATGGTATCCGTGACGGTTTATACTATTTAACGGAGCAACAAGCACAAGCTATTCTTGATCTACGTCTTCACAAACTTACCGGTTTGGAGCATGACAAGATCCTAGCCGAATACAAAGACCTATTAGAGATTATCGCTGAGTTGTTACATATTCTTGGTAGTCCAGATCGTCTTATGGAAGTTATCCGTGAGGAACTAGAAGCGGTACGCGATGAGTTTGGTGATGCGCGCAGAACAGAAATAACGGCAGCGAGCCATGACATTGATATCGAAGATCTGATTGAGCAAGAAGATGTTGTGGTAACTTTATCTCGCGAAGGCTATGTGAAATATCAGAAGCTTTCTGATTACGAAGCCCAAAAGCGCGGTGGTAAAGGCAAGTCAGCTACAAAAATGAAAGACGAAGATTTCATTGAGAAACTGCTTGTTGCAAACACGCACGACCACATTCTTTGCTTCTCTACGAGAGGACGTTTGTATTGGTTGAAAGTGTATCAACTACCACTCGCGAGTAGAAACGCCCGTGGTCGTCCAATCGTTAATATTTTACCGTTAGAAGATGGTGAACGCATTACTGCTATTTTACCAATCAAAGAGTTTGTTGAAGGCAAATACGTCTTTATGGCGACAGCTAATGGCACCGTTAAAAAGACAGAACTGACACAATATTCTCGCCCAAGAGCAAATGGTATTATTGCGGTCAACCTTAACGATGGAAATGAGCTTATTGGTGTTGACTTAACTGACGGTGACTCTGAAATCATGCTGTTCTCGGACGCGGGGAAAGTAGTACGTTTCCATGAAGAACAAGTGCGTCCAATGGGAAGAACTGCGACGGGTGTTCGTGGTATTCGCTTGGAAGATGAACAGCGTGTCGTTTCTTTAATCGTTCCTACTGGTGAAGGTGCTGTCTTGACAGCGACTGCGAACGGTTATGGTAAACGTACGATTATCAGTGAGTATCCAGCTAAGTCTCGTGCAACGAAAGGCGTAGTTTCTATCAAAGTGTCTGAACGTAATGGTCCAGTAGTTGGTGCCGTTCAAGTCAATGAAGAAGATGAAATTATGTTGATATCTGATCAAGGTACGTTGGTCAGAACTCGTGCAACAGAAGTATCTACAGTCGGCCGTAATACTCAAGGTGTTACATTAATCAGAACGGCTAGTGATGAACATGTTGTAGGTTTGCAACGCATTGATGAAATTGAAGATACCATTTTAGAAGATGTTCTAGTGGACGGTGCAGCCATTGAAGTTGAAACAAGTGATGCAGCTTCAACCTCACCGGCAGATGACAATACAGAATCTGATGCTACAGAGTAGGAAGCACAAGCTATAAGCTTGTAAGATCTGTAAGCGATACATGCTGTGTTAGCATGTATCGCTTTTTTTATTTAATTAATATTAGGAAGAACAGTGCAACATTATAATTTTTGTGCCGGTCCGGCGATGTTACCTACTGAGGTAATGCAACAAGCTCAGTCTGAATTTGTTAACTGGCAAAATTCAGGTTCGTCTGTCATGGAAATTAGCCATAGAAGTAAACCTTTTATTGAAGTTGCGGCAAGCGCTGAACAAGATTTACGTGATTTGTTAGCAGTTCCTGATAACTATAAAGTTCTATTTTTACAAGGTGGCGGTCGTGGGCAATTTGCTTCAGTACCTCTAAATATTGCGTCACCTGAACAATACTCGCTGCATCTACAAACCGGTTCATGGTCCAAGGGAGCGGTGAGTGAAGCTGCGAAATATACCCACACACATGTTGTAGCAAAAGACACTGTTAATGCTGAAAATCAACGTGTTATTCCTGATATTGCCGATTGGGATTTACCTGCAGATATTTTAGCAAATACGGCATTTTTGCATTATTGTCCGAATGAGACTGTTGATGGTGTAGCACTTCATACTCCGCCCAAACTTCCCAATGTTGATTTGGTTGCAGATATGTCTTCAAATATATTGTCGGCCCCAATTGATATTGCTGATTATGGTGTTATTTATGCTGGTGCACAAAAAAATATAGGTCCTTCTGGACTTGCTGTAGTCATTATACGTGAAGATTTATTGGGTAAAGCTCAAGCGCAAACCCCATCTTTTATCAATTTTACCTTAGCGGCCGAAAATGACTCCATGTATAACACACCACCAACTTATTCATGGTATTTGGCTGGACTTGTGTTCAAATGGTTAAAAGCTCAAGGTGGTGTTGCAGCGATACATGCGAGGAATATTGAAAAGGCAAAACTGCTATATCAATGTATTGATGAGCTTGATTTTTATCACAATAATGTTGCACCAGAGTTTCGCTCTATCATGAATGTACCGTTTACGCTTGCCAACCCAGCATTAGATGCAACATTTTTGACTGAAGCTGAAGCTGCTGGATTACATGCCCTAAAAGGGCACCGTTCTGTTGGCGGGATGCGTGCAAGTATTTACAATGCAATGCCTTTAGAAGGTGTACAAGCATTAGTTAAATTTATGCATGAATTCGCAGCTGCAAAGGGTTAAGTTAATAGGATGAGTACAAAAATGGAACAATTAACATTAGAACCGATTGCTAAAATTGGCGGGGCTGTAAATGTCCCTGGCTCAAAAAGCCTATCCAATCGTGCTCTGTTATTAGCTGCATTGGCTAAAGGTACAACGACCCTGACTAATTTGTTAGATAGTGATGACATTCGACATATGTTAAATGCATTAAAGCATTTAGGCATTGAATATTCATTATCAGATGATAAAACACAATGCACTGTGATAGGCAATGGTGGAGTGTTTACGACTCAGCCTAGTGAGTCCCTATTTTTAGGTAATGCTGGCACAGCAATGCGCCCGCTTTGTGCAGTCTTAGCAACATCACCGATTCACACAGTTTTAACTGGTGAGCCACGTATGAAAGAACGTCCTATTGGCGATTTAGTGGATGCGTTAGTGGATGTTGATGCTTTGATTACGTATCTAGATGAACCCGGTTATCCTGCATTAGATATTCAAGGGAAACGTCTTTATGGCGGCACTATTACTGTTGATGGTTCCGTTTCTTCACAGTTCTTGACGGCATTATTAATGGCTGCACCACTATTGCAAAGTGATTCAGTGATCCACATTAAAGGTGAATTAGTCTCAAAGCCATACATTGATATTACCTTAGATATTATGTCTAAATTTGGTGTGCAGGTGAACCATGATAATTATCAGAGCTTCAAGGTATCGGGAAATCAATCATATATTGCCATAGATGAATACATGGTTGAGGGTGACGCATCTTCGGCATCTTATTTTTTAGCCGCAGGTGCCATTAAGGGCGGTACTGTGACAGTGACAGGTGTTGGTAGTGCTTCAGTCCAAGGTGATGTGAAGTTTGCAGATGTGCTTGCTAAAATGGGAGCAAAAATTGAATATGCATCAAATTCAATTACCGTAACAGGGGCTCCACTGCAAGCTGTAGATATGGATATGAATCATATACCGGATGCAGCCATGACGATAGCAACGACAGCATTATTTGCCGAAGGTACGACGGCTATACGCAACATCTATAACTGGCGAGTTAAAGAGACGGACCGTTTGCATGCTATGGCGACAGAACTCAGAAAAGTGGGAGCGACTGTAGTAGAAGGTGAAGATTTTATTGAGATCACGCCTCCGGTTCAGATTCAACATGCAGCTGTAGATACTTATGATGATCATCGTGTGGCGATGTGCTTCTCATTAGTCGCTTTATCAGATACTGCTGTTACAATTAATGATCCAAAATGTACGGCAAAGACTTTTCCAGATTATTTCACACGATTAGCTAGTATTAGTCACTAATTGCAAATGGTTAGAATACGTTGTTTGTGAAGTTATTATGACTATTCACTAACATACTTTGTTATTTATATATAAGGGGCGTATAATATGCGCCTTAATTTTTGGTATTAGAATAAGATCCCACATGCAATCAATTCCAGTTGTTACTATTGATGGTCCAAGCGGTGCAGGAAAGGGTACATTAAGTGCTTTAATAGCTGATTACTTACAATGGCACTTTTTAGACAGTGGTGCAATTTATCGTGTTTTAGCTGTAGCGTGTGTTCATCATGGTATTAACCTTGATGATGAAGAATCAATTGTACCTCTAGCTTCTATATTAGATGTGAGTTTTCCAACTAAAGACAATCATACCTATGTGATTTTAGAGGGTGAAGACGTAACCGATGTTATAAGAACAGAAGAAGTAGGTGCTCAAGCCTCTAAAATTGCTGCTTACCCAGGTGTTCGAGAAGCATTATTGCGTCGTCAACGCACGTTTGCACAAACACCCGGTTTGGTAGCTGATGGTCGTGATATGGGGACCGTTGTCTTTCCAGCCGCAACAGCAAAGATATTCCTTACTGCAAGCGCACAAGCTCGGGCAGAAAGACGTTATGCACAGTTGAAAGAAAAGGGGCATGATGTTAACATTGCGCGCCTTTTAACCGATATACAAGCTAGAGACGAGCGTGATATGAATCGTGCAACGGCTCCTTTGTTACCGGCAGAAGATGCTTTACAGCTCGACTCAAGCACATTGAATATCGAGCAAGTGTTTGAAAAAGCAAAAGAATTTATACTTAGTAAGGGCGTTTCCCGGGCTGAGTAAAATACCGTTCATACAAGGATGCATGAACCATTAACAATAACCCCTCTAGTCCCGGATGATTAGTGGATATTACTTAAAGACTTGAATATTAATATGTCAGAAAATTTTGCACAGCTTTTTGAAGAAAGCTTACAACAGTTAGAAACCCGTCCTGGTGCCATCGTACGTGGCGAAATCGTTTCAATCGAAAAAGATATCGTTTTAGTAGATGCAGGCCTAAAATCTGAAAGTGCTATTCCAGCAGACCAGTTCAAAAATGCAGAAGGTGAGTTAGAAGTTGCCGTAGGTGATTTCGTAGACGTAGCGCTTGATGCTGTTGAAGATGGTTTCGGTGAAACTATCCTTTCTCGTGAAAAAGCAAAACGCCATGAAGCATGGGTTGAACTTGAGAAAGCATACGAAGACAAAGCAACTATCAAAGGTCTTATCAACGGTAAAGTTAAAGGTGGTTTCACAGTTGAAATCAACACTGTTCGTGCTTTCTTACCTGGTTCATTAGTCGACGTACGTCCAGTACGTGAAACGACTCACCTTGAAGGTAAAGAGTTAGAATTTAAAGTTATCAAGTTAGACGCAAAGCGCAACAACGTTGTTGTTTCTCGTCGTGCAGTTATCGAAGCGGAAAGCAGTGCTGAACGTGACGAGTTACTTGCTAACTTAGAAGAAGGTCATGAAGTTAAAGGTATCGTTAAGAACCTTACTGACTACGGTGCGTTCGTTGATCTAGGCGGCGTAGATGGTCTTCTACACATCACTGATATGGCTTGGAAACGTGTTAAGCACCCAAGTGAAATCGTCAATGTTGGTGATGAAATCAATGTTAAAGTATTAAAATTCGACAAAGAAAAATCCCGTGTTTCTCTTGGTATGAAGCAAATGGGTAACGATCCATGGCAAGAAATTGCTGCACGCTTCCCAGAAGGCCATCGTTTATCTGGTGCGGTTACTAACCTTACTGATTACGGTTGTTTCGTTGAGATCGAAGACGGTGTTGAAGGTCTAGTACACGTATCTGAAATGGATTGGACTAACAAAAACATCCACCCATCTAAAGTTGTTAACTTAGGTGACGTGGTTGAAGTTATGGTTCTTGAAATTGATGAAGAGCGTCGTCGTATTTCTCTTGGCCTTAAGCAATGTATTGCTAACCCTTGGGAAGAGTTTGCTAAGTCATACAACAAGAACGATCGTGTTTCTGGTAAGATCAAGTCAATCACTGACTTCGGTATCTTCATTGGTCTAGACGGCGGTATTGATGGTTTAGTTCACTTATCTGACATTTCTTGGAACAAGACTGGCGAAGAAGCTGTTCGCGAATTCAAGAAAGGCGATGAAATCTCTGCAGTTGTCTTACAAGTCGACCCAGAGCGTGAGCGTATTTCTTTAGGCGTTAAGCAAATTGAAGAAGACCCATTCAATTCTTACCTAGCGGAATTCTCTAAAGGTGCTATTGTTACAGGTACAGTTACAGAAGTAGACGCTAAAGGTGTTACGGTTAATCTAGCTGAAGAAGTTGACGGTTATATCCGTGTTGCAGATTTATCTCGTGACCGTATCGAAGATGCTTCAGAAGTAGTTAACGTGGGTGATTCTATCGAAGCTAAGTTTACTGGTGTGGATCGTAAGAACCGTACAGTAAGCCTTTCTGTTAAAGCGAAAGACCAAGCTGAAGAGAAAGAAGCGCTAGATAAAGTTAACCAAACTGAAGAAGTTGCTTCAACTAACGCTATGGCTGAAGCTTTTAAAGCTGCCAAAGGCGAATAATAGTTAAGACTTATTTCTTACTATAAAAAAAGGTGTAACTGCAACTTAACTTGCGTTACACCTTTTTTTTCTGTAACTTTTTAACTGTTCAAATTACCTAAGAAGTGTTGTTATGACTAAATCTGAATTAATTGAAAAACTATCTGATGAATTTACACAGATGCAAGCGCGTGATGTTGAATTATCAGTGAAAGAAATGCTCGAATTTATGGCGCAGACACTGCAAAAAGGCGAACGCATCGAAATTCGTGGTTTCGGAAGTTTTTCTCTGCATTATCGGGATGCGCGTGTTGGTAGAAATCCAAAAACAGGTGAGTCTGTGCAGCTTGAGGGGAAATTTGTACCTCATTTTAAGGCTGGTAAAGAGTTACGTGACCGAGTAGATATCTAATTCAAAACCTCCATTTATAAGGATATATAGTGAAAGGTTTATTCTCATTTTTACTACTATTACTTGTTTTAATTGTTGCCATTGTTGTCGGTTCAAGAAACCAAGAACTGTTAACTATTAATTATCTGATTGCACAATCACAAATACGTGAATCAACTTTGATGGCCATTTGTCTAGGCTTAGGTGTCATTATTGGTATTGTCAGTATGTTCAGCAGTTGGTTACGTTTAACGTGGCAAGTAACTAGTTTAAAAAGCCAAGTGAAAAAATTAGCAAAAGAAGACTAATCTATGCGTGAGCTTTTATTCCTATTGTTACCTGTTGCAGTCTGGTATGGCTGGATAATGGGTAGGAATAGTGTGCGTAATGCACAACGTAAACAATCAAGCATCCTCTCCAAACATTATTATAAAGGCTTAAACTTTTTATTATCAGATCAACCTGATAAAGCCGTTGATACTTTAATCAAAATGATTTCGTTGAATAACGATACCGTAGAAACTCACATCGCAATGGGCAATTTTTTTCGCCATCGTGGTGAGTTAGATAGGGCGATCAGAATTCATCAAAATTTAGTGAGTCGTGATGAGTTACTCGATACTCAAAGAGAAAATGCTTTGTCTGAGTTGGGTAAAGACTATTTTATGGCTGGTTTTCTAGAACGCGCTGAAAATTCATTTATAAAATTATTAGATAGTGATAAGCATCGCAGTGCAGCTCAATCTCATCTGTTTGAGATATACCAAACGACAAAAGAGTGGGATAAATCTATTGAGTTAGCCGAAAGAATGTTAGCGGTCGACAGTGCTCAGCAACATGTGGCTATGCAGTTGGCACATTTTTACTGTGAAAAAGCACAAAAATTTATAAAATCAAATGACTTTTCAAGTGCATATCCCTATTTGCGCAAAGCTGTAGATGTTGATTCATATGCTGTGCGTCCCTGGTTAATGTTAGGACGTGTATATATCGAACAAGAGAAGTTTCGTGATGCAATGTCTGCTTTAAATGAAGTGCCAGAACGAGATTTATCCTGGTTTTCTGAAGCTGTGCCTTTACTCGAACAAGCCGCAGAAAAATTACAGGACGATGCGTTATTGATTAAAAGTATCGAACCACATTGGCAAGTGTGTGCTACTTCTTATTTAGCAAAAGTAAAATTAATCGCGAAGCAAGAAAACACAAATGTAGCGGCTAGTACCTTGTTAGAACAACTGAAAAAAACACCTACAATGCGCGGTTTTAAAACGTTGTTGTCTTTGTACGTAACAGCTGATGATGCACCTGAAGACGATGTTCAAACAAGTCTCGTATTATTGAAAAATTTAGTGGAAGAGCAGATAAAACAACGTCCTAGATATCGTTGTAGTAACTGTGGCTTCTCTGGAAGACAAATTTATTGGTTATGTCCTTCATGCAAACACTGGAGTGTAGTGAAGCCAATTAAAGGTTTAGATGGTGAATAAAAGTGATTGATTCAAAAGTAGTAGTCGCATGTGATTTTGCAAAATTATCTGATTTGAATAACTTTGTTGCTCAGGTGTCGCCGGATTTGTGTAAGTTGAAAATTGGCAAAGAGATGTTCACCCATTTTGGTCCTCAAGCCGTTAAACCATTAGTAGACAAAGGTTTTGACGTGTTTTTGGATTTGAAATTTCATGATATCCCCAATACGGTTGCGAAGGCTTGTACCGCAGCAGCCGATTTAGGCGTATGGATGGTGAATGTACATGCTAGTGGCGGTGCTAAGATGATGACACAAGCTATGCATGCTTTAGATACATATGGTAGCGACCGTCCTAAACTTATTGCAGTGACAGTCTTAACTTCAATGGATGAAACACAACTACATGCAGTAACACCAGATGTAACAGTGCTAGATCAAGTTCAAAAGTTAGCATTATTAACTCAAGAATCCGGGCTGGATGGAGTCGTGTGTTCGGCACAAGAAGCGTCCCTTTTACGTAAAGTGTGTGCGGATGACTTTCTTTTAGTCACACCAGGTATCAGACCTGAGGGTAGTGCAGTAGGTGACCAGATAAGAATTATGACACCGCCACAGGCGATGCTATCTGGCGTATCTTATATGGTAATCGGTAGGCCGATTACTCAAGCTGAAGACCCTCTTGTAGCTTTGCAAAACATCAACGCATCTATTCGTTAAATTTATAAGACCTGAGACCGGTAGGTTACCGAAATCAGGCTTTGATTGTCGCTTAATGTAAGTGCTCTACTTATTGGGGGCACTTCAATATTATAGAGCTTTTTTGCTTCTGTAGCACAATCGTCTATGCGTTTAGTGCATTTTTTGCATCGACATATTCCAAGTCTAACTCTGTGCCGAGTGCATCAACAACTGCTTTGTAGGTGATTTTACCCGCATGAACATTTAAGCCATTGAGCAAGTGTTCATTATCTAAAAGAGCTTGTTTGTAGCCTTTGTTCGCGATTTGTAAACCGAAAGGTAATGTCGCGTTGTTTAATGCTAGTGTCGATGTTCTAGCCACGCCACCAGGCATATTCGCAACACAATAATGCACAACATCATCAATGACATACACGGGATCCTGGTGAGTCGTAGCTTTCGATGTTGCAAAACAACCACCTTGGTCAATCGCTACATCGACTAATACACTGCCTTTTTTCATGTTTTTAATATGTTCTGTAGTCAGTAATTTTGGTGCTGCAGCTCCAGGGATAAGTACTGCACCGACGACTAAATCAGCAGTTCTCGAATACGAATCAATCGCTTCAGTAGTTGAATAAATTGTGCGAACAGCACCACCAAATATATCATCTAGCTCGCGTAGGCGTGGAAGTGAACGATCAAGTATAGTTACATCAGCCCCCATACCAAGAGCCATTTTTGCAGCATTAGTGCCAACAACACCACCTCCAATGATTAAAACGTTGCCCGGAGCTACGCCAGGAACACCACCGAGTAGAGTTCCATTACCACCTTGTGCTTTTTCTAAATAATGGGCACCGGCTTGGATAGCCATACGTCCAGCAACCTCACTCATCGGTGCTAATAAAGGCAAAGCACCACTATTATCTGTGACAGTTTCGTATGCAATACACGTTGCTTTAGAAGCAACCAAGAGTTCAGTTTGTTGAGGATCAGGTGCTAAATGTAGATAGGTATATAAAATCTGACCTTCTCTGAGCATTTTGCATTCGTTAATCTGTGGCTCTTTAACTTTGATAATCATCTCGGCGCTAGCGAAGACTTCTGCTGCAGATGATGCAATGGTGGCACCGGCGGATATATAATCATTATCAGAGAAACCGATACCCTCACCAGCAAGTGTTTCTACCACAACACTATGGCCGTGTTGAATATATTCTTGTGCTGCTGCCGGCGTTAAGCCAACACGATATTCATGGTTTTTAATTTCTTTAGGTACGCCGATTAACATAAGGTTTCTCAAGTAATAATTTAAAAATGCTATTGTAATCTTAAACTCACCATTTTAAATTTTTATTTTGACGATTTTGCGGTATATAATAGGGTTAATTGTAATTTTTAAGGTTATATATTTTGTTAATTAAAACACCGAAACATTTAGATTCGATTGATCGCAATATTCTTACTATATTGCAACGAGATGCCCGGATTGCTAATGTAGAACTTGCTAAACAAGTTGGTTTAAGTCCAAGTCCATGTTTAGAAAGGGTTAAAAGACTAGAGCAACAAGGTTATATACTCAGTTATAACGCTCGTTTGGACCCGGTAAAACTTGGTGCTGCGATGCTAGTGTTTGTAGAGATTTCTCTAGAAAAAACATCACCAGATATTTTTGCTGACTTTTCGGATGCAGTGCAACAACAAGACGATATTCAAGAGTGTCATTTAGTTTCTGGTAATTTTGATTTTTTATTGAAGACACGTGTTGCGGATATGGCTAGTTATCGAAATTTGCTTGGTGACACTTTATTACGTTTGCCTGGTGTGCGTGAATCTCGCTCTTATGTTGTTATGGAAGAGGTGAAACAAACACAAAATATTAAAATAGCACAGGCAAAACCTTAAGTTTCTAAACACCTATGATAAACTACAAAAAAATAAGAAATAAACCGTAACAAATAACGGATACATATGACTAATTTGTCTGGTACGCAACGTATTTATGAAACATTTATGATTGTTTTTACAATCATAGCCCTGTTTTTATTCCTTGCTTTAATGTCCTTTCATCAAGCAGATCCAGGTTGGTCTCAAACTGGTTTACAACCATCTATTCAGAACTGGATGGGGCCTGTTGGGGCAAAATTAGCAGATTTAAGTTTCTTTACTTTTGGTTTTTTGGCTTATGTATTACCTTTCGGTTTTGCTTTTTTAGGCTGGTTTGCATTTCAACAAGTTAAAAATATTCTACAGCTAGATTTTCTAAATATCGGTTTACGTGTCATCGGCCTATTATTTGTCATTATTGGTGTTAGTGGTTTGGCAAGCATTAACTTTGATGATATGTATTATTTTTCAGCAGGCGGACTTTTTGGTGATGTCATCTCTCAAGCTTTATTGCCTTACTTCAATCTGACTGGGACAACACTGTTACTCTTAGCTTTTTTCTTAACTGGTTTTACTCTACTCACTGGTATTTCTTGGATAACAGTAGTTGACTCTTTGGGAGCTGGTGTTATTTGGACACTGGAAAAAATATTCACGACGCCAAAGAATTTATGGCAACACTATCAAAACAAAGCCGCACTTAGACATGAACAAAAGGCACAATTAAAAGCAGAAAAAGCAACGGCCACAGACTTAGATGTCGCAATCTCTACTACTACATTAAAACCAACAGAACCTTCTGACGAAGACAGTCCTTTTAGTATCAAACAAGAAACCTTATACAAAGTCAACCAAACTGATGAAGATGTTCCTAGTATATCTGCTTTAGCTCAACAATCCGATATAACTCTAGGTGATATTGCCGCTGATATGCGTCAAGAACCAATTATCGATAATCCGAACGAATCGCCAATTACTACTTCTATTCCTGTTGAGGAAGAAACAACAATAGCTGATCAGTCACCGACTATAGCTATTGTCAATTCTCCTTTAGTAAAAACTAAAATAATTGATCCCCATGCAGAGAAACCGGAAGGGGAGAGGCCATCTTTTGCACTTTTAGATCGTGCCGATAAAGTCAATAACCCCATTACTCAAGAAGAATTAGACGGTGTATCAAGATTGGTTGAAGAGAAACTGGCTGATTTTAATATTGAAGCCAAAGTTGTTGGTGTTTTCCCTGGGCCTGTTATTACAAGATTTGAACTAGATCTCGCGCCCGGAGTCAAAGTGAGTAAGATAACAACATTATCTAAAGATTTGGCGCGAGCCATGTCTGCCATATCCGTGCGTGTTGTTGAAGTCATTCCAGGAAAATCGGTTATTGGTTTGGAATTACCAAATAAAAATCGTGAGATGGTCCGTTTAAGTGAAGTCATTGAGTGTGAAGCTTTCCAGTCATCATCCTCTGATTTAACCATGGTTTTGGGAGCAGATATTTCAGGTAAACCAGTCATTGTTGATTTAGCTAAAATGCCACATGTTTTGGTTGCTGGTACGACGGGTTCGGGTAAATCAGTAGGCGTGAATGTTATGATTTTGAGCTTGCTATATAAATCTTCTCCAGAAGACGTTCGCATGATCATGATCGATCCTAAAATGCTGGAATTATCTGTTTACGAGGGGATCCCCCATCTACTAGCCGAAGTCGTCACAGATATGAAAGAGGCTGCTAATGCATTGCGTTGGTGTGTCGGGGAAATGGAACGTCGTTATCGCTTAATGTCAGCTTTAGGCGTAAGAAATCTCAAAGGCTTCAATGCAAAAGTACTCAAAGCAATCGAGGACGGTACACCAATCAAAGATCCATTGTGGCAAAATGGTGATAGTATGGATACGGAAGCCCCAGATTTGACTAAGTTACCAGCTATTGTTGTGGTAGTGGATGAATTTGCTGACATGATGATGATAGTGGGTAAAAAGGTAGAAGAGCTTATTGCGCGGATTGCTCAAAAAGCACGTGCAGCTGGTATTCATTTAGTATTAGCAACACAGCGACCATCAGTAGATGTTATTACAGGTCTGATCAAAGCCAATATTCCGACTCGTATTGCTTTCCAAGTATCCAGCAAAATTGATTCACGTACCATTCTTGACCAGCAAGGAGCGGAAACGCTCCTCGGCATGGGGGATATGTTATATCTGCCGCCGGGTACGGGAGTACCGACCCGTGTGCATGGTGCATTTGTTGATGATCATGAAGTACATGCCGTTGTAGGAGATTGGAAAAAGCGTGGAGAACCTGAATATATCGATGAGATCCTAAACGGTGAAGCATCCGCAGAGATTTTACTTCCTGGCGAACAGTCTGAGGGTGGCGATCAAGAATTTGATGTGTTCTATGATGAAGCCGTTGCTTTTGTTACGGAAACCCGAAAGGCTTCCGTTTCCAGTGTGCAACGTAAATTTAGGATTGGGTATAACCGTGCTGCACGATTGGTTGAACAAATGGAACAAAGTGGCGTTGTATCAGCGCCTGGCCACAATGGAAATAGGGAAGTTTTAGCACCTCCTGCGCCGAGAGTATAATATGTTAAAAAATTACATTATCAGTTTACTTATGTTGTTGAGTGCGAGTAGTACAGCACTGAGTGCTCAAGAATTGTCTGCTCGCGATACATTACAGCAGCGTTTATCTAATCTAGATACCTTTCAATCTGCATTTGTACAAGATGTTAGATCTGCATCTGGAAAGTTATTACAACAGGCCTCTGGGACGTTATCCATAGCAAAACCTACTTACCTAGATTGGCAAGTGATTGAACCGGATGAAACGCGCTTGTTATCTAAAGACGATGTGGTGTATTTGATAGATCCTTTTTTAGAACAAGTATCAATTTATGATTTGGGAAAGATGATTGAAAATAACCCACTATTGTTATTATTGTCAGATGATGTGAATCAGTGGGAGAATTTTTCGGTTGTGCAGCAAAACCAAAATAACGATAAGATCTTTGAAGTTAGTGCCAAATCACCCAACGCGATTATTCAGGCATTAACATTAAAATTTGCAGATGAAGTCCTCTTAAGTATGTCTTTTGTCGACACACAGCAACAAGTCAGTACATTTGTATTTCACGATGCAAAAATAAATGTGGTGTTACCCGCGGATACTTTTTCTTATATTGTTCCTGATACTTATACCATAGATGATCAGCGCGCAATTGATGTACCTAATAAAAACAGACCCTAGATATGTCTGATTTATTTTCATCAACAGCGACACAATATGCACCATTGGCAGCACGAATGCGTCCTAGCACTATGGCGCAATACTATGGCCAGACTCATCTAACTGGGCCTGATGCACCTTTGGGTATAGCCATTACACAGCGGCAAATTCACTCAATGCTATTGTGGGGTCCTCCAGGAACAGGTAAAACAACATTAGCTGAAATTATTGCGCAAGAAACACAGGCCCAATTTATTCGTTTATCAGCAGTTACCTGTGGTGTAAAGGATATTCGAGAAGCCATGGAACGCGCGCAGTTGTCTAGTCAAACTATTATCTTCGTCGATGAAGTACATCGTTTTAATAAAGCACAACAAGATGCATTTCTTCCACATATAGAGTCTGGCCTGATTACATTCATTGGAGCTACAACAGAAAACCCTGCGTTTTCTTGTAATAATGCTTTGTTGTCTAGGTGCAGAGTCTATATTTTGAACGCACTTGCACCCGATGATATCGCCCAGATTGTTCAACATGCGTTAACTCATGATCCTGAACTTATGGCACAAGGCATCCGTATTTCTGATGATGCTTTGCAAGCTCTGTGTAAAATGGTCGGGGGCGATGCTAGAAAGGCTTTATTATTTATTGAGTTAGCTGCAGGTTTAACTAAAGACACTTGTATTACTCTTGCTGAAATTGTTCAAGCTGCAGGCTCCAAGATGGGGCAGTTTGATCAGCAAGGTGACCATTTTTACGATGTGTTATCCGCATTTCATAAATCAGTGAGAGGCTCCAGTGTTGATGGTGCGTTATATTGGTTTGCACGTTTTCTTGTCAGTAGTAATGATGTAACGCCAATAATGCGTCGCTTACTAGCGATAGCATCAGAAGATATAGGTTTAGCTGACCCCAAAGCATTATCATTGTGTTTGGATGCATGGGATACGTTTCATCGGGTAGGTTCAGCCGAAGGGGAGCGAGCTATTGCTCAAGCATGTGTGTACTGCGCTCTAGCACCAAAAAGTAATGCATTGTATACAGCATTTAAACACGCAAAAAAATTAGCAGCAGAAACATCTGATGCGCCAGTACCCAACCATTTGCGTAATGCACCAACAGCACTTGCTAAAAGCCAAGGGCATGGTGATGGTTATCGGTATTCTCATAATGAACCACATGCTATTAGTGCAGGCCAGACATATTTACCTGAAGAGTTAGCGACACCTGAGTTTTATATGCCAAGTGAACGTGGCTTAGAAAAAAAATTAAAGCAAAAAATAAGTTTTCTTACAGCAGTTAATCAAAAGGACTCTAGCTGACTATGATATATCTTTTTATTGCATTAGGTGGAGCTTTAGGTGCCTGCTTACGCTATTTTTTGGTACAACAAAGTATCTTGTGGTTAGGTAAAGATTTTCCATATGGGGTACTTATTGTCAATTTAATTGGGGCCATATGTATAGGTAGTGTTTTGGGGTATCTAGAAACTTACAAGGGAATTAATGCACCATTTATCAAACAGTTTGTCGTGATTGGTTTATTAGGGGCACTTACTACGTTTTCTACATTCTCATTTGATACTGTTGCCTTGCTCCAAATCGGAGAATGGACAAAAGCCATTTTGAATATTACTTCAAACGTTATATTATGCACGACCTGTACTTGGTTGGCATTTTCATTTTTTAAGGGATAAGATTTTTTATGTTAGATCCGAAACGTTTTCGTGATGACTTAACTGATACCGCTGAGCGCTTAGCCTCACGTGGTTTTACATTAGATGTTGAAAAACTGGACGCGCTTGAGTCCCGACGTAAAGTGCTACAAGCTACAACCCAAGACCTCCAAAATGAGCGAAATGTTCGTTCCAAATCTATTGGTAAAGCGAAAGCATCCGGTGAAGATATTGCTCCATTATTAGCTGAAGTAAGTGACTTAGGTGCTAAGTTAGACGCTGCAAAAGCGGAACTCACAGAATTACTTAATAACTTAGCTACTATTACAGCAGGCGTACCAAATATCCCTGATGATGTGGTACCAATCGGAGCTGACGAAAATGATAATCAAGAAATTTTCCGTTTTGGTGAGCCTAAAACGTTTTCTTTTGAACCTCAGGATCATGTTGAAGTTGCAGCTCGTTTAAACAATGGTTTAGATTTTGTAACTGCAACTAAACTTACTGGTTCTCGTTTTGTTGTTATGCATGGTTATGTAGCACAGATGCATCGAGCTTTAGCACAGTTTATGCTGAGCCAACATACTTCTGAACATGGTTATCAGGAAGTCTATGTGCCTTATTTAGTAAACCATGAAAGCTTATATGGAACTGGTCAACTGCCTAAGTTTGGTGAAGACTTGTTCCATACTCAACCAGCTACTGAAGAAGGACAAGGGCTATCTTTAATTCCAACTGCTGAGGTACCGTTAACTAACATAGTGCGCGATAGTATCTTAGAAGAAACTCAGTTACCGTTGAAGATGACTGCACATACGCCTTGTTTCCGAAGTGAAGCGGGAAGCTACGGTCGAGATACGAAAGGATTAATTCGCCAACACCAATTTGATAAGGTTGAATTAGTTCAAGTGGTTAAACCGGAAGATTCTTTTGCTGCATTGGAAGAACTCACTCAACATGCTGAAAATATTTTACAAGCATTGGGTTTACCTTACCGTAAGATGTTGTTATGTACAGGTGATATGGGCTTTGGCGCATGTAAAACTTATGATTTAGAAGTATGGTTACCAGCTCAAGATACGTACAGAGAGATTTCATCTTGTTCTAATATGTTAGATTTTCAGGCGCGTAGAATGCAGGCTCGATACCGTAGCAAAGACGCGAAAAAGCCAGAATTAGTTCATACGTTAAATGGTTCTGGTTTAGCCGTTGGTCGAACTTTGGTTGCGATTTTAGAGAATTATCAAAATGAAGATGGATCTGTAACTGTCCCAGAGGTATTGCGTCCATTTATGAATGGTCTAACAGTGATCCCAACTGCAACTAATAATTGTTGAGGTAACTTGTCTATGCTGGGTTCAAAGACACTTAGCCGGCTTAGGTAAGCCGGCTAATTTACTAGCTAATTTAGCAGGGCCCTTAGGTAGCAAGCGTTGTAAATGTCTGGAATTACCCACTTCAGGTCCAAACTCAGTTTTAAGCGCGTTGACTAGGGCACGTATAGCTGGTGTAGTGTCATACTCCATATAAAATTCTCTGACAAAATGGATAATTTGCCAATGAGCATCGGTTAATGTGATGTCCTCGCATTCGGCAATATGTTTAGCTAGCCCTTCAGTCCAGGAGGTGTGGTCTAATAAATAGCCATTGTCATCCGCAGCGAACGTTTTGTTGTTAAAATGATATACCATTAAAAAAATACCTTCAGACCGGGTTTACCAGCATCATCAAATGTTGCAAGTTGAATGTTCTTTGGCACGTTACTCATATATGGCTGAACAAGTTTAATATCTGCACATATATAAATATCTTCAATGTCATAAAAGACCAAACTCTTTAATGCTTTTGCTGGCTTAGGCTTGATAGATGTATCTGTAGTAAACATAGGTAAGGCATCGGGCATGATGAAAACAGCTACAGTGTGCGCTACATTTCCTGCAGCAGCGATAAACTCAAATGCATCGTTAAATACAACACCATGTAAAATTTTATCAGTAAGAAATACATTGATATGAGCCATGGTGTTCCTTAGTATTGAATGAGACTGGATGTACTGTGTAATTGTGTATAAAACTCAGTTAGCCCATTGGGTTTTATATAACTTGGGATCATTGAGGGACTAATCTGACGTTTTTCTAATGCACTGCCACAGTATGCAATATGAACAATATTCAAGCGTTTGATAAATTTCTGCAGCGTTGCATCAATAACAGAAAAGTCTGACTCCAATGCACTACTATGGAAAAAGACCTGGTGTATTGGTTGATTTATGCAAGAGAGTTGTTTTTCCAACAATTCATTTGTTAAAACAGAAGTAAATAAAATAGAAATAGACATAAAAAAAACGCCCCAATTAAGGAGCGTTCATTATAGCAAAACAGTGCTTAATCATCATTACCAAATGCACCAAGTAAGTGGAGCAGGGCAGTGAATAAATTGTAAATGTTTAAATACATACTCACTGTTGCACGGATATAGTTAGTTTCACCACCGTGTATAATGCGGCTTGTATCAAACAAAATTAAACCAGACATAATAAACACAATCGCCGCACTTAACGCCAAACTAACCGCTGGTACAGCAAAGAATATGTTTGCGATAGCTGCGATTACAACCACCATTAAACCAACCATAAGAAATCCGCCCATAAAGCTGAAATCTTTTTTAGTTGTTAATACATAAGCAGATAATCCAAAGAAAATTAATGCTGTACCGCCTAATGCTTGCATAATAAGAGCCGGGCCGTTTGCAAGCCCCATGTAAGCGTTTAGGATAAACCCTAATGAACCGCCTAATAAACCTGTAAAAGCAAATACCCAAAATAGTCCTGATGCACTATCAGCTTTTTTCTGCACAATAAATAATGTAACGAAAGCACCAATTGTCATTCCTAGCGACATCATTGGGCCGATCCCCATGGCCATAGTAATACCAGCACAAACTGCACTAAATACTAAAGTCATAGCTAAAAGCATATAAGTATTACGCAATACTTTATTTGTTTCCAAGACAGACGGTTGAGCACCACTATATACCGAATCTCTATTCATGTTTTCCTCCAAAGGATTTATGTAACGATACTATGACTAAATTTATAGACTTTTGTTCCAATATCAAGTCAAAAATTGCAATAAATAGTAAATTCTATCTGCTATGGTGGAAATTTTGCGCAACATGTTCTTTTTATCAGCAAACAGACATTTTTTTTAAATAAGTACTTTACAAGGGTCCGATACATCTTTAATATGCGCCCTGTCTTGGAGAGTTGGCAGAGCTCGGTTTAATGCACCTGACTTGAAATCAGACGTGGGGTCAAACCCACCGGGGGTTCGAATCCCTCACTCTCCGCCAAATTTAATACTAACCCGTTGATTTTATTGACGGGTTTTTTATTTACCCACAAATATACCCCCGTTTTAATTAATAAACTCAACTTATATGATTTGTGATTAGTTTATTCATTGTATATTTAATAATCAATTCTACTTTGAGTAACCAATAACATTACAAATTTTAATTTGAGTTTCTGCTTGTGTGGCTAATCAGCAGAGCCATAATACGCAGCTTTTGAATATTACCTCTATCGAGTGTCCAGGGTTAGGCATACAAAGCCTTGGCGGATTGGAAAACCTAACTTCACTAACGCAAATCGTGCTACACGACAATCAAATCTCAGACATCTCACCATTAGGTGGACTCACAAATCTATCCCAGTTGGAGCTTCAATTAAATGACATCAGTGACATAGGTCCTTTGGTAAACTTGACTAACCTGACTTATCTGTATGCTTGGAGTAATCGTATATCAAATGTTAACGCGCTAAGTAATTTGTCTAATTTGGAGTTTCTCTATCTGCTTGAAAACTATAATTAGAAAGAATACCTTACAGTTACAGAGTGATGACCATCTTCTTTAACTTTTATAAGAATTTTAGCACCATTTGGAATAACGACGTCAGCCACCATTTTGTTGTCACCAGCAGGCTCTAGAGTCATTTCTGATTTTATACCATCTGCAAGTACAGTAACAATACCCGAAAACTTTTTTGACGGATATGGTTTACCATGATCTCGTAAATATAGGCTGGTTTCTGAGTCACTTCGAACTAATTCAAAAATCATCTCATGCTCAACTTTGACTATTCCACCATGTTGAGGTGTTTCATCTCCATGTGCATAGACTGACTTGTAAAACAATAATGAAGCTAATGTAATTAAAAGTACTTTTAAAAGTTTGGTTTTCATATTTTATCTCTTTGTATTTATGAATTTTAAAATTAAATGTGGGCTTTACTTTTACATGATTAGGTGCCACACGAAACATATTAAATCAATTCTTTTGAATTTGTACTTAACCATTTCTCTGTAGGTCGTTTGCCAAACTTCCAATAAAGTAAAGGTGTTAGCAAAGTATCCAATAGCGTTGAACTCATTAGTCCTGAAAAAATAACTATGGCGACTGGGTGTAATATTTCTTTGCCTGGTTCATCTGCCGCCAAAAGTAGCGGTATTAGTGCAAAAGCTGTAACCATCGATGTCATCAAAACAGGTGACAACCTTTCTTTAGCCCCTCGAATAATAAGTGCTTTATTAAAAGACTCATTTTCAAATCGGACTAGATTAAGATAATGACTGACTTTCAAAATGCCGTTTCGAGCAGCAATACCGGTCAAAGTAATAAAGCCTACGACTGATGCCACTGATAGTGCTGTATGGGTAAACCACATGGCAAATACTGCACCAATCAATGACATAGGCAAGCTACACATAATGATCGAGGCAAATACCATCGATTGGTAGCGCAGGTATAAAACGAGAAATATTAGTGCAAATGATAAGGTTGATAGTGCGATTAACAATCTCATTGCTTGCTCTTGTGCTAAGAACTGACCTTCGATAGTAACGAAGCTATCTTTAGGTAGCTCTTCTCCAGCGATTGCTTTACGCACCTTTGCTAGAAGCTCATTTACGTCAACATTTTCACTATTCGCGTAAAGCACTAATCTTCTTCGTCCATTTTCGCGTAAAATCTGATTCGGCCCGTCTAGTAATTTAATATCAGCAATGTAGTCAACAGGTATACTTCCAGCAGGAGAGTCTATAAGCGTTTGTCCAAGTTGTTCAGGTGTTCGGTTTTGGTCATCTAATCGAACAACGAGTTCGAATCGTTGAACACCATCTATCACATCTGCAACCCTTGTACCTTCAGTAAGAATATTTAACTGACGTAGTGCAGAGCCTGGTGTTAATCCATACTTCGATAAATCAGAATATTTTAGCCTGACACTCAGTTGCGGTATCAATACTTGTTTTTCGATATTGATATCGACTAATCCAGGTATCTCCTCTAATTTACTTTGAATTGATGCCGCGCTGATCCGCAAGCTTTCTAAGTCATCTCCAAAAAGCTTAATCGCTAGTTGCGCTCTTACTCCCGAAAGCAAGTGATCTAAACGATGTGAGATAGGCTGACCAATTGCAATTTGCCCAGGAATAACAGAAAGCTTTTCTCTAATAACTTCCAGCACTTCATCTCGGCTACGTTCTGAGGGGATCAAATCAACATCAATTTCCGATGAATGAACCCCCTCAGCATGCTCATCTAATTCAGCACGCCCCGTTCTTCGACCTACTTGCGACACTTCTGGTACAGATAACAAAAGTGACTCTGCAAGGTGTCCCATTTTATTAGACTCTTGGAGTGATGTTCCAGGTTCGAAAATCATCCCTAATACAAGCGATCCTTCATTAAACGATGGTAAAAATGCTCTTGGAAATTGAGTGACACTTGTTGCTGTTAACACCGCTATCACACCAATAACAGCAATTAACTGCTTAGATTTTGGCAATGCCCATTCGATCCATAATCCCTGCCAATACTTTAGCTTGGCAACAATTACACTATCACCTTGGTGAATAACTTTAGCACCAGGCAATAAGTAATAGCATAAAACTGGTGTCACCGTCATCGAAACCAAGAGCGAGCCAAGAATGGCGACAATATAAGCAATACCCAAAGGTGAAAATAGCCGCCCCTCGATGCCAGGCAGAGCAAATAATGGTAGGAATACCAAGATTACAATAGCCGTCGCGTATACAATGCCTGAGCGAACCTCTAAACTCGCTCGCCAAATAACCTCAAAGATAGTTTTGGGTTCTTCTGCTAGCGCGTTTTGCTTTAAACGTCGTAGGATATTTTCAACATCAACAACTGAATCATCGACAAGCTCACCGATAGCGATAGCCAAACCTCCTAAAGTCATCACATTTATACTTTGACCTAACCATTGAAAAATAAGAACGGTTACTGATAATGATAGAGGAATGGCAAATAATGAAATTATCGTTGTTTTTACTGAGAGTAAGAATAAAAACAAAATAATCGTTACCATAATTGCACCATCTCTCAGTGCTTCGGTTACATTGTTAATAGAAGAGGTAATAAAGTCTGCTTGTCTAAATAACACTTTAGGAGCTGCCATGCCTTCAGGTAAGCCTGTTTTCAACTCATCTAATGCTAATTCAATTTGCTCGGTTAACTGGACAGTATCAGTGTTAGGTTGTTTCTGTACATTAATAACAACCGCAGGAGCACCGTTAAAGCCACCATCACCACGTTTGACTGCTGGGGAATAACCAACAGTCGCAACTTGTGAAAGTAAAATAGCTTGTTGTTTATGCCAGCCAACAGCAAGGTTTTGCAAGTTAGTAATGTCTAGCGTGCGTCCTTTGTGACGAATTAAATACTCTTGATTATTGATATCAATAAAACCACCGCCAAAGTTTGCAGCAAAGTCTTCAAGTGATGATTGAAGTTGCTCTAAACTAATACCTAACTGACGCATTCGCATAGTGTTAGGTGCAACTTTTAACTGCCTGACTTCACCACCGATAGGAATAACTTGAGACACACCAGGAATTGAAAGTAAACGAGGCCGTAGTACGAAATCGGCATACTCTCGCGCTTGCATAGGGTTGGCTTTTTCCTCATGACTTATTGGCAATGCAATAAGCATCACTTCACCCATTATTGAAGAAACGGGCCCCATGACAGAAGCAATACCTGATGGTAACTGTTCAGATGCAAGGTCTAAGCGTTCAGAAACTAATTGCCTGTTACGGTAAATATCGGTGTCCCACTCGAACTCGACATAAACAATTGATAAACCAATCCCCGATGTAGACCTTACTCTTGTAACGCCTGTCACGCCATTAAGTAAATTTTCTAATGGAAATGTAACTAGCTGCTCAACTTCCTCAGGTGCCATCCCTCCTGCTTCAGTTAGAACCGTCACAACGGGTTTGTTCAAGTTGGGGAATACATCAACTGGTAACTTTTGTCCCTGCATCAAGCCATAAACCATCATAACTAGTGCAATAAGCAGTACAACCAACCGATTACTTAGACTCGACTTAACTAAAAAATTAAACATGCCTAAAGCCTACCTTACTTGATTGAGTAATGATGAGCCTTCCACCACGACGCGATTATCAGCGCCTAAACCCTTAGTAATAACTACGAAACCAGGCTCAAGTTCTTCATATTCGACTATTTGTGGTAAGAATCGCTCTGCTGATAATTTTATCCAAACTTGGGGTAAGTTGTTTGCGCTTAACACTATGGCCTTAGCAGGTAAAACAATACCTTCAATGGTTTCGCTTAAAGGTGCTTTAAGCGTAACTGGTTTATTTATATATAAGTTCTTATTATCCGCACTATTTAACGATTCAAAATTAGCATGAATTAGTCCATTCACAAGTTCTGGCGAATATCCCTTATAATTTAGCTTCACATTAGGCAATTGTGTAGTTTCAGCCGTAGTAAATTTACTTAACAAATTGCTGTTGCTCGTAGTAGCTTCTACTACAAACTTTCTAGGAGAAACTATTTCAAAAAGCGTCTTTCCAGCCTCAACCCATTGACCTCTAGATACTGATTTATTGACTAGTACACCATCAATTGGTGCAATAAGAGCTTCAGATTTTTCGATACCTTGTTTAAGCACGCTTTCTTGCTGTTTAAAAGTAGTTAGCTGGGTTTCTAATTGCTCTCTCTCTTGCATAGAGGCTAAATCACCAAGCTTTCTAAGCCTTTGAACATCGCGGTTGGTTTGGGCTATTTGATTTCTAACAGCTACGAGTTCACTAGTTTGACTAGCTAACTCAAACGCTGTGTATTGATAACGAATATAGCCAAGGATCTCACCTGCTTTGACCGACGTTCCACTGGTATACATGCCTTGTTCTGGTGCATCTAATCGACCATCACTACTTGGTTGAATGATTGCAAAACCATCAGGGTGTGGTCTAACGATACCGAGAAGTTGCACATGCTTATTAGCAGTTGTTACTTCAGCAAACTGTGTTCTGATGTTAAGAAGAGCCTGGTGTTTCATTGGCATTAAAACCGAGCTATCTGCTTGTCTGCCAAGCTCCCCATTTCCTTTACTTGAGTTTTGGTCTAAGTGTTCACCATTAGGGCCATGAGCACCTGGAGAAGCAATCAATGTTGTAGAGATCAGGCTGACAGAAAGAATACTTAGTTTTAAAAATCTAGAATACTTCAATCTCATGATTTTTTCCCCTTGTTGATTCGACCAAAAAGGAAGCCAACACAGAAAACTACAAGTACAATAAAGATTTCAAACCAGGGAATGTGATGATGGTCTTCATTGTTGTGGTCATTAGTTGTATGAGCCTTTGTTATATCAAGATTAGCAACAAGCAAATCACCACTACCTTGTGTCATGATCGTAAGCACTATTTCATGACTTCCATCTGCATTTAAAAGTTCTAGCATCTTTTGATCAGTTAGAAGATACGCTTTTAAAGTGTCTGAATACTCTGTGTTAGCGGAGAGTTGTCCAGACTCCAACTCAATAGAAGCCCCCTCTATTGGTACATTTGTTTTAAAATCGTGTAGGTAAATTACCAATTGTGATTCGAACAACTCTCCCAATAGTTCAAACGTCTCAGTAAAGCTTTCAAATTTAGGGTTTGCAGAAGCTAAGACACTATTAGAAGTATCTAAATGCTCACCATTTGGGCCATGAGCACCTGGTGATGCGTATACCATTGATGATAATACGACTGAAGTAAGTACAACGCACAAAATGAACGCAGTAACACGTTGCCAGCATCGCAGCAATAATGTATTAAGAAACATAATTAATCCAAAAATAAAATAACCTAGTAAAAAATTACAATGAGGTAGTATTGACTCATTTATATGTAAGAGTATCTTGGAGGTGGTTTTATATGTTGAAGATGTGGGGATACCCAGTGACTTGAGCACAAAACAATTATACCTGACATGTTTTTGCAAATTACTTGAGTGAGTGAAACATTAATTAGACCTAAGACACAGCAATCAGTATCAGATTGTATGTGCTCAAAAGCATCACTGGTATAAGACAGTTCATAGTCATAGTTATCATCATGATAATGACTATGAGGATGATCTAATTCATGTAGTAAACCATGTATATCATTTTCTTTCTCATTTAGATTTTCGTACGCGATACCACCAAGCACATTTGTACTAAGTAGACATAGCGTAATTGTAATAAGTATAATTTTTTTCATGAGAATTTCTTAATTAGTATAAAGTTAACTTAACATTCAAGTGAAATGTATTCAATAAATTAGTAACATCAAATAAAGCCTTTATAGACTAACCAAATAACTCCATGAACCAATTTTTTCGCGCTAGATGTTGTATTCTTCTTTTCGACAATTAATTTTAACTTATCCGGCTGCATGAATAATTCTTAACATGTTTATCAACATAGCCTTTACCACGCACCTTTGCTAAGTAGGACATACGATAGACTGCATCATCAATAGATTGCTTATCATTTCTATGGACCATCATAAATGTATTCTTAGGTCGATAAGATGTCATGCCTTTAGAATTAAGATACTTCTCAGCCCATTCAACAATCTTATACGATGTCCTTATTTTATTACCATCAACATAAATGCAAAGGTGATAATGTTGCTTCTTTGCTTTTTCAATTTCTCTAACCCAAATAAAGCCAACATCTTTAGAATAGTAGGTACGTAGAACAAAACGCTTCAAATAGTCCATAAAAAGCCCGATATTGGTGTTCAATTTCGTGCGTTCAGGTATGTGGACATCCAATCGTATTGCTAGGACCTTACTATGTCGATTTAGCATCCTAATGAGCTGTTTAATACCATTATCCAGTATTGCACAATAACATTCATGTTTACCTTCTTTAGTATTAATTGGATATTCTATATCGTTGCAGGAGTAAGTCGTTTTGTTCGTTCGCTTCATATTTAATATACTCTATAAAGATATTATCAATTACCGAGTTCAGCACCTCTGTCCAAGTACCAGCAGAATAGATTTTTCTTATTTATTATTAAGGTGGAATTATTTATGCGGCCTAACTTCGTAAAGTGGGCATGAATAACCAGTACATTCTTTGATTAATTGCTGAGTGCCTTTTTCATAGCTCGCATTTTTGATGTCAGCACCCATGCATTCATAACACTTGGCTTGTGAGCAATTCTTGTATGTTTTGTTAAGTAAGAATTTTTGGATAATATTCACTTTGAATCTCCTCGACTGCTAACCATGTTATCTAACCAAGCTTGAACCTCTTCTCCTTTCCAAAGTACATTTCTACTATTGATTTTAATGGGGTGCGGAAACAGTGAAAGTTTCTCGTATTTGTATATCCATGCTATGGATTTACCTATTCTTAAAGAGACCTCTTTAGCGGTTAGTAAGCGATTATTCATAGGTAGCGTTAATTTATATTCAATTGTGTAATGGTTCATATGTTCTCCTAGACTTAATGACCTAGGTGCATCATATGAACAAAATCCCGATAGCGATGGTTAACGGGATAATAAAGTTAAAATAAATACTTCTTATATGGGGTGCTTATGAAAAAAGTAGTGTTTACTGATATGCAGTTAGATGAAGTGCAGGATTTAAGCGCTTCTTTGAGTATTCAGCAAATAGCAGATTATTTTGGTATTTCTAAAACGACATTCTACGAAGTAGTAAAAAGACAACCTGAACTACTTGAACGATACCAGCAGGGTAGAGCAAGGAGAATAGGGCAGTATGCAGCACTTGTGCATCAATATATCCTCGAGGGGGATAAGGACATGTTGAAGTTTTATCTTAGAACGCAGGCTGGTTGGAATGAGAAAGATGAACCTCAAGACAGACAAGAGCTGCCACCAATCAATATTATTCTATCGACTTAAGAGTCATTTAGAGGAACGGATGTTTTTCTTTCGCTCTTCAGACAGTATGTTTTGGAATCTCTTGAAAGTCATCTTTTTCTTAATGTCATTTCCATTGAAATATGTTACGCATCGGCTTTTGTTCACCTGAGTTTCTTCTCCATCAAGATCACTAACAAAATATGAGAAAGCGTCATGAGATGTTATTTCTAATTTGGCTAACCTAGCTATCGATTCAACCACATCAGGATCTGTTCGTGGATGTTTTGCTGATTTTGATTTAGTATTGCTCTCTTTTAAAAATATGAGTGCTTTTTGATACGTGTTACCCAATTTGAATGACAACGCAATCAATTCTTCTGATGAAGCACCTTTGGCTTGTCTTAGCTTCATTATGTGATATTGATGTATAACATCCCCCAAGACATAATAGGTATCTAGAGGCTCGAGATCAAACTCTTTGCTTAACCTAGATAATAGACTTTTATTTCCACTGGTATTGTTAGATGCAATTCTATAACTAGGTCTGTACGGGTAGTCATTAGCTTTCAATATGCGCATAAAGTTGATAACAATATTCCTTAATTGATACTCAAAACCTCTAGGCTCATCAACTGCTCCTAAATGTTTATATTCCTCAGGCTCTAGTGCATCATTAACTTTGATTGTCGTTGTGACAGAAACACCTCTTTTATGCTGTTGTATACTATTTTTGGCAGACTTTGTTTTGATCGTCTTCTTAGCCATTTTTAACCTCCGAGAACAGGTAATCTTCCCATAACTGCAATAATTCCCTGCGCTGATTTAAATATTTCTCCTCACTGAAATAATGCTTTGCTATGCCTTGTACATGATGGCTAAGACACATCTCAATAATCGGACTATCAAATTTACGCCTAACATCTGTGTTTTCAGCCCAGTTTTTAAATGTCTGCCTGAAACCGTGAGGGACGAAATGGTATAAAGCAAGTTTATCTGCTGTATGTTTTAGTCGCTTTCTAACTGCTTGGTCACTAATGAACCCACTCTTGGTAGCTTGTAGACTTCCAAACACAAACTCATTGACTCGACTACTGGTTTCAAGTTTCTTAAATCTACTAAGTAAACGGTGGGAGATGGGAATAAGGTAATCTTGAGTCGTTTTAATGTGTGGCTCTGTTAATGTGGCATGTTCGAAGTTTATCCACTCCCATTTTGTTTTAAGTAACTCTTGATGGCGGCTTGCGGTGGTAATTAAAGCGAGTATTGCAGTGGAGTATAGGTCGCTATTATCGGCAATGGCTGCGACTAATCTAGGTGCATCGGCATACTTGAGGGCAGGGTGCCGGTTCGAGCTTTTAATAGGTGGCAGAACAATATCAAGTCGATTCTTGTATTGAGCAGGGTTACCTAACATTTCATCACGATAACGTTTTTGAATGGCGTAGGAGAATATATACTCCAGTCTGCCTCTTATCTTTGATGCTGTATCATTCTTATCATACCAAATGGGCTTTAACACGTTTTCAATGTGTCTAGAATTGATGTTTGATATGTCCATGTCCTTCAAGTGTGGGAACACATAGGTATGCATTGTACTAAACCATTGCTTCTTGTTTTTATCATTGGATAAGGTTTTCATCTTCATCTCGATGGCTTCTAACGCAATGTCATAGAACTTGGTATAGTCGGTGATGAGGGTTTTAGGATGTACACCTTTAGCAATTAACGCATTCCACTTAGAAAATAACGCTCGGTCATCAGATAGGCTGCCAGAGGGTTTCACATCAGTATCAAGGATAATGCCCATTGATTTTTTGTTTACACGGAATCGCCAGTACTTCTTACCATTTGGTGTAATGATGAAAGTGGCGTGAGGGAGGTCCTTAATGGTACATGGTTTGTTTCCATTGTAGATCCCCTGTGATAACTTTACCCCCAATTAAACCCCCAAAATATCAGTGAATAACATCATGCTTGGTGAACAATATAAATCTAAGTATACTGTTATGGCAAGGATTAATGGTGGTCTGGTGATTATTGTGAAGAGTATGAATGATTATTTGGAGTTCTCACTCTCCGCCAAATATATAAAACCCGCTTTTCTAAGCGGGTTTTTTTTATTGTTTTTAAAAAAATATTTTTTCCATGAAGGAACAGTACGAACAGGTTTAGAAAAGCATAAAAAAAGCCAACATGGTTGGCTTGAAAGGACAAGAAAAAAAGCTTATTACTGCAGAAGGTTTTTGACGATAACTGCAACTTGATTTGGTAAATCATGTTTTCCTAGTATTTGTTTATCTTTGTTTGACGTTACATGTCGTTCTAAAATTAATATGCAGCGAGCCCAGTTTTCAATTGTAAGTTTAGAATGACCTGATTCGTAATTCTGTATAGTACGCTCAGTAACGCCAAGAATTTCAGCCATTTTTGCACGGGTGTAAGAAAGTGAGAGTCTTACATTTCTCATGATTTGCCCCAAATGGGTTGGATGTGTTGTATCTGTCAAGCTGTGGCCTTTTTTTAATTAGTTGTATTCGACGGCAAATTTTGTAAGTTGCTAATTTTTATAAAAGTTCATTACACTATTAAAGTAAAATCATTAAATATAAATAGTATGTCATTCACTACTTTAATGT
>Ga0102948_1000005_pt1 | contig 111096 bp, 114 predicted proteins | sample SalPonA_A_H2O_MG_FD_78211 | JGI IMG/M metagenome (GOLD analysis project Ga0102948, IMG submission 78211) | Water microbial communities from South San Francisco under conditions of wetland restoration - Salt Pond MetaG R2A_A_H2O_MG | ecosystem: Environmental > Aquatic > Non-marine Saline and... | reverse complement strand
GCTTCTAAAATTTTTGCACCTTTAATAAGTGTTCTAAAGTTTAGCTCTTTCACTGAATCTGCTTTCTCTTCAATGAAATTAATTACTTCCATTTTTGTACTAAGTTTAATTTCAGGTAAGATATCAGCAGCAACACTTCTCATTCTCTCAATTTTTTCTACAGTAGACATTGTAACATCAGCTACCAAACTTCTTGAACGAACTGCATCATCTAATGTTGATAAAGACTTGTTAGTTATAAATATCACCCTTCCAGTGAAAAGAAATTGAGAAGGAAGTCCATCGTCTATAAACCCCATTGAATTCCAAGATACAATTCTTTTTGAGTAAGAATCTAAGGCAGCTTTTAATAGGTTGAGGCTTGTAGCATCTTTAAATACGCTATCCATATCATCAATGACCACAGTTCCATTTCGGTTCTCATACAATAATGAGTATAAACCTTTTGGTGTAGTATAACCTTTATGAATTGTATAATCATCACCCTCTACTAGTCCATGAGCATCTAATCTCTCTAATACAGTATGAGACTTCCCAAGACCTGGGCTACCACAGATGATTGTACTTGCATTGTGACCTTCTAGCGTTAAATCTACGAATGTACTCAAAAGTGAAAACCGTTCATTAATATCAAATTGTTGTACAGGTGCTTCAGTAGCAACATTAACTTCATTACCAGATAATAAAGTAATCTCATCATTAGAGTTAATGTGGTATGTATTTTCACCGATAGTAAACTTATTGTCACTTTTTAATGTTCTAACCATATACTTACCACTTTCATCTTTTAATCTAACCTTGTCCGAATATCTAGTAACTAATCTCATTTATCTTTCCTTCTTTTTATATACCATTATTATATACGAAGTCGGCTTAGAGATACCTGAAATTGGAACCTTTTGGAACCTTTTGGAATGTTAAAATTTTATTGAATAATCCAATCTGAAAGTGACTAAAAAACCACAAGATTTAATGGATTTCAGTGATTATTAAGGTATTTTCGGTTATTTTCACGGAGATACACAACAAATTCCCGCTAACCTGAAATTAATCAAAAAAATCCAAGAAACTACCATTATACGGTAGTTCTATATAAAATTATTTAAAATTTACTGAATTATTTGATACAATATGTATTCTTGTATAATAATTTAATGCTTCAGTAATAGAATCTATAGTATCTTTAAGACTTTTATTTTCATCTTTTAATTGTGATATAGTATCCTCATACTGTGCAACTGTAAAGTTATTGTTAGATTGAAATTTTGTAAATTCATCTATTGATGTATTTTTTATAACCGGCTTTGTTATAGGGATTTTGTTGAAATTTTTCTTAATATACGAATTAAGTCCAGACCTAGTACCACCACCTATTATATTTAATATATCTGATACTGATTTTCCACTTTGTAAACTATTATATATTGTTGAACTTACTTTTTTATATGAAAACCTAGCTTTTTTCCCTTTTATATCTATCCTTGTATTTAAATAATATCTAAGACTACTTTTTATTGCTGATGGTATCTTGTTCCCGTCAATATTAGGATTTCCTAATAAACACTTAATCATATATACTGCTGAAGCACCAGCCCTTTCATATATGTTTAGTTCAGTGTCTACTATTGCCCATTTCCATTTTTTTGTACCGTTCTTTACATTATATAGACCCTTTCTATATAATATTTCATACATTTTTTCTTTATTCATAACATTTCCTTCTTTTTTTATATTATATTATATACAAATTTTGCTTAAATACTACTGAACCTACCTGAAAATAAAAAATATTAACATTTATAAATAACTGTAAGAATTCACTGTATTACAGACCTGAACCTTGGGTAAAATTCAGTATTCAACAATGTTTAAACCCTCATTCACGACCTTCGGGGAATACCGCTGACTAAGAAAGTTTTTTCAGAATATTTGATTTGAGACCTTGCTGCATCAACTATCGTGTCTAACATAATTCCAGTCAAAGAAAATGACATTAATCATTCATTCATGTTGAGGTTAACAACTTTAAAAAGCATTTTTTGTTCATAGCATAAAAGAACTGAAATTATGCATCCATATTAGACTGATATACTTTATATATCTAAGACCTAGTTCTAAGGTAAGTTTAAATGTAGAACCGTTGGTTGATAACGCTAAGCTAGTACCAATTCTCTTCACGGGTATTAAAATATTAGTGATTACAAGTTTGCTCTTTTGACATAGGCAAGTGAAACCTACCTTATCGTGGGATTCTGTAAAAGTCAAGAATATTTTATTCTCTATTTAATAAAAAACACACCATAAGGACATTTTTTCATTTTTAGTTGACACTTTATATAGATTATACCATATATTGCCTTTATTCCTCCTGAAACTAAAGAAACTCTATTATACCTTAGGTATTATTAGGTTACATTATGTTAGGATTTTTAATTTTTTCTTTAGATTGCTATAGTATAGTGTGTTTTGTAGAGTTTAAGTAGTTTAAGGAGAATTGTGTATCCGTTATACACTTCTCCTAGGAGTTGAGTTAAGATTACTTCCGCTTTCTTACTTTTGCTCGTTTTTTAGGTGGTTTTACCTCAGCTGGAACTTCTTCGACTGCTTCGACCTCTTCAGTAGAGTCTAAGTCAGGTTGTGGCTCTGCTACAGGTAAGTCCTCTGTCATCAAGTCATCCTCGTACTCTACCTCAGTAGGACTGTTAACTAGTAAGTCATTTGTGTCTGCTACAGGTGCAACTGGTGCTTCATACCCTAATCCGTTCTCTAACAGATATACTAGTGCATCCACCTCACTGATACCCTCACCATTCATAACATCAGTCACAGTAGCAGGATGTGCCTTCTGTCCGTGTTTTTCACTAATTTTTCGTTGTAATGCTTCTATTGCCATACTTCTTATCATATCCATCTCCTCAATTAAAATCCAAACCCACTCAGGTCTGTTTCTTTTGGTTGTTTTGGTTTAGTACCATCCACACCATCCACACCGTCACCCGTATCAAGTTCACCCAATTCAGCAAGTCGTTGTCGTTCTGCCTGCTCACGCTCATCCTTGATTCGTTGTAACTCTGATATCTCTTCTGGTGTAATACCACCATCCACTAGTTTGATAAACTTTCTGTATCTCTCTGTCATCTTCATAGAAGTTCTAAGGAACTCTGACATACTCATACCTTGATTCTTTATCGACTGTAAGAACGCATACTCTTTATCAGTCATTCTTACCATAAGTTTATGTTTTAAATGTGATGGTTTGTTACGCTTCTTTTTTTTCTTCGTCATAGCAAGGTTTCCTCCACTCTTATTTAAATTTTACTTCATTCAAGTAACATTTGTAGGGCACATAAATAAATGTATTATATAAAATTATACTTAAAAGGACCTTAAGCGTCTTTATATTATTTTACTGTCGAATCCTAAAGAATCGTTAATATCATTTATTATATATCTTGTATTCAAATGTTACCTTTTACCAGTATATTTATACCATTTTATTTGTACATACAGATAAGCAACTATTCAATGAAATTTCAGGTCAGGTTTCAATTTAATCAGTAGTAGAAGGAGTGCTTCCAGTTTAGATTCTCTATCACCTGAGGAGAGGAGAGTGTAAAAGTCATCATCAAGAATTTCAGCAACCCAAGACAAGTCGTAAGTAATTTGGAATGCTTTATCTTTAGGTTTATATCTGAGTATTGCTCTTTCTGATGAGTATTCCAAGTCAGGGAGGGACATATCAGGTTTAGCATTTAATTCTATAGCAAGTTTAACCTTATCTATCGAGTAATCTTTTATAATAGATTCTAGGGTTTTAAGATAATCTTTCATCTAATGAGTTCCTTTCAATATAATTCCAATTTCTTAGGAAGTACCAAGAAAAAATCGTGTGTACCGCCAATGATGCTATTACAGCGTAAGTTGGGTTTAGTAGAGTTAATCCCGTAGATATCATTAGTCCTAAGAGTGTAACATCAGCAACAACAGAATTTCTCACAACTTTAAATCTCTGTACATCTTCGTGGTGATGTTTGCTTTGGTAAACATCTAGTTCTATAGAAAAAGCACCAAAAATAGCAATTTCAATAATAGCAAAAATAGACACCAGTACTATAAATGTTAAAGGGCTATAAAAGTAAAGTGTTATAACCGCTAGTAGAACGATGTGTACACCAGTACCTAACTTATAAAGAGTTGAAAGTTTTAATCTTACTAGTCTCTTGTGAGTTTTAACAGCAAGTGTTTCAGCAATTAGTAGCATTGAAATTACATAAGGGGCAAGTAATTCACCTTTCAAGTCCATTATAACTGGAAGTAGGATTGATAGACCCAGTGTAACCAAAAATCTATTAATCATACGAAAGTTAGTAATTGGGTCAAAACTTGTAAAGTTATCTAGATACTTCATCAAGTTCCTTAACAGTTTTTAATGTTTGGAGTGCTGCTCTAGCGATTTCGATTTCTTTATCTAGGTAATCGTCTGGGTGTTCTAAGTAACAAGTCAAAGCATACATTAGTCTTGTTTTAAAGCATTCTATAATTTGTTCTGTTGATGATGTTCCTGTGTGATACACTTCAGTGTGGTAGCAGTAGTAAAATGTAGATTCCCAATCACCTTCAATTGGAAAAATCATAAACATTGTTTCACCAGCAAAGTCTACTTTACCTAAGTTAATAAACTGGTACATAGCTGAGTCATCATCTATTAAACTATCTAATTCTTTATCTGATATTTCTACTGAGTTTTCTAAATCTTTTTTGTTAAGTTCTACTATATCACCTACATTGAGTTTAAAAAGTTCTTTCATCTTACAATTCCTGTATTTTGTTTTATAATAATATTATACTGGAATTGTACTTAAAATTTACTTAGAGAACTCCATAGGTTCCATATTAAGTTTTTTTCTTAGAGTGTTTACTTGAACTTTTAATTCTTCTTGTTTTTTAGACCCAGGTTTACTTGCCATCAGTTTCATAGTAGCAGAGAAAAGTTCATCGTTCAGTCTTTTTTGTATTTTAGCAGGTGACACTTCTCCACTTGCAGATATTCTTTCAAGTTCTGTGAAATCTTTTTGTAAATTGTCCCATTGTTCATCGTTGTAGTGATATAGTGAAAATCTTGATACACTTCTTTTAATTTTAAATGTTTCTAGTGTTGGGTGTGAACTTAAACCAAATATAATTTCTAATCCTGGTTCGGCATTTTTATTCATAATTTCTTTAAGTCTTTCCAAATTATCTTCTAATGTTTTTTTAGTGAATACTGCTATAGAATCTGCTTTACCATTTACTAGTGTTACAAGTACTCCAACTTCAAGACTTTTACTTCTTGTAGATAAATCACCTCTTTGGTCTGGTGTGTCATAAAGTGAAATTTGGAATGGTACTTTAGATTGTAACTCACCCATTTTTTGTACAAATTCTGGTCCGTGTAATTTTACATTATAACCTTCATGCATTTCATTAGCAGTTAACCACACATGAATCATTTCGTGTACTAGGATAGAATCTAACTGTTCTTCTGTTCTTAAGAAAAATGTACTTAACATTAATTCTTCTATTTCCCATCTCGTAACAGTTTGGTATCTACCTCTACCTTTAGTCCAATACATTGTTCTAACATGACCACCTGCTTTTTTTGTTCTACTGAATCTCATCTTAAAATTATCCGGTAGTTCACCATTGAATAAGGTTTTGTTATAATAGTCATATTTAGATTTTATATCATATTTTTGTTGTGCTTCATTTAAAGGTTCAACAGAAAATTCATTATTTAAGTGTTCACTAAAAAGTTTCATATTATTATCCAATGTAACAATTTAACTCGTACTCGTTACCATTAGTACCTCTATTGTATACTTGTGCGTGTAACATTTTTTTAATAAGTTTATTATTTTTATACAGTTCTAAGTGAAATTTATTAGTTTCACCTTCTCTTGGTTTTTTTGGACCTAAACCAATTTTAGTTGCCATTTGGTCACCAATGTTTTCAGTGTCAGTTTCGTCGTCAAGTGTATAACCATTTTTCTTAGCATAGTCTTCAATTTCTTGTACTGCTGAAGAATAAGAGTTATGATAAATCACATAATCACTTTTTGCTTCTTTTAAATGTTCTTTGAATTTAATCATAGTGGTATTCCTTTTATGTTTATAAGTATATTTATGTAAGTGTTTTTGTTAGGGTTAGTATACCCTAACATTTTTATAGTATATTATATTTTACCTTAAATACAACTTAAGACTCTATACCTTTAGGTACAAATTGACCTTTTGTTTCATCTTTAACATATCCATCTGGAATAATACCATAAGCAATACAACCAAACCTAATATCATTGTCTGCTTGGTCTAACATAATTTTTTCACCGTCAATTGCTGTTACTTCAATGTTTTTAATAAATGGTTTTGCCCATAGTGGAATTAGTCTTAAACCAGTGTCCTCGTCCCATTTTCCAAATCCTAATAGTTCCATTTCAGTTTCGTTTAAGGTTCTAATATCTGGTCTACCATTTTCATCTACATATTCAATCATTTCATCGTATACACTTGTGATAAGTGACTGTTTAAACATATCACTATATTTTTTATTTGTGTTTACATTAATAACTTTGTTTGCTAATGTTGTTTTGATATTGTTTAGTACTTCAAATGACATTTTTTGTAATTCTTCTTTAGAAATTTCCACTACAGTTCCTTTTTTCTTAAATTATTTTCTAAGTTCCTAAGTCTAATGTTTACTCTTTTTAAAACTTTACCATTGTCTTGGATGTCAATCAATGAAGCAGAATAAATTCCAACTTTATTAAAATTCTTTGCTATTTGACTTGCTGCTTCTTTGTAATCACCTGTGTAGAACATATAATTTTTTAAGTCGTCAGTTACTTCTTTTTGTTCTACTGCTTTTTTACCTAAATTGTTAATTTCATCAATAACAATATCTACATTTCTCATTTTTGTCCTTCTAAAAGTCTTGGCAGTGTATCTGCTGTATCTTTATCAAATCTAACACCTTGATATACTGGTAAAAATAAAGAATGTGTGTCTTTACCATTTGAATTGATTACTTCATTATACACTGCTTGAATTATTTTATCTTTGTATGTGTCATCAAAAAACTTATCAATTGATATTATATCATCTCTTAACTTAAGACCTTGCGACATATCATTTTCATCTACTCTTTGTAGTCCTCTGTCATCTCTACTAAGTCCTGTTCCAATAGATACTTCAAGTAAACGGTCATCTGTAACACAAACTAATGAACCAATACCACCCTCATTGTCACCTGTACCTGGAGTATAACCAATACATAGTAAGTCAGCATCTCTTTCTGCTTTTAGTTTGATTTGGTTTTTAGATGTTTTATTTTCCCAATGACCATTGATATTTTTTAATACACCACCCTCAAGTCCTTCACTCATCATTTGATTAGCAAATGATTGTGCTTCTTCAAAGTTATTTATTGTTTGTGTTGGAATAATATCTAAAAAAGGACAATCTTTTGATATTTCCTTAAATTTATCAAATCTTTCAGTATATGGTGTATCAGACTTACCCGCTGCCCAATCACTGTATTCAATTAAATCCCAACCCTCTAATACTAACATATCTTCAGTTTCAATCCACTCAAGTTCTTTATCTGTTAAGTCTTTTGATAATTTTTTAAATGCTGCAGATTCTAGTTTACCATTATCTACAAGTTTTTTCTGTTTCTCTAGTATACTTGCTCTTGTTGTTTCTCTTTTAACATATGATGTGATTCTACCATTACCAGTTTTTCTGTCAAGTACTTTACCATCTTTGTATAATACAACTTCACCAGTGATAACAAAATTATCTATATCACTTAATACTCTTTCAAAATATTCAGTAATCTTACCTACATGAAATTCCGTACCATTTCTAGTCATACACGATACTACTTTGTTATGTTTGATTACATTTACAAATGTTCCATCTGCTTTTAATTGTACTAGAGCAGGATATTTGATACCTTTTTTAGTTTTATCTGTAAGTTTTTCACATCTCATATATGGAATTTCACCTATAAGACCTTTCCATACTTTATTAACTGTTTTGTGACTAATACCACAGTCCACACTTCTATCTAGTATCAATCTTAATACTTCTGCATCATCTTGCTCCATATGGTCAATTGTGTATGATAATTGTTCTCTTGCTGCGTTACCAGTTAATTCTCTTTTTGATAATTTTTCAAGGAACTGCATAGCTTGGTCAAGTGTAATAAATGTACCAGTTTCATTCATACCACTCACAAACTCTGGAATTTGTTTGATGTAGTATTGTTTAAATGGTGTATATGTTGCTAGTAAAACTTCTTTTAATTGTTAGTTATCTTTGTATTTTTTTAATGTGTTAAGTTTATATGTTGCACTGTTATCTGCTCTTAACTCTTTAAAAATATCTAATATTCCTGAACTCATTTGTTTCCTTTGTCATTTATAATATAGTATTATAACGAAAAAATACTTAAATATAGTTTAAATAAATACAATAGAAAGAGTAAAAAGAGGAATAATATGGCAATTGTAAAACCTGTAGTGCTTATTGGTAACGAGTTACACACTTTAAAAGACGGTGATACCTTACCTGGATTTGATAATGTATATTCTAAAACAGAAGTTGATAATTTATTTACTAACTTTGGTGTAGATAATTTAGATTTAGATGAAATTATTAGTAGAATTGATGTTCCAGATAATACTACATTTGTATCTGAAATCACAACAATTAACGATAATATAGACGATAGGATTGCTCAATTACAGCAAAATATAGACTTGAAATCGGATAAAGATGTTGTTCTATATAAAGGACAATGTTATTTAAAAAGTGAAACTTACAATAAATTAGAAGTATACTCAAGAGCAGAAACTATGAGTACTTCACAAATTATCGATGCCATAGATAAATTAGACTTTTATACTCAAAAGCAAGTTAACGATTTAATAGATAACATAACACTTTCATCAGGTATTGTTACAACTGATTATGTAGACCAAGGTGACACTGATTTAAAAAACTTTTGTTTATCTACATTTGCACTTGAAGCAGGTAATGTTAACATAGCATATTTACAAAATAATAATTATCTTACTATGCCTATAGCAGACACTAGATATATGAAAAGTGGTGACTATATGACAACCACTCAAATTATGAATGAAGTTAATAAACTTGATGCTAAGGATGTATGGTTAACAGATGAAACTGTAAGAATAGAAGGTAAATTTGACGGTAAATTTGATAATGTATACTCATATATAGATGGTGAAATAATCGATGTTAAAAGTTGGTCAGATAACAAGTTTGCTACTACATCTTATGCTCAATATACTAGAACATTAGCAGATACAAATGCTACTAATATTGGTATAAACAAATCTGATATAGCATCAAACAAAGCAAAAATAGACTCACATACAACTAGCATATACAACTTAAATTCTGATATGAATACACTCGAAGGATTAATGTCTACCCTTAGAAGTGACATGAGTGATTTACAAGGTGATGTTGGTTCATATACAACTAGAATTAATTCTGTTGAAAGTTCAATTTCATCAGTTCAAACTGATATAGGAACTCTTCAAAATGAAATGACAGGTCTACAAACTACTGTAGGTGGTTATACAAGTAGAATCACTTCTGTTGAAGGTAGGGTAGATTCACTTGTAAATGATATGACTGCTTTAGAAAATAATGTAGGTGGCTATACAAGTAGAATATCAGCAGTCGAGGGTACTGTATCAACATTAAATGGTAGCATGAGTACACTTCAAAGTACAGTGTTATCATTAGAAAGTAATGTTAACGGATATAGTGAAAATATAACAAATGCTGTTAATACTGCTAACAGTGCAGCAAATGATGTAAGTGTAATTTCAGATAATATTACTTCTTTAACAAATACTGTAAATGGTTATAGTAGTGATATAATTTCATTACAAAATGATGTATCAAATCATAGTGGTAGAATCAGTGCAAATGAAGGAAATATTACAAATGTTACAAATACTGTTAATACTTTTAATGTAAGAATTGGTACAAATGAGAGTGATATTAGCAGTTTACAAGGAAGTTTAAGTAATCTTACGAATAGAGTAACGACACTTGAAAATACAGGTGGTACAGTTCCAGTTGATGAGAATGGAGACCCTATAGCAGTTGATGTTGACTTAACAAATTATTATACAATCGAACAAACTGATATTTTATTAGAAGGTAAGTATAATAAAAATGAAACATACACTCAATCAGAAGTTGACCAATTATTACAAGATTATAACCCACTTGATAGATTACAATTAACACCACTTCCACTTTATACTAGTGATGATGTATCAGGCAGTGTCCTATCAGGATTGGCACTTGCACCTAAATTTACGCAAGTTTATTTAAATAGAAATATTCTTTATGAAGATGAGTATTCAGTATCAAGTGATGGTACTAGTATAACATTTCTTATTGATATATTACCTGGTGATAAAATAAAAATATTTACTGCTCAATACATATAGTTCTTCTTATTGTAAGAAGAATCTATCCGAGAATAATGATGTTCTATCCCCATTTTGAGGGTATACTGGTGCTGTTGTAGTCCAGTCGATTTTATTAGGGTCAGTTTCAATTATATTTCTTAATGTTGCTCTAGTAGCATATCTCATTGGACCTTTAACACTCATATTTTTAGGAGCAGCAGTTGGGTATGTTCTTCCATCTATCTCATATGTTGCTTCAAGTTGCTCATATTTTAATAATCCTTTGTTACCAAAGTGATAATCAATTTGGTTTTGTAATGTTGCTGCAGGTACATCTTTTTCTACAATAGTTTCTCTTGGATTATTTTGTCTATAATGTGGATAGAACCCATAATCAGTTTCTCTACTTTTTGTTAATTCTGGTTGCTCATATAAATCTCTTTCCCAAGCAACTTCTTGTCTTGTGTTTTCAGCATAGTATACTTTAACTTCTTTACCATATGGATTGTGGTTAATTGGACCTCTTTGTTCAAATCTAAATTCAATATCTGTAAATCTATGCTCATCTTGTAATATATAAACTCTAAAGTCTTTTTTCTTAGTTGTTTGTATTCTATTGTTATATTTTATAGACTCAGAGTGTGTTACGATGTCATATCTATGGAATTCTGCTGAACTTATTGATGGTTTATTATAACTACTGTTAAAAGTAGAAGTACTAATAATTTCATCAATATTGTAGTGTTCTATATCCCTAATTTTAAATACATCAGTTTCGTATATTTTTTTCTCTAATAAGTATCTTGTATCTGGTGTTTTATCTAGATATTTTTCTAATTGTGGTGTATATATTTTTGAGTTTAATGTAACTTGAGTACTTATATCTCTACTATTATACTTAGCAACTGAATTATTATATCTAAATGTTGAAACTTCTTCACTTGATTGTTCAGTAATTTCTACTTCAGGTACATAACTTGATATATTATTATTGTATTTGAATCCACTATTAGATGTTGTTTTGTATGATGTATCATTGACAATGTATTTGTCTAATGTATTGTTGTATCTAATATCATCACTTGTAGCAACATTAATAATTGGTTCAACTGCATATTTTTCTAAGTTATTGTTATAGTTAAATGTTTGTTTGTGTGTTGTATTAACACTATACCCATGAGCATTGTATTTAGATAAATCTGATACATATTTAAACTCTTTAATTGTTTCAGCAATTTCATATTCAACATTTGGTAAATATCTATGTGTAAATTCAGCAGTAACTTTAATATCTAGTTGCGCTAAACTATTTTCTATTCTTTTACTGTCATATCTAAATTCATATACAGGTGTTTCAGGTACATAGAACTCATTTAATGTTGGTAAATAGTTGTAAATTCTATCCGACACAACTTTTGTGTCGATATCTAAACTAACATATTTTTCTAATGTATTATTGTATCTAATTCCACTTACAGATACAGTATCTAAAGGTACACTTAAGTCATTTAAGTAATTATTATATCTAGGAGCAGATAAAGTTAAACCATTGATATTTGTACTATATTTTTCTAAGTTATTATTATATCTAATTTCACTTGTAGATATAGTATCTAAAGGTACACTTAAGTCATTTAAGTAATTATCATATCTAGGTGTACTTAATGTAAGACCATTGATATTTGTACTATATTTTTCTAAGTTATTATTGTATCTAATTCCACTTGTAGATATTTCAATATCAGCTACTTCAGGTTTAATTAAGTAATTATTATATCTAGGAATAGATAAAGTTAAACCATTGATATTTGTACTATATTTTTCTAATGTATTATTGTATCTAATTCCGCTTGTAGATATAGTATCTAAAGTTACACTTAAGTCATTTAAGTAATTGTTGTATCTTGGAGTAGATAATGTTAAACCATTTATGTTTCTAGAATATTTTTCTAATGTATTATTGTATCTAATACCACTTGTAGATATTTCAATATCAGCTACTTCAGGTTTAATTAAGTAATTATCATATCTAGGTGTACTTAATGTAAGACCATTTATATTTGTACTATATTTCTCTAAGTTATTATCATATCTAGGTGAAACAAATGATATACTTGTAAATGGTACACTTAAGTCATTTAGGTAATTATCATATCTAGGTGTACTTAATGTACCACTATCAATATCTAAACTAGAATATTTTTCTAAGTTATTATTGTAAACAACTCTTGTACTATACTCATCAATATAAGTATCAACATCAAGTCTTGTTAAATAATTTTGACCTCTTTTGTAGTCAAGTTTAATTTCATCTCTTGTTTTAGTACCAAATGAATAATTATCATATCTAAATTTAGCAAGTATATTTTCATCAACATAAATGTCAGATAAGAACAGTGCTCTTGCTTTAACTAAGTATACTTCTTTTTCGTAACCTTTTTGTTTAGTTCCAAGGTTAAACCCAGATTTACTAAACTTGTTAAGGTCATTCTTATATCTGAAAGGTTTAAATACTTCTTCTTGTTCAGTAAGTCCTAAGAAATATTTAGATGTATTGCTTTCATATCTGATACCACTTTCAGCAATATTTAAGTTATCGTACTCATTTGTATCAGTGTATCTTTTGTTGTACCCATCTAAGTTATAAACACCAGGAGTATTGAATACATCAGAGTAGTATGATTTGTGTTCAGGTTTAACTAAGTACCAAGGTTTGTCATATATAACAACTTGATGGTCTTGCTCTAATTTTTGTCTAAAATCTACACTTTCTAAACTATGGTATGTTCTAAATGTCTCTCTGTATTGGTCTTTTAATAAGAAATCATTGTATGGTTGTTTAACATCAGTTCTAGACCAGCTTGGTCTTGCCATTTTAAATTCTGATGTTCTACCATATGTATCAATATTGTATCTTGTAAGATTATCAAATCTATTGTGACTATATAAAGGTGACTCAATTCTAGGAGTGTACTCATGTGTTTGTGACTGTACACTAATGTCTTTATATAATGGAGTAACATATTTTAATACAGTTGTATCTTTGCTAGTTAACTGTAATTTATAGTTTTCACCTAAGTAATTGTTTATGTGAATATGTTTATCAATACTGTATGATGTTGCTATTTTAGGACTTACAATATTATTGAAGTATGCTTTAGACTGTATTTCTCTATCAATTCTGTATGATGTTGTTAATTCAGGAGTTACACTATCATGGAAGTATGATGGTACCTGTATATGTTTGTCTATTGATATTAAATTTAATGATTTAAACTGTGGATTTACATCTCTATATGTAGGTGTTACATAACTTAATACATTATCAGATAATACATCTATGTTTACATTTAAATTTTCTCTAAAGTAATTTTTAGAGTGAATCTGTCTGTCAATTCCATATGATGTTGATATATTATCAGATAATACATCCGTTAAGTATCTTGGTACATTTATTTTATCAGTAACTAGCTGTGGTACACTTATATTGTGTTTTTTAAACTCAAATGTGTAAGGAGATAGTTGTATTCTATCTTTTACTACTAAATCTAAAGTGTTGTATGAATGGAATAGATTATCTTTTTCACTTGATAAGTAAGTATCATTATTATGTTCTACTATATCATCTGGTCTGTTTCTAAACGCACCTGTGTATAATTTATTGTGCTTATCAGTGTATCTAAATTCAGGTAATAACTTATCTGCTACATTAGAATCAAAAACTTCAGTTTTGTTTAAGTCATTTCTAAGTAATGTTTTATTGTTATATAGTGGTGTATCTAAATCAACATTTGATACTGTACCAATATTTCTTTTAGCAACATTTAAGTAATTGTTATAAACTTTTGATATATCAATTGTAAACTCAACATCTGTGCTTGATGTTTCATATACAAAAGCAATACCATACTTATATTTTAATGTTGGTTCACTTAAAGCAACAGTATAAGGGTGTTCTGATATTCTTTTTAAGTATCTATTATAATTAGGTGAATCTGAATGTCTATTAAATAGTGCAGAATTTACATCTAATGTTTTTGTATAGTTTGTATAGTTAACTACATATTCAGTGTCTAACTCTATACCATAATTGTCATATAATTCAAATGATTTAGTGTAGTTTTTATAATTAATTTCACCAACACTTAAGTTAGGTGTTTCGTGTCTATTAATTTTGTTGTATATGTCAGTATATAAAGTTTCTTGGTAACCTTTTTGTGATAATGGGAAGTGTGTGAATATTTGCTTTAAATAACTATTACTAATATATTCCTGACTTGCTCTATCAAAAAGTTCTTGTCCTACTGGTGGGAATAATTTTTTATATCTAAATTCACCTGTGTATTTTTCAAGTTCAGTACTAGTACGAATTTTACTATAATTGTTAGTGTATCTAAATTCACTACCTGTATATGGTAAATCAAATCCAATTGGTTGTTTTAAGTAGTTATTAGGTGTGTATATGCTGCTTGTATGTGTGAATAGTGATTGTTCAACTGGTATTTTTCTAGCACTATATCTAAATTCACCTAAATCATATGAAACTAATGATAGTGAATCAATTTTTCTATATGGTTTAAAGAATTCTTTATCAGCCTCAACTGATACAGACATATCATGTTTGTATGCACTTGCTAAATAATTTGATATAAAGTATGGTTCGCTATGTCTTTCAAATAAGTCTTTGTTTACTAAAGTTAAACCTTTACCGTATCTAAACTCTCCGATATTTGATACTAGTTCTGTTTCAACTGTGATATTTTTATATAATCTAGTATAACTACTTGGTTTTTCAATTGATATATTAGCTGGATGTTTAAATGCACTTGCTAAATAATTATCAACTGTGTACTCTTTACTATGTAATCTTGGTAAACCTTTGTTTACAATTTTAGTACTTGGTTGGTATCTAAATTCAGTAACAAAGCTTAAATCTAATTCAGTTTCAACTTTTAAATAAGGTTTGTTGAATATTTTCTTATCAACATTAACTGATAATGGGTGGTTAATAGTTTGTTTTAAGTAATTGTTAACCGTGTATTCTGTACTATGTAATTGTGGTAAACTATTATTAATAATTCTTTTACTTGGTTGATATCTAAATGTACCTAATTGTGATAAATCTACTGCAGATATATCAACTTTTAAATAAGGTTTGTTGAATATTTTCTTGTCAACATTAACTGATAATGGGTGTTTAATTGCTTGTGCTAAATAATTATCAACTGTATATTCTGTACTATGTAGTTGTGGTAAACTATCATTAATAATTCTTTTACTTGGTTGATATCTTAGTGTTTTATCACTTGTTAATTGTAATCCACTATCTACAGTAATTTTTCTGTATGGTGTATTGAATATCTTTTGTTCACCAGATAATACAATCGGATGTTCTGAAACTCTACTTAAATAATTGTTAACTTCATATACATTTGTACTTAACTGTGGTAAACTATCATTGATAATTCTACTACTTGGTTGGTATCTAAATGTACCTGTATATAACTCTAAACCACTCTCTACAGTGATTTTTTTGTATGGTGTATTGTATACTCTTTTATCATCACTAACTGATAATGGGTGTTTACTAGTTTGTTTTAAGTAATTGTTAACTTCATATACATTTGTACTTAACTGTGGTAAACTATCATTGATAATTCTACTACTTGGTTATATCTAAATGTACCTAATTGAGTAACATCAAGACCTGTTTCAAATGTAATATTTTTATATGGTGTTGGTAATATCTTTTCTTTAGATTCAACAGATAATGGATGTTTACTAATTTGTGCTAAATAATTATCTACACTGTACTCACCACTGAATAATAATGGTAATTCTTTGTTTACAATAATTTCTTTATTACTGTATCTTACATATACATCACTACTAAAGTCTAAACCACTGCTTAATGTGATATTTTGATATGGGGTATTATATAATTTTTTATCTGAAACTATACTTAAAGGATGTTTATCTGTTTGTGCTAAGTAGTTGTTTACTGTGTATTCGCTACTATGTAACTCAGGTAATGATTTGTTTACAATAACAGGTGATGGGTATCTAAACTCACTCTTAACTGCGTATTGTGTTAACTCAACTGGTAAGTTTTTGTATGCTTGATTGAATACCTTTTTTTCTGCTGGTAAGAATGTTGAGTGTTTATAAGCACTCTTTAAGTAATTTGATATAAAGTATGGTTCACTATGTCTATCAAATAAATCTTTGTTTACTAGTGTTAAACCTTTACTATATCTTAATACACTTAAATCTGCAATCGATGATACTGTACTATCTAAGTCAACATTTTTATAAAGATTGTATGCTCTGTATTCTGTTGAACCTTGCATATATTGTGGAAAATATACTGCAGGTTGTTTTAAATATACATCTAATTCTACAGGTAGTGATGTTCTACTAACTATATCTTTTAAATAGTATTTTTTACTTTCAGGGTTATATCTAAACTCATCTATTCCTAAAATATCATTTAGAGGATGTTTGTATATGTTTTTGTATAAATTATCAACTCTAAATTGAGTAGATGTGTCTAATTCTAAACTATGTTTGTATGCTAAGTCTAAATATGCAGTTGATACATATAAAGCAGCTGTTCTTTCAGGTAAATTTTCACTAACTGTTGGTGCTTTTTTATTGTATCTAAGTGTTGTTAAATCTACTTCTACTGGAGCATAATCAATATATACTGATTTGTACAGATTATTATTTGTATAAACATCACTACCTAAAAGTGTGTTGGTATGTTTATATACAGGTCCTAGGTACTTCCCTGCTACATATGATGATGTATCTCTTTTAGGTAAAGATTTATCTATATTTAAGTCTGGAAAGTAATTTCTTTTAGGCTCGTGTAATCTAGTTATATGTGACTGATATTTTAATTCTGTGTCAAATATATACCTACCAGTTTCATAAGTACTATTAGTTCTTAGTTTATATGAAGGGTCTAAGTCACTTCTATTACTTGTTAAATTGATATGTTTGTATACACTATCAAGTTTAATTTCAGGTGTTATATCATATGATGTCAGATAATTATTATATATATGCTCAATAGTATAGTTAATCTCTAAAGGTGGGTGTATCTTTGAAACTTTAGGGTAACTTAATGTTTCAGTACCTAATGGTAATTCTCTAACTGCTTTATCATCAAGTGGACTATCGTATCTTAATTCATATGTTCCTAATGGTAATTCTCTAACTGATTTATCATCAAGTGGATTTTCATATCTTAATTCATATGTTCCTAATGGTAATTCTCTAACTGCCTTGTCGTCAAGTGGGTTATTGTATCTTAATGTTTCAGTAGATTTGATAAGGTCTTTACTGTATTTGTCTAATCTATGAGTATATAGGACTAAATCTGTACCTCTATAAAGATTGCCAGTGTATTTTTCTTCTCTTAGGTATTCGCCAACTTTTGGTAATACATATCCATTATCATTATATAATAAACCAGTGTATTTTTCTTCTCTTAGGTATTCACCAACTTTTGGTAATACATAACCATTGTCTATGTATAATGACCCTTTATGGTTAAATTTAAAATAAGGTGTGTATTGCTCGTATCTTGTTTTTTCACCATTAAAATCAGAAAGTCTTGGTTCAAACTCTTTGTAAGGTTTGTTTGGTGCTTTGTATATAGTTCTATCAACTACATTATTTGAACCACTTACATCAAATAATTTGTGCTCAGCAAATACATATGGGTTATATAAGTACTCAGGTGAGTCAGATACAAAATAAGTATAAGAATTAGTATTTTCAATTGAACTTAATTTGCTATGGTTATAACTTAATTGATAATCTTTGCTACTTAAATCTAACTCTGAGAATACTTCTGTTATATTGTCAAATCTATATGGTTTATTACTATATAGAATATTACTTATCGATTCAATGTTAGAATAGTGCTTGTAATCTACTAATCTGTTAAATGTAAATCTATATGGTTTTTCGATATATGTAGGTAATTCTCTTACATATAAGTCATAATTAGTTCCACTTAACTTATCAAATACATATGGAACTTTATTTTGTTCATATGTATCAGTTCTAAGTGACTGATTGTGTGTAGTAGCTTCTAAAATACTTCTAAAATTATCGTATATTTTAATTTCATCACTAAACACATATTTAGCAGTAGGATTGTGATTTAATTTACTAAATATAGATGTAGTATAATCAGGAGTTTGTGTAACTGAGTGTGTTACATCTCTATAGTCATATTCATTTAACTTATATTCAGGTTTATATACTTTTTCAATTTCAGATGCTCTAACATCATTGTATAAACTGTCAAACCCTTTATATGGTTGTGTATTGTAAGAAATAGTTTCAGTTGATTTACTATTAATAGGATTTCTATAAGTATCAAAGAATAACTCTTTTGAATAAGATAATATATTATCAGTTTTTACAGATAATATATCAGTAACACTTTCTTTAATTATTGCATTATGGTAAGATAATTGTTCACTACTAATTGTTGTATTATTCTTATGTTTATAGTTTCGGTTAAATCTATACCCACTGTAAAAATTATTACCTGTTGAAACTGTTAAATCTATATCACTTATACTAAGGTTAAACTTATCTACTATTGTAGGTCTTATTTTATCATTTATAATATGTTTAATATTATTATCAATTAAGTAGTTTATTGGTGGATTGATTGTTGAGTTGCCATCTACTACTCTATAAGGAACTTCACCTTCAATTCCATCAGTAGTTACAAATGTGATTACTTCTCTACCATAATCTGCTTTTGGTCTAGGTATCTGAATATCGTATCTAATAGGTAACTGACCTTTTCTAAGGTTACAGTTACTAATAATTATCAGTTCATCATTGATACTGTCTAAGTTTGGAATTTCAATATCATCAACATAATTTGATACATATTTAGTTTTATTAATTTCGATAAATTCTCTAGTGTAACAACCAATTAAGTAAGGTACAAATAAGTGTTGGTCTAATTGAATTGATTTTCCACTAGACACTTCTTTCATATATCCGTTTTGTCTTACATCAGGTTTTTGACTTACAAATTCTTCAATCAGACCGAATGTGTTATTATCAAATACATATGATTTTTTGTAAAGTGTATCTACAATAGGAGTTTTTGTGTTAATATCAAATCTGTCTAATGGACCATCTTCATATTTGTATTTAACACCGTTAGGTTTAGTTTCTATTTCATTTCTATATAGTGAATCAGCAGATTGTTTTTGTGGTTCTTGACCATCGAAAGAATATACAGGAGTATGTACATACACATCTCTGTTAGCATTGTAATGATTGTTAACTTTATATAAGTAAGTATCAAAAAGTTTCAATAGAATACACCCTAATTTAATTTAGAGTATTTATAAGAGTTTATAAAAGTTTAGTTAGTTGATTTAGTTTAAGTTTCGTTTAAGTTTAAGAGAGAGTTAAACTCTCTCTTAATGTAGAAATTATACTGTTTCTACTTTTGCGTATGGTGCAACATACACTTCACCTACAGTTGTATAGTGCTCATAACAAATTGTTAATGGGGCTGAACAGTCTTGACCTGCAACAACTTCAAATTCAATTTTGTATGCTTTACTATCTGGAACCATAGTGTTAGAAATCATCCAACTTGAAATGTGTTCAGTATCTTCTGTTAACTTAGCGTAGTCGTCAAATCTACCTCTAGTTGTAGCAGTAGCAATATGTGGGTCACCTGGACTTCTATCTTTGTACTTAACTTCTGCCCATAAACCTAAATCAGTTAATGGATTTTCAACATCTAGTAATCTTGTCATTACATAAATTGTAATTTTGTTTGTACCTTTAGTTAAATCTAAGTACTGAGTTTCTTCATTAGAGTTACCTAATGTGATAGATGGTCTACCTAACTCATTGTTTACACTTGATTTAAATGATAATGAAAACTCACCTGGTACATAACCTGCTGTAGTTTCTTCAGTTGTTGGAATTAACTTAACTGCAGAAGTTGTAATTGAACCACCAATATCTCTATATTCCCAAACACCTGAGAACCCTTTGTGGATAAAGTATGCTGGAGAGTTGTACTCACCTTCAATTTCTTTAATACCTGCAAAGTGAGTATTTTCTAAGTATAACTCAACATTTGGACCTTTGTCAATATCAACATCATTTACAATGTTTTTGAAGTACATATTTCTAATAGTAGTTTTGTATGGGGCATCCCATAATTTTAAACCAACTAAAGACCTGTCACTAACAACAACATCACCATAAATTTCTTTATAAATGTTTGCAGTTTGAATAAATGTACCAAAATCAATTTTACCTGGTAATGAAGTTTCATCAAATGTTAAACCTGAACCACTTAAAATGTGACAGTCATTTGTTCTCCAGTATGTTGATGGTTTAGTGATATAATCACTGAACTCAATAGTTTTGAACGCAAAACCATAACCTGTATCAGATTCAGCAGTACAGTTGAATAAGATAGGGTCTTCACAACCTTCGAATAAGAATACATTTTTAGAAATTGTTTCACCTTTACAGTTTCTTAACTTAGGATATTTAACTTCTCTAAAGTAGAATGCTTCTTCACCATTAGCAATTGCTGAACAATCTTCAATTAATGGATAAACCATTTCTTTTAAGTTTTCAACATAGAAACCGATACCTTCACCGTAGAATGAACAACCTTTTAACCACATAGAAGTTGAGTTGTTGTTTACTAAGTATCCGATTGGTTTATCAATAACTTCTCTTGAACCTTTTGGAGTTCCTTGGTAGTATGTTTCAGAGATACAGTTTTCCATATCTAAGTTATCAACATCGTCAAATTGGAATACAGTTTGTCCGTGTGAGTTGATACCTGAACAACCGTCAAATGTTAAGTTACCTGATTTTTTTGCATCTACTGCTGGAACTTTACCATATGATGCTTCTTGTCCTACAACAATTGAATCTAATTGTGGAACTTGACCTGTTGGCCAATCAATTGCACCTAGTACATATGCTGATTTTCTATTAAATTCACAACCTTTGAATGTAATGTCAAACGCATCAGATACTTTAATACATGAACCTAATTGTGATGTACCAATATATGGAACATTTGTGTCAACAACATCACCAGTTGCTTTACCTTTGTAACCATCCCACTCAGAAGTGAACTTACAGTTATCAAAAATAATACCTTGTCTAGTTTCAACTTTTACAACACCTTCTGTAGCAACACCATCATTTCTATAGAACTCAATGTTATAGAATTCATTACCATCACCTGGAATAAATGCACCACCAACAGACATAACTCTTTGTGACGAATAATCTGTAGCATCAACTGAACCTGTATAAGTAGTTTTAACTAATTGTCCTTGGTTATTACCACTAACAATCATGTGACCATTTGTCCAATAGTCGTCATCATAGTCTCCACCATCTGAAACTGATACCATACCATTTAATGACTCTGGAGAAACTTGGTGAGCACCATTAATAACAAATGTTGCTGAAGCACCATCATCATCCCACGCAGAACCATCAACACCTACAACACCTTCAGGTTTTAAGAAGTAGAATGGACTTGCATTTTCAATAACTAACTCATCAGTTGCCTCGTTGTCAGAAGCTGATGGCCAACCAATAAACTTAGCAGTAGTTGAACCTAATTGTACATCTTTTGGAATTGATGGAGTCATATCTCCAGTTGCATCATATGATGTTCTTGATTCTGCTACTTGAATATAGTAAGCATCTGGATATTCAGGGTTACCTGTAAAGTTAGCGTCTGAACCAATTGTAAACTTGTTAGTTGAACTATCTTTATAAGTAATAGTATCAGCACCACCATTACCTTTAGCTCTAACCCATACGATTGCATCATTTTCTAAAGTTTGTGTAAACTTTCTATCAAAGAAATCAACGATTGGGTATTTAGGGTCTTTGTATTGTGCTCCAGCGAATGGTGTACTAGCAGAACCTGCATAGTAATCTTTTTCTTGAGCTATTGCTTCGTCTAAAGCTAAGTTATCAAAATAATATGTAATAAATGATGTAGTACCATTTTTCTCAACTGGTAAGATATAGTGGTCGTAGTCAAGTAAAGCAACTTCTGTTACAGGTTGTCCGTTTAATCCTAATGCTGCTGCATCGTTTTCTATACTAATTGTATATGTAAATCTATAGTCATCAATCTTAGTAATAGATGTAATTTGACCTTCAGTGATACAACCTTGTTCAGAGTCTGCATCCTCAATTTTATCTTGTTTTAAATAAACTGCTACTTTAGCACTAACTGGTATTAATTCCCCAGATTCATGTAATATTTCAATACTTTGGCTGAAAGCTTTTGGAGTAATTCCTCCATTATCAGCATTGAAGGCAATATATTTAAGACCTGTATTTTCATACTTAAATTTATTAAATTTTCTTATTAAAGCCATTTTTATTATTCCTTTTTAAATTTGTGTGTTTTTTAACAATAGTATTTATAAAAGTTAAAAATAAGGGTTAACTAAAGATTTAGGTAAGTCTTCGAGACCTGTTTTGGTGCACATATCTTCTGAATATGTTTCAAACTCAATGTATGCACCAACAACATTAAAAACACCATTAAGCATAATAACCATTGCTTTATCAAATGGAGTTTCAAATACACTATTTGGATTTACTACTATGGTACCTTCATCTATATTTAATCTAGCAGGCTTAACTCCTACATTTTTAAATGATACTAAATTTGGTTGAGTATAATCCATATAATCTTCTAAGTTAACATACTCACCTTCACTATCTACTACAGTTGTTGTAAATCTTGACATTTTTAAGTCTGAACCTGTATCACCATGACCTAACTTAATATTTTTGTAAACTACTTCTCTAGTTACCGGTCTACCTATAGTTAAATCATTTTTGTGAAACACATCCCAAGTACGAGTCTCTTTGTCAATGAGAGTGTAATACACTCCTGTACTCTTGACATATACTACCATACCATTGCTTAAGAATTTGTCTGGAAGTGCATCTAAGTCAGATAATTTGTCAACACTTTTTAATAAACCTATACCTTGCTCAAAAAATGTTTCTATATGCTCCCATCTGTACTCACTTCCGTCATTTGTAAGTACTTTCCAAGCATCATCATCTTCAAAGTTTATAGTTGCACCACCAAATACTGATACTTTGAACTTTGGTTGTTTTAACTGTGCTTTGATATTAACATCTTTAACATCAATTTGTTGCATAACAGTTTTTGTATTAACTGATATTGAATTGTCGTCAATTTTTGTTATATAATTTTGTTTATCTTTGTCAACTGTTAAATAAACATCTCTAGTTTCAATGTTAGTGTTACCTTTATTGTAGTCTGTAGGCGTTAAATCGATAACCATATCGTTTCCTACTTGTACAGGTCCTAAATCTAAGAATAAAAGTTTATCTTTAATCTTAGTTACCATAGTATCATAGTCTACATCAGGTGCACTAACTGTTATAAGTTCTATATAACGAGCAACAACAGATGTGATTTCTTCATCTGATAATGTGTATACTCCTATTTCTGTTATTGCTTGGTCAAGCTCATCTAAATATAAAATGTCACCAGTATCTTCATTTACATATCCATAATCAATACCAATAATTTCTATAATAGCAAGTCTAAGATTACTTGAATTTATTCTTTCACCTGTGTCACTATTAAATTCCATAAGCACATCAGCTACACTATAATTTAATCCAGTTTGTAAATTAATTGCATTTATTATTTTTTCAGCATTTTCTTGTGAAGTATTACTATAGTCTTCTGAATTAACAATAGTTTCTATTTGAGTATAATATTCATTTTTTAAGTCTGCTTTTTGTTGCTCTAATTCAAGTGAAGGAACTGATGTATCTAAATTATCATATATTATAGTTTCTTCAATTTGGTCTTTGAATACTTGTATAATATTATCTTTGTTAATCTGCTCATTCCAACCGTACAATATTTCTTCTATTGCGTCTACAATTGGTGTTAAATCTGTATCTGCAGGTACAAATGTATGTCTAGCAATGTAATCTACAACATCAACTATGTCTTGTCTTTCAACTGTTCCAATTTGTACTGAGTCGAGTCCTGCTTGTACTTGGTCTTTTATAGATTCGTCATTAATAACTTGCTTTACAGCAGTGTAAAGGTGTGCCTTGTTTAAGTTGCTATATACATATGTACCTAAAACCATAGTTTATCCTTATATATCTACAGTTCCTGTATCTGTAGGAGTTTCTGTTACTTCGTCTAGTTGTGTACATAATTCGTCACCTGTATAACAAGCAGCGTTATCCCATACACTTTCAGTTACTTGTTTATCTATTTCAGCAGTACCTTGTAACAATCTATATACTCTACCAGTTGTATTTTCTCTAATTTTTAAGTCATACAGACCTTTAGACCATTTAATATTACTTGTTACTGCACTAGGTATTTCTATAAGAATTCTATTGTCATAAGTAAATTGTAAATATGGTGTAACATCCATTAATATTTTTGATACATCTTCTTTAATATCTCTAATCTGCATCACTGCAACACAATCTTTAATATTAAGTACATATCCTTCCTCATTTTCTAATGAAATAGATAAAAAGAATGTTGACCCTTGTTCAATTGTTATGTCAAATGTTTTAAAACTTTCTGCCATCTTGTTTTATTCCTTATTGTTTTTCTAAATGTATTTTTAAATCTGTTACTACAGTACCATCATTTATAAACTCTATCTTAGTAGAGAAAAATGAACCTGAAACATTTCTTTTGTTGTACTTTTCAGTTATATATATTTCACCGTCTTTAAGACCTATAACATTATTGTATTTTGACACAACTTCATCATATACAACGGTGGTAGGTGTATTAGAAACTATACCTATAGAATCGTTTCCCCAAGATATAAGAGTTCCGTCATTTTTCATAGCAACTGTACTATACTCACAACATTCAACTTTTTTATATCCTAAAATACTTGTATCTTCAGGTAAATCAGTTTGTAAATTATTATTACTTCCCCATACCTGTAAGATACCAGTACTTGATACACCTGCCGCGTGATACTTACCACAATCAAAACTTTCAAACTCCATATCTGGTATATTTGATAATTGATTGTATGAATCGTCACCAAAACCTAATAATTTTAAATCTGGTGTTTTAACAATAAAGAACTTTTCACCCCAAGCAATATCTATAACTTCAAGTGTACTATATGAAATATCATCATATTTTATAAATGTTTCACCCCAAATAATCAACTCATTATTTGTTGTTATACCAGCAGTACCATAATCTGTACATACTACTTTTTTAAATGTCCCTTGTGGTGTTTCACTTATTTGATTATAAGTGTTATCACCCCAAGATATAAGAGTTCCATCAACTCTTACAGCACATAAGTGCCTTTTACCACAAGATACCTGTGAAACTTCATCTGTTGGTTTATTAGTTATTTGATTAAAATTATTGTCACCAAATACTTTAACAAAATTATCACTGCCTATAATAGCACCAAAATTGTCACCTACACTAACTTGCTTCACATCTGAGGTAACTGTTAAACTTGCACTAAAATTATTACTCTCACCCCAAATATCTATATTGTATTTATTTAATAACTTTAACGAGTTTATGTCGTTTTCAACATAATTATCTACATTATTTTCTGTTATACTTGTAAATACTGTATAGTCTGCTAAATAACATTTAATACAATCTAATGTATAATTTATATCGTCTTTTTTTATATTAAAACCATTATTTGATATATTTTTATAAGGTGCAACTACACCATCATGTACATTACCAAACTTATCAACAACAATATATCTAGTTGGTTTGTTATATACCATACCTGCTGTTGGTGCTGCAGTAATCATGTCACTATCTTCATCAATAATTTCAAATTCTTTTGGTTTTGTAGTCAATTCTACTTTATGACTAAACCAACTTTGCACATTTTCAAACTTGTTTGTTTCTAAAATGTCATCTGTATATGATGTATATGTATTATCAACTATTGTACCTTTTTTAAACTCTTCTTGAATAAATGTATTACTGCTTAATATTATACTTTCGTCACCGTCAATATGATACACTAAATCTGGAAATATTGTACTATATGCTTTCCATACAGGTGATACTCCTGGTCCTTGTGAAACTAAAATGTCACCATTATTTCCTGGTGTTATTCTGTTTAATGATATCATATTTTTTGGTGCTTTGTTAATTGCTTTGTTAAATAATACATTAATATTTCTTAGTGCAGAATATGAACCTCTTCTTGCATCATATGTACTAAATATTACATCTTCTGTTTGTAAGTCAACAATATCACTACCAACAATAGTATCATTTTCATTATAACTATAATAATCACTAGAATTTAAGTTTATAACTGTACCATTAGTATCTACTAAGTTATATCCATTTCTCATCACTCTTCCTCATTCTTATTAAAGTTATACTCTATCGATTTTATAATTAAACCAACCGAACCTGATAGTTTGCTATTAAAAATTGTACCATTACACTCTTTTCTATAATATGATATAATCAAGTCATTTCCATTAGGTTCTAAGTGTTCTTCGTTTTGTCTTTTTAAGTCGAATGTCTCGCTACTAGATATATCACTATAAATGTCAAGTTTAAATAAGTATGCCTTATATGCACCAGTATAACTACTATCAGTGTAAACTGTTGTGTTTGACCCTTCTATACCTGTATCAGTTATATCTATTTTAACAAGTCCTACATCTGAACTGATATAAAGTTGATATGTATCATCAAAATCTGTTCCTTCAATCACAATTTTACCTTGACCATATCCTAGTACTGTTCTAACTAGTGGTGTAACGGTTGCTTTTATTGTATAATCAACAACTAATGGTAAATCAATTGAGTTAAATACTATTTCATTACTTGTATCTCTTAATGTGATATTACCTTCAACTGTACCACCAATAACTGAACTAAATAAATCAGCATTTATTGTTGTATTATCATAAAGTAGACCTTCGTTATATATTAACTCTAATTCTGAAAGTGAACTCATAAAACTATCAGGACTTACCCAAATAGGGTTCTGACCAACTCCTTCACTCATTAATATATGCCCGTGAGGAGCATCACACTCTATTTGACCTTCACTAAAAATAACAGATTTATCCATTTTAGTTTGAATTTTTTGATATAACATATTAACATTTCTATCAAATGCTTTTGCTCTATCTAATGTATTATCGTTTAATATGAGGTCTGTTTGTAACAAATTACCTGAGCTTTCAATAGGTTCAATTTGACCATCTCTTACTACATATACTTTATCACTACTTGAAAAATATTGTGATAAATCCATAAATTAATCCTTTACTTACTGTAATATGTAGCTAGAATATTATCAATTTGACCCATTCTATCTTTAAGTTTGGCTTCAAGTTCAACATCACCCTCAACCGTAGTACCATCTATTTTTCTATTTAATAACCATATCATTTTAGACATATCAGCAATCAAATCAAAAACATCTCCAACTTCTTGGTCAATGTGGTATCTTACTTTGAATTTGTCAGTTGTACCTTCATCTAACTTTGCTTTAAACCCTTTTGTAAATAATGGTCCATTTTGTACTGTTGTTTCTTCTACTCTTATCATACATCTTCTCCTAAAGCAGACTTAGTTAGGTCTACTTGTATTTTATACACTCTTTCTAATCTGTTATTAAATTCATATAATAGACCTATAGCATTTGTATTTATATCTAATTTATCATAAGTAATAACAAATTCAGTACCATCCATTGTAACTTCTTTTTTTGGTAAAAGTATGTAGTCTTCAATGTTTGTAGTATCTTCAGTTTCAGTATAATATAAGTTCGATGATACAAGATATATGTCACCTACTGATATACCACTTTCTAATGTGATGTCGTATTCATACCCTGAAACTACTTTTCCACTTATAATACCATCTGTGTCAGGTTTTTTATTTACCATATAACTATCGTATGTAGATAAACTGTCTCTACCCCAAGTATAAATGTTACCACTTGTATCAATTCCAGCACTAACATAATTATGACCACATACATCACCCCATGATATGTTTTCAGGTGTATTGTTATATGTGTACCAATCACCCCATGAAAAAAGTGTACCGTCATCTGCTAATGCGTGTAAAGTAACTTTACCAGCAAATACTTTAACAATCGTTTTACCACCAAAATCTGGTATAGTGAACCCTGTAACATTACCCCATTGACCTACAGTACCGTCATCTCTTAAATATACTCCAGTAGAGTATCTAACATCAAAATCTATTATTTTTTCTTTTGGTAAGTTTGCCATAAGTTTATAAAAATCATACTTTCCATACGCACCTAAATAACCATCACTATCAAGAGCAAATAATATTTTATATGCACATACATGCTTTGTGAATATTTTATCTGGTATCATACTTTGTGATAAATATGTTGTATACCCCCAATGCTGTAAAGTCCCATCTTCTTTTAAAGCGACACAAAAGTTTAATCCCATATCACTATCAATATAATCATTACCAGTTGGAATGGTGTCAATTAAATACTTAACAAAAAGGTTATTTTTACCCCATACATACACTTTGTTCTCATCAGTTACTCCAGTAAAACCATAGTAACCTGCATTTATGCTTGTAAAAGCACTAGCATTAATAGGTGGTTGATAATATGATGATGTATAACTACCCCATATTAAAATGTTACCATCACTGTCAATTGCCGAAATGTCGTATCTAGAAGCACAAATTGTTTTTCTAACATTGTTTATTTTAGCGATTTCTAACTTACTATTAACGCCACTTACTTTAACATCATTTCCATCTACATCTATAACTGTTAAATCTAACATTTCGTCTATTGTGCTATTTTTTGATATAAATGTTAATTGACCATTTGCATAGTCTGACTTGTCAGGTAAAGTATCGCATACATCCTCAAATTTACCATTAATCTTAATTTCTGCTGAATTCCAATTTGTTTCACCATAGTCTTGATAATATGTCGGTGTATATGCTCTTGCTCTAGTAAAGTTACCCAAAAATGTGTGTGCGTCAATTGTTAAGTTTTCTAACAACGAGAATGAACCTTCAACTAAAGTATTATCAAAAAATATAAGACTTTGGTCAACTGTGTCACTTAATCGGATTGTACCTGTGATTGGTTTTGCTAACTTTTGCCACTGAACATCACCATCATTTGTCATTAGTACAGAATAGCTACTACCTGTTCTCTCAATTTTATCTAATGGTAAAGTTGTAAAGTTGTCTTGTCTAGAATCAATAAAAGTGTTTAGTTTATAAAAATAATCGTATATATCGTCGTTTCTTATATCGTCAAATATTAAATCAGGCCTACTACTATCTAAAGATAATTCATCATCTAATAGGCTTCTAAATACAATTGTGTCATATTCGTCTGAGTTTATTACAAACACATTATCAGTAACATCATAAAAATCATATATACTAGCCATTCATCAACCTTTTTATTCTTTCATCAATAATTGTTTTAAAATGTGGTAGTTTGGTATATAAATGGTTTATTACTTCTACAGATGTTGTTGTGTCGACACATTTTAAAACAATTTTTAAATCATCTATTGTATTTATATAATCCAATGATAATGGTAAAAATTGTGGTCTATGTGTTAATATATCTCTTAATGTGAATCCTACATTTATAAGATTTTCTAAACTTTCTTTTGTTATCATTGTTACATATCTCATAACATATGATGTTATGTTAGGGTGTTTTAAGTGATGATAATTTTGAAGTATATATTTTGAGTTATCAAATTGGCTTAAGAAATCTTCAAAGTCTGGTTTATTTGCCATATAATTAATATACAATATAGTACAGTTAGGTTTTAGGTATTTAACAGGTATTCTTAAATCGTTATTAATAACAACACTTATATTACTCAACTCAATTAATAAGTAAAATTTTTCTTTTGTTAAATCACTTAAAATATTAAACTTTTGAGCATATAAGTGTAAGTTATTACTATTTAAATCTGCCCTTATAACACTATCATCATATAAGTCTAAATTATGTACTACAGGTATGTGATTAATAAACTTATCTAACTTACCTTCGCTTTTAACAAACCCCTTTGCTAAGTGTGGTTTTTGTTTAAATATGTGTTCTTTTACTATATCTTTATGTAATAGGTATTTTGATATAATTTCTTTGTAATCTGTATCAAACCCACTTTTATGAGCTGCTAGATTTGTATAAAATTTATCTTCATCTTCACTTATTAAAGATGTTATTTTATCTAATATTTCTTCCATTATACAACCGTATCAGGAATTGTCATATACCACTCAAAAGGTTTAAGTTGCGTGTAAGTTTCAGTTTCAGAGTAAAAGAAGTTCTCGTCTATCTCTGTTACTTCTAGACCCATATATGAGCAATGACTAACTAATCTTCCTAGTTTAGGAGAATAAAGTGGTATAATTGAACTATATAAACCATTAGTACCTGGTATTGGCCCAGTTTCACTAAAACTAATTGGTGTTAATACAGGTATTATAACATACATTTTATCTAATGTCAAGTTATTTGCAATTTTATATGTGTTTTTTAAGCCCATAGTTCCACTATAATAATACTTGTATCTATCTATTGATTTATCAAATTCCCTATAAAAGAAATTAGGGTCAAAATTAGTAAAATGTGAAAAAAGACTTATAATTGTATTACGGTTCTGTTCTGTTATTATATATTTTTCCACTAATAAGTTTAATGCACCTATTCTACTAGTATCACCACCAAAGTAAAGTGTATTAAAAAATAAACCTAAATCAACACCTATGTTTATCTTGTTTTCTCTTACTGTAGTATTAATAATTTCAAGTGTTTCAATAAAAGTTTCAGGTACCCATAAGAATAGTTGATATGGTACATTTTCAGTTGAGGTGCTTGTGCTTAAGTCAGTATAAACCGATATAGTATCAGATAACCAGTAGTCGTCTGTAGGAAATATAATGTCAGTTAAATGTGTGAATAATTCTTTTTTTGTTTTTTTGTTAACTACTAATCTCATATAATCTCACTACTAGGTAAATCTCTTATAATAAAGTCAACTTTTAATATATTGTACTCTTCACCAATAACACCATTAAAGTTATCTATTATAACAGGTTTGTATTTTTCATCTACACTTCCAATTCCATCACTAAAAAACATAAATCTAGTGTCATCTGTTTCATCAAGTCTTCCTACAACTGCCATCCATGAAACTACTCCATTTTTTCTAAATGATGCAGTTAAAGGTTCTTCTAATAAGATTGACATTTGCTTTTGCTTAACATCTGTATCATATCGATACTCCATAGTTAAGTCGGGTACAACAGATACTGGGTTGTAAAATGCTATAAGTTCCCCTAAGTTGGTGATGTCAGATAATACATATGATTCAGGCATAACACCACTAAAAAAATACAACCAAACATTATCTTCTGCGATTGTACTAGGTTGAGTACCTGTATTGATAATTGGGTTTTGTGTTGGCATTAAGTAATAAGGAATACCGTAAAAATTTGAAGTGAACATCACAACCCTTTTTACGATATTTATACTTTTAATGAAATAATGTAGGATTAATTAAGTATTTTTGGTTTGTTTTTTCTATTGAATCCTCGACCTGACCACATAAATTACAATCATAACATTGAAATTTACAGTTTTTAATAACTTTTAACCATTTTGTGTATAATTCAGGTTCAAATGGAATTTCGATACCATCATCTCTAATAAATTCATTAATAAATCCTAAACTATTCATCATTAAGTCTGGTGTTGCTCTACCATGCATCTTAAATACATCGATATATTGCATAACCCAGTCTATTTGACTATTTAGTGGTACAAAGTTTGCTTGCTTTAATACATATCCAGGTACCGTTTTTTGCCAATGAGGGCAAGTGAATTGTGATATTGGTGTACCAAAATAAGGTACATTATCATTTTTATGACTGTTTTGGTTATAATGATAATGTTCATCCATTACCGGACATTTACCTCTACAACTCTCATTTGCTAGTAAAGCAATTGGAATATATTTACCAGTTTCTTCATAAAATTTTAATTGTGCTTTTTTAACACTTTTTAATCCATCTTCATTTCTCATTAACTCTCTATCAATGTTAATATAATCAAACCCTGCTTCAGCGTGGTCCCAAAACATTTGTCCGTCTCTAACTCTTGTTAATACAGTATTCTTAATATATAAGTCTGGATATGCTTTTTTAATCTCACCAGTTAACATCCATATAACTGGAGCAAGTGTAATGTTTCTAACCCCTTTTTCGTATAGTGGTCGGAAGTTTTCAATAAACTGTTTCAGTTGCTTTTCAGTTTTTAAAATACTTGTATCATTAAATGTTGCTGAAATTGGAATACCATATTTTTCTTGGTAACCTAACAATTTATCAAGTACTGCATCTTTTTCATCGTCAGTCATTTGTTTACCCATTCCCATTGAATCATTCTCAAATGGTAGAACTGTTGGTGGTGTAAAATATATGTCATGAATCCAATCACTGTATTCATCTAAAAAACTTTCAAAATTATGGTCAAAATTCATTTCAGGGTGTGTTATACCTGAATAATATGGTATACTAAAAGCACCCTTTTCCTTGTGATATGGTGTTGTCCACGAATATGTTTCAATTTCTTTGATATCTGTTATCATTTATTATATCTCCTGCTTGGGTCCCAAAAAATAACTTGGTTAATTCTCTTATAATTTTTGTCTTTAAATATATTGTAGTCTATTAATGGTGAATGAAACATACCTGCAACATACCCTATAAATTGATTATAAGCACCAGTTGAACGAGCAATACATTCCCATTCATCGTTACCATCTAATACATGGTTACCTTGTTTTTCAGCTAAGTCAATTGATTTTATTACTGTTTGTAAACCTTCCATATAATTGTGTGGTAAATCATCTTCTTGTTTACATATCCAAAATAAGTGTGCGTCATTGTTTGGTTTGAAAGAATATCCAGATTTATGTTTATATATACCAGTTCCTACCGGGTCTTCATCCTCTTTGTTTAAATATATAACTGATGCAACTAAACTAGGGTCAGTATGTGGTAAGGTAAATCTATTCTCATTTGATATATTCTCTTCACTATCAAATACATTTACAATAAAGTCACCACCATTGTCTAAAATAGTACCTTCCTTAACAAAATGGTGTATATCTAAGCTTTTTAAAAGTATATCACTGACTTTTTCATAAAATTGTTTATTATCAATAAAACCGCCTAATAACCCTCTTTTACCAGGATATCCAGACGCATATGACCGGTTAGTTGAAGGTATTGGGGTGTTTATTGCTAAATCTCTAACTAAATCAGGATTTTTATAAAAATCATCTATAATAAGTATTGGCTTACCGTCAGCACTAACAATATTAATATTCATATCAGGATTTAATGCGAAAATTTCATCTGTGTTGTATAGTTTTATGTCGTTTGTGTTTGACATTATGAGCCTTTAAGTGAAAATATGTTTAGTATAACATAAGTTCACTTAAATTTTAAAAAGTAATTAAAGAGTGTACTCTTTTATAAAATTAATGTTAAATGAAAAATTATCTATATGTGTAATCTTATCAATATAATCAAACCCAAGGTCTGATTTCATATCTAATGCTATATATGGAACGACAGTTTTAGTAGAACCGTCATTTTTCTCAAACCCAACACCTCTTTGAACAACAACATCATGATAAGGTGCACCATATGCAGCTACTTGAAAACTGTAATCTTTATTTTCACTAAACATAGGAGTTGTTCTAGAAAGATATACAAAAAATAAATTTTCTTCGATGTTATTATCTATTTTATAATCAAGTGAAAAAATCGTATTATGTGAATAATTAACATAAATATCATTTTTTTCTTCATTATATTTAAATGAAGATAAATAATCATGTGCACCGTAAATCGGATAAAATTTACTATTTTCTCTTTGTGATTGTGTTATAATATTATCATCAAATAATTGCTGAAGCATTGCGTCTCTATATATATCACTACCAGAAACAAGCGTTTGATTAATTATATAACTTTTTGGATTGTCCATATTATTAACTATATCCATAACATCTATAAAATCTTGATTACAAATAAATCTGTAATATGCCCATTCTGTAGTTGTAGTGTCATTTTTATAATCTGAAAAAATTATAGATGGATGTCTAAATATCATAGATGATGAACCTGTATGATATGTTATTAATTCTGGCTGGTTAAAAAACAATTCTGTATATCTATAAAGATATTTTTTATTAAAATTTTTATTAACTGTTAGTCTCATATCAACCCTCCTAAGAGATTACTCTTGGAAGATTAATATTAAATTCAAATGTATCTAAATAATCAATTATACCAGTATAATCAAACACGATATCTTCAGTACCAGTGTCACCAATAGACATAGCAGCATATCTTAAACTTTGTTTAACATTTTCATTTTCAACTGCAGTATGATATAGAGTTGAATAATAGTTAGACCCTATAAAATACCCACTCTCTTCTGGAATAAAGCATAAATACATTTGTTCATTAGTAGGGTTATCAACAGTTTGCTCGTATCTTCTATACAGTTTGTTAGGTTCAATTATACTAAATGATATAACACCGTCAATATTAACAGATGCATTAATAGAAACAACATCTGTTAATTTATTAACATATATTGAATTAGCTTCTTCTTGTGTCAATGCGCCGTCTGCTACAAGTTTGTCCATTGCTCTAATGTAATATGTATCGTCATCTGTTTGTAACATTGTATTGATTATTGTACTTAAAAAATCATATGCTTGTAAATCTCCCATATCAATGTTTTTATAGTGAGAAGATATTTTATCAAATAATGATAATGTAGTCTGATTTGTCAAGAATACAGTTCTATATGAACTGTTTATTCCTGTTGCATCTAATGTATCATTAGTTATAATCCATCTACTGTATGTTGTTTTTATTTTAAATGTTTGGTCGACATATCTCCAAAGATACTTCTTATTAAAATTCTTATTTATTACTATGTTTGCCATTTTAATCTCCTAGTATTCTTTTGGTATTCTAAATCTAAATTTAAGATTGTCAATATACTCAATCTCATCTATTTTATCAAATTCAATATCAGCACCTTGACCAGTTTCCGAAACAGACAATGCTATATAAGATAACTGCGGAACTACTTTTCCATTTTGTTCATTATAAAATTTTCTAATTGGTGTCTTTAAATACGCTGCAGAATATAAATCAACAACAGCACTTCCACCATGACTATATACAAGTCTTGTAGTAGACGAAATACTATTATTATATACATAATAATAATCTGTAGTACCAAAGTCATGGTTAGTTCTATCAAACTTATGGTCATTATAAGCAAAATCTATTATATATAATTGTTCATTTAGAGGGTTGTTAACACTTTGAACATAACCATTATTAACTAGATTATCGTACTCATTCTCAACACAAACTTTATATACAGATTCAGTAGATTGTAATTCATAATCAATTGTGTTAGATTCAGCATTGTATTCTAAGTTGTACTCGTCTGACCTCATAAAAGATTCACCAAAAAGTAAAGTACTTCTATCTTCAACAGAACTATATTTTTTTATTCTAATAAACATATTATTCATTAAGTCTGCTTCTTCTTCTGTTATTACACCAATATATGCAAATGCTTGAAATGCACTATGTCTTATAGACTTATCATTTGATAAAAATGTCTGACCTAACCAATACGGATTTATTTCTTTTGACATAAATATATTTTGGTCTTCTTCACTTAAAGATGATATAGAATAATTTGCATAATAATCTGTTACCTTTGGTAATGTATCTAAACCTTCTCTTAACTTTATATTAATTTTATCTATAACTTTTAGCACACTTTCATTTACTAAAAATAAATTACTTGGGAGGCCTGTATCTTGTCTTACCGCCGAACCAGTAATCCCATACCAATATGAACCATTAAACGCGTCTAATAGTCTATAGTATGCATTAGGAGAACTATAATTGTTATATTCAATGTATGAAGAATTATGTATATAATCCAACCTATCCAAAAACTCATGTACATTAGTATATGCAAAATAAAAATAACCTCTATACCCAGCATTTGGGTGTTCATACCCATAAATGTGCATAGGAACATCAGGAGCAACTAGTGTTTTATAAGCAGTACTAAGATATTTCTTTTGAAAATTCTTATTAATAACTAACCTTGACATAATTAACTCCTATTATACAGTTTCGTCAGTTAATTTATCCTGAATAACTAATACGAAATCTTTTAAAATATTTTCAGAACCAGCAACTTGTGATTCTTTATTTGAAAGCACCATTGCTCTATCAGTATCTAACCATGTACCAACACTGTCACTAAATATAAATGTTTGTTCTTCAGTCACACCATCTTCAGCGTACTGAACACCATCTACATCTGTCATCTTAACTGCAAACCATGTAACAGCACCATCTACATCGTGTGTAAAATTTAATGCGTCAACTGTTTTTTGAATAGTTCTAATCTTTTTTAATCTATCATAATAATAAGTGAACTCATTATCTTCAAATTTAGAAATTTGTTGTGAACCATATGCAGCCTCAAACTCATCCATATTATTAATATCATATAAAGTATCAGTATCTGGCATAACACCTGTCATAAGATAAATTACATTATTTTGTGTAACTATATTTTCACCTCTTCTAATTTCAGTATCTGAACTTCTTGCACTCAAATCTCTTGGCATAAAGTGAAACGCCATTCCAAAAATATTACTTGCTTTCATTTATAAAACTCCTCTTATACTATTTCTTTTGGTAATGCAACTTGAATTTCAAATGCATCCAAATAATCAATTAAATCTGTATGGTCTAGTTCAATATCACCACCCATACCTTGTTCTGTAACACTAAATGCAACATATGATGTCATAATTCTGTTTGAATTATCACTTGGTTTATAGTAACTACAAGTAGTATTATTAAAGAATACAATATATAAATCACTATTAACAGTTCCGTCAACTTCGTTTCTATAAAAACCTGGTGTGATTGATAATGGCTGTGTGTATACTATTTTCATAACACCGTCATTGTCGTCATATAATGTAGTTTTATAAGAACTACTGTAACCAGCAAATTGTCTTCTTTGAATTCCATCAGTATCTGTTATATGACCTTCATCTAACATTTGTTGAGCTGTTATATTTCCTCTAAATAAACCTTCAATTACTTGAACAAGAGTACCATGCTCACTTGTAAATCCAGTATTATATTCAGTAGAATTTAACAAATCTATCATGTCAAGAAATTCACCTGTAACTAGATACATACCATCAGACACATTATTATCAACAAAATGTGTTAATAAAACTTTATTATAATTATTATTAAAAAATTTATTTACTGCTAACATATTATGACTCCATAGTTGACTTTTCAGTTAATATCATAGAAAAGTCTCTTAATAAGTTTGTACCATTTGCTAAACCTGTAATAGATTCAAGTGTAATAAATTTATCATCTTGTTCTCTAAGACCTATACTGTCAGTATATATTATAGCACTTTTTCCTGTAGTAGCAACATCTTCTCTTAAAATAATTGCACACCATGTGATTGTACCGTCTTGTAAGTAAGGTAAATCTTTAACATCTGCTTTTTTAGCAATAGTTCTTCTTAAATTTGTATTATCTTGTGTGTATGAAAACTCAAGACCATCAATATCTGCAACTATATCTGCTCCATATGTAATTCTTAGTTCATCCTCTGACATTATTTCATACAATTCATCTACCGAAGGAATAGTACCCTTAAAGAATACCATTTTGTTCCCTGTATATGTAGCGTTTACTTCTACTAACGGCAGAGAAGAATTTTTCTGTGGTACAAAACACGATGTTGTACCATAAAAGTTTAATACTCTCATAAATTCTCTCCTAATTTATTATGTTTGATAGTTTAACATTCATTGAAAGTTTATCTATCATATCTATTATATTTATATAATCTAATTTTATATCGGCCGTATCGTCATCAATTGAACCAATTTTAAATTTCATATAACTTAAGTGAGTTATACTCTCACTATTATCTTCTCTAATTATAGTTTTTGGAACTAAATAAATTAAATAAAATGGTCCATCAGATTCAATATATGTAACGTCAAGCAAAAGAGGGGTAGGTAGTATCAATTTATTAGAACAATTGTCCGAGTCAAATTCATGTATTAAATTAACATTCTTTTTATAAATTTTTATAGAATTATTATCTTCTTCAGACAAATCACCATTCTGTAACATAGATTCTTTTATAATATCATTATCTTGTATGAATTTTGTACTATAATTTTCAACATTTCCTTGGTATAATTTAGTATTAAGTGATTCTAACATACTCAATGTAGATTGATTGCAAATAAATGATGATACATTACCAGCAATAGCGTCAAAATAACTTAAACCTACATATCCCTTAGAAGAAGATATAGATGCTTTATATTCAGAATAATCCTCAACACTACCCAAGTCTACAGTCCCACACATAATTCTACCATTTTCATTTTTAACAGTGTTAGTTCCTTGTCTAGAACCATTTAAATAAAAATATACTCCCCACGCGTTTGAAACTAGAGTGTAAACATATACACAAGCAGCAATTGATTCCCATTCATTGGTATGTACATTTAAGCCACTAACTGTCATTGATACACTTGAACCTGCCATTGAAGATGAAGACGAACCTCCAATATAATACCCTCTAAATCTAAACTCTTTAAATGTTGTAAACTTTATATTATTAGGATAATCATAATAATCCATTCCAATAGAGTTCTTTTGAAATACATATTCAGAGTTAAGTAAATCTAAATTTTTATTAATACTAATCATACCAACTCTCCATCAGATAAATCTCTTATTTCAAACTTTAGACTATTCATTATACTTTCATCACCGGCAGTTACATTTGTTTGATTTAAATTAACAGATGACGGTACATCAAATGTACCAATTTCATCAGAAAAAATAAACTTACCAGTAGCTACTCTTATAGCACACCATTCTATTGTTCCATTTATTTCGTTTGTAAATCTTAATGCATCAATAGGATTTTGTTTAATTATTCTCTTCTTTAAACTAGTATTATATAAAAAATCTAAACCAAAACCTGTAATAGAACCAACATAATTTTCAGAGAATGTACTTAATAAATCAGCTTCATCGTTTATATTGTATAATACATTATTATCAATTATACTTTTATCAGTAAAAAAATAAATCTTATTACTACCACCAGATACATTATATGTTTCAAAATTATTTGAACTAACATAACAATCTTGTGGAGTAACTCTTAAGCCACCATTATATCCGTTTATTATTTCCATAATTAAACCCTCCTAAGAGTTTGTCGCTATTATGCGATAACTCTTGGAAGTTTGAATCTCATTCTAAAACTATCTATATAATCAATTTTATCCATATGGTCATATTTTAAATCTGGGTTTGATTCAGTGTCATTAATATCACCTAATTCTGTTGCAATATAAGATGACTGTAATACAGTTGTGTCTAAAACTGGGTTATAGAATTTATGAACAGGAGAATATGAACCAGTTCCACCATTAACATTAAGAACATCACCATATGCAGTAGATATTTGAGTTAACATCACTAAATATAATTTTTCTGATAATCCACTTTCACCAACATTGTTAGAAACATCATACGGCTGTAATAATTCAACTGGTGTATTAAATGAATAAGAATATACATCATCAACTGAGTTGTATTCTACTAAAATATTTGCAGGGTCAAAAGAACCTAAAACAGAAACTAAGTTTTTTGCTTGTGATGCTTGTGTTGCACTACATAAACCTAAACCTAATAAGTAATCAATCATATAATTTCTTGATGTTCTGTCTGTTGCGTATAATGTGTTTATAACTAAATCAAATGATAAACCTGCTAGGTCTAATGTATTATTATATGAAGCTGTATTTAATGCATCAATAATATCTAAATAAGATTGAGGTGCGAATAATACTTGAGGAAAAACTCCGTCTACAACTGTTGTTCCTGTAGTTGCGTTATCATATATTTTAAACTCACCTGAAGAAAATACCTTTGAATTTGGTTTTAATGTTGTATTTAAATACTCTGAAAAATATTCAGTGTTAAATGTCTTGTTTACTAATACTTTCATTTTGTGACTCCTTATGCTTCGTTATTTGATGTATCTCTTAAGATTAATGAGAAATCTTTAAATACATTTTTATCACCAGTTACACCAGTGTATTTGTCGATAATAATAGGCATATTATCATCACCCCATTGACCAATTGAATCAGTAAATAAAATAATATCGTCAGATACACTTCCATCACCTGTTAAAATAACTGCAGCCCAACCAATTGTACCATCACCTGTAAATACTAAATCTAATGCATCAACTGGTAATTTTTTAATCAGTTTTTTCTTTGTTGATTTTGTATATGTATATGTAAACTGTAAATCAGTCACTTCCATTATTGGTGTGTATGCTTCTCTTAATTGAATTTCATTTAAAATACCATATAAATCATCATCAGCTGGCATATCACCGTCAAAGAATAAAATCTTATTACCCTCTTGTGTAACAGTCTCTACAAGACTTGCAGTAGTTTCGTTAATATTACTTAACACTCTAGGTGTAAAGTGATAACTAATTCCAAAAAAGTTAGAAATTTTCATTTTTATTTTCTCCTATTTAATCTATTATATTTATTTAATACCAAGTTCTGTAGCAAGATTTTCAATTGCTTCAAGTTCAGGTAAATCTATATTTTCGTTTTCAGCAATCGTTAAAATTGCCTTTCTCATAACATTAAGCTGTTGTTCGATAGAATATGTATCTAACATACCCTTTCTCTTTCTAGCTTCTTTTCTTGTGTAATTCTTCGGTGCATCAACAAATGTGTTTTTTACAAATTTAACACCATTCTCATTGAAAACAACTTCAGATTTTCTATCAATTGACATTTATAATCCTCCTAGGCTTGTGGTAAATCTGCAAGTATTTCAGCAGCACTTAATTCTGCTTTTATAGGTGCACCATCAAAAAGTAATGTTGTACCATCATCACTTACACTAAGTCTGTCCTGAATTAAACTGTTTATAATTATTGTATTACCATTAACTGTCATCAGTTTACCGTCAACCATTTTAACCATTTCATGAAATTGTAACGAATCATTACCCAATTCAATAGTTTCAAGTTGTGTATCTACTGCAAAATTCTTCATATTCTACCCCTTAATTTACTAACCACTTAGATGTTTCATCCAGTGTTAATTTTTGTCCGTTTTGTAATATAACATATTCATTCCCAACAAGAATAGAAGATGTTATATCTATATTATCATTATTTATAATATCGTTCCATTGAACAGTTAATCTAGTTTCATCTATAACTGAATATAAATCTAACTCAAATCTATAAAAATTTTCTGTAGTTGTTACACTAAAACTGTTGGTTATAGTAGAATAAGAAAAATCATACATAACATATATGTAATCAGTATCTCTGTAAATGTTTACAACAGATTGTCTTTTACCATCAACTAAAGGTTCAAATACAGGCTCTATTATATTATATTTTTGGTTAACTTTTTCATATAGAGTAACCGTACTTATATTACCATCTACATCAATTTCTTTAATTCTATTCAATCCATAGTCAGCATACAAATACATATCTTTTTCTAATACCATATATGTATTATCAAAACTAAATGTATAGTCATCTATATATGTAACATCATACTCTTGTATATAATTTGTGGTCTTGATAATATATCTTAATATATCTAAATCTTCTGAACCTCTGTCTATATTATATGTATATATTCCATTCTCAAATAAATCATAATCAGTTTTAATAATTTTATAGTCGCTTAAAAATGTATCAGATGTAATTGTATCATTTGAAATTGGTCTATATTCTTTACCAGAAATAATAAGTTTTTTTAAATTTATCTGGTTTACTTTTAAAGTTGACATTTTAACAACCTTATTTTATGATTTCTTTTATAGCTGACTGTCTTTCATTCCACTTAACCATAGCAGGACCATCAGTTACACCATCTTTTAATTCATTGAATGCATTAGCAAGGTCAGCAACAATATCATAAATGTCATAATCTTCATCTGATATTTTCTGTTCAATTTCATACCTAATTTTCATTTTAGGTGTATCACCTTCTATTGGTGTACTCCTAAATGTTGATTTGTAAAACCCTGGTTTTATCTCTTTTCCTACTTTAGAAATTTTCATTTTATTCTCCTATACCCATAAATCTATAGTTATTTTTTTAAAATCTGTGTTTGTTGTATTTATAGTGAGTTTATTGTCTTTAATATCATAATAATTATCATTTTCTGAATTCCCATTTATAGTAAACAACGGTTGAGTATAATTTGTAGAAATTGGAGAATAATCATATTGTGAATCTGTATAATTATACCAGTAACCATAAGATACTCTAGAAGTGTTTACATATGTTGAATTATATTCATAACTTCTCCATCTAGATGTTTGTCTGGTAAACATACTAATAGAACTAGTAGCTATGTATCTCATATTATATGAATATATATATCTGTAAACCCCAGTATTATAATAATACGGGTAACTGATATAACCTGTACTAGCAGTGAACCTAATAGTAAAGTTATATAAATTTAATCTGTACATATCTCTGTATGTAGTTTCAAGAGAACCATTATAATATGAGTCATAAAAATACTGAGTGCAATTTACAGTAACACCATTTTTAGTTTCACCTATTAATGTGTATGTACAGTATCTTTCTGTTTCTGTTACACCATTAGTATCTCTTTTCATAAGTGTAGTAGCACTATATGAACCATTAAGTAACATTATTTTTGAACCTGTTGGAATTGTATTTATACTTCTCTTTGGGTAATCTCTTGACCTACCATGATTTGTATCACTACCATTTGGAGCTACATAATAGTCAATATCAGCTTCTAAATCAGCTGTTACATATGTATCTTTAGACACAAACTGATATCCTTTTATATCAGGTAATAATGCACTTCTTTTAAACTCACAAACACCATTTTCATCAAACATACTTGGTGTTATTTCTACTCTATAGTCACCTACGATATCACTATATGACTCACTTTCTATTTCAGATGAAATTCTATAATTAGATATTTCAACTCCGTTGTATAATAGACTATTTAGGTCAATTTCATCAACTCTAAATAATCTATTAGTTAATTCACTTGTCATTATACTACCCCCACAATTTCATACCAAAGTTCATTTTCTATATTAGTGATTAGATTTGAATCTATTGTAATCTCAAAATCATCAATAATTGTCATTGGATACTTTACAGTTTTAATAGAATAATCATTAAAATAATCTACATAATCCGGTATTACTTTTGTCCCATTAACACTTAAAGACGGTAAAAACTTATATAATTTACTTTCTGGATGAACTATACTTAAATTCCAAAACTTACCGTTAACTGAATTTGTTTGTATTCTTCCCCAACCGTTAGTTTCATTTGTAAACACTATCTTAACATATCTTCCACTACCAGACATAAAATGTGTTTTAGGTGTTTGTAATAATGCTATATTTTCATAAACCTTATTCCAATTAGTACCATCGTCACTTACATGAATCTCAAATGGGTCAGTTGCATCTATACTACCATAATTACCAGTAGTGTACATTTCACCTAAAACGATTTGACCACCTTCATTTGCTTCAACTATAATCTCATCACCCATAGCACCATATATTATATTACCACTTACTTCTTGATTAAGTAAAGCACTTTTTAAACCATACTCATATGTATCATCTCTATAATCTTTTAAAAAATTAATTTTATATACATCTTGTTTTGTAAATTCACTTTCAGTTACACCATCATGAATATTACTAATATTATCTAATACTGCTTCACCTAATGAATTTATATATGAAACATAAGTAAATGTTTCTTTATCAATAGATATGACATCACCTTTTAAAAGAGTTACATCATTTGTTAATAAATTTTCATTTAAAGAGACATTTAATAATTCTGTAAAAGAATTGTCATAATCTATTTTTGCACTAGACCTTATAATTTTCCAGTTTTCTTGTTTAACTTTATTATATGTATATGGTAAACTAACATAATCAGAAGTTAATTTAATATTATTATAATTTCTTGAAACATTAACTTCTGTTATTGTATAAGCACCAGTTGAAATAATTTCAAACGCATTAATATTAGTGTTATTTGAAATGAATTTAATAGTATTATCATTACTTTCAATAAATGAAGGATTAAATCCATTAACTTTTATCACATTTGTGTAATCTGCGGATGAAGCATTTATATCTAATGTAACATCGATATACAAAGTTCCTGATAAAATCTCATCAGAAATATTTGTTATTGTATTAGTGTCATTAGTACCTGTAAGTGAGTCACTATCAATAATAACAAGATTATCAGAAACCATTTGAGATACTTCTCTAGTTCCTGATAATATATCATTTGATTTATAAATCACTTTATTTGCTACCAACACATCTGCTTGAAATGCCATTATTTAGCTCCTTACATTTGTATAAGGTCAAGGTATCCATCAGAAGACACTAACCTATACATCTTATCTTGTACATAATCATAGAAGTAATTATTCGTCGTTACAGGTTCAGTTGTAACTTCTGAATAAACAGTTCCTTCTGATGTTCGGAAAACTCTATAATTATTACTATTAATTGAATCAGAAATAATAACAGGTACAGAAGTTCCTATTGTACTGATTACAATACCATTGTCTATTTTAAACGGTTCACCTACATTTGAAACACTTGTCGATAAATATTTAGATAAATTTAATTCTGAAATCTCATTATTTGTTTGACTTACAATAACATTAGAGAATGAACTTATACCGATATTTTTATCGTTGTTGATATCAGATATATTATCATTAGTTTGTACAACTATTTTATTTGTGTTTATGCTAGGTGTCATAAAGGCACTTGAGTCAATATCAACTACATTACTACTACTTCCACTAATTGCAAATGTTGCAACATCCTTATCAGAAGGTAAAGTTCTAGCATTTACTGTTATATCTATATTTTTAGTTTCTATGTTGTTGATTACATTATTATCTTGTTCAACATCAACCAGATTTTCAACCATATTTACAGTATTAACTGATTTACCAACAGCAATAAATTTTTCAACACTATTTAAAATCATAGAAGGAGAAACTAGTCTAACAGTAGAAGCCTCATTTATTTGAGAAACTATATTAGCATTTTTTGTCTCATTTGTTGTTGTATTATTATCAATTTCAAAAATATAATCCATATTTGTTTGTGTTGAAATATAATTTGGAATTTTACTTGGTATTACTGTTATAGCTGGTATTCTATTCAATTCACCAACATTTTTAACTACTCTACCATGTATTTGAATTCCTTCAGGAATAACACTTGGTTTAGTTAATCTATTTAATTTTACTGATTCTTGATAAACAGTAAATGGAATTGGGTCATTTACAATATTAACATTTTCTTGTAAATTTTGAACACTATCATCAAATTCACTTATAACTTTTGGTATATCAATAGTAACTTTTACATTCTCTTGTAATTCAATTATTTCACTTTCGATATTAGCAATTAATTCTGGGTGATTAACTTCTGTTTTAATATCACCAGATAAATCAACTACACTACTTCCCATTTGAGAAATAATTTTATCATGTGGAGTTCCACTTATTACATTACTTTCAATAAGTTCTATAACATTACCAGAATATGATGAAATTATATATTCTCCAAGTTTACTTTGAATTGAAGTAACTTGTGGTAAATCTGTCGTTGTAACATAATCTTTTACTTCAGCTATTATCCATTCAGTTTCACTTGATACATCTACATTACTAATAACATTTGAAACTTCGTTTCCATATTCACTAATAATATATGACATAGAATTCGTTTCAGCCAAACCAATTTCTAGCTTATTAAATATTCTAAAGTCAGATAATATATTTTCCGAATCAGCAAAATTTATATATTTTCCATTAGCGTAAATTACACTTCTATCAGTCGTATTAATTTCATGACTTAATATAACATTTGAGAAATTTGTATCAGGTTGTCCATATAAAGCAGTAACATACTCCCCATTAATATATACATATGTACGAGTACTGTATAACGCAGAATTGTATGTATTACGAACATTTACAAGTTTATAAGTAACTACATCACCTGGATTTAAAACATATCCTTGCCCAAATAATGATACTTGTGAATCTGATAAAATTGCACTTACTATATGATAAGTACCTTCAACATTTCTTACAGGTGCAAGTTTTATATGATAATTAGTACTTCGGTCAATTAATCTTAAATAGTTTGTAGATGTTGTATCTATACCAGAAGACGGAATTGTGTATGATACATAAAATTCATTTCCCCATTCTGATGGTATTGGCATTGTTGTACCAACACTACCTAAACTTTTAACATCAATCTCTAAATTACCACTTTCCTCAACACCTGAATATGCTATTGTATTAACAGCTTCAATTGGATATAGTGTGTCACCATTCTCAGAAATTATATCAACTAAACCTGAAGTAACAGTAACATTTTCACCTAAATCATAGTAACTATATGTATCAACTGGTGTAACAATATTTACATGATTGTCAGTTGTTGCATTAATATTCAGAGTACTTATATTATGAACAGTATCATCTGTTTCAGAAATAATTCTTGTATGTTCGTTAGTTTCTTCTAATGTAGTAACACCATCTATATAGATAGAATCAACACCAGTTGTATATGCCCCTAATTTGTTAAATTTAAATTCATGTATATCTGAACTTGTATATTCTTGTACAGGGCTTAAAGGTGAAATTTTATTACTTATATTAATAGATTTAACTGTATTAATACTAGATTGAATATCGCTAGCATTATTATTTAAACTTTCATAAACATATGGAAATAAAGGGCTTTTAGTATCTATTCTTGAATAATTATATAAATTGTCCGCTCTTAAACTTGTATTTTGTAAAAGATTACTAGAATATGTTGAGTCTATTTCTAATAAAGATGAAACTTCATAAAATTCTTTAATAAATGTATCTGTATGTTCTGTTTCTAATGACGGGTCAATAGAAATTATTTGTTTTCTTGCCTCTATTTTTTTATCTATAATAATTTGTTGATTTTTAATCTTTTCTAAAGAACCAAGATTTATATCAACATATTGTTTCAGACTTTCTCTAATTTTTGTAGTTATCTGGTTTGACGAAAACACTTCTAGAGATACTTTTCCTTCACCAAATATATCAGTTAAATATTGTAATGCAGTTGTTTGATTACTTTGACTTGCTATATAATAATAGTTACCTTCATATTTAAACATATCATCTGGTAAAGGGCTAAATTGTACATCTGGATTTTTTGTTCCAGAACCAGTAACAATTTTAATAGCTATCTGAGGGTCAGAATCGTCTTGTAAAACATATTTTGTAATTTTTTCTAATGCGTCAGCAGTAGTATTGACATTGTTAATAAGATGTCTATTATTATCTATTATTTCAATTTGCTGATTTAATATAATTTGTTCAATTTTTAATGATTCAATTTCATTTGATAATGAAGCAATTTCTGTTTGTAGAGCTGCTTGTTCTTCTGGTGTTTCATACTTTTGTAATTCTAAAAGAGTATTCATATAACCTACAAGTTGCTTAACAAGAACAGATGTTCCAGTTTCACAAGAACATAGTACATTTCTTTCTAAAATCACCGGGTTAGAGAAAACCTTTTTAACTTGTAAAAAGTCTTCTCCATTTTTATAAAATATGTTTTGTGGAGGTGTAAAGCCTTGAGAGGTCTTTATGTTTAACATATTAAACTCCTACTTGAAAATAAAGGACACTATCCTCTTCACCTGTTGGTTCTTCAGTACCATATGTAATAGTTTCAGTCAAAGACTGTGTATCCGAACATGATTGATACCCGGCGAATTTATTACTCGCACCTATTACAACACATTTACCTATCATTTCGTGTGTTAATTCAACTTGTATAGAATCAACAGTAATTGGTGTTGCATTTGCTAATTGTAACATATTATTCACATCATATACTGCAAAAATAAAATCAGTTGTACCTAAATTGTGTTCAACTAACCATGTACTTGATGCAGTCTCTTGTTTGTGTGTATGAAACTCTCTTTTATTTGTTAATGGTAACCATTGCAGTTGACCTTCTAACTCAGTGTAACAGAAAAGCGCACCATCTGCGACAGTTAACTCTCCTGGTGTTGGGTTAGTAGGGAAACCAGCATAAGAATGCAGCCTAAAAGCTGAACTCTTCATATTAAGGTCACTAAATACATTAATATCTGCCATATTATCTCCTGTTATCAGACTTTATAAACCAATTCTTTTAAGATTTAGTCTAGCAGTCTTTTCTCTTTGTTTAGACTTGATTAGCTCAACTCTTGTTTTTAATGCTAATTTTCTTTCTCTGCCTTTTTCATAAAGTGTCATGTTAATCTCCTAAAATAAGATTATGCTTTTTTCCACTTAGAACCTACAGCTACATTTTTCTTAGCAATACAGTTATTACATACATGCCCAGCATAAATGTTTTCTAATTTTTTCATACCAGCTTCAGCTGCTACACATTCAAAACCACACTCATCGCATTGTAATTTTACCATTCTTACTATTTTACCGTTTTTTTCTACTGAAAATCCGTCTATTTTTGCCATTGTTATTACCTCTTTTTTATTTTTATAGGGTTGCCGAGGGTAGTCATCCCTCTCTTTTTTATGACTATCGATTAACAACTTATTAATCTACTGTATTTATAATTCTTTGAAATCAAATCCTCTAATAAATGCGTCATTTTTAAGGACTTTCCTTATTACTTTGATATTTTCAAACTGAGTTTCAACTTCATTTATAATTAAATCATAATGATTGTTAGCAGGGTCTTTTAAGTCTAAGTGTCTTACTCTATACTCTAATAAATTTATCTGTTCATGCACTCTCTTAAACCATTTTTCAAGAAGTTGTTTTTTCATTTCAACTGTTTCCATATGTGTCCTTCATCTCTTGTAGTGCCATTTTAACAAACTCTTTCTGTGCTTGTATCATTAATATGTGATTTTCAAGTGATTCTATATTTTCTTTAGGTTTCATTAAATCCATTTCGGAAATGACATTATCAAGTCTATTAACATAATTGGTTAGATTTTTAAGTTTTGTTAGTATTTCGGTCTGAAATTCTTCAGGTGTTTTTTGTGTTTCCACAATAATCCTTTATTATAATATTTTTATTAGAATATAGAGGTCAGTGACCTCTATATAAATTCTAAAACTTACGCTAAGTTAGCGATTTTAGAAACGATTACTTTAACTTTTCTAGATTCAGTTAAGTAAATGTTTAAGTTTGCGTTATCTACGATTTCGATAGCAACAATGTCATTTTTCCATTTAGTAGTAGCATCATCATATACCCATACTTGTACTGAAACAAATTCAGAATTTAAGTTATGTGCAATATTGAATGTAGAACCAGCTACATCTGCAGTGAATGTGTAGTACATTGCATTAATATCAGTTTTCATTGTTGAAATTGTAGTATTGATAGTCGCTTCAGCACCAGTTGCTCTAGTTACTTCATCAGCAATAGCAGTATCTAAATCAGCAATAGTTGAAGTAGAACCGTCTTTTAATGCAGTGATAGTAGAGTTGATTGCAGAATCAGCATTTTCTCTAGCAGTTTGCTCAGCAGTGATTGCAGCTTGTCTATCAGAAATTTCTTGGTTTAAGTTAGTTGTATTTAAAGCGATTGCATCATCTAAATTTTTAATTGTAGAAGTTGAACCATCTTTTAATGCAGTAATTACACCTGAAATAGCAGCTTCAGCACCAGTTGCTCTAGAAACTTCAGCACTTAAATCAGCATCAACATCATTGATAGCATCAACAATATTTTCAGCAACTAAACCAGTGTCATTATCAGTATTAGTTAATGTAGATAATTCACCAATTTTACCATTTACTTGTTCTTCAACTGTAGTAACTCTTGCGTCTAAAGCGTCATCACCTGCAATTCTTGCAGTTTCTTCAGCAGTATCAGCAGCAATTCTTGCAGTTTCTTCAGCTGTTACAGCAGATTCTCTGTCAGAAATTTCTTGTGCTAAAGCGTCAGCAGTTGTTTTAGCTTGTGTATCTAATAATACTGTAGCATTGTGTAAAGTTGTAGCAGTAGCGATGTAGTTAGCAGATGTTGCAACAACATACTCACCGTCTACAGTTAATCCAGCACTAGCTTGACTAAGGTCTAATTCAGCTTGTAAATCAGCACCTAATGCAGCAGTAGCATCTTCAATTCTTAAGAATTCAGCACCAGCCCATGTTTTACCAGCGATTTCGTCTTGAACAAACGCACCAGCACCTTCATTTGCAGTAGCATCCCATACAGGAATAGTAACATAATCATTTAACTCATTGAATGTGAAGATAGATAATGTACCCTCATCACCTCTTGAAACTTCTAAACCAGCGTTTTCAGTTGGTGCACCAGTTGTAACATTAGAGTTTAATGTTAAAACATTGTCAGCAAAAGTAACAACTTCAGCTTCAGTAACAAAGTTACCACCGTTAACTGTTAAGTCACCAGTAACTGTTAAAGAACCACCCATATTAACATCAGCAACAATTGATTGTAATGATGAAGTAGTTTTGTTTACAAAGTTTGTATCAGTGTAAGTAGTTAAATCAGTAATAGCAGTTTCTCTATCAGAGATTTCTTGTGCTAAATCAGCAGCAGTAGCATCAGCGTTTGCATCAACTTCGTTAATTGCTCCAACTAATGTGTCCTTATGGTCTGTAGTTAATGTTGTCATGTCACCCATATCACCATCAACTAAATCTTCTAACGCAACTAATCTTGCAACTTGTGCAGCATCAGCTCCATCTAAGTCAGCGATTGTTGATTCAGAACCATCTTTTAATGCAGTAATTGTTGCATTAATTGCAGTATCAGCCGCTTCATAAGCAGTTGTAATTGCAGTATCAGCCGCTTCATAAGCAGTTGTAATTGCAGTATCAGCTGCAGTTCTAGCATTTGCTTCAGTTGTGATAGCATTTTTTCTTGCTTTAATTTCAGCATCAATAGCAGCAACAATTGCATCTACAGAAACTTGAACATCACCGTCAGTAATACTAAACTCACCATTAACACCAGTAACACCAGTAACACCAACTTCTGCAGCTCCATCAGTTGAATCTAATAACGCTTTAAATGCATCAGCATCTTCTTTTGTAGCGAAAGTCTTAACAGTAGCAACACCACCATCAGCTTTAACATACTTTAATTCTGAAGCAGTTGAATCGTAATACAATCTACCAACTTCTAATGATGCTGGTGCAGTAGTTAATGTTTCAATTATAGCATTCTCAACATATCCACCATTAGCGATAGATAATCCGTGTGCTTTAATAAAATTTGCCATTTTTTTCTCCGTTTTTATTTAATATGCATATTAAAAAGATTTTAGTCTTCTTAATTTCATATATATTTATTTAAACGAAATTCTAAAGTCTAATAAAGTTCACTCTACATGGTGAAGCATCAGTTAAAGTTAAAATGCAGTTATTTTCATCTTTATAAACAAATTTAGCAAGGTCGTTTTTCCAAACTGCTTCTTCAATGTCATAAATCATAATGTTATACAGTAAATTAAACGAATTTAAATTGTGAGTTATTTCGTGTACTAATTGTGAATTATTATTTTCATATGAGAATGAGAAAAAATACTCAACTGCATTTATATGTACAATAACTTCTCTTGGTTCTATAAGTTCTATAAAAATAGTGTTCTCGTCTAGGTATTTCATAGGGAATACTGCATTTTCCCAATAACCTTCATCATTCATAAACATAACTGTCACAGTCAAATTGAAAGAATTTAGGTTGTGGTGTATTGTATATGTGTCCTCTATAGTGTTAGACTCAAATGAGTATGTTCCGTACCCACTTGTAAGTGAAATATGACCAATACCACCATCTTCTACAGTGTCTTGTAATGTGTCAAGTTTTAATTTATCACTTGCAGCAAATAAACCATCTTTTTCTTGTGTAGCAGGTACAAGTAATGAGTCTAATCTTTCAAATGCTTCTTGTGCATTTTTACTGTCCTTTAGAACATTATTAAAGGTATTTTTAAGTAAAATGTATGATGATTGTATTTCATTGAATAATAGTGCCATTATTTGTCACCTGCTTTATCTTCAATAAATTTTTTATACAATTCATCTAAGTTGAATTTAAGTTGTATAGTAAATGGTCTGTAAGACTTTACAGTTGCTTTATCTTCTTTTAACAGTAGCCTAGCAATTTTGTTGCTACATGGTTCTGTAGTCTCTCCATTTTTATTGTATACTAATACCATTATTAACCTTCTAAGGACTCCTCATTAAGAGGGTAAATTAAAAATATCTCCTACATAAAGTAGGGTAAAGGTTATATCAGTAAACTAAAATTAATTAGTTTACTAGATAAGTGATTTTTACTCTTTTACCAATGTGCTCAACATCATCAGTAAATCTAACTTCTGGAATACCTGGTGTAATTGTCCATCCGTCAACTATATCTCCCCATGCTTCAATGTAAATTCTTACAATACCTGCAGGTGGCTCAATCATCACCATAAGTGAGTCTGTTCCATCTTCAACTATATCCACCCAATCAGTTACTTTGATTGCAGATGTACTAGACTGTCCAGCTGCTTCAATTTCTGTCATTAAAGTAGTGTTTAAGTCCATAACCATAGTGTCAACATATGACTTAACAGCTAAAGCAGAACCAATTGTTTCATCTGTTGCATTAAGCATTGTTGGGTCAGTATCAATATCATTAGTTCTAAGGATATCGTTACCTTCTGTATTATCAATTTTTACCCATAGGCTAGGGTCAGTTCTATCTACTACATCTGCAATAGCGAAAATTGTGTCACCTGCTGATAGAGACATAGAACCTATATCACCATCATTTGCAACTCTGTACAACCAACCTGACATAGCACCTTCAGGGAACATACCATCAATTGTCGGGTCAAATTCTCCCATATCTTGTATTGGGTTTTGAATACTATCTACCTTGTTTAGTAAATAATCTATATCTGTAGGTGCAGTGATTTGTAATAAATCTAACTTACCTAAGTCGTCAGGGTGTGCAAATACCCTAAGGTCGGTTTCTACGACATTGTCAGCTGATATTTGTTGTGTTTCTATAGCCATATCTTTTTCCTCTATAATTTTTTATTAAGTTTATTATATTTATTAATTACCAAAAATAAGATACATCACAAAGTTTACCATCCATTTCGTCACCGTCTAATATAATTTGCTTTCCTTGAACTGCTAAAATAGACTTTGATAAAACTACCCCTACTCCATGAATATAAAACTCTTCAACTCTCTTAATGTCGTGGTTGTTAACAGTTACAGTATCACCAACAATTGTTAGTTTATATTCTGTATCAGTTGAATAAACTTGGTCTGAAATATTAGGAAGTGTAAGGTCTCTATTTTTAATATCAGTTGCGTTGATTATAGAATCTAATGAACCATTTTCTCTTTTATTAATAATAAACAATAGTTTTCTGTTTCCAAGATTCTTTAATAACATATCAGATACTTCATATTTTTCTTGTGAAATGTCATAATATATGTAGTTTAAACCTAAGTTAGGTAAATCTACTACCTGCTCTTTAACTACATATGCTCTACCTGTTGTTAAGTCAAGTAAAGCACCACCTGATATATAAGCGTTACCTGAAACAGATGTTCTATAAGCATCTATGTCAAGTCCTTTTAAATCAATTTGTGATACTGGTATAGCGTCCATTAACTACTCCTAATTTTTCTTACTGTATTATTTATAATTAGTTATTTCGTTAATAAATTTTTCAACATCTTCTCTATTGTGGAAATCTAAAGTATATAAATCTTGATTTGGTTCTTTAATAATTATACAGTCTCTAGCAACATCATATACATATATGTAATTAAATATATCTTCAGTTAAATATTCGTCTAACTCATTTAATGTAAGTTCGTTTCTGTCTGCACCTGCAAATTCTTTATTCATCTTAATATTTTCATCATCAATGTAAACAATACTAAAATGACCTTGAGTTGCATAAAAGTCTCCTATAAACTTATGTTTATTATTTAAAATTCTTCTGATAACACTCACTCCAGTATGTCTTAACTCAGGTTCCCTCTGAACAATTGTATAATAAATTCTATCATTATCATATAAACACAAAAGACACTGCTCGTCAAACTCTACATCAAAATCAACCATTTGAACCTCCAAAATTTAATACACTAAAGTCTAGACTATTTTCTTGACCTTTATTACTTAATGTGTCTAACCCTACATTTGTTTCTGTTGGATTTGTAAAACTACTTGTGATATTAGCGGCAGCCTCAGTATCCTCTTCCACATCATAAAATCTTGCTCTAGTATAATCAATACCAACCAGTTGACTTTTTAACATACCAGTATTTCTGTTCTTTAGGAACTTCCAATACATTCTACCATTTTCTTTTAACACATCATCTGTAATCATAGCAACAAACACATCTGCTGTTTGTACAATACCAAGCGAATCAGCAATAGTTTCTAAACCTGCTTCCTTATTTCCATAAGCACTTCTATTTAACTGTGCAGCTGTTAAAACAGGTACATTGTATTTTTTTGATAAGGCGTGTAACTCTTCAGCAATTGCTTTGTAGAAAGCATACCCACCACCTGCCTGTGCCATTGTTACTCTACTTGAACTCATAAGTGTTAAGTAGTCAATAACAATAATATCAGGTATAAAAGATTCATTCATTGCCAAATCGTCAAGTAAACCTTCAATTTTGAACGAGTTTAGTACACCAGCAGGAAACTCTTTAATAATAGTATCACCTAAGTATTCTTTAATTGAATTAAATTTTTCTCTAAAAACTTCTAGTGATAAATCCTTAATCTCATTTGAGTTAACATCAAGAATATTACTATCCATTCTTTTACCTATCTCTTCTTCACTCATCTCAAGTGGAATAAACAGTACTTTCTTTTTCTTTAATGCAAGTGCAGCAGCAACCGATATAAGACCCATTGACTTACCAACATGAGATGGAGCACCTAGTACATTAAGCGTTTTAGGTTTAAATCCACCACCTAATATTTTATCAATACTTTCCATACCACTTGTAAGACCAAAGTTTTTCTTGTGATAATACTCAAGTCTATGTTCTAACGATTCATTATAATTCATACCAATGTCAGTATCAAATCTAACTTTTAGTGCATCACTAACAAACCCTAAAACTTTTTCAAATTCACCATCACCTTTTTGAATCATATAAGCAGATTTTAACACTGCATCTGTCATTTCAACTTTCTGAATATATTTTTCAGTTTCTTGGATAAGAAATTCTTTATTATCTACTTTATCGTCTGTTAACACTTGTTTATAAAATGTTAGTACACCTTCCTTTACTTTGTCCCCAAGTTTAGAGTTATTTTTAATCAATAAACCTAACTCTTTTTTATTAGGTTTCTGGCTAAATTCAGTAGAATAAGATTTAATTAGTTCAAACAACTCTTGTGCTTCAATACTTTGGAAATGTTTTCTTGTTAAATATGGAAAAACTTTTCTGTAGTAGTCGTTATCATCTAATAAATTCCTAAGAATTATATCTTGCATTTATATCCTTTTGTTGAGTAGTAATAGTATTATAACGATTTTTTAGTTAATTTTTGATGAAATAAATGATAAAAATGTATCAAAATCCTCTAATATATTGTAGTTAGTTGAATTAAACCCGAAAACTTGCCTATGAGCATAATAATACTCTATATTATTTTCTTTAAAGTATTCAAAAAATAATTGAGTATATTTTTCTACTTCAATGTCTTTGAGTTCATTTGATAGTCTAATACTAAAATTAAAATTTGAACTTATAATTATACTTATAGGTCGACTTAAATAATATTGTAATATTGACTTATACTTATCTATCTGCGCAACTACTATTAAATCATCATAATAAATGAATGAGTTTGAATCTATTTGATTAATAAAATTCTCTATCTTGGTATTTGTTTTATTAATTTTTCTTGTAATTGTTTCTGTTAAGTTACCGTAGTTTGATATAGAATTAAAAAAATTATTGTGTCCTAAAGACTCATATATTTCGTTTAACACTAAACCATCTTTAAAAAATCTAGATTCTGTTAACCACATATCATATGCATTAATTTTATCAATATTCTCTTTTAATTTTGGCATTTGTATATTATAATAATAATACAGTATACTAGCGGAACACATTTTTGTGTTATATAAATCTATAAAGTTTTTTGGTAATTTTTTTAAAAAAATTGTCATTTCAGTTGTTCTTAAGTGATGGTCAGCATATATAAACTTTACTTCAGGATTATCAGTAACAATCCGTTTTAATACTTTTGCTTCGTCATCTTTTACTGACAAATCACTTATTACTATAAGTGTTTTACTTCTATCGTATTTTAATAAATCTTCAAGTTCTATAAGTGTGTTTAATAATGTATTATATGATGTAGAATGATAGTGTACATCTTGGTGAACCCACTTTAAAACTAGTTGACAACCTAACCCATCTAGGTCGTTGTGAGTTATTGATATGATAGGTTTGAAAGTCTCCATAAATCTTCTTTGTAATAATTTAATGTATTTATAGAGACTGAGTTTACATAGAACCGTGCTTATAAATATTTTTTATTCGGTTAACTTCACTTTCAGGTAAAAGTTTTAAGTATTCTAATGCTTGTCTTTCATTGCATTTGTAGTAATGTTTAAGATTTTCTAAAAACTGTTCATCGTCAAACTTTTCTTTTTTATTAAATCTAATAAATCTAGTACTCTTTGGCATCATAAGTCTCATAAACCAATATTCCCATTTTTTAGGTATGTTTTTTCTTACATTTAACTCACTTACAATAATAAGTCCGTTTGGGTCATTGGCAAAGTATCTTAAAAATAAATAAGGTGGAATCTTATCATATTCTTCCTCTCTAGGAACAAACTTTCTATCTACAGCAGAGGAAATAATGTGAAACACATTATGCTCTTGAGATTTTTTCTCTACTTTAATTTCCTCTGCTTCTAATTTTACTTTTTCTTCGACTGTTGTCTGTTTAACACCCAATCCCCAATCGTCCATCATTTTATAATCCTATACTTCTTTTTCTGTTTCTAAATGAATGTATTAATGATATACCATCTCTTTTTAAGTATTCACCAATTTCATCACCATTTTCACTCATTTTCTTTCTAATTGAAATTTCTGCACCTAATTCACTTGGTATTATATCATGTTTATCCTTAAATAACTCGTTAAATTCATCAGATTCTAACTCAGCCTTTTCCCAAATAAGTAATGCTTCATCGTGTGATAAAGGTTGTAACTCTAAAATATCAAATGTTCTTCCTCTTCTTAATACAGCAACATCAATATTATCAACACTTCTGTTTGTAGTAATTATAAGTTTTGTACTACTCTCTGAAATCCCATCAGTAAAAGATAATAGTTGTGAAATAAATTTCTTTCTGTTTGCATCTTCAGTTGTATACACTTCACTATCTCTTGGTAATAGGCAATTATCTGCATCATCTAAGAAAATAAGATTATAATTATTTTTATTTAAATCTTCCCAAAATGAATCTTTTGCTAAAATATCTTCATTTTTAACATAAGCAATTTTAAAATAAGACTCTTCTGACATTAAATCTTTATTTACATTAAATAATTCAGGGTATTTAAACATATATTTTTCATACAATGCAACTAACTTAGTTTTACCTACACCAGGTTGCCCAACAAGTAATAGTATATTTTCAGAACTTAGTGCAAACTTTTTAAATAACATATCAGTATCTAAGTAAGGGTAATAATCATCTGACGCATCATATATATCACCAAGTTCTTTAAAATCTTTTCTTATATTTAAAGCACCATTATCAGACATTGTGTAGTTATCAACTTCTAAAAATATACCACTTCCACCTGGCTCATATTGTTTAACGATTTGCCACACATCATTTGAGTAATCGTATGTTTTACCATAAATATTAACACTATAAGATTTATTCTTATAATCCCATACAAGTTCCATAAAAAACTTTTCTTTGTTTTCAACATATACAAACTTAGATGTTGTACTTATATCTATAGCACTAACAACAATATCTGAAAACTTTTGTTTTAAATCAGATACAAAATCGTCAAACTTTTCATCTTTAATTGCTACATTAACAATCGGAAAAGAATAACTATCTGCGATATAGTTTTGTAACATTGCATCTTCAAGAGATACATAACTGTCACAAACCATATTAATTTTTGAATTACCCATAATCAACCTTTTATTTAAATTTAATGTTCATATCCATCATCATTTTTGTACAAAATGCAGCGATATTAATATGCTCATCTCTACATCTACTTGCTAAATCCATATAATCAGATAATAGTAATATTACTCTTGGTACACTTTCATCTGGAAAATAATCTTCCATATGTTTATGAATATATGTAAGTAAAGAACTAGGGTCTGTTAAGTCATTAGTCGCTTTCATCATCGCTTTAAAATCTTTTGCTTTAATTGTAGCCATAACTTCTTCTTTTAACTTATCAATTTCAATATACTTACTATCAATAACAAGTTTACCATCAACTACAGACTTTTGCATAAACATAGTCATTTCTCTAATTGAAGGGTAGAAGTTTTTTAGTACTTTTTGTACATCACCCTTTTCATACTCAATGTTTTCATTATCTAAAATCCAAGATAGTCTTTGGTAAATAGAAGCACCTAACTCTTTTTTATGATTAGCGAAAATTTCATCAAAGTCAAAATTACTTAATCTATTTAAAATAGGTTTAATAACTTTTTCTTTATAGTTACCTGTAAGAATAAATCTACAGTTTTTAGCATACTTTTCAATTGAACCTCTTAAGTTATATTGTGCACCATTTTGTACAGCAGTTAAGTTATCTGCTTCATCAAGTACAACAATTTTAGGTCTACCGTCCATAGATACAGTCGATGCAAATGGAGGAATCTCTTCTCTCATCATTTCAATTCCACCTTCACCTGATGCATTTTTCCAAAGTACAGAAGCACCTATTTCTTTAGTTAACGCAGTAGTTAGTGATGTTTTACCTAGTCCTGGTGTGTTACCCCAAATACCTAAGTTAGGTATTTCACCATCTTTAATCCAGTCTAACAGTTGCTTTTTCATACTATCAGGGATAATTAAATCCTCAATACACTGTGGTCTATATTTCTCTGCCCAAATATAATGTTTATTATCTACAATTTTCACTATCTTTCTCCTATAAATCTGTACTTAAATCTAACTTTTCATTTAACATTTCTTTTATTTTTATTAAATTACTTTCTTTAAATGTCAAAAATAACGACATTTGTTTTATTCTTTTTATAATATTACCTTTAACTCTCATAGTACAAATTTTGTCTATGTCAGCACCTGTAAACTTTAAATACCACCAAAGTGTATAAAATTTAATCTTTTTGTCTGTATAAAGTTTAAACATATCATCAAATGACGGCTTTTCACCATAGTTTTCAATAATCATGTTAACATCTTCTGTGATATAACTTTTATAGTTCATAATTATATCCTTAAAACGCTTAACTTTTTCATCGGTATCTTCAGATATAAGTTCTTGTAACATTCCTTGAAAAGAACTAGGTTTTTGTTCTAACATAATACTAAGACCTAAAAGTATTAAGTTTTCCTTTGTCCATGACTCATATCTTCTATAAGGATATATAGACTTCACTTTATCTCTTGCTGCTGCTTTGTGTTTAGATACTAAGATTCTATGATTAGAATTATTAGTAAATGTTATATAAATACCGTGCAAGACATTATATTGCTCATTAAACTGTAACATATTAAATCCAATCTTCTAAAAATGATATTTTTTCTTCAACATACCCTCTGATATGTTTATTTCTTTTAAAATCATCTTCTAAAATTTTTAAAAAATTTTTATTTTCTTTTAACATAAAACCAACATCCTCAACTCTATAATCATTCAACTCACAGAACTCTAAAATAGAGTCCATCCAAGTCATGTCTTTATGTTGCTTAAGTCTATGTATACCATCTAAAACCTCATTAAAATCATCAGGTGCTCTTTCCGCCATTATCTACTCCACTATCATTTTTGAATAATTATCATGCTCAACTTGAATTATTCTGTTAAACTCTTCTACATTTTGAACAATATCAGGGTTATGTGATATAATTATAACATTTTTTGACTTAGAAAAATCATCAGTTAAAATTTTAATCAACTCAAATTTACCCTCAGTATCACTCGAACTGTCTAATACCTCATCTAGTATTAACAAGTTTGTAGTAATACCATTTTTTTCCTCAACTAATTTTAAGAATGCAAATAATATAGAGAATGTAAATCTTTGTTTCTGTCCATTACTCATAGCATTAAATTCCTTTTCTTCATTTCTTGATATAATTCTTTCTTTGAAGTTAGTATCAATAACAAAGTTATAATCAAACGCATTAAATCTTTCAATAAATTGATTTATATATCTGTTTAATACTGGTATTTGTTGATTTAAAGTATAACCCTTTAATTCATCATCACCAACAATAGTAGAAAGTGTGTTGTATTGATTTACTTTTTCTTTAAGAGATAATATCTCTTGTTTTTCTTCTTCTAATTCATCTTTTAGTTTATTAATTGATGAATAGTCAATATCCAACTCTTTCCATTGCTTTTTAGTTTCAATATCAGATATAATAGCATCTATTCTGTCCAAATTTTCTTTTTGGTTTTGAATTATTCTTTTAGAATTTAATAACTTTTCATATTTTACTGAACTTGATTCTTTTATCTCCGAAATATATTGCTCTTTTTCTTTTATTCTTTGAGTAATTATAACATAATCTTCATTAACTTTTGACTCTCTTTCCGGTGATATGTCAATTTCTGTTAAATTAATGTGATTATCACATTCATCACATACAACTACACCTGCTTTTGCTCTTTCAATATGATGTATTTCATCGCTTAAAGCTCTTTGTTGTGTTAATAAATCACTGTAACATTTTTCTTTTTCTTGTAACTCAAGTTTTTCTTGTTCGTAAAGTTCTTTTAACTCTTTTAACTTTTCAACTGCTCTTTCATACTCAGGTACCTTTGACCTTCTATCTTCTAGTTCAGTCTCCAATTCAGTTAGTATTCTATTTTTATCGTGTTTTATAACTTCATTTTGTTGCTCAAGTGATGCAATATTTCTTTCTTCAGTTTCTAAAGTATTATTAAGAATACTTACTTTGTATTCATGTTCATATATATAGGTATTAACAACAGATATTTTTTTCTTTAGTATACTTCTTAAATCATTAAATATACTTGTATCAGTAATAATTTGGAAAACTTCTTCTTTTTCTTTAGCACTTAAGTCCATAAAATTCTTACTAGTTGAAATATTTGCACCTAATACAATTAACTGTCTATATACATTTTCACTCATATGTAGAATTTCATCTTCTAACATACTCTGATATTCACTAGTTGTTGCCTTTTCAGGTAAAAGATGTTTATCCTCAAAATCACAATTCTTTTTATTATGAAACACTTTAAATACTGCAGGTTTCATTCCTCTTACTACTTGAAAGTATCCCATATTTTCTACTTGAAATGTCACTTTAACTAACATTTCTTTATTATTATGGTGGTTAATAAGTGAACCTAACTTAATTTTTCTAAAAGCCTTACCATACAACCCATAAGTAAGAGCATCAATAAAAGAACTCTTACCAGCACCATTTTTAGCATTAATTAAATCAATACCATCTTTAAACTCAAATGTTGTAGGTGTATTTCCATAACTTAAAACATTCTTAAACTCAATAGTTAAAAAATCTATTTTCATTAAACTTCCTCAATCTCTCTAAACAACTCTTCCACTAATGGTACTAATGTTGGATGTTTCTTTTTAATTGTTTCAGTGATAAGACCTTTAGATGTTGATGGTATAGTCATTGTACTATCCTCAATATCTTCAATATAACTTTCACCAATAATATTACTTATCTCTACATTATTTGTAATTTCAAAGTCTAGTCCTTGCTGTTTTAACATATAGATATACTCTTCATGTTTATTATCAGAACTCTCATTAATAAACAATTTAAGTTTATGTCCTTTTAAAGCAGGTGCAACCGTTTCAATATCATCACTGTCTATAGTCACAGTTTTTTTATAATAAAGACCTGTTATATCTAATGGCTTCTCTTGACTATCACTGTACTTAAGTTTAATAAATCTAGTACTTTTTTCATTTTCAACATATGACTCATTAAAATCTTTATCTAATACATAAAATCCTCTAGTAGTAGCATAGTCACCCCAATCTAACCAATAAGGTGTACCTAGGTATGTGATTTTTTCTTTATCACTTTTAATATGATAGTGTCCACTGTATACTTTTTTTAAGTTTCTTTTTTTCTTAAAAAATTCAGGACTTAACATAGAATGCTCATCTATATGACCTTTAGTCATTTCAAAGTTTCTAATCTCAAAGTGGCCAAATACATAATTCATTCCTGTTAACTCATCACTAGTTAAGGTTTCATCTGGTAATATCCAAGGAACAAAATAACATCTTTTATCATTTATAAGAATTTCTTTTCTATCATTTATAACAGTAACATTATCATATAATCTATCAATTACACTTAATATAGTGTACTCTCTACTAGTTTTATGATATATATCATGGTTACCAACAATACAAATAAATGTTATATTTTTTTCTTTAAGTTTATCAAAAAATCTCTTAAGTATTAATTGTAAGTATTCTATATCTATTACAATTCTATTGTCAAATACATCACCTACTTGAATAATAGTGTCACACCCTTCATTTTCCATATAAGGAAACAATTGCTCATCAAAAAATCTCATCTGTGAGTCAAGTGTTTGGTGTGAAAACTTATTTTTACCAAAGTGTAAATCACCTAGTAAAATAATTTTATCTGGGTTGATTATAGTCATATTATACCTCTAAGTCAAATGGGTCATCCGACCAATCATCAATATCAGTCTTAATTAATTCTTCAATGTCTTCTAACTCAGGTTCTTCTTCTTTTTTCTTTTGTTTATAAGTTTTCTTTGTTAGGTTTAAATAATCAAAATGTCCAATTTTACCAATAGCATCATACTCTTCTAGTGAAATATTATATTTTTTAGGGTACTCAATTTTAATTTTTCTTTCACCTTTGTCCCATAAGTACTGTAGCATATCTCTAATAGTTTCAAATCTATTACCGTCAATTTCAAGTTTTCTTAAGTTATAAGATATAACTTCGTTTTCTAACTTTATTCTTTCAATTTGCTCATTTGTTTTTATATCTTCGATATTTCTATAAGCATGCTGTACTAAATCTTCTAGTTCTTGGTATTGTACAGTTTCCTTTATGTAACCATCTTCTCGTTTTCTTTTGTTAATTACTTCAAAGAATGCAGCCTTTGCAATCTGTGTCAAATATGCAAATGGTGATACTGGTTCATTTGTTATTTTTGATATTCTTGTATGGTCAAAATTATGAATGTATTTTAACATTTTATATATTGAATTAGATACATAATCTTCTGTCCAATTTGATGTGTAACCACTAAACTGTGGTCTCTTTTTTAAGTTATTGATAATTAACATACATTGTGTAGCAAACTTTGTTTTGTCGGCGTTAGGGTTAGTTTGTATATTAATTATCTCTTGTAAAAGTTCCTCTTTGTCAAGATAATTAGTTTGTGCCATATATAACCTTTTTGTTTTTATAAATACTATTATAATAAAAATTTACTTAATTTTAGGAACAATAATGGCAAATCAAGCTTTAGATAGTAATATAATTTTTGGAACTGATTTATTTGGGTATGAAACTACATATTCAGTACAAACTGTTAACTTACCAGGTGTATCATTAGGGTACTCTGAAGTACCAAGTAGATATGATGTGCTAAATGGTAAAACAGCAGGTAGAAATCTAGAATACAATCCTTTAACAATTACAATACTATGTGACGAAGATATGGAAATATGGTCAGGTTTAGTTAAAGATGTGCTTTCAATGAAAAATTTAGACTCTCTTTCTGATGGATGGATTATATTACAAGACTCGACTGGTAAAACAAAACAAAAAATAACTTATAGAAATATTTTACCAGTAGCAGTAGGTGACATTCAGTATTCTTCAACAGGTGAAAATACAGAACTTACATTTGATATGGAGTTGGTGTATGATTATTATACAATTGAAGAAATCACATCATTAAATGATGCAGAAAATGTAGCACTAGACATAGAGGTTCCTACAGAAGTGCAAGAACCTGAAGCAGATGAGACAGTGATTTAAAACCACTCATCTACTGTAATTTTCTTTTTATGTGACCAATTAAGAGGTCCAATCATAATATCCAATGCTTGGATAAAAAATCTATCCCACATATCATCTCTATTAATATAGTTTTCAAGACTAACTTTACTTAGAATAGAAGGATTTTGATAACCAAACACTTCAGAGTTAGTAGGATTTGGTAATTTCAAAATACAATATTTCATTTTATCTTTTTCATTAATAAACGAATATTCCTTCTGTAAATCATTTACTAAAATAGACATATTATGTACAGTTGCAGCCCTACTGTTAATAGCAATAGGAGTACACTCGGCAACACCATCTGGACTATCAAAATAAAGCGGGTGATTGTAAAATCTGTAACCTATTTCTTTTGTACTCATATCAGGATATATTGAATTAAAGTCTTTAAACATTTGTTTAGTTTGATATTTAATTCTTTTCATAACATACTCATCTTTAGAGTTTTTAAGACTTGCCTCTTCTTGTAAACTTAAAGCAGGCCATTTTCTGTCACCATCTTTAGTTTTAAAGTCAAACGATACTTTATTAACACCCGTAACTCTACTAACATCTTCTATAGGAGCAGACATAAATTTTTGTTTAACATCACTTGCCCAATCTTGTAATGTAGACTCATCACCATCAAGCAGAATGTCAATACTCTCTTTAAGATACTTTCTACAAAATGTAGGAGTTGAACTTCTAACTAATTCTAAACCCATTACTTTTTTCTTAGGCTCTTTTAACCGAACACCTTCATTATCAAGTACTCTAGCAATATATCTTTTTTTAGCAATGAAAATACCACTATCAGCAATAATCTCTCTATCCATTGCCATAGCATCAGCTTCAAGTACATTTAAAGATTTACCAATCTTATGTGTCATATCATTAACATATGGTTGAATAATTTTTTCACATACATTGTCACAGAAATTAATCTTATCCTCAAAACTCATTTCAACTTTAGACTCTTTTGCTTTAACAAATTCATCAATAGTTAAGTAAAATGAATCAGTATCACCATACACTAAATAAGGATTTTTACTTGGTACCTTTTGCTTTAACATATTATCTACAGCAATTGCCATACTTTTATTAGTAAATCTACCATTACCTGTAATCGCAGCAGCAATCTCATTGTTGAATAATACAAAGTACTTATTACCTAGTGCACCATAAAGTGAGTTAAGTAAGATTTTCTTTGTCATTTGAGCAGTATCCCAAAATGCTTCTAAGTTTTCTTGCTCTTTTATTTCTGCTTCAGTACCACCGTTATTCTTTAAATCTTGTATTTTTTGTGTATGTACAAACATTTGTTTTTTATCAGATTTTCTTTCTGCATACAATTGTTTAATCAACTGTGGAATTAACCCAACTTCATCTCTTTTATAAAAAGAACCATTTATACCAGCAGACACATTATATTTTTCTAATACAGGTGTAACTTTTTCAATTATTTCGTCGACTTTACCAATTAATAAATCTTCATTATCTACAAATACTTTCTGTCTAATTTCCTTTAACTCTTGCGGCAACTCACTTGAATTAATGTATGTTTCAGGTGAAAAATTGTTCCATCTAATAATTGAAGGATATAGAGATGCCCAGTCAAATGATACAATCCAATTGTGTTTTCCTACTTCAGGGTCAGCAACCCAAGCACCTTTAATACCAGCGTCACCACCAGCAAAAGAACCATCATTTGGAAGTATAAATCCTAAAGAATATGCAATGTTTGTAATATATGTACCCCAAGGTTTAACTGTACCAAGAGCATCATCTAAACAAATACCCATTTTATATGCAATCGATTTAACAAGGTTAATTAAGTTCAGTTTCTCGTCAATTTCCTTAATAAGTTGTACATCAATGATACCATATCGGGTAAATTTTATATAAGATAGTTTCTTAAATTCGTTTGTTTTCTCTTCTTTTAACTTTAACAATTGTTCATCTGTAAGTTGACTATAATCCATTTTTTTCCTTTATTCTACAATACCATCCAACATAATCACCGTTTTTAATAGTTGTGTTGTGTCTATAAGTTTTTTCTAATGATGGTGGTAATTTATTATCTTTTAAGTAACTTCTTATTCCACCCTCTATAATATCTATAATTTCATCTTTATTATTATACAAAATTATTACTTTAGAGTTTGGATTATTTTTACCTAAATATCGTTCACTTCTTTGTTTTTTAAACTCATTTGTTCGTTTTATACCTTTATTTGAATTTGATATTTTTTTCTTAGTTTCATTGCTATGATTTTTTCCATAAAAAGGGTTTTTTTCTTTAGATACATCTGCATGATTGATAGACATAAGTTTTTTTGATTCATTTGTATGTTTTTTCCCTAACATACCTATTCTATTTGGATGTTTATCAGGTTCAGTATACTGTCCACCTTTTTGTTTATTATACCCAATTTTTCTATCTCTAGTATTATACTCTTCTATTAAGGTTTTCTCAATTTTACCCGCTTTTTCTTTAGTATCAGTTTCATCTATAAGTTCTATACTAAAATTTTCTCTACCATATTTTCTCATAGCAGTAGATATATGACTAGTTTTTTTGTAATAATGTTGGTTAAATCTATCATTAAGTTCTTGTTTGGTTATACCAAAGTACAATTTTCCATTTTTATGATTTGTTATTTTGTATATTTTAATCATACTGTATACCTTTTTATGTATATTTATAGTATGGTATTATAGATGTGTAATTTGTACTTAGTATGTTTATAATAAACCTCTTCTTTCTAATTCTCTATCTATATCACATATTTCATCATATAAACTATCCATTACTTCGTCATTGCCACTCTTGTTATAATTGTCTATATTTCCGTTCATTAGTTCATCTAAGTTAGAGTATTCTTCATATAATACTTTTTCACTACCTAACTCAACCGACGCAATGTTGTTCAATGAATAACTAGTTTGTGGTGTAAAGATAAACTTCTTGTAAAGCTCCATAAGGTCTAGTAAGTATACACCACCTATAGTTGTGTTATAAACATCACTATTACCAATTTTTTTATATTCACATTTACAATACTGTACAGGTGATAAATCATTAGCATTTAACCCAATATTTTTTGCTCTATTAACTAAATATGGAAAGTCAAACAGTTCCCCATTCCAAGCAGTCATAATAGCAGGATTTTTAGCTTTAATAAGTTTCATAAAATATCTGTACATTTCAATTTCATCAGATACTCTTAAATATGTAGTTTTGTCAGGAAATTCATATTTACTATTATACTCTTTAACTCTAGCTAAATCTTTAGGGTTTTCATGTCCTTCAATATCTTCATATCCAATAACATAATACTTGTCATCAAAAGAATCATAAAGTTGTATAAGTGTAACAGGTGCTTTTGCTTCATTAGGAAATGGAAATCCAAACTCTTGACTAACCTCAATATCTATATACCAAGTTCGCATATCATGGTCATTGTTAACATATTGTTTATCTTTATCAAAATAATATGTGTCTTTTAAATATTGATATTTAGGTGTAGTTTTACCATAGTACTCCATACCCATATCATCCATACTTTTACACCAAGCATTCATACCTTGGACATCGTCAAATTTCTTTTCTTGTAATGTTACAGATTTATCAAGAAAATATCTATATTCACCACTACCTTTAACATAAACACTAGGTTTAAGTTCTATTTTGTTATATTCAGATTTTTTTGTTTCTGTATCAAATAATCTTTCATATACATCTGATTTTACACTAAATATATTCTCATATTGCTTCACATATTTCCTTTGGTACATTGTCTACTACTATCATATCAGCTAAGTCGTTTAATACTATGTTACTAACGCAAGTATTAATGTAATTCTCGTCTACACTTAATCTTTCTTTAAGCATATTAAAAAAAACTTTGTTTAGTTTTATATCTACATAAACATCATTTTCATCATCACCAACATACTGACATTGCTCAAAAACTTCTATATCGTTATCGTAACATTCTTTCATTGCAGAATAAATTATCTTTGTGTCATTGTTCATATTAATTTCTCTTTTTATTTTTTATATTCATATTATACTACCAAAAAGATTAATTATGGACAAGTTCATAACTAACACCTGATTCATTAAACATACTTAATGCTAAATTACAACTATCACTCCAACTATCATCTGGTAAAATAGCAGTATCATATTTTATGTGTTTAATTCCACTTTGTATAATCGCTTTAGCACATTCATGACATACTGGTAACCCAGTTACATAAAGAGTATCACCATTAACATTTGCCCCATTATGAAGTGCATTATATACTGCGTTTGCTTCAGCATGTACTACATATTTGTATTTTGTTGGTCTATCGTTATATCTTTCATCTGAGTCGTCCACACCTCTAGGAAAACCATTGTATCCTTGAGATTTAATTTGCCCCATACTACCTATAATAACAGCACCTATCTTTCTACTAGGGTCCTTTGACCATCTAGCAGTTTCTTTTGCTATATTAAAATATCTTTCATCCCACTTGTCCATTTATAACCTTAAATTAATATTTTTATATCTTTACTTGCTCTTGTTACTGCTACATACATAAGTCTATATATAAATTCAGGTTCCTGAAACTCATAATATTTTTTCATTTCTCTCATATCTATATATGCAGTCTCAAATGTACTTCCTTGTAACTTATGCACTGTACTAGCAAATGCATATTTTATAGTTTGATATTCACTTTTTTCTTGATAATACTTTTGCCATAATATTTTCTTATCATAACCTTTACTTGCTTTGTTTGCACTGTCAGCAATAGATTTTAGATACTTTTCAAACTTTTGTGTACTGATAGGGTCAATAACTTTAAATTTATCACCTTCCTCGTCTACACATTCCCAATACCAACAATATATATTTTCATCTAGTAACTTTTTGGCACTTTCTAACTTAACTATATCATTGTTTGCGTGTATAACAACATCATCTTCTATATGTGGTTCTTGGAATATTACAGTGTCACCTTCTCTTAAATACTCAAATTCAGTTACACCTTGGTCGTTCCAGTACTTTTTTCTTACTGCTCTATTATAAGCATCTACTGTACCATTTGTGTAAGCACCAATTATAGTATCATTTTCATACCAAGGACCATCTTCATTAGAAAAATAATCTTTCATAAAATTATTTCCATCTGGTATAACTTGTATAACATCACATTTATGTTTTTGAACTATATCATTGATTGGTATAAAATCTTGAGTTTCAATTCTATTTCTTATATCTGTAGCAAGTGTTATAATAGGATTGTCTTTTGCTTGTCTTACAATTTCAGTTAACTCATATTGTGATTTCATTTCAAATACTGGGTTAACCTCACCATCAACTGGAGGAAGTTGGAAATAGTCACCTACAAATAATACCACTTTTGCTCTTCTGTATCTAATAGACTGTTCAATATGTGCAAATAATTCAGCACTTACCATAGAACTTTCATCTACAATAAGAACATCACATCTTTTTTTGTTTTTATTAAATTCTTCTGCTATTAACTCTTGTAGTCCATTATCAAAGTTTGGTTTAAGTTTTAAGTTAAGAAAAGAATGTATTGTACTACAGTCAATCTGTATACCTTCATTCTCCATCATATCTTTAGCAACTTTTAATGCTTTATGTGTCGGAGTTGTAAACATAACTTTTCTATTATTTTTTATTAGTTTCTTTATAATTTGTACTGTACTAAATGTCTTTCCTACACCAGCAGCACCAATTAAAGATACAACATTATCCCATTGTCCACCTTGTGATACAATGGTTTCAATATCTTGTATAATATTATTAAAAATATCTTGTTGATGTTCTGTTAACACTTCTTTCCTTTATGATTGAGCATCTATATACTCTTGTTCCTTTTGTAAGTCCTCTTCTCTATATCTGTCAAGTACTACATCAACACCTTCGATAATAGCAATCTCTGTAACTTTATATACATCAATTTTATTGTCTACATTCCAAGGTGAGTTGTTTAGTAATTTCACAAATTCTTCAATTTGTGTTCTTTCATCATTTGTAAGCATTATAACTCCTAATTTTTATTTAGGATAATTATAATATTTTTTTACTTAATTTTTATTGATGTGAAATATCCATATCAATTTCAGACCATATAGTGTAAATGTCTTCAATTTTTTCATACATTTCTTTAAAGTCTTTTTTGTATCCTTCACCCATTTCTTTTGATATATTTTTACATAATGTACTGTTAGGGTCTAATAAATTAACTAATGTGTTAATAGCAGCGTCTGCTTTATTATATCCTTGTGATTTTGAGTATGATTCATTTACAATTTCAGTGAATTTCATAGTAAGTTTCCTTTTAATTTATTTATAAGTATACTACAAAATAGCTTAGAAAGAGTTGAATTGGAAAAATTTGAGCAAAAAAAAAGTAAGTCTAAAATGACTTACTTTTTGAGGACAGTTTTTAAACTAAACAGTCTTAGGAGATTATCCTAAGATTGTGTTGTTAAAGTTAACTGCGAAACTTCTTGCGTAGTGCTCAGGATTTAATGGATTAGTATCTAAACCATATCTTTGAGTTAAGATAATCGCTGGTTGACCACTCATTTCATGTGAAACTTTTTGGAATGCAGCAGGTACATATGGAGCAAAGAATCCCATAGCATCTCTTCTGTCTTGACCTTTGTAAAGTACTGTACAGTACTCAGAATCAGCAAATTGGTCTACAACTACTTTGAATCTTGAATCAAATGTTCCAGCAACTACAACACCTGCAGATACACCATCAACATCAGATGCAACTGGTGCACTTGTGAATGAACCTAAAGTTTCTAAAGCAACAGCAACTTTTGGTGATACTAATAAGATATTACCAGCACCTTTTCTAGTTAATCTTCCGATTTCTCTAGCTTCATTAGCAATTCTGATTGCTAACATTCTGTATTTTTCAATTTCCCATCTACCATCAGCATCTTTGATGTTTAAGTCTGGAGTTTGTGTAGCTTGACCGTTAACAAAATCAACAATCTCTCTATGCATTTCCATCATCATTTCTTGAGACATTAAAGACATAATTTCATCATCAGCATTCATACCGTGTTGAGCTTTTAAGTCTTGGTACATTTCTAAAGTGTACTCACCTTTTAATTTTCTAGTTTTCGCTTCGATAGATTTTCTTTCGATTGTGAAACCAACTTCAGCCATATCACCAGCTAATCTTTCACCAGCTGCAGTTGATACAGGTCCAGTGTAGTTCTTTAAGATTTGTTTGAATCCTGCTTCGTTAGAGAATGCAGAAGAAACAGTAACAGTTGCTTCACCAACAGTGAAAGTATCACCTGGAATAACTGTAGCAGATTGAGACGCACCATCGTTATGTTTAACTAAAACTTTGTTACCTTCAACATATGCAATAGTAACATCATAAGCACCATTGTCTCCAGAACCAGTTAAGTTAGTACCTTTAACTAATCCAGCAACATTATCAACAACTAAAATTTGACCTCTGTTAGCAGGTGCAATATTAACTTCACCATCAACTAAGTGTGAAGTACCAGTATATCTATATTTCATAGCATAGATGAATCCAGTAGGACCAGTCATTGGTTGTACACCTAATAACTCATTAGCAATTAATTTTGCGTATACTCTTCTTGTTAATGGTAAAAGGATATTTGTAAATCCTTGAATATCTGAAGCTACTGTACCTTCTGATACCATAGTTTCAATTGCCTTTTCTTGGTTTTCTAAAATAAGTGCCATTGTGCTCATATCATTTCTTGATATAGGAGCGTATTTTTCACTTAATAATTCTTTTTCGAACTTTTCAGTTAATAACATTTTTATTTTCTCCTGTTTTATATTATTTAGTTTATTTATATATTAAAAAAATCTTGAGCTGTCGGCTTTTACACTTTGCTCAACCACAGATTCTGTAATTACCTTGTCTTTAGTTTCAGATTTCTCTTCAACTTTAGATTCTGCAACAACTTTATCACCTAAAACTGACTCTTTGATAGCTTCTAATTTTGTTAATAATGCTTTTCTATCATCAGTGCTTTCAACTAGTTCTGCTAATTTATTGAATTTGTCTTTCTGTACTACAGAAAGTCCTTCACATAACTCAGCCTTTAAACCCATTTCAAATAACTCTTGATTTTTAGCCTTCAACTCTTTAGACTCATCTAAAAGTTTGTTGTATCTTTCTTCCATCTTAGCAACTTTTTCTGCTTCAGATTCAGAAATTTCAACTTGTTTCTCTTCTTTTGACTCAACGATTCTAGCAACTTCTACACCAGCTGTAACTAAAATTGTATCAAATGCCTCTAAAATAGCATCAGATTTCATTGATTTTACTTCGTTTTCGATTGCAACTTTATTTTCTTTTAAAAATTCGTCTACAACCACTTCTAGATAACTATCTAATGCTTCAACTAACTCAGATTTGTATTCCTCAAGTTCTTTTTCCTTAGATTCTGATAACTGTGATTTGAATTCTTCAAATTTAGCATCATATTTATCTAGGATTTTTTCACTTTCAGCAATCATTTCAGATTTTTTAAATTCTTCTAACTTAGCATCGTAAGTTTCTAAAAGTGACTCTTTTTCAGCAGCAACAGCAGCGTCAAAAGCTTCTTTTAATTCAGATATAACTGATTCAGTTAAAATATCAGAATTAATTTTCTTTAAAATTTCTTCCATTGTATATGTCTCCTATATAATTTATTGTATTTATAATCGTTTTATTTAAAAAGTTTTTTAAACTCTTCTACTAATGTTTTTTGAACATCTTTAATGTTCATTTTTTCAGTTTCATTTAATGTGTCATTTTGTATACTACTAGTACTTTTTACTGTATCTTTATTATCATCTTCATCAGATTTAATATTAGTTTCAGTTTCAATAATCATATCTTGTGTCACTTTAGTGTCTTCTTTGTATTCAACAATGTCACCACTTTCATTAACCATGTATGATTGTCCTTCAACTATACCAGTTAAATGACTACCAGGATTACTTGCTTTAGAAACTAAATCATATGTAATAAGTTTAAATTCTTCAACAATACCATTTTTTCCTACACTACCTACACCTCTACTAGAAATATCAATTTTGATACCCTCATCAATAAGTGTCTTTAGTCTATTTCCTTCTGGATTGTCTAAAACTTTTGCTTTTCCGTATACATAATCACCTTCAAGTTTTAATTCAGTAATTTTGATTACTGCCTTCATTGGGTCTACATCTGCTCTCGCAGGGTGTTCCCATTCACCTAAAGTATGCATATGATTTTCGTTTATTTTTAATTGGTATGCTGCAACTTCTCTTTCCCAAATGTCTCTAGGGTAAACTCTACCGTTACCATTTTTAACACCTGCTGTTGAGAACACACCACTTAAAAAATATTCTTTTTTCTTAGCACCAGTTGCTTCATTAACAGACTCAACTACCTGACTACTTAAGTCTAAGTTTTCGTCTTCTAATATTAACTTCATCATTATTTCTCCTCATCAGTATCAGTGTTATTGTCTGCTGATTGAACTTCCTTTGTGTCAGTTTCTTCTGATTTAGATGTATCAACATCCTTTTCAGGTTCAGTAGATTTATTTAACTCTGCCATAGCGTTTGAGATTTTTTGATATTGTTCAACTTCACCGGCCTTAGATTTAATGTACTCATTATCTAAAACTTTTTTCTTTAGTTCAGCCTTTACAACATCAGCAAAATCAGCAATTTTTTTATTTTTTGCTAAATCTAATACTGTTTTATCCATTTTTTGCCTTTCATAATTTGTTTTATCATATGTATTTATTACCACCGTGAATTTGAATCTTCACTAGTTTCATACTCACCCTCTGCTTTTTCTTTAGCAATTTGGTCTTTCATTTCTTTTATTTCTTCATCAGATAATTTAAGAACTTTTTTTCTTACCCATTCTTTAGAAAACTCTTTTCCAATCATCTCTTCAATATCACCATATAACCCTATTTTTTGAGTAAGTAACTCAACATCCATAGTTTCTAAGAAAATATTTTCTTTTGTAAATGATATTTTAATATGTTTTCTAATATTATTCCACTCATTTTCATCGGCAATAATACCTTTGTAAAGCATATGTCTTTTCATTGCTTCTCTAAATATTCTTAAAAATTGTCTTCTTAATTTTTGAATAAATGCAAAAAATTTAATTTCTTCTCTACTTACTGCTGAAGCACCATAATCAAACTCTGATTGTTGACCTTCAACTTCGTCTAATACTCTACTCATTGGTATTTTTAACGCACCAAATAATTTTTTTCTAAAGTATGTAATATCACCTAACTCACCTAAGTTACCAGATTCATCTAATGTATCAACTTGTGTACCTTTTGAACCATCTCTATTTTGAAACCAATAATCTTCAACTAATGAAGCAATATGCATTTGATTAGAAATTGTTCCTTTATCAACATCATAAAACTTTTTGTACTTAAATTTATCTTTAATTCTATTAAGTGCAGCTTCTGCTTTACTTGCTGGTAAATCACCTACATCCACATTAAATACTCTTCTCGATACAGACCTAGAGAATCTCATAGGTATTAACATATCTTCAAGTGATGTTAACTGGTTAAAAACTTTTATAGCATTATGTAAGTGTGATTTTATAATTTTTATACCATCACCGTTAATATCAGATAATGCTTTTTCAAATAATTCTGATGAAATAAAAATAATTTCCTCAGATGAATATTTTCTTTGACCATCGTACTTGATTTCTTTTCTTTGTGTATAAGAATTAGTCACTTGTTTAGCATATGTCCATTCGTTGTCTTTTTTATTGTATGTTAAAAAAGCAGGGTCTAGGACATTAAACCCAGTGATACCTTTACTTAAATCATTGTTATCATATATAACTTGTAATACTAACTGACCATCAGTGTACCATTTTTCAAATAAGTAACCTATGTTCATTTCAATATCCATAATGTCAGATAATTCATTAAATGTTTCAATAATTACTTCACAAGTTTTTTCAGTCAGTTTACCTGAATCTACATCTATTTTTAAAGTATCATCACTTCCAGGTACAAAAATTGCTTCGTTAACAATTTCATCAATTGCTAGCCTACCTTCTGGTGATTGTGCTACTCTTCTGTACTCAGCAATTAAATCTGCTTGTTGTACTAGTGCTCCACTTTTTGCACTGTTTGAAAACCATCCACTGTTTTTTTCATCTTGGTCATCAAAAAAACCAACAGGTGGATTTATAGTTTCGTGGTCAACTTTGATTGATTTGTCGATGGTTACTTTATCATCTTCATAATCAGTATATGTTTGAGGTTCTTTATCCTTGAATAATCTAGTTTTCAAGGCCTCGAATAAATTTTCAGCCATATAAGTTACCTTTCTATTTTAATTGTATTTATATGTAGGTTGTAGGTAGGTTAACAAGGGAGTTACCCTTGTTTAAGTTTCACTTAAGATTAAGCGAAAATTTCACTAAACTCAACACCAGTCGAAACTGCGATAAAGTTAAGTGTTAAGAACTCTGCTGTTCTAGCAGGTTTAATTGCGATATCTGCAATGAATTGGTTAGCATCAATAACATATGGTGTATTGTTAGTTTCATCACATCTAACATAGAAGTCATAAATACCTCTATTTGCTTTAACATTTCTTAAGAATGGTTCAATAGTTGCTTTAAATCTATTTCTTGTGAACTCATCATTAATCTCAAATACATAGTACTTAGCCATTCTTGAAATTGCTCTTTCTAATGTATTAAATAAACCTCTTACATTAATTCTATCAAATGCTGATGGTTTAGATTGTAATGTTTTTTGACCCCATACAATTGCATTTCCTTGACCAGGGAATGAAACGATTGGATTGATTTTAGTTTTGTAAAGGATATCTCTTTCACCTTGGTTAGGATTGAATGCTAATTTAATAGCGTTTCTAATTTGTCCTCTATCAATACCTGCTGACGCCCACCATACATCTCTTCTAGTGTTAGTGTCTGCTCTTAATCCAGCAACATCACCTGCTAAGTTTACCCATCTATAAGTGTCATTCCATTTGTCATATTGGTATTTGTAGTTACCAAAGAATGCCGCGTATGATGATTCAACATTTAATTCACCCATTGTTACATATTCAACTAAATTATTAACTGCAATAGCAGATTTAGCACATACAACATCTTCTTCTTTTGCACCTAAGAATGCAATACAGTCACCTCTGTCTCTTGCTAAACTTATAGCAGCAACTTGTGCTCTTTCATTAGCAATAACTAAGTCTACATCAAATTCTTCTTTATTAGAGAAAATACCATTATCAGCAGATGTTGCATAACAATCAGCAACAACAGCACCTAAATCATCAGTAGCTGGTTGGAAATAGTTTCTTAATTTTAATAAACCATCAGTGTCATTACACCCACTTGGTAAGTACTCTGTTGCACTTTGGTTAACTTTTACATATACATATTGAGATTTTCTGTTAATAACTTCTTCAATATATGTTGATTTGTTTGTATAATCTTTAGCGTTTTCATCCATAGATACAATATATGTTTCTACTGGTTTACCGTTTTCTAAAATTACAACACCAATTTCCATTGATTCAGGAATTAATGTAATTCTTGCAGGTACTGCTTCTAAGTTAGATGTAGATACATCAATTACCATTTGTGCCGAGTTTCCTAAAATTGGGTCATTAATTGCTACATCTTTAGTAGTAATTGTACCTGTAATATAAGATTTAACACCTTCAGCATCTGTGATTTCCATATCAATTTGGTCACCTACTTGCTCAGGAATGTTACCTGTAATTTCTACAGTAAATTCAGCAACAGTTGATTCTGGTTCAATATTTGTGTATACTACCTCTGTACCAGGGTGGTATTCAAATAAGTTAGAGAATGTGTATCCACCAACTTTAGCACCTCTTACAAAATCAGTTTTAGTAGCAATACCTACTGAAACATTATCTCCCCACGCACCAAAAGTTTGAGCAACAAATAATAATTTTGATTTGTCTTTGAATGCCGGTCTTCTACTTAATACATCAGCTGGTGGCTTACTTAAATACATTTGTTCAAAATCATCTGGATTTTTAATAAAAACTTTATCATTTGTACCTAATGTAATTGTTGGTAACTCCTCACTTCTTACTGTTACGAAACCGTGTGAATTTGCACACTCATCATTAAACGCTCTTGTTACATATATTTTATTAGCATACTGTAAAAAGTTGTATACTTGGAACCAATCATTATAATTTGAATGTGATGGCTCACCAAAAAATGAGATAAAATCATCTACATTTGTCATTAACATTTTCTCATCTACAGGTCCCTTGTTGAAAACACCACCAAAACAAGCGATTGCTTTTGATACTTCTGGAACTCTGATTGATAAGTCAATTTCTTTTACTTCTACACCTGGACTTAACATTGCCATAGTTTTTCTCCTATTAATAAGTTTATTTTTATTGTATTTATAAATACTTAAAATCATAAGAAAGGAAATTGATGAGAATGTATGTAGTATCATTAAATGGGCAAAATTCAATTTCAATTAATTTTAGAGGAAGTATGTTTCTTTTAAAAGAGGGTGATGTATATGAGGGTGATTCTCCTATATATAAATTTTACCCTAGATATTTTGTCCCTAAAGCATATTATAAACCACCTGTAATTGAAAAGGTGGAAGAAAAGGTGGTTGAACCTAAATCAACTGAAACAAAAAAAACATCTATAGATGATTTTTCAGAAAGTATAAATACAAACGAAAATGAAACAAATGATGTTATCATAGAAACTACAAATCAAGAAATATAAAAGGAATTAAAATGAAAAAATTCAAAGTAGACTTAAGTGGTACTGGTGTTAAACATAAGACACTTTTTGTGAACGATTTCAATTGGAATTTAACTCACGGACAAATTATTAAAGAAGGTGTGTTAACTGCAACATATCCACAATTCTTTAAAGAAATAGTTGAAGAAACTGTTGAAGAGAAAGTAGAAGCACCAGCTGAAAAAACTGTTGAAGAAACTGTTGAAGCACCAGTTGAAGAGGAAGTAGAAGAAACTGTTGAAGAAACTGTTGAAGAGGAAGTAGAAGAAACTAAATCTGTTACTGACATAATCAACGAAGCAAGAGCAATTAAAACAAAAGCTGAATTAGAAGAGTTTGGTTTAGTTTATGGTATTGACTTAAACAAACAAAAATCTTTAAGAAATATGGTTAAAGATTTAGAAGCACATTTAAAAGCATAATAGGATTAAAAAATGGCAAAGATTAACACTAAAGAGTTATTAATAGATTATGTAAGAACTATGTTAGGTGAACCTGTTATTACAGTAGAACTAACTGATAAACAAATTGAACTAATAATTGATAGTGTTATTGAAAAATTTTCAGAATTTGCTTATGATGGTCAAGATATAAGATATATGGTTGTTCCTATTTTTGAAGGCGTAAAAGAATATAAAATAGATAGTAGAATAGCTAGTATTATAGAACTTAAAGTAAACAGTTTGAGTAACTCATTAAATCCAGTGGCTGCATTCAGTATACCTGACGGGTATACTGTTTCATCACAAACATCTGCATCATCATTAAGTTTAGCAGATTACGAAACTACACTTGCTAGATACTCTAAGTTTGATTATATGTTTGATGTATCACCTGCTTATACATTTAACTCTAATAACTCAATACTTACATTTCACGAAGATATGAGTAGGCATCACCAAGCACTTATTCAGGTAGCACTTGAGTATGAACCAGGTGAAGTCGATGGTATTTTTAACCACCCTTGGATTAAAGAAATGACATTAGCAAAATGTAGATACCAATGGGGTAATAATGTAGGAAAATATTCGGGTACACTTATCAATGGAAATACTATCAATTACAGTGATATGAAAAGTGAAGGTCAAGCAGATATTGAAAGACTTGACGAAGAATTATTAACTAGATGGTCTCCTCCATTAGGTATTACTGTAGGTTAATTCATTTAAGTTCATTTTAAGTGTTCTTTTGTTATAATATTATTATACAAAAAGGAATGATAAATGAACTTTTATGAAGATACACAAAAAGAAATAAGAATAAGTATACACAAAGACAAATCAGAACAGATTTGGTTTAATACAACAAAAGACTCTCAAATGTTTGTATCAGATGGTTGGTACAGTATATCAAAAACATTTAATTTATACTCAAACAATACATTTACTGGTGGTAAATATTTTGAACTTGGTAACAATGGTGGGTCATACTCTATCAATTTTAATAAAAAAGACTTAAACAAAATTATCAAACCTTTAAAAGAATTAGGATATAAAATCAAGTATGTTAAAGGTCACAACACACAAATCACAAAAAAAGAATATATGAAAACTACAACAAACGATAATAGAGACGAATATAGTGATTATTTGGCACCATATTTTAAAAATATGTAACTATTAAGCAAATTTATTATAAAATTCAAAAAAAATATGAAGGAAATGTGTGAAAATAACTACATTCAATGCTATTAAAAACAGAAATAAAAGACCTACATCACCATATAGTGAACCAAATCATAAAAGTTTTACATTCACTACACACGAAGTAAGTTCAATAAAAGAATGCTTTGAAATATTAACACAAGAATGGGTATTGTCAAATCCACTAGATATATCAGAGCCTATATTATCTGAAAGAAAAGAAGAATATTTAAAACAATTTAGATGTAAAAATTCAGGATATACTACACTAGATGTAGATGATATTGTATCTTACGATAACATGAAAAAAGTTTTAGATTTTTTTAAAAAGTCTGATTATAATGTTATATTAGGAAAGTCTAAAAATTGGGACGGTGAAACTAAATTTAACCTTAAAGGGTTTATAGAAACAAATTACGAACACACAAAATTAAACACACATAAATTCCTTACTATATTAAATGAACAATTAGGTGGTTATGGTAAAATTGATACAAATGCTGCAAGTGATGTGTCATTACAAGCCCCATTATTTAGAAATGAAATATTGTTAACTAAACTAGATAGTGATACTCCAGTTGATAATGATTTTATTACTATTAATGAAAAATACATTAAAACTAAAAAAGAAAACGACTTTATACAAAATGTTGATACTAGTAAAATGATTAATATATGTTACGACATTTATAGAAAAAAAGGGTTTTCTGTTATTGCAAGTAGAGGTAAAACTATTAATTGGCAACATCCAAATGAAGTAAAGTCACCAGGTGGATATTTTACATATATAGAATCACCACATATTATGCACCACCATAATAAAGAAAAGTCAATTAATATATTTAATGAAATAAGGCAGACTAAAGAGGGTAAAGAATTTATTAAAGAACAAACTGCATATGAACTTAAAAAACAATTCGAAGAGCATAAGAAACTTTATGATAATGAATTATATATTAATCAACAATTTATAGACATAAAAGAACCTAAATTAGATAAATTCCTTAAAAAGTTCTTAAGTGTTGGTGATGTATTAAAAGTTAAAAGTGCAATGGGTACAGGTAAATCTAAGATAATAGACTTTATTATAAGTGAAGCAAGAGATATGGATTATAAAATCCTATTAGTATCTAATAGAATTTCAGTAGCAGATGACTATGCTAACAAATATAACATAAAAACTTACAGACAAGATGACAACGGATGGGTTCCAGGTGAAGACTTAATTGTACAGATGGATAGTTTATACAAGTATGATTTAAGAGATTTTGATATGGTGATACTAGATGAGTTTGTGTCGCTTATGTTCCAGTCTATTAACAGTATGAAAGACAATATGAGACCTTTTAACTCTGCTAAATTTTTCCATATACTTAAAAATAAAAAAATAGTAATGGCAGATGCGTTTTTAAGTGGGTATGAAGATAGTTTTTATGAAAATAAAAAAATATATTATGTACAAAATAATTATAGAGACGAAATAGATATTTCATATTATGATAAAAGAGATACATTTGTGTCAAAAATATTAAAAGTGCTTCAAACAAAAAAAGACAATGAAACTGTAACTGCTAGTGTAATGAGTAACAATGTAATTAATGCCATTTATGATTTAGCAGAAATGCAAGGTCATAAAGTGTTTAAACTAACTGCTAATACAAGTGAAGAAGCAAAAAAGTTGATTTATAAACTATTTGAAAATAATGAAAATGATAAGTGGGATTTATTATTGTATTCACCTACACTTACAGTAGGTGTTAGTAATATGAATAACTGTACACATCATTTCCATTATGATACGGGTAATGCTGCAGATGTTATCAGTTCATTACAAATGGTTAAAAGAACAAGAAAAATGAAACATTTACATTTATTTTTACAAGAAAGAGTTAAACTAGAGCCTACAGATGAAGGTACATTGAATGATTTATTTAGTCAAAACTTAGAAAGATATTTTAAGGGTGCTGTTAATACAGTTACAATACAAATAGACGAAAATTCGAATTTTGTTCTAAGTCCAGTTGGTAAGTTTATGAACAAAATACAAGCATTTCAAAATAGATTAGAAAATAATCACAGACTATCTTTTAATATTCTATTAGGTGAACAATTTAAGTTTAAACAAAAAAACGAGATAACTACAAAAGTTAATTTAAATTTTAAAGAGTGTATAAAGAGAACTAAAGATAAACTAAAGAAACAAACACTTGACTTAATTGAAGTTAATAAGAACGAAGATATAAGTGATAGTGAATCATATGTAAACACTACAAGGTCTTTAAACGACAGTGAATTAGTAAAATTACAAATGTACAAAATTAGCCAAATGGTCAGAGTAAGAGATAATGAGACAATAGCAGAAATATCAAAAGCGGAAATATTAAGCGACAACAAAATGATTAATAAAATAAATAATCTTATATTATTATATAAGAAAGATTTAATATTTATTAGTAACTACATTGATAACTTAATATCGTCAGGTGTTAAAAACTCAGAATTTAAAGAACAACATAATTTTTATAGAGATGTAATTAAAATGTTCAATGTTAAGTTAGAAAATTGGTATTCAGATAAACAAATAAAAGAAATACAAGAGACATATAAACTAAATGATTTTAAGTCTTTTTTAAGAAAGATTGGGTACGAAAGAAAGCACAGTAGAACTGTTATAAACAGTGATGTCCAGAAATATTTTAAATATTTTATATAAAATTAAGTGATGTTAATGTATAATATTACATAAAGAATAAAACAAGAGGTACTTATGTTTAAAAAATGTAGTTTTTGTGGAAAAAGAGAAACTCCACTAAATCCAATGTTAACTTCTGTTCTAGATGAGCAAGACGAAATCAATATTTGTAAGATTTGTGTTGAATCAGCTAACGAAGTAATAACGGAAAAGAAACAAGAGAGAAGAGATGGTCCTAAGGCTAAAGATGAATTTGACGGTGATATAGATGATATTGCTGCTAAACTTAAAAAGCCAAGAGAAATACACAACGAATTAAATGAGCATGTTATAGGACAAGATAGAGCAAAAATTGTTTTAACTACTGCTATTCACAATCATTATAAAAGATTAGCATTAAAAAAATCAAAAAATATTACTGTAGACAAATCTAATATTATGATGATTGGACCATCAGGGTCTGGTAAAACATTTATTAGTAAAAAATTAGCAGAAATAATGGATGTACCTATTGTTATTTCAGATGCAACTAGTCTTACACAAACAGGGTATATTGGTTCAGATGTTGAAAGTATGTTAACTCAACTTTATATAGAGTCGGGTAAAGATATTAGAAAAACTGAAAGAGGTATCATTTTTATTGATGAAGTTGATAAAATTGCCAAAAAACCTGAAAAAAATGGTAAAGACAGTACAGGTGAAGGTGTTCAACAAAATTTACTTAAAATGATTGAAGGTAATAAAATTCAAGTTCCACCTGATTTTGTAAAAAATCCACATGACCAAAAAATGATTGAAATTGATACAAGTAATATTCTTTTTATTATGTCAGGAGTTTTTGATGGACTAATTGACATTATCAAAGAAAGACAAGATGATAAAGTTATTTCATTTGATAAAGATAGACATACTAAAATTACAAAAGAAAATGAAGATTGGTTAGATGAATTAACAACAGAAGACTTAATCGAATTTGGATTTTTACAAGAATTTTTAGGTAGAGTACCAGTACAAGTTACATTAGACACACTTAAAAAAGAAGACTTAGTAAGTGTATTATTAAATACTAAAAACAGTCTTATAGAACAATATAAGTCATTATTTAGTGTAGATAATGTTGATTTATCTTTTGACAAACTAGCAGTAGAAGGTATTGCTGAAGAGGCTATAAGTACAAATGTAGGTGCTAGAGGGTTAAAGAAAATTATGGAAAAAATATTAACACCATATATGTATAATATAGGTGATACTAGTGACATTAAAATTAACAAAGATAATGTTATAATGTCCCTAAGTAAAAAAGGTAAAGAGTTACCAACTTTAGTAGAAAAAGGAAATTAATGAGTTATTACTTACCAACAGTTATAGAGAAGAGTGGAAGTGTCGAAAAAACATACGACATCTACTCTAGATTAGTTAAAGATAGAATTATATTTTTAGGTACTGAGATTAATGATGATGTAGCAAATTCAATTGTTGCACAAATGTTATTTTTAGAGACTACAGACCCAGGTAAAGAGATTCAATTATGGATTAACTCTCCAGGTGGAGTTATTACAAGTGGTATGGCTATATATGATACAATGAACTTTATTACATCACCTGTAAAAACTGTATGTATTGGTCAAGCAGCATCAATGGGTGCATTTTTATTATCAGCTGGTGAACCAGGTAAAAGAGTATCATTACCAAGTTCAAGAATTATGATACATCAGCCTTTAGGTGGTGCTCAAGGTCAAGCAACAGAAATTGAAATTCAATATAAAGAAATTCAAAGACTTAAAGACATATTAAACGGTAAATTATCTGAACAAACAGGTAAAGACATATCAGTTATCGAAAAAGACACAGATAGAGACTTTTTTATGAGTGCAGAAGAAGCACTTGAATATGGTCTTATAGATGAAATAGTAGGGAATTAACCTACTATAAATACAGTATAATTAATAAGATATATCATCTTTAAATTGTGTCTTTGTGTCATAATCGAGTCTATGACAATCTTGAATAAAACTGCTTAACAGTATCAGACAGGTTAGTTTGTTAAGTGTGACAATTACTCAGGAAGCAATTTAAACGGTTTTTATAGTTCTTTACGAAAAAAGATACTATGTTACAATCTCACAAAAAGTGACTTTGTCTAAACAAAATAAAAAAATTTCATGTTTTTTTAGATTGTTAACCATAAAGCACACACTAAAAATACTTCAAAACCATATATATTCCATCATTATTATAACATACATAAATACTTTAAATTAACAAAAAAGGTATTATAAATGAGAAATACTTATATATTAGAAAATAATTTCCACAAATACATAGGAGATATGGGCACTCCTTATCCTGGTATAGTTACAACACCGCTTAACGGGTATAGGAGAGGTGGTCAAGATTGGAGTGAGATTACAGAAATAAAGAATAATTTAGTTGAATACTACAAGAAAAAATACTTATCTGAAGATGAAACTCATACTCCTGTTTTAGACTCTATAGTTAGAGTGTATAATCAGTGGCAATATAATTGGTCATATGGTGCATATCATTGGGATGGTACTACTAAAGCTTTCATAACAGAAAATGATATGTATATGTATGAAAGAAACACTGAAAGTTATAGAGGTTCATTTGTTCATCACTTTAAAAACGATAATCCTGAAACAGATGTATTTAATTTTAAAAAAGAAGACTATATAGACTATAATGGTTGGGAACACATAAACAGACACTATCAAGACGATAATTATGGATATGTTGTAATGAGAAATATAAGAAACTCATACACTAGGTTAGTAATGATTGGTAATCAAACTCAATATCATATAAATTTAGATTCATACTATGGTAATGTTATGATTAACAGTTTAAACCCAGTATGTTCAAACACAGATAAAGTTTTTTATTTTATAGGTAACAAACTACTTATTATAGATAAAAACACTAAAGAAGTTATTAAGGATTTAGATAAACCTAATAATGGTGTTGGTATTCAATGTGATGCTAATGATACTTACTTATACGCAACAGACAGTTTAAACGCTAAAATAGTTCATAGAATGACAATTGATACTGAAACTTGGGAAGAGATTGACTTATCAGACGAAACTATATATCCTCAATTTGACTATAAGAGCCAAATTAATTGTACAGATGGTAACCAAGATAAAGTTTATATAAATTGTTACTATTGGTCTGGTAATCAAAATGGGTTTGATGGACCTGAGAGTGAATATAGGATAACATATCCATTAGATTTAGATTTACAGAAAATTACAGATGAAAATGGTGATGAAATAAAAGGTACAATTTCTTTCCCTATGTTGAACAACATTACACCAGTTCAAAGTGCTACAGTTGTTGAAGGTCAGACACATCAATTTACACCACCTAATGGTTCGACTAATATGTCATTTGATATTGTAGATATTATTGTTGATGATGAAAGACTTGGTAAAGCATACAAAGAAAAAGTTTCTAATTATAGTGCTAATAGTAAAGAAATATTTAGTTTAGAGACTGAACATTTAACTAGGATTGCAACTTCTAGGAAATTACCTGAAAACTTTACGATAAAACAGTTCATGTATGACACTAAAGCTTCTGGAAACTTTTATTTTATAGTTTTTAATATAGAGAATAACAATATAGTTTTTATTTCTGACATTTATACTCATGAAGGTAGTGGTGCAGAAACATTTGACCTAGAATACACTGTACCTGAGGGTGAAACAAATTATTGTATGGGTATAATTGATGAAACATTTGTTACTCCTTATTATATTGAAGGTGAGTCGTGTAAAGTTGTAACTGATATTGTTACATTAGACCAAGATATTACTGATGATATGGAAGATAAAACTATACAAGCTCCTCAATTAGATTATATAGGTAAAGATTCAACTAAAACTGTTACATTAGTTACAAATAAAAATTTACCTGAGCAAATTGTTTCAGATGTTAAAGTTGTATTAAGAGAACCTATAACAAACACTGATATTGAACCTTTTGTTTACACATATACTGCAAACCCTGTAAATAATTCACCTTTTGTTGCATATGTGGATATTGATGGTACAGAATATAATATCAGAGACTTAGAAGCGTTACCTGAATTTAATATCGATGAAGATACACCATTTACTATCACTATTACAGGTGGAGACGAAGAAAATAATGAACCAAATTATATTCTAACATCATATAACAGTAGTCTTTTATCTTATTCAAAAGAAGGAAATGTTATTACAGTAACACCTATACTTAACCAATTTGGTCAGACAGATGTTACATTACAAGTACAAGATGGGCAATTATCAACTAACTATACATTTAAGGTTAATGTTAAGGCAGTTAATGACAAACCATTATCAACTGACCAAGATTTCTTAGGTACAGAAGACGCACAACTTGTAGGTCAATTAACATCAAGTGATGTTGCAAATGAATCTAGTAGTACAGTTACTACATATATATTAGTAGATGATGTTGCTAATGGTACATTATTGTTGGATTCTGATGGTAGTTTTACATATGACCCGGATGAAAACTGGTATGGTACTGATACATTTACATTTAAAGTAAATGATGGTACTGATGATAGTGAGAATAATTATACAGCAACATTAACAATACAATCTGTTAATGATAAACCATATTTTACTAGTTTACCTGAAAAAATCATGAGTACACAAAATAAGACACAAATTATAAATGTAGCAGCAGAAGATTTAGAAACTGCAACTGAAAATTTAGTATTTGATGTAACAGGTACAAATGTTATAGGATTTACTGATTTAGGTAGTGGTGATTTAGAGGTTTCATTTGGACCAAACGCTGGAGAAAGTTCAGTTATATTTAAGGTTTATGATGAAGAAAATATGATTGATATGGTATCAGTACCTAACTTTACTGAGTTTGATTGGTCTAATATACAAGTTAATATAGACCCTGAAAATTTACAAGAGTATAGTATTATGTCTAACTTATTTTATTACAAAGTGTATAATTTATCAAAATATCAAGCACAGTCAATTGTAAATGGTGAGTTAAGTGTAGAAGAAATCCAAAACCAGTACAAAAATAAGTGTATTCAGTATACATTTACCGACTTTACATACAACGGTTTACCTGCTTATAACTTTGATAAAGTGCATGAAAAAGAAACAGTTACTATAAATAGTCAAATTGAAAAAGATTTCTTAATAACAGTAGGACAAGAGGCAGTTGATAATATATTTGAAACTATACACATTTTTACAGATGAGGAAAAGGCTGAAATTTCATTTGGTGAGCCAGATAAAATTGAAGTTACAAAGGTATTATTTAACGATAGAGAGTATTATACAATAAATACTATAGAATATATTGTATTAGGTAAAACAATTACATACTATAATACTATGAACGATTATATAACAAATCCACCAAAAGACTCAGATAATTATACATTAGGGTATAAAGGTGATGATGGTAAATTATATATTAATAGATTTATATAGTAGGGCATTTAACCCTACTATAACATAAAGGATTTTTTTGAGACGAGATGACATTGATGAATTAAAGCAGTCATTAGAGATACCAAAAGATGAAGAAGACTACTACTTAGACGCTTACGGAAAAAGAATTACATTTAATGGTATTAGAACTTTAAAAAGAGCATTTACTAGAATGCCCTTAACTGAAGGTCATATAAAAGAAATTGTTAGATGTGCACAAGATTTTGAATATTTTAGAGACAATTATTGTATTATTCTTACTAAACATGGTTACGATTATGTTGAACCAAGAGATTATCAGGGTAGACTATGTGATGACCTTATTAATCATCATAGAATAATAGCATTATGGTCTAGACAGTCAGGTAAAACAGTTACAATTGCTACATATTTGTTATGGAGAAGTTTATTTGGTAAAGAAGAGAACATTGGTATTGCTGCCAACAAACTTGGACTTTCAGTTGAAATTCTTGATAAAATGAAAAACATATTCTTAAACTTACCTATATGGTTAAGTCAAGGTGTTAAAGTATGGAATAAGAGAAATGTTGAGTTTGAAAATGGTTGTAGAGTTATGACATCTGCTACAAATGGTGACTCATTTAGGGGTTACTCACTTCACATACTATATGTGGATGAGTGTGCATTTATTGCTGGAAGTACTTGGAAAGAGTTTGAAGATTCAGTTTTCCCTACTGTATCTGCTATTGAAGGTTCTCAGATTATCATTACTTCAACTGCTAACGGCCTGAATCACTTTTACCAAATGGTTAAAGGTGCTAAAAATAATGTTTCTGGTTATAAGTACAATGAAATGCAATGGTGGGAAGTTCCAGGTAGAGATGAAAAATGGAAAGAAGAAATAATTGCCGGTAATAGTATTCAATACTTTAACCAAAACTTTGGTAATGAGTTTTTAGGGTCTAGTACTACTCTTATTGATACTCATACATTAAAGAACTTACCAGTAATGGACCCTATAAAGTATTCTAAAGTAGGTGTTCATGGTATGAGAGTATTTGAGCAACCAATAGAAGGACACAACTATGTTATAGGTGTAGACCCTGCTAAAGACGGATTAGACTACTTTGCTATACAAATAGTTGATGTTACGAGATTACCATTTAAACAAGTGTTAAGTGCTAATTTACAAATGAACTACTTAGACTTAGCATTACCGATATACAACTTAGGTTTAGAATATAACGAAGCATTTGTAATTATTGAAAATAATGAAGGAGCAGGACAATCTATTAATGATATGCTTTGGAATGTTTATGAATATGAAAATTTATATAAAGACAAAGAAAAGAAGTTTTATGGTTATAGAACAACAATAAAAACTAGAAAACTTATGCTAACACAATTAAAAGCACTTATAGAATCTGAAAATTTGATTGTAAGAGACAAAGAAACACAAGAAGAGTTTTTTCACTTCCTAGAAATTAAAGGTAAGTTTCAAGCAGATGAAGGGTATCACGATGACCTTGTTATGTGTTTAGGTATATGTGTATCATTTTTAAATAATGTTAAAAGTTTTGAGGATATGGATAAGTATGTTAAACAGTTACAATCTAGAAGAAATAATTCTGAAGAACAGTATAAACAAGTTGAACTTAAGGAAATGTTAAGAATTGGTGCATTTGAAGACCATTCAGATGAACAATACACAAATCCTTATAGTAAAGAGTTTTTTGAAAAAACTACAGGTCTTGATTACAACAATTTCAATGAATATAATATTGATAGTAACAAAGACCCAAATGACCCGTTTGGTTAATCCCAATCACCAAAAGGACTAGGTTTCTGAACATTTATTTTAGAAGCCTCTTCTTGTTGGTTTGTTTTATTTTCAGTTGTAACTTTTTCTTCTACTGGTATATCATCATTACTTTCATCTGTATTAAACAGTTCATCTAAACTAGTAAAGTTTAAGTTATCTAATTTATCATCGATAGTTTCAACACCATTTTCATCAGTTACTTTATTACCCTCTTCTTTATCATCACCATTGTATGACCATATTTGAGTTTTTAGCATATATACATTTTTATTATTAGTATAAGGGAACATATTATTTGTACCTACTACTTCATGGTCTACAAATGTAATTTCAAACTTTTTATTGTTAGGTAGTAGTATTAAGTCTCCTACTGCTTCTCTTCTAAAATCAGTATATCCTAATTTATCTGCTTCATTTGCTGATATGTAACAGTGAAATGTTTCAGTTTGCACAAACCCAAACTTTGAGAAAGTATTTCCTAACATATCAAAATCTTCATTATTCTCAGGTAGTACTGGTACATCTTTAAATACATTGCCTTGATTTAACTTTTTATGTGAGTACTCACCAAATATATTATCTAAATTTTGTCCTTCAGATTTTATATAAGTAACAGTAAGTCCAAACATAGATATATTTTCTTCTGTTTGTGAGTTAAACAATTCGTATTCGTTGCTATAGTTATTTAAGTTCCAAGCCATCTTTTATCCTAAGTTATAAATATAGTAATATTTATATAAAAGGAAAACTATGAGAACAGTCAGAATAGCATTTTATCGAGGTGCTGACTCTTTTAAGGAAAGTTTAAGAAAATATACATCAGGATATTCAAGAGTTGAGATTATAGTTAATTCAAAAATATACTCTATCACCCCTAAAGATGGTGTAAATATTATAAGAAAAACTTATGATAAAGATAAGTGGGAATTTATTGATATTGAAGTTCAAAATACATTTATTATGAATAAAGTCCAAAGATTTTTAGACAAGCAAGTTGGCAAAAAATTTGATTATTTTGGTGCTACTTTAGGTCAATGGTTAGGTCTTGGGTTTCAAGATGAAAATAAGTGGTATGATGTTGAATTGATTACAAAATTTTTACAATATTGTTTGATTGATAAATTTATGGATTTAAACCCATCAAAGATGAGTATAAATAAGTTAAAGAACCTCTTAGAGGAAAATACTACAAAATAGGTGGTAAGTAATGAAATACAACGATAATGAAATATATCAAATGACACATTATCTAAGTCCTTGGAATGAATTATACATATATGGTTCAAATGTTCATCACGGACTAGGGTTTAAAAATACTGATATGTATATCCCTGAAACTAAAAAAATTATTGTAGCTGAAGCTGCTGTTAGATACGATTATGGATATTTTCATACTTGTTATTTAGACGAAAGTGGAAATTTATATGGATTTGGTAATAATGAATACGGTCAAATTGGTCCATCAAGAGGTCCTTATTTAGAAGGTGCTACACTTATAGATAATGATGTTGAAGATTTTGTTTGTGGTCCGGTGTCAACACTTTATTTTAAAAATGGTGTTGCTATGTTTTTAGGTAAAATGTACAACTCATCGAAAACTGAATTTGTTAAATACCCTAACACAATTAGAGATTATATAACACCATACAATAAAGTTACATATGTAGCAATGGGTGAAACTGTAATGGTATATATGTTAAAAAACATTTTAGAAGGTACAAGTAAACTTTATATACAAGGTGATTGGGCAAAATACAATATGCCAGCAACAAAAATGGAAGATGGTGATACTCACTTTGGTTCTATTGAAGTATATGGTGAAGATATTAAAAAAATAATACCAACAAGAGACAATCTTTTTATGATTACAGAAAGTACTAAATCTGAAAACTTAGGTGAAATTAGTGTTATTATGTATGGTCAACAACCACAGTTTAAAGGTTACTGTCAGACAAGTGCAGGTGTTAGACTTGATAAAGGTATAACTGATATAAGTATTAGTAAAGACCAAAAGAAACTTATTGTAGTAATGGGAAATTCAATATATGAAAAACCATTATGGGTTGAAGGAGATGGAAACAAATGTTAACAATAAACGATTTTAATGTACCTGCAGTAGGAGAAATAAACAGATTTTCAAAACAAATATTTCTAGACCCTAGTGGTGATACTAACAGCGTAGATTTATTAAATTATGACTCGCAAACAGTAGGTGCAGGTAACCTTAGAGTTTCGACTATGAATAGACCAAATAGTTTTTTTGAAAGTCCTATTAAAATAAATTATACACCAATGATAAAATCTCTTTATATGGGTAGACAACATGATTTTATGGGACACGAGTATGAACCTTTAAGAGTATTTCCTGGTAAGCCTGAATATTACAACGGATTAATTGCTAATGTTATAGAACAGAAAAAACTTTCACATATCGATGATGATGGTAATAATGTATATGTTTATAGATACATAGGAGATTTATATAATACTCCAAGAGAATCTGTACTAGACATAAAAAAACATCCTGATAATACAGTAGAAGTTATGAACAGTCCAACTATGATTGGTTGGGGTGAAACATTTGTAGACAATGAGTCGAGTAATGCCGTATTTGCTTATAAACAAGGGGAAACTATAACATTTTTTAGACTAACATCTAGACAATCACAAAAAATAACAATTACACATCCAAATTTAAGTATAAAAAAAGTACAAAAAGTTTCAAATCAAGTTATGATATGGTTTAAAAGTGACACTGCTTTAAATCAGTTTATCACTGTTAATCTTGATGGTACTCAATACAATGTAACTGAAGGTATTTTACCAGATGATGTTACTAATTTAAGTATAGCAGAAGTAACAGATGGTACTAGTATAACAGATTTTGTTAATGTTACACCTAATAATATAAGAATTTTATCTTCAAGTGACGGTAGAGTTTTGTCTGAAATTGGGTACACTGACTTTACATCATCTATTTCAGTTGATTTAAATACTAAAATATATTGTGATTACAAATATAGACATATTTGGATTATGTCATCTTCTACAAACACATATTTAAGATTAATTAACTATTTAAATTCAGAAGACTTAAGTCATATGGATAGTGCTCACCAAACTACAGTAAAAGACAATAATATGAAAGGTATTGTTTATTATTATATGGGTAAAGGTGGTCCTAGTAATATATTAACAGTTTCAAGTGATAAAGTTACAGCAATTGATAATATTACAATGAGACCTAGAACTAATAGTTATAGGACTGTTAATAATCAAAGATTTATTTTAAATTCACCTATTAAAAGTGCTATTATGACAGCAAGGGCAAGTACTTGGAATACTGGTAAATTAAAAAATAGTATAGATGGTCCTTATTTTTCAAAAACATTTACAGATTATTTAGAAAGAAGTGTAAATGAAATTGATATAACAAAAAATATAGTATTAAGTTCTAAGGATACAGGTTTAACATACCTTAGTCCTATGTATATAAAAAGAAGCGAACTTATTGAAACATTACCAAGAGAGTATCATCTAACAGTAGATGATTTAGGTTTATTTGTGTATGACATAAATACAATATATATAAATATTTGTAAATTATAGTATAATAAAAAAGGAGAAACATATGATTTTATCATATCACGCTATGTTCATAGATGAAAACAGTGGTTTATATGGAGTTGGAAGTAATACATATGGTCAGTTAGGTATTAGTACTGACACTACTAGTTTTTCTAAAGAACAAAAAAAGATTATGGATAGTGTTAGACAAGTGGCAACAGGTTTAAACCATACTATCGTTTTAACAATGGATAATAGAGTTATGACATTTGGTGACAACTCTAAAGGTCAATTAGGTTGGTCGAATACACACTCGATTGAAAACGGATACAGCCCTGCATATGTTACATTCCCTGAGAATGTTAATATAGTTTCAGTTGATGCTGGATTAAACCACAATGTAGCTTTAGATAGTAAAGGGGATGTATGGTTATGGGGTGATAACTCTTATGGTCAATGTGGAGTATTGAACGATTCTAGAGTAAGTGGTGTAAATGACATCGTTTATGTACCAAAAAAAGTAGTATTCACTGATTTAAGTGATTATGCTGATAGAAATATATATACTCCTGTTTCTGAATTATCTAATACAAACTTTACATCATCAATGAATAGAGGAATATATTCAGTTGAAGCTTCTTTAGTAGGGGTTGATTTTGATGGAAATTCATACGACGGTGCTAATGTATATGAAGTAGCATGTGGGAATGATTTCACTATAATTAGAAAAAATAACAATGTATGGGCATGTGGTTCAAACTTAAATCATCAATTTACTGATAATATAGGTTATGCGACACATCAATGGGTATTATTAAATAAATTTTTACCAAATGCAGGTGATAAATACGATTCAGATACTATTATTAATACTGCTATTGCTGGTGATAATTATGTTGCTTTATTAACTAAATCTAAAAAAGTTTATGTTGTTGGTAAACTTGTAATGAAAGATACAAATGGTTATGAAGTGGTTAAGTACAGTAAAATGCAAAGATTTAAAACAGATGTTAACAAATTACATTATTCACCAAGAGGGTTATTAATGAACAGAAGACCAGTAGGTGCTACATATGACGAAGTTTCTGAATTAGAACTAGATATGACTAAAGGAGTATTTGATACTAGAAATGTTATTATTGAAGATATTAATTTTGATATTAATTTAGATTTCCCTGTATTAGATTTCTCAATTGGTATTAAATATGACATTTTTGTTAATGGATGGAAATATTTAGGTACAGAAAGCACAACATTCTCAAACTTAATAGATACTATGTATACACTTGACAATGAAAAATATGGTAGACAAGATTCAACAATTGTTGGTTCTGTTGTAGATAATGGTGATGGTACTATCAGTATAAGTTAAATTTAAGTAAAAGTGTTGTATAATAAATCAAAAAAAGATTTTATATGACACATTACGAAACACTTGAAATAAATCAACAAGCCACTTCGGCGGATATTAAACAATCATATAGAAGACTCGCTAAAAAACATCATCCTGACACTCAGGATGGATGTGAAGAGACTTTTAAACAGATTAACGAAGCATACTCAACTCTTTCAGACGACAAAAAGAGAAAACAATACGACTTTACATTAAACAGTAAAAATAATCCATTTGACAATTTCCACAATTTTCATAAACATTTTAAAGAAAACTTAGACATACAAAGAAATGTTACAGTTTCATTAAGAGATACATACGAAGGTGCTAAAGTATTTGTTGAAGTATATTCAAATCAAATAGAAGAATTGGTTGTACCTAAAGGATTACAATCTGGTACTAAAATAGTATTTCAAGGAAAGGGTGTCAAAAGTAAACAAACTGGTAGAGTTGGTGACCTTATATTTACTATATTTGTAAAAAATGATGATAATATAAAAAAAGTTGATTTACTTGATTTAGAAATAGAACAAAAAGTAAATGTTTTTGAATTAATTTTAGGTACTACACTTGATATAAAATTATGGGATAATGTAATAGGTAAAGTTAAATTGGGTGGTGGAATTGATTCATCAAAGAGAATAAGACTAAAAGGTAAAGGACTACCAAACTCTAGATATAACACTTCAGGTGATTTATATGTAAAATTAATAGTTGAAACTCCAAAAGTAGATGATTTGCCTAATACACTAGTAGACGAAATAAATAGTTATATTAACGGAGAACAAAATGGAACTAAACAAGATACATAACTTTTTAAGAAAAAACAATTTTACTAAAAACAATAGAGATGGTTCTTTTAGTAAAAATGTTAATAATGTTAAAAAAAGATATAGGTTTAAGGACTTTGGTATCTATATGGAAGTAAAAAGAAATGCAGACGAAGAGTTTGAGTTATTTGCTTTTGGTGATATAAGAAGAGTTTTTATTAATGAAAAAGGGCAACTTTCCGGACTTAGAAAGGCCATTCCATCATATTCAAAAGATAAGATAAAGGATATAGATGCTTAAATACACTCCATATTCTTATAGTAAACTTTCTACATTTGACTGTCCTTATAAATTTAAACTTAATTATATTGATAAAATTAAAGTATTTACAGAAAATAAAGCATTGGAAAAAGGTACTAGGATACACCAGATAATTGAGTTATATAATCCATATTCTAAAACTTTACCATTATTTGAATATAAACTACTTGATGAAAATGAACAAAAAGAATGTGAACAGCTTGCATTAGATTTTATTGATAGTGAACTGGGCCAATCATACTTACTAAATGATGGTGCTATAGGACACGAAATAGAATTTGGTCTAACTACTAAACTGCTACCTTGTAATTACTATAATAAAAATGCTATGCTAAGAGGTAAAATAGATTTTTTTATTAAAGAAGGTAATGTAGGTACAGTAGTAGACTGGAAAAGTGGTAAAGTAAAAGACCAAGCATATATGAGTAATGACCAAGTTATACTTTATGCTATATGGGTTTTTAATACTTTTGCTGATATTGATACAGTTAAAGCAGATTATGTTTATGTAGAGCACGGAGAAAGACATAGGTTTGAGTTTAGTAGAAATAATTATAATAATTATAGTCAACTGTATGCTCAAAAGATTAAGAAAATAGAGTCAGAAACTGAATTTAATAAAAACCCGACAAGACTATGTGATTGGTGTGATTATAAAGGGAAACATTGTAACCCACAATAACTTTGATTTTTAAAGTCAATAAATAAAGTATGAGAAATAAAATATATAAACATACTAATAAAATAAATGGAAAATCTTATATAGGAAAAACAAAAAATAAAGTAGATTATAGATTAAATCAACACATAAGAAGTAGTAATAATGGGTCTAATAATGTATTTCACCGAGCATTAAGAAAATATGGAATTGATAATTTTGAAACTAGTATATTAGAAGACAATATAAGTGATGAAAATATTGATATTAGGGAAGAGTATTGGATAAAATATTATAATACATTTAATAATGGGTATAATATGACTATTGGTGGTGATGGAGGTGATACTATATCTAAGATACACGATTTTACACCTACAAAAAATTTCGGTTCTGATAATGGTAGAGCAAGGACAATAACAATATATGACAATAATCATAATATTATTGCTGAATGTAATGGTGATTATGTAAAGAAATCAAAAGATATTGGTATATGTTACACTAATATTAAAAAATCTGCTGATAATTATGGTATGCCTATATATAATAAAAGAGATAAAAAAACAAATGGTTATTACTGTGTAGATTCTAAAATTGGTATTGATTCCACTAAATGGTTATATTCATACTGTATAAAAAACAAAGATGATAATATAATATATAATATTATTAATGGTTATAAGTTAAGTGATTTTATAAAAGATAATAATTTACCTAATGGATTATTAAAAGCAAGAAAAGATAAAAGATTGTATAGCAAATGTAGACCAAACGATATTATAAAACATCAAAAAAGCGGTAATATAAAATATATTGGATGGTATATTGAAAAATGTCAATAATATGTAAAGGAGAAACAAATGTTTGATACAATAAAATTATGGTTAATGGGTATTGTTAGTGCTATTATAGGTTTTTTTATTTGGAAGAACAATCATGATAGAAAAGTAGCAGAAGAAGAATTGGAATCAGTTAAAGACCAGATACAAGATGCAGAAGTGGAAACTGCTAAACGAGTAGAACAAGCAAAAGGTGATGCTACTAAAAAAGAGTTAGAAACTAAAATAAAAGTTTTAAAAGAGATTGGTAACAAAGAGGATACAGACAAAATATCTGAACTTGAAAATCAAATAAAGGATGTAGAAAATGGGAAAAATAACACTATTACTGTTTAGTATATTATTACTATCAGGTTGTACAACAAAAACAATAGTTCAAACAGAATATATAGATAAACCTTGTCCAAAATTTCCAATAGAGGAATTTAAACCAGTTGAAGAATACAATATCAACAATGTTAAAATTGAAAAATTAAGAGTAGTTATAGATACTGAAACAAATCAAATAACAGGTTATAAATTATCATCTGATGGTAATGAAACAGTTATTATACCAAAGACTGACTTTGTAGATTTTATTAATCAATATAAGAAAATTAAGAAAAACTATAGTATACTAAGAACAAATATAGAAGAATTTCAGAAAGGAAACTAATGGGTATTTTAGACAAAATCTCTAAAAATAAAAAAATAGCAGAGTATATATTTAAAGAAGAAGCGACACCAAAAGATTTTATTAACACTGGTTGTTTAACACTTAATGTATTATTCAGTGGAAAATTAGATGGTGGTATTCCAATTGGAAAAGTAAATCAAATAGCTGCACCATCATCATTAGGTAAGTCGTTTATTGGTATGAAAGTTGCTAAAAACGCACAAAAGAAAGGTTTAGAAGTTATCTATTTAGATAGTGAGTTTGCATACGACCCTGCATTTGCTGAAAATGTTGGTATTGATGAAAAAAATATGTTAGTTATACAAGACAATCAAATTGAGTCATTACAACAAACAGTTATGCAAATTGCAAGTGAAGTTGAAAAAGAAGAAAGAAGTAAAATATTACTTGTTATTGACTCTTGGGGTGGTTTAGTTACTAGTAAAACAGTAGACGATGCTACATCTGGTAAAGATGTATCAGATATGACAATTTCAAAGAAAAAGAATTCGTTTGCTAGATTATTAACAGGTTTAGGTTTCACAGTATTTGTAATTAATCAAGTTTATGATTCAATGAATCAATATGACCCACTTGCTATCGGTGGTGGTAGAGGTATATATTTTGCTTCATCTAGTATTGTATTAGGTTCAAGTAAAGCAAAAAATAAAGAAAGTTCAGGTGATATTACTGGAGCAATTGTAACTGCTAGTACTAAAAAGAGTAGATTTGCTAAAGAAAACTCTAAACTTAAGTATTTAATTAATTATGATGGTGGTATCTCTCCATTCTATGGTATGTTAGAAGATGCTTTAGAAGGTGGATATGTAGAAAAGCCATCTATGGGTTGGTATAGTAGACCATCAGTTGAAAACGATAAAAAGTGGAGAGAAAAGGATATTTACACTAAAGAATTTTGGGGTCCTATTATTTCTAATACAGATTTTAAATGGTATGTTGAGAAAAAGTACACATTTGAACATTCAGAAATTGCCGATGAAGATTTTTCATGGGATGATATAGAACAAGCTGATGCTTAAAGATACATATAAAAGTGAAATAAATGATGATGGGTTTTCTATAGACTCGTCATCTAAAATAGACACATATATATTATTAATTGAAAAGGTAGTTAAAGTTAAAGACTTTGGGATTGATAATGGTGATATTTATTTTGTACCTGTGAGTGTTGGTGATATGCTAGCAAAAAAACAATTTTTAAATAATTTAGGATTTAAAATAAAAGATAATCACATTATAAAGACAAAGGATTAATCAAATCCAATGTCTCTAAATGGTTTATATTCATCACTAATAAATCTTAAAGCAGTTTTAGTATCATCTATGTACACTAATCCTTTTCCTGCAAACTTATCAGTTTTAGATTTTATATAGTCTAGAGCATCAATCTTAAAATTATCTACGCTAATTTCTTTATTAATATTATTTAAACTATATCTTTGAAACTTATCAGTATTATAAAAATTATGTACTGTTTGATTTGCTCTCCATACAGTTTTATTGTCGTACCATTTATCAAAAGTTAGACCTTGGTACGCAAAATTAAAAGATGTCCATTTTATTACACTATATACTGTATTTAAATCTACCGGTGATATGCTTATAATTGCGTTAAATTGCTCATCTAATGTATTAATTAATGTATCGCTAACTAATAAAGACTCTAAGTATGTTTTAAATTCATCTACACCCAAATTTAAATAACTATCTTCATTTGATACAGAATACGCATAATCACAATCATTTATAACTTTACCTAAAGCATAATTAATAATATTATAGTGTTTAATGTCTTCTCCGTACTCTCTCTTTTCGTTTATCACAGTTTCTAAACCCAGACTACTAATTAAATCTTTTTGTGTGTTGTAGACGCTCTCAGACACATTTAAAACAGGTTTTACATCAACATCAACCATAGCTAATAAAGCAACTGTTGCATCAATTGAACCGTCGTAATACATTATTGCAGGTAAATCATCTACAAAAGAACTTTTAATTTTCTGTGCATTTTCTTCTACTATTTCACTATAACTAGGTAAATCTGTTATTACACTAGGAATAGGGAATTTAGATACTGTATTAATAGACTTAGGTAACTTTTTAGTTCTATCTATAGCACCAATACCATAAAGTCTACTAAATAAACTTTCATATAGTGAAAGACCTCCGTCTCTCACTTCCATTTTTAACGATAAAATATTTGTGAAATATTCATAATCAAAATTATAATAAATTATATTCACTTAAATCTCCTTTAAATTAACCCCAAGCTCTACATCTACCGTAGTAGAATACAACACACTGGTTACAGTCACAAGTACAATAGTTACAGTCACAAGTACAGTAGTTACAGTTACAAGTACAATAGTTACAGTTACAAGTACAATAGTTACAATCACAAGTACAATAGTTACAATCACAAGTACAGTATGAACTTACACTACCGCTAGAACTTCTTGAACCATACGCATATTGTGTACCATCATATTTTGTACTGTCGTATGGGTTTGCTCTGAACCAATATCTATACATAGCGTTTTTATAGTTACAATCACAAGTACAGTAGTTACAATCACAAGTACAGTAGTTACAATCACAAGTACAATAATTACAATCACAAGTACAGTAGTTACAATCACAAGTACAATAGTTACAATTACAAGTACAGTAGTTACAATCACAGTTACACCAATCAATTGCCCAAATAGTGCCATCTGTTGTGTTTACACTTTTATCCCAAACTGTTTTATCATCTACACTTGTTTTACCTCTATTTTTAGTACCTGAATCTCCATAATCCGTTGTAGTTCCAAAATATGAAGACTTAACTAAATTATCGTGGTAGTTACAATCACAAGTACAGTAGTTACAATCACAAGTACAGTAGTTACAATCACAAGTACAGTAGTTACAATCACAAAGACATGCTATTTCGTTGTCATTAATTGTCTTACCAAGTACTTTAACTTTATCTTTACTAATTACTTGTCCTGGTTCGTATGACTCAGGATTAGGTACTGAAAACGACCCAAGTGCATTAATTCTAGATATTAACTCTCTAATTGCTTCTGACCTAACGACATATTTTTTGTCTACTTCAGTCATATCAGTTTCTTGTTTATCGGGGTATGCTAATTCTTTGATTTCTTCCCAACTAGAGTATGCTTCGTAATCCCATTGGACTGCTCTTCTTTTCTTTTCTCTTTCAATTGAATCTCTCATATTTTCAATGATTTGTTCATCTGTTAATTGAGCAGAGTAGTCAAAGTTTGTAGCATTTGTGTAACAAGGATTACTATTATCTTTTCTTCTTTGTCTTTCAGCTAGAACATCATCCCAAGTAGACCCAGCAGGCAGTTTGAATAATTTAATATATTTGTCTAATAATGCTTTACTTACTGCCATAATAATTTCCTATATATCTAGAATGTAAAATAATTCTAACATTCTTGTATCATCTGAATTTAATTCAGGTTTAGATTGAATTTTAGCTTTAATCTCACCAAAGTACTCTTTTGCTAATTCTTCTTCTTCGTCAGTTAATCCTTCAAAAAACTCTTCCATTGCAGTTACCTGTGCTTCAAATCTTTCTTCTGGATTTTCATGTAAAAATGAAATTTCATTTAATACAAGAGTAATATAAAAGAAGTGTTTTTTGTTCCAACTAATAATTTCCTTATACAATTTATATTCTTCGTCTGTATAAGTTAATTCACCATAAGTTAGTAAATAAGAAACAAAGTTATAAACATATTCTGACATTTTAGGGTCAAATTCTTCTTTTTTTAACTTTTCACACCATTCTCTAAAGTTTTGGATATCTTCAGGTGTTTTTCTTAAAAGTAACAATTGTAAATATTTAATACTAAGTGTTTTTTCATCTTCTGTATTAACTAAGTCATCTTCAATTGCATTTTCTAATACTAATATTGCATCATCGTATTTTTCTTTTTTAACCATAAGGTTTATTTTGTAAAGTATTGTGTCTAATGAAATCATTGTCTACCTCAATTTTTTATCTATAAAGTTACCTAGTGTTGCTATATCAGCATCTAATTGAGTTTCATTCTCAACTTCTTCACCTTTAGTAACATACTCTTTAACTTCTTTTCTTTTATTATTTATATATTGAACATATCCATTATTATCATTATCACCACCCATAATGTCAGCAGCAAGGTCAAACATTTCTCCAGACATTTCTTGTTCCATTCCTTGAAGTGTTGCTGGTTGAGTTGAACCTGTACCACAAGTACCTGTACCACAGCATGAACTAGCATTTTGTACTTCTTGGTGTAATTGTGCTACATCACCAGATAACCCCATAATATTATTGTCAAAGTGTTTAAATGCTTCTGAATGTCTTTCAAAAAGTAACACTAATAACTCAGTCATATCTTGTAAAACTTCACCTATTTCAGGATTTTTTTCTTGTACAATTGCAGATTTAGACATTACATCATAAAACTTTTCTTGTATAAGTTCTTTGTATTCGCTTTCTTTCATTATTTGCCTTTTTTTGTTTTAAAGTGTGAGAACTCACCTTGATTATCTTTGACTTCAATACTGTCAACCATTTGACCATCTTTGTAATATCTTTTGTTTGCTTTAGAGCTTTCACACCCTGTACAGTTATCACAGAAAATATTACATATTGGTATATCTAACTTATCTGTATCCCAAAGATGTTTTAAAACAGTCTTTTGTTTATTTATATGATAATAATCAGCTTGGGTAAATGAGTCACTATCTTCACTTGTAATTATTCTTCTAGGTCCAAATGATTTACCTAGTTTAACTACATCACTTGCAAAATCTTTAAAGTTTGCTTTAGTTATAGTGTATCGTATTCTCCAATTAACCCAAGGTAATTCTTTAAAAATATGTAGCACATCTAATAGTTGTTGAGTGCTATCATTACCTTTATGGTCTTGTCTTAAGTGATTGCCTATACCATCAAATGATATATCAAGTGAATGTGGTTTATTTTTAAAAAAATCTAAGTAATCATCTAGAAAAGTTTGGTCTAAAAATTTTATTCCATTTGTTTCTAAATTAAAGAATACATTTTGTTTTTTACTGTAAGCATAATCTACTACACCTTTAACATTATCCCATTCTAAAGTAGGTTCACCACCAAATAATACAAATAATGTCTGAGTATCAATTGGTTCAGTTGCTATAATCTCATCGACTTGTTTTTTTAAGTCTTCTAAAGAAGTAGATTTTTTCTCTTTATTACCTAAATCTTCATAGCAGTATGTACAATCGAGGTTACATTTTGTAGTAAAATACAAAATGTTAACATTACCATTTTCGGTAGGTTTGTTGTTTTCCTCTTGTTTCATTTATCTTCCTTGATTTTTAAAGTCTAGACCTTTTCTAGTACCTTCTTTAATAACATATGCTATATTATTAATAAATTTAACATAATCTATATCATAATCAAACAAGTGACCTCTGTGGTCATAATTAACATATTCACTGTCAACTTTAGCCATTTGTACTTTAGCAGTTTCTAATGCGTCTTCTAATTCTTTAATAGTCATTCCAGCCATAATATTATCCTATATTGTTAAATGCGTTTAAGAAATACTGTTGTAATAACGGACTGTCTTTACACTCGTCTAGTACTCTGTAACTTTCTTCTGTAATAATGTGAAATAATTCACAAATACTGTCTAACGGTTTGTTGTCGTTTCTTACCTGACTGTATGTACAACCAGCATTACATATTTTTTCAATGTCACAAGTTTTACATTTATCATAATTCTCAGGTTTAAACTTACTTTGGTAATATGAGAAATCATAATTTTCATCAATTTCCATAATTCTTTTAGACCCAAATCTAGCACAAGGGTATACCTCACCATCAGGCATAATAGCAACACCTCTACAACCTGCAAAACATCCAAATGGTCTTTTACCTTTAGATAGTCCTAACATAGAATCCATAATAGATAAACTAAAGAAACCAGGCATAACCATTTTTTCTTCTTCCATAAGGTACTTAATAGTTCTATCACCTAGTGCTCTTAAGTCAGTTTTAAAGTTTTTAATATCCTCAATTGACCATACATCATCTCTTACAAGTGAATAGTCAGGGAAAGGTATACCCCAATCAGCAAAGAATTCTAAGTTTTCTGTCATTAATTGACTATTACCAGGCCATACCATAAATTTACAACCTTGTACATGCCGTAGGATTAAGTCCTTTTTATCTTCGTACATTTTAAGGATACCTTCAGGTGTACCGTAGTAACCATCATTTTCGGGAGTTTTAATAAGAGGTCTAGTTTCGTTTGATGTAATACCATCAAATGACCATGATACACCTACACCGTTCTTTAATAAAAAGTCAGATTTCTCTTGGTCAATTAGTGTAAAGTTAGAAATAATAACGATACCTTTACAAAGAGGGTCTGCTTTAAATTTAGGAACAGCGTGCTCTATCAATTCCCAATTTAATAATGGTTCACCACCAAAGAAAGAAATATGATAATCTTTCTCACCTGTTCTTCTAACAAGGTCATGTAATTGGTCAAACTTTTTGTCAAATGTCTCTTTTGTCATAAACTTGTTTTTATTAGCAACATAACAATAAGGACAACCTAAGTTACACTTTTCTGTAACTAGTAATTCTAATGTAAACATCAAAATCCTTTATAATTTATTTTTATTTATTTAAATAAGACCAAAAAAGTCTTATTTAACATTTTGTAATTTTTGTGCTCTTAAGTTAAGTGCATATCTAAGTGCTTTATGGTATTTGTCTGAAAGCTTAAACACTTTACACATTTGCCAATTTGCATTTGCATCTGACCATTTTTCAAAATATTCAGGGTCAGTAAATCTCAATTCGTCATTTGCCTTATCACTTTGTCCTTTGTCAGACTTGTCAAAACACCCAACTGGACATTTTAAACAATAAAGTGCGTCACACGATAAACACTCATTTGTTTTATGGTGTCCTTCTTTGTATGCTTGACTAACAGTTTCTAAGTAGTCTTTAATATTAATATCATCTGCAAGGATTTCATTTACATTACCAACTTTATGTGTATCGGTGTCTCTATACATACAACCATGACAAGGACTTAAGTCTCCATTAAGGTCGATTGAGTAGTACCCTTTACCTGCACCACATAACTTTTTACTATCTTGGAACCAAGCAAATGTTTCAGGTGGTAAATTATTGTCATATATGTGTTTAGCAATATTTTTTAGTCCTTCACCTAATTCATCTAAGAATGGTTGAAACTCTTCTTCTGTCATTTGTGAAAATGAATCTGGTGTAGGAGAATAGTTAAAGTTGATAGCAGATACATCTAAATATGCTTCATAAATGTGTTTAAAACTTCTTGCAACAATAACAGACTTAAGAGAAGTTGATATACCTTCCTGTCTTAATTTTTCATAGTTTTCTTTAACTTTCCAAGAAACAGTTTTACCTTTTTTATCAATTCTTTCAATCTCATTAATAGGGTCACCATCGTAAGAAATTTGGAAGTGTAATCTACCTTTTCCACCATGATTTTGGTATTTTGTTTTTTTGTGTAATTCTAAAATATCATCCCAGTATCTATCTATGTACATACCGTTAGTATAAAAATAAAAACCAAATCTTTTATCATCTATATAATGGTCAATTACCTCTTTACAGTAAGCCCAATTTAGCATTGGTTCACCACCCCAGAAGAATAATTCAAATGTTTCTTCCTCTGGAAACTTGTCTATAAATTTATATAAGTCAAATACATCGACTTGCGTGTTAGCAGATTGAATTGAACTCAACCCACACTCATTACCTTCTGAACAATAAGTACAAGCAAGATTACATCTACTTGTAACATTAATATCAAAAACCATATAATTCCTTTCGTTATTTGTTTGCTCTAAGAGCTATAAAGGCCGTAAGCCATAAAGTTTGATGTTCAATATGTTTAATTTTTACTCTAACTACATTTTCCTCGTTAAAGTCATTTATAGTTACTCTAAACCATTGGTCATTTTCTTTTGGTAGCTGGATTGTTTCCTTTCCGCTTATGTTATTTATTGACATATCATTCTTTTTATCTTTATCACCCATATTTTTTAGTGAAACTTCACTAAAATTTGATAAATCAATTTCCTCTCCTTTAAGATTAGTAACACTAAAATCTATAATAAATTCATTATCATAGTCTACATCATACAAATTAATTTCTTCTATAAATCTTGTATACTTTCTTACATTGTAGTTTAATGTTAACACATCAAACTCTTTCTTTTCACTGTCCCATATAAGTTGACTCTTACCAAATGTATGTTTGTAGTTTCTTATTAGTTCTTTTGTTTCTGGTGTAAATTCTGTAAGATTAACGGCTTCATATAAAAATTGATTATCTGCACTTAGTGATAGTGGTGTTGAAGATAAACTTTCAACAACACCAGACGCTTTGTGGTATATAAATGAGATAGTATTAAAATCACTAGTTAGTATAGGCATTGACCTGTTAATTGCTTTCCTGTGATAAACTATAGAGTTATAAAATTTTCTAGTTAATGGTATCATAAAATATTCCTTATATTGTCACACTTACTACAATTTAAACAGTTATTTTTACAATCGTATAAGTATTCTGTCATACTATATTTATTTAATGTTTTATAGTCCATATGCTCAACTGGGTCACCTTCTTCAAAAGGTTTATCAATTAATTCACCTAAAGTAATATTTTCACCATACAAGTAATGTCTTATTCTTTTTTCTATAATATCGACAGGATTGAATCTACCACTTATTTTAAATACATCTGCATCTATATGTTGAACATTATCATGAAATAATAATGGAGTCTTAAGGTAACTTTCAGGTTTACCTATATTATAGTGTTCTAAACAACTAAATGATGTCATTTGGTTACGGTCTGTCATAGAAATATCACAATATTCTTTAAATATACAGTCCCAATGACAACCTTCATTTACTAATACATATGAAACTGCACCCTTATCTCTAACGGCTTTGCACATTTGATTAATAAGTTTATTGTTTCTGTTGATTCTTCTATCTATATTAATAGCATCCCAATCGGTAATTTTAAAACATTCTTCCAGTTTATATAAACTGTCAATTTTATTATTAACTGAATTTTTTAATTTTTTACCTTGAGTAACTTCTATAAAATCAGGGTCGTACAGATACATTAAGTTGTTTACAGTTATTATATCATATTTATCCTTAATTCTTGCTAAATGATTAACTGTTTTTCTAACTGGGTCACTTCTTAAATCTTTTAGTGATGGGTCATTAATCATTATAGAGTTAAGAAGAAAAGTTCTTTTAACACCTTGTACTCTTATTTCTTCCATTTCTTTATATAAGTTCATATATTCAGTGTTATGTGTAGTTCTGGGTCTAGCAGATTGAAGTACATCATCTGTAAAATAAACATCATAAATGTTATTTTTATATTCTTTAATTATTTTAGATATACCTCTAACATAAGGAATTGATAATTTCATATCAATCCTTAGTTTTAAAACAAATGTAGTGAGTTAACCATTTCTTAGCACCTTCTTTAGTGATAAGTTTAACTCTAATTACTTGCTCCCAATAATCTTGAATAATGTTTGCTTTAATATCTTGTGGTTCTTTTTCTAAGTATAGTTTTATTTGACCTTCTTCGTCGTTTAACATCATGTAGTTAGTCATTTTTTCCATAGACTTGATTGAAAACTCGTGAAACTCAGAAAAGTCGAAATGCTCTTTTTGGTTTTTTATTGGGTAAATATGAAACTTAGCTTCTTTAGTACCTTTAGGTAAAATCCAAGTTTTTTTATTTTCATCAAAATATGAACCATCTATTAAACACTCAACTTTTATTCTGATTTCCCATACTTCACCTGTTTCTTCATCGTACATAACAGTCTGACCAGGGTCTTGTACATCTAAGTCATTAAGAATGTATACTTGTTCATTAGTAATTAATCCAAGTTTAACAATATCCAATTCATTAGCTTCAATTTCTTTTTTCTCAAGTTCAGGTTCATAGTCAAATGGCATAGCCATATAACTAAGAATTTGATTATCTAATTTGAATTTTTTAATAGTGAATATGTGGTCAAATCTATCTTCTGCCACATCATACTCATTTCTTAATAATTCGATTTCTTGTTTTTGTCTAATAATAGCAGTTAAAAACGGGTTTTCGTTTAAATCAGTCATTTTTATCTTCCTTATATTTTTCTAAGAACACATCACACTTATCACAATTCATACAATCATTTTTACAATTAGTTAATGTTCTTGACATACCCCAAACTGATAATTCCATCATACTTAAGTTATAAATTTCATCATATTTTTCATTTAAAACTTTATCAAGTATATGTCTTAACATAACATCTCTGTCATTGTATAAGTAATATCTAATTCTTTTTTCTATTTCATCTGGTGGGTCATATCTACCACTAATCTTAAATATGTCAACGACACCTTCTAACATTTCAACACCCTCAGCAGTCATCCAAGGAGACTTAAGGTATCTGTCGTTATGTTTTTTGAAGTTTTCTTTATAACAGTTGAAAATACCATTATCTTCACTACCAACACTATCTTGACTACTAAATGTTAAGTCACAATCTCTTTTAAAAATACAGTTATATAAACAACCTTCGTTAATAAGAACAGTTATTTTTTTGCCGTATGAGTGACAAATGTCTGCCATTTCTTTGATTAGTTCCGGATTTCTGTTAACACTTCTATCTACAATAATATTATCAATTGTAGGAAATCTTTCACAAATTTCTTTAGTTTTTAAAGCACTATTAATATGATTATTAACACTATTTTTAACTTCAAAGTTCTCATTTAAAGTTTTCATAAAATGCTTATTATTTGCTAAAATAAGATTATTAACAGTGATAATATCTACTAATCCTTCTTCTTTAAGAGAAAGTAAATGTTCTGTAATATCTTTGTGTTTGTTTAACAACCTATTTGGTAAGTAAGGAGAGTTAAGAACATAGTTAAGCTTTATACCTAACGATTTAATTTCTTTTAACTCTTCAATAGATAAGTGTTCACCTTCATCGAATGATGTACTACCTCTAGCTGAGTCAAACTCACCATCGCTAAAGTAGATATCATTGATATGCTCTTTGTATTTTCTTAAAATAGGGTACAGTTGATTTGTGTACGCTACTGATAATTTAATCATTTTTGACCTTTCGGGTTTAAGTTATATTAATATTTATGTGAACTGGATATACAACCATCCATTACCTGCTCCATGACCTGAAGAAACTCCCCAGTGTCTACAAGATGAGTACCAATATGCACCATTATAATATGAGTGTCCATTATTTTCTCCACCACCATTAATAGACCCTGACCAACAGTAACCATACCACCAAGGTGTGTTAGAATAGTATGATGCACAATTATGCACTCCACCATTATTATCACTATCATATGTAGAAAATCTTCTACCTCTATGATAACTCCATAAACCTGCTTGTGTACCTGTTTTTGCATTAGATATGTTCAATCTGTATAAGTCACTACTATTAAATGGGTCAATATCACATACAAGCATTTTATCAATTTTAGACCCATAGTTATGTCTCCACTCGTATTGCAATTTACCTTTTTTGTCACCCATTAATTTATTCCAAAGATTTAGAGGTGTATATACTTCCCAAAGTTCTTTGTTTCCATTGATAAGAGGATTACCATTTTCATCTACTAAACCTATTCCACTTGGTATATTCCATAATGGGGCTGTACCATTAGTAGCACTATTATAAGTTATACCTGTAGTAGGTCTATTTCTAAATCCTCTTAAGTTTGACCATACCAATGCCCATGCACCATACTTATCAAACTTACAATAACAAGGGAATGCTTCTGCTACTCCATTAGGTTTAAGCCAAAATACACCATCACTTGCATAAGGATTATCAATTTTTATATGAGTAGGACTTAAAGCAGGATTAGTAGGACCTTCACCTAACCTAGTTCTATCTACATATTCTTCATAAAATGAAGTATCACCTCTATCAATATATCCTGTTACTTCTTGCCACCAATCTGTATTAGGTATAGTAACATTTCTGTTATTATCTTGTAATGATAACCAGAATGTAATGTCATTTGCATCATCTTTTACTGATACAACATCACCTAGTTT